>Ga0075424_100002964_pt1 | contig 15746 bp, 22 predicted proteins | sample SoiMethybrSBSTD3_FD_75301 | JGI IMG/M metagenome (GOLD analysis project Ga0075424, IMG submission 75301) | Bulk soil microbial communities from a Populus tree surrounding site in Tennessee, USA - Soil MetaG P. TD hybrid SBSTD3 | ecosystem: Environmental > Terrestrial > Soil > Tree plantation...
CCCGTGCCGATCCTCCAGGACCACCAGACCGCGCTCCCAGCGCAGCACCGCCCCGCAGAATCCCGATGTGGCATCCTCCAGCACCAGCCCAACCTGAACCACGAGGTCGGTGCTCGTCGGTCGGCCGGCGCGCTGCCAGCCGGACGCGAGTACGTCGTGTGGGTACCGGCCGGTCGAGGTCACGCCGAAAGCGTAGGGGAACGACGCACTTTGTGCCGGGGATCTCCGCGCGCCGGCCCGACGCGGTATGCCACGTCCCGTGGCTGCCTTGCCAATGTTCCCGCTCGGCTCGCGCTTTTTTCCCGCAGGCCACTCGGCTGGTATGAGCCATTAGCCGGCTCTTAGGCACGGCGAAGGGCGGCCCGCGAAGGTGAAGCGGAGATGAGTTCCGGTCAGGAGATCGTCGATGCCTCAGCTGGGATCGATGTGACCTTCACCGAAATCGGGCCGGTGGAGCTGAAGGGCATCTCGGGTGTACGCCTGCACACTGCGCATCGCGCGGAAGCGCGTTGACCAGAGCTGGCCATCGAGAACATGAGCGCTTGAGACGGGGAAACTGGAGGTTATTCGAGCTTCCCGCTTGTCAACTACCTACCGGTAGCTCCCCGTGAACGAGCCTGAGTGCCAACTCGTCAATTATGTTGCGCTCGTACAGCTCGATAGTGTCGATACTGAGCCCAGGGATGCCTGCAATGCGCTCACGGCGCCGAGTGAGGGTGCCGGGGATGCGGCGGATTACATAGCCCCGGTGCTGGAGGGCGGCAATGATCTGGGGGAGTGCTGCGACGGTTTGCGAGCGGTTGCCGCCGCCGTCCTGCAGGAGCACGATGCTGCCTTTTTGCACGGTCGGGCCAGTGGCAGCTTTGACTATGCGGGCCGTGCCGGGGCGGCTCCAGTCTCGGGTGTCGATTGTCCACAGCACCTGGCGAAGGCGTTGTTGGGTCAGGATGTGTCGGACGGTCGGATTGGTAGCGCCGTAGGGTGGCCGAACGCAGCTGCTTCGCGGGCCGCGCGCGATTTGTGCACTGATCTTCGCCGCTGTGAGCCTGCGCAAATTTGAGTGGCTGTAGGTGTGGTTTGCGATGCTACTGCCCTGCTCATGGAGCGAGTGAAAAGGCGGAACGCCGTTCGTTCCAGCCATGCTGATCACAGCTCAACTGGGAGCATCTCGCGATCGGTTTGAGGCACCAATTAAGAAAGCGCCGCATCGAACCCACGGTTTCGAGTGTGCAGCCGCTATCCAACAAGCGTGCACACTCCATCCGGCATCTGAACGGCACCAAGCTGGCGGCGTATTCATGGTCGGTCGCCGTTGCCGATCGTCAATGAGAACTGTAGAGGGTCGAGTCCGGCCAAAGCATGTCGTCACGCGCTGCGTGGACATGGTCGATCTGGCAAGTCGATGGATCAGACAAGCGACCCAAAGGAGCGCCGCTGTGGCTAGATACTTGATCACATACCATGCGGGCGAAATGCCCGATGGCCCGGAGTCGATGGCCAAGGCGCGTGACGCTTTCATGAGCTGGGCGGAGAAGACCGGTGCTACGCTCGTCGATCCGGGAGCGCCTGTGCGGGAGAGCAGGACAATTTTGGTCGATGGCCGCCCGCAGCTGCACGGCGGAGAATTCGGTCAACGGCTGGTCGGTGATCGAGGCTACGGACGCCGACCCCGCGGCACAGCTGCTGACCGACCACCCGTTCATCAACCGCCGCAGGATCCAGCGGCGACACTGTGATTGGGATCACCGCTGACTCGGCGCCCGTCGGGGTAACGAACGGTCATGGCTTCTGAGACTCGAACAACAACTGATCACGACGAGATTCGCCAGTGGGTCGAGGACCATGACGACTCGCCGGCCGTCGTACGCGGCACTGAGCGGAAAAATTCACGGGGTGTGCTGCGCTTCGATTTCCCTGGCGGTGCCGGTGAAGACCAGCTGGAGCACCTTAGCTGGGATGAGTGGTTCGGCGCTTTTGATAGCAACGAACTGGCGTTGCTTTATCAGGTGCAAAAGAGCAGCGGCGAAGACAGCACATTTTTCAAGCTGGTCAACCGGGAGAATTCCTGACGCCCCGACCCCTGACGAATCGGATATGAGCGGGGAATGAGATCCCGCAAGGGCGAGTGGTAGGCCCGCTACCGTTCGGATGGTGAGCGGCTCAGGGGAGGTCAGTTCGGTTCCCGAAGCCGCCGGGGTTTGCAATGCGACGCCACCTTTAAACCGGCGGTGGCTCTCATTTGGGCTGATACCAGAGCCACCGAGTATCAACCGATTCAAAGAAGGGTAGTTAGAAAATGGCCCAAGCGAAGAAGCCACAGCAAGAGGGGGATCCCGGTCGTCCCACGTCACCAGTACAGTTCGCCGAGCAGGCCCGAGCCCTCAATGAGCAGATCATCGAAAGGCTGACCAAGATTGGTCAGAATGCCTTACAGCACTACGTCGACTGGCTGCAGGGGTTCGCTGACATGCAGCGCATGCTTGCATCGTCTCCGCAGGCGAGCCAGATGGATTGGTTCGCCTGGATGATGAAGGCAAAGGCGGACTTCAACGAGCAGTTCGCCAAGATGGTCGGCGGCATGCCGCCGTTGGGCCAGCAGCCTCAGAGCTAGTCAATCCCGCCTGCCGGCGCGGCGGGTTGCCGAGTTCGGCATCGATAGCTGTCGCAGCTCGGAGAGCTGGCAGCATCTGGCAAAGACGGGCCGACGAGAAGCGCACACCGAGTATCAGCCAATTCAAAGAAGGGTAGTTAGAAAATGGCCCAGGCGAAGAAGCCCCAGCAAGAGGAGGAGCCCGGTGGCCTTATGTCACCAGTGCAGTTCGGCGAGCAGGCCCGAGCCCTTAATGAGCAGATCATCGAAACCCTGACCAAGGTGGGTCAGGATGCCTTACAGCGCTACGTCGACTGGCTGCAGGCGGTCGCTGAGGAGCAGCGCACGCTTGCATCGTCTCCGCAGGTGAGCGAGAGTCAGATGGCCTGGTTCGCCTCGATGTTGAAGGCACAGGCAGATTTCACCGAGCAGTTCGCCAAGATGGTCGGTGGCATATCGCCGTTGGGCCAGCAGCCCCAGAGCTAGTCAATCCGCCTGGCGGCGCATCTTCTGCGCCACAGCGAGCAAGTGGGTGCTGCCCGAAAACGCTCCAAAAGGGTGAGCGTGAGGTCCGGCACACGGTGCTTCGTTTGAGCGGGCGCCCACCTGCAGCCAGGCGCTGCGACTTCCTGGCAGGGCGCGCATCTCGACTTCACGGGTGGGGTCTTTGATGGCGGCGACTTGACCCATGCCCAATTCAGCCGCAGCCGGGTCAGCTTCAATGCTGCTCGGTTCGTTGGCGGTGAGGTCAGCTTCTGGGGCGCCAAGTTCAGCGGCGGCACGGTCAGCTTCTGGCGCGCTGAGTTCAGGGGCGGCACGGTCAACTTCTACGGCGCCAAGGTCAGCGACGGCATGGTCACCTTCGACGAGCGAGGTTTTATGGCGGGCACGTCAACTGGCAGAGGCAACCGGGTAGTGTCGCAGCGTATGCCCTCGGCATGTCGGTGCCGCCTCTGGCGGTGTGCGGCTCCCGCCGAACAACATGATGGGACCTACAGCGGCCTGATTAGAGGCTGATCCGAGTCTGTTGCCTACGTTCGCATGTGCAGGACGCGGACGGAACTTTTATGGCGTATCCGGCACGTAATCAACCGATTCAACCTCCGAGCCAGTTCACGGCGCAGCGCACCGCGCGACTGCATATATGCAGCGACTGATAGATCGTGGCCTCCCGAGTCTTCCGTTGCTGCGTTCTCGATGGCATCACCGGGTTGCTGCCGCCCACGCTGTAGGGAGCGACTTGATCAAGCCCACGTCATCGAAGTGGGTTGACCTGTCTCGTCGACGGCGCTGACATTTGACAGCCGGAGCGGCCGGTGACCCTCCCGCAATCCCACGAAGCCGTTGTAGCCCTGGTCGAGGTGCTAAACGGTGCCTGGACCGCCCCGGAAGCCCAGCCAGAGAGGCAGTCCGGGCGGGTACAACGCGGCGCAGGGCCGCAGACCGACCAATCATCCCTACAAAACGTTCAACCTGCGTCTGAGGAGCGGTTCTCTGGTCGGTCGCTAGGCAGTTTGTTTCGGCACTCATCAAGCAAGGCCTGCGCGACCGGAATTGGTCAACTTAAATGATATATTGGCTGTATATGCGCCTAATTACTTGGAACGTAAATGGATTGCGATCGGTGCAGCGGAATGCTGGTCTCGATGCCGTACTCGCACTCGCGCCTGATGTCTTGCTTCTTCAAGAAACAAAACTTGGCTCAAATACACAGCGGGCTGCGCTTGATGGATATCATGCCTCGTTCAGCACGGCTACCGCTTCCTCTCATTGGGGCGTCGCCACTATCAGTCGGATTCCACCAACTAGCGTCGTGACGTCCGTAGTTCCTAATCGTCGCTTCAACGATGAAGGGCGCACCGTTCTCTCTATTTTCCCTAAGCTTGCCATCCTGAATGTTTATATTCCTCAGGGCAGCAGAGATGGTCGCAACCTGGACTACAAACTAGACTGCCTAACTGCTCTCATTGATTTCGTCAGACAGTGGATGGGCCCTCCACTGCTGTTATGCGGAGATTTCAACATAGCCAGAGGGGAACGAGACCTGGCTAGGCCGTCAGCAAACATCGGCCACACCATGTTCACCACGCAAGAGCGAGCTCTCTTTGAACAGTTGCTCGCGGTAGGATACGTCGACTGCCTACGGGAACTCTATCCCGAAGAAAACGACATTTACAGTTGGTGGCCTTATTCCTATTCGGCTCGATCTAGGAATCTCGGATGGCGACTTGACTACATTCTCGTGCCGTCTTATCTTCGAAACGGCATCATCGATATGAAACACAAGGCCGATTATCTCGGATCGGATCACTGTCCCATCGAACTGAACTTAAGCGCCGAATTGGAATAGCAAGCAAACTGGGTTACAACGGTGATGGAAGTAATTACCGGGTGGCTCCGCATGGCAAATATCAATTACCTTGTCGAGGTATATCGGCTCCCGATTTCGAGCAAGAACTAAGGTATGTCCTAATCGACCTTCAGAGCGAACGCCCTCCGATCACCAGGTTCGACGAAATACCCGACGACCTCGGCGGCACGCTGCTCGGATCGCGGACGATTTCTACACGCGTTCACGGCAGCTCCCGTCGCCGCTACCGAACCACTGGACCTCTCGGAGGGATCGAATCGTCTGGTTGACCATTCGATTTGGCACTGTGTAGCTGCCGGGTGCCCACTCCTGGAGAATCTATCCATGGAGGATCTCGACAAGCTTGCAGCAGACGTCGTCGCTGGCGGCTGTGAGCCGGCCGACACTGAACTGGCGGATTCCGAGTCCGCTGATCACGGCGAGGACGGGCCGGCTCGGACCCATGGTCACGGCGACCAGTGAGCCGGACGATCTTCTGCCTAGGTACCGGGTCGATCGGGCCCGCAGGACGCTGCGCGGGATCGACCAGCAGACAGAGAATGCGCGAAGGAAATGACCGGATGCTGACACGGAAGGGTATGGAGGTGAGCGTCAGCAGTGGAGACCAGCCGGCCATCTTTGGTGTCCTGCTTGAGTTGAAGAGCTTCGGAGCCTGGCTGTCCGGCTTGGCTAAACCAAGGGTTAAGGAGTTCAGCATGCGAGTCAAGAAGCGGGTCAAGAGAGGCGTCAAGAAAGGCGTCAAGAGGGCCAAATCGGCACCGCCTGAGGCCTACCTCGCCGGCTCGGGCGTGTTGGTGGGAAGCGCCGCAGTGCTGCTCCTCGCTACCACGAAGAGCGGCCGAGAGCTGCTCAAGCGCACCACTCAGCTAGCCCTCCACCCACAAGCGGACGAACAGGAGTCCGAGGAGCCCCAGGAATCCGACGGGCAGGAAGATGTAGAAAATGAACCGGCCAAGGACGCCGACATCGAGGCGGAACCAGAAGAGGACACCAACGGTGATGAGGAGTCCAGGGTCACAGACCTGAAGCGGCGGGATCAGCGACCGCGCAGCGCAGCCCCAGGAAGGCGACCGCGCAGCCCCAGGAAAGCGGCCACGCCGAGGAAAACCACCAACGCCTAGCCGAGAACCAAGATGCGACTCGCCGGCTTCGCAAATGCGGGCCGGCTGGCGGCTGTAACCTGTCGGACCTCGCGGCGAGCAGCCTGAGCTTCTTGTCGCAATGCCTTGGTGTCGTTGCCTTCACCTTCAGGCACCTCCGTCACTGCCTAGGTCGTAGAGGCGGAACCGGTGACGCCGATGGGTCCGTGAGGCGAAGGGGGCGTCTGACGAGGCTGGCGAAAGATAAGGACGCGCTCAAGGGGTTGAACTTACAAATGGGGCTGGTCCGTTCTCCCAGGCCCGAGCGGCCGACTCTGCCAGTCGGGCCGATTGTCGGATTCGCCCAGTTCTCGAGGCTCAGAGCCGTGGCGTACTCTCATGGCTTGCACAATAGGAGGAGCGGTCCTCGTTCCAGGGGGGAAGCATGGAAGACGAAACCTTGGGCGCCGCCGAGTTGACGGAGCGACAGGGCTACGGCGGACATGGTGGGGGCGGTGATCCGTCGGCGGAGCCTGATGTCCTTCTCGACGTACCGCAGCTGCGCGTCGAGGAGATCATCCTCGAAGTCGAGGATCTGCGCGCCCATGTCTCGGTACAGGCCGAAGTGCTCAACCTGCTCAGGCTCAGCGTCGGCGCGGACGTGCAGCTCGGCAGTGTCCACCTAGAGATCAAGGGCGTGGAAGCCCAAGCGCTGTTGAAAGTGCGGCTGGACAAGATCGCCGAGATCATCAACAGGGTGCTGTCGACGATCGACCGCAACCCGCAGATCGTCGAGCAGATTGTCGGCCCGCTTGGAGCTGCGGCCAGCGAGCTGGAAGGCACTGTAGGACGTTCTGTCGACGAAGCCGCCGGCGCGGTAGGGAGCGCAGCCCCTGACCTCGACCGTACCGTTGCCGAGGTGACCGGAGAACTCGACGAGAGCGGCGCCACAGCGGAGGAAAGGCCAACGGCGAAGGCACCGCAGCACAAGGCCGAGCCCGCCGGAGCACCGGAAGGGTCGCCGAGTGGTGTGCGGCGCAGACCGAAGCAGGAGCCCACGACCGAGGAAGTGCCCCCCTGAAGGCCGGCGTCGGATCCCGCCTCCCAAGACAGCCCAGATATCGAGTTCACGGCCACGGTTAAGGCTGAACGCCTCCGATTCCAAGAGGTGCCAAGAACGGAGATCCGCTTCAGCGGTACACCAGATTACGAGTCCTCCACAGTGAACATGCGCAGGAATCTTCCCGATCGGGTGTCGGAGGACGTCGACTATCACGACGTGAAAGTCGACTACCTGTTCACAAACCGGCTCAGAATCGGCAACCCGGCTTAGAAACGGAAACGGACCGTCGGTCCCCGGCACATTGCCACGACCTCGATCAGCATCCCGACGTCGGGCCCATCGAGCGAGGCGAAATTGGTCGATATTCGCCTCGCCTCGGGGGCAGCTCGCGGCGACTAGAAGGAGAGCAGGCGGTCGAAGAAGGAGCGATAGCGTCCCAGTGCAAGCCGCAGATCTTCGGTGCTGGTCTGTTCGCTGTCGAGGCCTTGTTCGAGTTCGGAGCGCTGTCGGCGGAACAGCTCCTCCAACTCGTCGAGCACCTGTCCGACCAGCTCATTCGCTCCTCGAACCGCCATACGCGGCTCGTCCACGAACTCACCCTTAAGCTCATTCCAGCGGCTGTTGTACGCCTCCGCGCGCTCCAGTGCAATCAAGGTGGCGCGCTCTCGACCGGCGGCAGCAACTTGATCATCAGCGCCGGCCTCGGCCCTACTGGGCCTGGCCTGCCTCCGCTCACGCTCAGTCGGCCCACCCAACCTCTCGGCTGCGCTGCTGCCGGACTGTCTGTCGCTGACATCGGTTGCGCGAGTGTCTGTTCCCTCGGCGTCGGTAACCTCTATGCTGCGGCCCCCAAGCTCTTCAGTTTCGCCAGTACCGGGTGCGCTAGTAACGGCCTCTCCAGGTCCGGTGGCATGGGTCGTGCGGCCTTCATCAGTTGTCGCCTCAGTGCTGCTCATGCTCTGGTCTCCCGTTCGGTTGTTTGTTGGCTGTCCCGCTCTGTCTGCCTGATCTCGCCGCGGGTATCATCCTGCGGATCGGCTTCACTGTCGCCCGCCAGCAACGCCTGTATTAGCGACCGGTAAGAGGTCACCGCTTGGCGGAGATACTCAGTGTCGACCCTTCCGGCTTCGTTTGCCTGTGCAATGCGCCGAGCCTCTCGATAGCCCTGTGTGACGCGGGCGTGATGTACCGACAGGTCGTCGGCTCGTTGATCGAAGTCGTCGACTGGGTAGCCCCGGGCCGACATCACCTCCACCACTAGCCGATCAGCGTTGCGCACTGCGCTGCTAGGGTCGTCGACGAACTGGGCCTGAACCTCTAACCAGCGCCGTTCGAAGTTCTCGCGTTCAGCGCTCTCGAGTGTCCGCAGCTCGAGGTGCTCATGCCGCTTGGAGCGATCACGCAGCTCCGACTCTGCTTCCCGTTGGCTCTCCGCCTGATCAATGGCGCGGTCGTACTCAGGTCCGTACTGCTCCTGCAAGCGTTCGGTCTGCCTGCGCCGAGCCATCTGATAACCGACGACTACGATCGCCGCAATCACCACAATGGCAATCACAATCACGACGATCAGTGTGATGCTGCTCATAGCTTGGGAATATCCGTCGCTTCGCGAGACAACCTCACCCTTTAGGGTGAAATTTGGCCGAACGAGCCCGCCCACCGGTCAGCAGGCGGCACTCATCATCTCGCGAGCTGCCGCCGAAGCTCACGGATTTACGCGCTGTTGCGCCGCTGGTCCACTCCCAGTCGTATGGCCTTGAGCTGTAGCCGCTACGTGCAACGCGCCGATAGGGCGACTGCTGCGGAATTTCGCAACAGGAGGCCACAAAAGAAGTGGTGGATCCACCTTCCGAGGGGAAGTGAATCCACCACTGTAATGACGGACCTCAGCTGGCGTGTTGCTGCACTGAGTCCTTGGAGTCCTGAGCCTGGTCTTTGAGATCTTGAGCCGCCGCCTGGCCCTCTTGCTTGACGTTCCCGGCGAACGGTCATCCACAGTTATCCTCACCAGATCTATCAGGCGTACCTGGCTGCTAAGGGCGACCTCGATAGCCTCCACTTCCTCAAGTGGAAGATCCAGCTTCGGCGGCCCAGCGATCCACGTACGGCTGCGGTGACCGCCTCGAAGCGTGGCGGCAGGCTGATACTCGAGATCCCCCGAGACGGCGCCGGCCGCGGGTACCAGTCGCTGTCGGAGGTGCGCCTCGCGTTGCGGCTGAAGGCCAGCATGCTGATGCCCGGTGAGATGGTGAGCGTCTATGGGGGGTCAGGCGGCGCGAGCGAACTGCTCATCAGCAGCCCCGGTGGGGCAGGGCATTCCTCGGCATTATGAAGAGCCAGTCCGCGCTGCAGCCCAGACTGCTTGATGAGAAGGTGAGCGGTGTCGTTCTCGTTGACTGGGCCGCGTGGGCGGCATCGACGACATTTTCATTCACCGGTCATGCTTTGACAGGCGGGAGGTGGACGCCTTCCGCAACGCCGTTCGCGACATTTCTCGGGGTAAGCGAACCCGCGGTGAGCTCAGAGGACCTGCGCGGCAAGCAGTTCTCAACGCCCCACCTGCTCGGCTATGACAAGACGGAGGTTGAGGCGTTCGTCGAGGCGGCCGGTTTGAGGCTGGCGGCGATGGAGTCGACGGACAGACCGGCAGGAGCGCCGGTTAGCGGTGGCGCTCTCGCCGGGTGGGCCGAATGGGTCGAGTCAACGAAATTTTCACGTGTCACCGGGCCTGCCTGCAAGGCCAGGCAAGTAGACGCCTTCCAAAAGGCTATTCGCGACACGTTCCTCGAAGTGAGGAAACCCCCGCTGAGATCAGACGAGGTTCTCGGCAAGCAGTTCCCCTCAACCGACGCGGATCACGGTGTTTATGACAAGTGGCAGGTTGCCGCGTTCCTCGATGCGGCCGCCATCAGGCTGGCGGCGATGGAGTCTACTGACAGGCCGGAAGAACCACTGGTTAGCGGTGCCATTCTCGCCGGGTGGGCCGAGTGGGCCGACTCGACGAGATTCGAGACTAGCCGCCGTCTGTGGGAGGGCTACGCGACGCCGGAGGTCGACGCATTCCGGAAAGCGCTTCGTGACACGTTTCTTGGGGTCAAGCCACCCTCTCTGACATGGGATGAGGCCCACGACACGCAGTTCACACCTACCCGTCTGCGGCCTGGCTACAAGGTGGAGCAGGTTGACGCCTTCGTTGATAAGGCCGAACAAAGGCTGGCGGCTATGCGGTCCGACATTGTGCGACGGGCCCTGAAGAGGTACGTCGCAAGGAGCTAGGGAACAAACGAGGGATCTGCAGTGGGTCGGACGCGAACTGGTGGCAGCGACGATGTCTTTCGAGAGGGGAATACATGGACGGTGTTGCAATCCGCGTGTTCAGCCTCTCGATCTCGCCGATGGTCATCGCTGCCAGTCATCAAGGTCTGGTGTCTGTGCCGCACGCACCATGCCGGTTGGGCTGTGAGAGATGACTGCGCTCACCCGATGGTTGGGAATGATCATGAGTCGCCAATGTAGGAGTGTGCCCAACCCAGCGGTAACACCTGCGCAAACCTCACACGACCAGGGCTCGGGATGCATGATCGTCGGGCTATTCGGCGGCCGGCCCCGGTGCGGTTAGCCCGATCGGCTATGGCAGTTGATGGATGGCGAGCGGCAATACCGAGGTTGCTCCAGCATCGGCGAGCAAAGCTGCCGCTACGGTCGCTGTCCATCGCGTACGAATCGTGTCGTCGACCAGCAGCACCGGGCCCGTGAATCTCGCCCCGGGCGCGAGAGCTGTGCGGTAGAGCAGGTCCTTGGCCCGTACGGCCGAGGCGGCGTCGACCGTCGGCGGTGGCCCGCTGATTGTGAGCGCGTGGACCAACGGCAGCCGGCCAACGGCCGCAATGTGTTCGGCCATGGAGCGCACCAGCGTCGGATAGCGCCGCGACGGCATGCCGACCACCGCGACCGGCCGCTCCCAGCTCCGCGACCAGCGGCGCAGCACCTTCACCAGCCCGTCCATGATCAAGGGCGGAGCAGGCCCGTCGCTCTGACCTAGCGCTGCCAGCTCGTCGTCCCAGGCCGGATCGTCGGCGAAGGCCAAGGCGCGTCCTGGCGCCACGAAGCCGATCTTGCCCGTACGGTCCGGCAAGCCCGACGGCCACATCCTGCGCGGCTCCACCACCACGTCTTGACCGCGGAAGTACCGGCGTGCTGCCTCGACGACGTCCCCCGACGCACGTGCACCCGGCGCCGGCAGCGTGCCCGTACAGACCGAACACCGGCCGCAAGGCTGCGGATCGGGATCGTCCAGCGCCTGCTGCAGAAACTGCATGAGGCAGCCGTCTCCGTGTGCGTAGCTGCGCATCAAGCCCGCCTCGGCCGAACGTACGGCCCGCAGCGCGTTCCACTTCTGCTCATCGAAGTACCAGGGCCGGCCCGTCCCGGCCCAACCGCCGGACTCGCGTCGCACCGCGTCGTCGACGGCCAGAATCTTCAGCAGCCCCTCCAGACGGCCGCGCCTGATCCCCGTCACCGCCTCGAGTCCCGCCAGACTCTGCACCGAGTCGCCCAGCGCGGCCAGGATCCGCTCGACCTGCTCCTCGTCGGGAATCCCGGACGTGGCGAAATAGGCCCAAATCCGCTCATCCGACTCCGCCGGCACCAAGATGGCTTGCGCATCCTCCAGCGCCCGTCCCGCCCGGCCAACCTGCTGGTAGTACGCCACCGGCGAGGCCGGCGAACCCAAGTGGATGCAAAACGCCACGTCGGGCTTGTCATAACCCATCCCCAGCGCCGAGGTGGCGACCAGCGCTTTGATCGTGTTGTCGCGCAGCCGATCCTCCAACTCGACACGATTGGGGGTCTGTCCTGAGTAGGCCGCAACCTCGAGGCCCTGCTCGAGCAGGAAGCGAGCCACCCGCTCGGTCTCGGCCACCGTGAGCACATACACGATGCCGGAGCCCGGCAGCGACCGCAACGCTTCGGCAACCCAGGCATATCGCTCTAAGGGACGTAGCTGCGGCACAACGGCGAGTCGGAGCGACGACCGCGCCAAAGAGCCGCGCATAGTGACGGTGTCCTCGCCCAGCTGACGCGCCACATCGGCGGTGACTCGCTGGTTGGCAGTCGCCGTAGTAGCCAGCACCGGAGTGCCGGGCGCGAGGGCCAGCAGCGTCCGGGTCAACCGCTGATAATCGGGGCGGAAATCGAAGCCCCAATCCGAGACACAGTGCGCCTCGTCAATCACCAGCAGCCCGCATTGGCCGAGTAGCTCCGGTAGCTGGGCGGCGAACGAAGGGTTGGACAGCCGCTCCGGGGAGATGAGCAGCACGTCGATCTGCCCAGATCGCAGGGCCGCCAGCACCACGCCCCACTCCTCGACGTTGGTCGAGTTCACCGTCGCCGCCCGCAGCCCCGTCCGCTCCGCAGCGGCGATCTGATCGCGCATCAAGGCCAGCAGCGGCGAGACAACCAGCGTGGGTCCAGCACTCTTCGCCCTCAGCGCGGCGGTCGCGGCCCAATACACCGCCGACTTCCCCCAACCCGTAGCCTGTACAACCAGCACCCGGCGGCGGCCCTCAACCAAGTGCTCGACTGCGCGCGCCTGATCCGGCCGCGGACGCGCGTCCGGACCAGCCATAGCGGCGATAACACGTTCGAGTGCGAAAGCAGACATGCGCCCTATCCTGTCCCCAACCGCTGACAGCACAACGCATCGTCGACGAATTCCACGTGCCTCCGCACGAAGATCGGCAAGCCTTGACATTCGCTGCGTGACGGATGCGCGCCCTCGGGCCCCTATATAGAGCCCCTGTTCGTTGCCAGGCTGGTTACCGCCGCTCCTCTCGCGCAATCTCGATCAACGACCCACTCGGATCTCGCGCTCGGGGAATTAGTCCGGGAACATCCGGGTACAGGCGGGGCTATGGCTTCTGAAACTCGAACAACGACCGATCACGACGAGATTCGCCGGTGGGTGAAGCAGCATGACGGCTGGCCCGCGAGCCAATCTTGACCAAGCTGAATTGCAGTGCCTCAGCTACAGCCAGGAGCGCGTCGTCTGTGCCACCTTGATCAAGTCTGCGATTGTCATCCCGGCTTCCACTTGCGACAGGATCCCTCTAACCCGCAGGTCGTAGCACCCTGATGCCGCCCTAGTCCCTCCGGTTTCGATCTTGCCCGAGCGGAGCCACCGTGTTATCAGTCCGCCCGGTGCTGGTCCTGGTTCCCCTTGATCTGGACTGAGCCGACCACCCGCTCAGTGATGATCTTCGGTGACAAAGTCGATCAGTTGCTCGACCACGGTAAGCAACGGGCGTTCCAGGTCGTCCCAGGAGCGCACGTTGTCCAAGATCATCCTCCAAGCTGCGGCCAGGTCGGCCTGATGCCTGTGCGGCAGCCCCAGGGCGGCGCAGATCCCATGCTTCCATTCGACGGTCCGCGGTACCTCCGGCCAGCCTGCCAGTCCTAGCCTGGCTGGCTTCACCGCCTGCCAAATGTCCACGTATGGATGACCCAGCACCAGCACGTGACCGCGGCCAGCCCCGCTCCGGACCCGGTCCGCGATGTGCGACTCCTTGCTACCAGGCACCAGGTGATCGACGAGGACCCCGAGCCGCCGCCCTTCTGACGGCGCGAAGTCGGCCACGACGCCGGGGAGATCGTCGATGCCGCCGAGGTACTCCACGACCACCCCGACGTGGCGCAGGTCATCGCCCCAGATCTTCTCCACCAACTCGGCGTCGTGGCGCCCCTCGACATAAATCCTGCTGGCCAGCGCGGTCTTGGCTCGACCGGTTGGACCGACGAACGAACCCGAGGCGGTCCGGGTGGGTACCGACCGTGCTCGCGGTGGAGCCTTGAGCAGCACCGGTCTGCCCTCGTACCAGAACCCGGCGCCGAGGGCGAAGGTCCGCTTGTTCCCGTGCCGATCCTCCAAGATCACCAGACCGCGCTCCCAGCGCAGCACCGCCCCGCAGAATCCCGACGTGGCATCCTCCAGCACCAGCCCAACCTGAACCACGAGGTCGGTGCTCGTCGGTCGGCCAGCGCGCTGCCAGCCGGACGCGAGTACGTCGTGTGGGTACCGGCCGGTCGAGGTCACGCCGAAAGCGTAGGGGAACGACGCCCTTGTGCCGGGGGATCTCCGCGCGCCGGCCCGACGCGGTATGCCACGTCCCGTGGCTGCCTTGCCGATGTTCCCGCCCGGCTCGCGCTTTCCCACAGGCGCAAGGAAGGCGAAGGCGTCGACATGATGAGGTTTGATGAGGACGGGCTGATCGAGGACTACAGGGTCATGGTCCGACCGCTCTCCGCTGTTGTGGCACTACGCGACGCTGCGTTCTCTCAACTGCCAGAAGCGTCCTAGGCGGCATGGCCGGATTCCGAACAAAGTGTTGGAGGACCAGCCAGTCCCAACCGCATGGATGCCTATGCACAACCCGATCTTGTGTGGCGAATCCACGCCCCAAAGAGGACCCTCGACCGGCCGTCGTCGATGCCTCAGCTGGGATAGATGTGACCTTCACCGAGATCGGGCCGGTGGAGCTGAAGGGGATCTCGGGTGTACGCCCGCACGCTGCGCATCGCGCGGAAGCGCGTTGACAAGAAGCTTCGCCATCGAGAGCGTGAGTGCGTGAGACTCAAGAACGGGGAAACTGGAGGTTATTCGAGCTTCCCGCTTGTCAACTACCTACCGGTAGCTCCCCGTGCATGAGCCTGAGTGCTAACTCGTCAATCATGTTGCGCTCGTACAGCTCGATAGTGTCGATACTGAGCCCATGGATGCCTGCAATGCGCTCACGGCGCCGAGTGAGGGTGTCCGGCGCGGGCATGTCGATGGCGTAGGCGTTGCGCAGAGCCATGGCTTGGACGTCCTCACCGAGCATGCGCACCATCCCGGCTAGCCGCTCATAGGCGACCCTGAGCGGGACGCTTAATGCTTCCATGACGTACTGGCACTCCGCGAGCTTGGCGAATGTGAAACCCCGGCCCCGCCGGATGTACTTCAGGTTGTCCCGCAGCCTCTCCAACTCCACCATTCGCTCCCCCTATCTGCCCTATTACTGCCCCACAAAGCCGCTCCTGGGTTCACCAGCACAACGAAAGGCTTGTCTCCAGCAATAAGGGGCCAATTCGATGGAATCTCCCTCTTGGTGAAGATTGCGAAGCTACGTGACCGGTCAGCAACCGTCCGCACAGTGGGCTTGGTTCGGAGCATCGAACGCCGCGATTGGCCGGCCGAATGCTCCACAACGCGCCGGGGATGAGGCGGCGTTATGGCATGGTTTGCCCGGCATTCGACCGGCCTGCTTTCATTGAATTTGAGGGGCGGGACAGGTGAGGCGGAGTGCCCGAGGAACAGCATCGCAGCGGCAAAGGTCAGCCTTCGGTGGAAAACCAGGGCACGACCATCGGACAAGACGAACTTGCGCAGCAGCTCAGCGAAGTGTCCCGGTCGCTACAGAGCCAACACGATATAGACCTGATGCTCGACGAACTGGTAAGGGCCGCCGTGGCGCTGATACCGGGCACGGATAAAGGATCCATCAGCGTTGTGACGGGTCGCTCAGCCGTCACTTCGCAGAGCCCGTCGGGCGATCTGCCCCGGCGGGTTGATGCGGTCCAGGCAGAGCTCGGGGAAGGTCCGTGCCTAGA
>Ga0075424_100002967_pt1 | contig 15742 bp, 12 predicted proteins | sample SoiMethybrSBSTD3_FD_75301 | JGI IMG/M metagenome (GOLD analysis project Ga0075424, IMG submission 75301) | Bulk soil microbial communities from a Populus tree surrounding site in Tennessee, USA - Soil MetaG P. TD hybrid SBSTD3 | ecosystem: Environmental > Terrestrial > Soil > Tree plantation...
GCGACGAGTCTTGCTCACGTGTTCGCAGGATACTTATAATCGCTCGCTCTGACAATACTGCATGGCGATCGGCACTCCATTTCACGAACGAACATTTGCACTGTGCGAGAGTCTCAACTATCGCGAGTGGTCGGGTTACTACACCGTCAGCGCGTACGAGACACACCACGATCACGAATACAACGCGATCCGAAATGCGACGGCACTCATCGACATTTCACCGCTCTTTAAGTATCGCGTCACTGGTAAAGACGCCACGCGACTCGTCGATCGCATCATCACGCGTGATACGAACAAGGTCGCGGTAGGCCAGGTGATCTATACGCCGTGGTGCGACGAACACGGAAAAGTGATCGACGATGGCACGGTGTCGCGACTTGAAGAAAATGTCTATCGGTGGACGGCCGCGGATCCAAGTCTGCGCTGGTTCACGCAGAACGCAATCGGCCTCGACGTTGAGATTGAAGATATTTCTGAGTCAGTGGCCGCGCTCGCCGTTCAAGGACCAACCTCCGGACGCATGTTGAAGCACTTCGTCGAGGGCGCAGACATTGAAAATCTAAAATACTTTCGTGTGACTAAGGGGCGCATCGCCGGCATTCCGGTTGAGATTTCGCGCACTGGCTATACGGGCGATCTCGGCTACGAGATCTGGATACCTGCCGACAACGCCTTGAACGTTTGGGACACTCTGATCGAACAAGGGAAGGCGTTCGACATCAAACCGGCCGGAATGCTCGCGCTCGACGTCGCGAGGATCGAAGCCGGGCTACTCCTGATTGATATTGATTTCAACAGCAGCAAGAAGGCGCTAATCGAGCCGCAGAAGTATTCGCCGTTTGAAATGGGACTCGGACGGTTGGTGAGTCTCGAGAAGAATAGATTTATCGGCCAGTCGGCGCTGGGCACAGAACAAAAGCGCGGATCGGCGAAGCAAATCGTCGGACTCGAAATCGATTGGCCTGCGGTCGAGCGGATTTACGAGCAAGTCGGATTGCCGCCTGCAGTCTCGCCGATCGCTTCGCGCGTGGCGGTCCCGGTTTACAGCAACGGAACCCAACTCGGCAAAGCGACATCAACGACTTGGTCGCCGACGCTGAAGAAAATGATTGCGCTGGCGACCCTGAAGAATGATTTCACCAAAGCCGGCTCGCGGGTCGAAATCGAAATCACCGTCGAAGCAGAGCGTTATCGCGTCCCGGCAACCGTCGCTAAGACGCCTTTCTACAACCCGAAGCACAAAACCGCGACGCCGGTAAATTGAAGTTTCGGTTTCAAGTCTCGAGTTTCGGTTTCGAGTCTCGAGTTTCGAGTCTCGAGTTTCGAGTTTGTAGTTTCGCGTGTCGAGTTTCAGGTTAGACGAATCGCTCCGTAGGAGCCGAATGTTTATAGGACCCGCAACAACGGGATTTGATTAGCTCCTTAAGGAGCGCAATATCAAACTGCGATTTCGCTCCTAAAGGAGCTGTTATCAGGTTAGCTTGATGAGTTCTATAAACATGTCGCTCCTGGCGGAGCGAATATCATGGCGGACTCTCTTCAACAAATCATAACCAGTTACGATCCCACCGCGTCACTTGATCGCGCGTCGACGATCCCCTCCTCCTGGTACACCGACAATCGCATTTTTGAACTCGAAAAAGAGCAGGTATTCAGCCAATCGTGGCAAGTTGCTGCTCGTGCCGATCAACTCACCAAGGCCGGCGATTACGTGACGACTGACATTGCTGACGAGCCCATTGTCGTGGTCCGCGGCAGCGACAATCAGATTCGCGCGTTCTTCAATGCGTGCCGCCATCATGCTGCGGCGGTGATGACTGAGCCGCAGGGAAACTGCGCACAGATGCGCTGTCCTTATCACGGTTGGACGTATTCGCTCGAAGGTGAACTGAAGGGCACGCCTGACTTCACGGCCGTATGTGATTTTGATCGCGCGCGTAATGGACTGATTCCAATCGATGTCGCTGTTTGGGAGCACTGGGTCTTTGTCCGAATCGACAGCGCGCGCACTGAATCAATCGAAGAGTGGCTCGGCGCGCAACTGACTAACGAATTTCGCGCACTCAAGCTCGACCGCCTGAAATGGTTCGCGCGCCGCAGTTACACGATCGACTGCAACTGGAAAGTCTTTGTCGATAACTATCTTGACGGTGGTTATCACGTACCTCACCTGCACAAAGGCCTGGACAGCGTGCTCGACTACCGCAATTACACGATCGAGTGCGGCGAGCGACATTGCCTGCAATCGAGCCCGATGGTCACCACCGGCGAAGCAAACGTCGCCGAGACACGCAAAGGCGAGCGCGCTTTGTATTACTGGATCTATCCAAACTTTATGATCAACTGCTACGAAGGCGTGATGGACACGAATCTCGTCCGGCCGATTACGATCGACAAGACCGATGTGATTTTTGATTTCTACTTTACAGATGTTTCCGATGCGGCGCGCGCACAAAACCTCGCGAGTGTCTCAGTCGGCGATAAGATTCAAAAGGAAGATTTGGACATCTGCGCGTCGGTGCAGCGCGGATTGAAATCACGCGCGTACGATGCCGGGCGGCTCTCGGTGAGGCGTGAGGCGGGTGAACACCTCTTTCATCGATTGCTGTACGCAGATTTGAAAGCGGGAGTTGGATCGCTAACTATTGCACGCTAACCATCGGGAGCTTCTTAAATCCTTTTTCCAAAGCTTTGCGCAAACGGTCGACGGCGGTAACTGGATCACCAACCAGCATCGGATCTGTGTAAAGCAGCACTTCACCGGTGCGCGCATCGATAACTCCAATTCTCAGCATTAAGTATTCTCCAGCCCCGCCCACAAGCATCCGGAATGCGGTTTTGCCTCCGGTTTGTTTTTGCCCGTTTCCGCGAATGAAGACGATGGCATCAGCGCTCTTATCCAGATTGAGATTCAGGACTTCGTCGCCCATCGTGAAACGAGCCTTCTTCACGTCGCTGCGCTTTTTCATGATGCGCGGCAGCAGATCGTCGAACTTCGCTTGAAAATCAGCGATGCTGTAACGCTGTTGCGCCTCACCTTCGCTGCTTCCGGCCGAAGGACTACTGAGCGTTTTTACGTGCTTCTGCTTCTCGAGCACGTCCGCCAGCATCTTTTCCACGCGTCCGCCTAAATCGTCCGATTCCTGCGCCATGCCTTCCGGCCCTTTCATGCTGTCGCGCACGACGTTAACTTTTGCGGGCAGGATGACAATGTTGCGGATGGTCGTTTCTTTCTTCGCGATTTTCGGATGCAGAAACTGGGCGCGCGCGACCGTCGGCGCGACTGCCATGATCACAACCGCGATGAACGCGATGATTGATTTGTGAAACTTCGACGCGAGAGTTGAGCAGGGGAAAGTCATTGCGGGGGCCTCCTTAGATTTTCAATTCGCCTTTGAATGCGCTCGCGATCCGTGGCCGCGGTGGCAATCTCGAGATACTTCTCGTATTCGGTGGCGGCGTCAGCCTTTCGATCAAGCTTTTCATACAGCATCCCAAGTCCACGATGCGCCATCGGAACCGGATTATCAGCGGCCAGCGCGCGTTGATAAAGCTCCTCGGCTTTTTGCTGATGCGTCTTCCAGTTCTCCTGGCCCGCCGTCGTGGCGAGCATTTCGCGCTCTTCCTCTTCGATCGTGCGCTTCTCACGTTTTTTCGCCGCGTCTTTCTTGGCGTCGTTGGTCAGTTCCCTCTCCGTGAGTTGCGGCGCGCGCGGTCCGAGCGTGCGATACGCTTCTCCAAGCCAGAATAGATTCTCTGAATCAGCATGAAAGTCGACCAGTCTCTGCGCGATGTAGAGCGCTGAGCGAAACCGACCGCCGTTTATCTGCAGCTGAACGTCGTGACGCATCAGCGATTCCATCGTGCGGAAGTACGCGGCTTTCTCTCGATTCAGTTCCATCTGCGGCGTTACTTTGTCGGCGCGCGCGCCAAGATACGAACTCAGATAGCCGATGCGTTCACGGAGCGCCGGATGATCGTTGTAGAACAATCTGACGTTCTCGCCCTCGATATCACGGTCGAGCACCTTCAACACATTGACCATCTCTTCCGGCGAGTACTCGGCGCTAATCATCATGTCGATGCCTTTGAAATCCGATTCGCGCTCAAGGTCACGACTGTACCCGGCAATCATCGACTGGACGATCAACGGAGACACCGTGGCAATCAACACGAGCGCTGCGTACGCGGCATCGCCCGGGATGAAGCTCACGACGAGTTGAGTGACATTCATCGTGAGATATTTCTTCCGGTTCGCGCGGTTTTGCACGTAAGTGTGACGTCGCATCACGTGAGTCAACTCGTGCGCGATGACGGCGGCGAGTTGAGACTCGTTGTCGACCAACGACAACAGTCCGCTGGTCACATAGATCGATCCATTTGGAAGTGCGAAGGCGTTCGGCTGCGGATCGCGCAGGGCGCGAAACTTCCACGTAACGTTTTCAAGCGTCAATCCCGCTGGAATCAGCGCTTGCCCGATGCGAAACAGATATGCGTTCGTGGCGGCGTCTTCGAGCACCAGGCCATCACGCTCAAAGCGGCGCTCGAGCAGATTAACCTGCTCAAGCATTTCGAGATCGACTTTTCCGAACTTGAATTCTTCACGGACCGGCGGCGGCGTCGCTTCAACCGGCGCCGTCTTCTTCTGCGCCAGGGCGATCGGTGCGACAGAAGTTGTTGCTACGCAAAGGCAAAGCGCGAGAACAATCAGGGGTCGAATTGTGCGAATGGACATAACCGCGACGCTGCCGGAGCAGGTTTCATACCGGGAAGCTTGCCCAAACTTTCTTCGAATATGTCGCGCGAGTCAAGTCTTTCAAGGCGACCTATGTTGGGTTTTGACAACACCTGTTGAGCTTATCTGGAAGGTGTGTTATTTGAGTGTGCCGAAATGAATGCCCTTCCAATCATCGTTGGCGCGTTGTGCGTGATGGCGATCGCGTATCGCTACTATTCCGCGTTTATCGCCGCAAAAGTTTTGGCACTGGACGATAAGCGACCGGTGCCGTCGCAAACCATGTACGACGGCCACAATTACTACCCGACCAACAAATGGGTTTTGTTTGGGCACCACTTCGCAGCGATTTCGGGTGCGGGTCCGTTGATTGGTCCGGTACTCGCGGCCCAATTCGGATTTCTGCCCGGGCTCCTGTGGCTGGTGATCGGTGTTTGTCTGGGTGGCGCGGTGCACGACTTCATGATTCTCGTCGCCAGCGTCAGGCGCAAGGGCAAGTCACTCGCGGAAATCGCGCGCACCGAAATCAGTGGGCTGTCGGGCTTCGTCGCCGGCGTCGCGATTCTCTTCATTGTAGTGATCGCGTTGGCCGGTCTTGGACTAGTGGTAGTGAACGCGCTCGCTGAGTCACCCTGGGGAACGTTCACCGTCGGCTTCACGATTCCACTCGCGCTGTTCATGGGTTTGTACATGTATCGCTTTCGCAAAGGAAAGATCGCGGAAGCGAGCGCGATCGGCGTCGTCCTGCTGCTGTTCGCGGTATGGCTGGGCGGAAAGATCGCCACTTCGTCGTGGGGCTCAGCGTTTACGTTTTCGCCAGGACAAGTGACCGCGTTGATGGCGTCTTACGGATTTATCGCGTCGGTTCTGCCGGTGTGGTTGCTGCTCTGCCCCCGTGACTATCTTTCCTCTTATCTCAAAATCGGTACGGTCGCATTCTTGATCATTGGTGTGATCATCGTGCATCCGACGCTGCACATGCCGGCCGTGACGCCGTTTGTAAACGGCGGCGGCCCCATCGTGCCCGGCAAAGTCTATCCATTCGTCTTTATCACCATCGCCTGCGGCGCCATCAGCGGTTTCCACGCCCTCATCTCCTCCGGCACGACGCCGAAGATGATCGCGAAAGAAACCGACGCGCGGATGATCGGCTACGGCAGCATGTTGATGGAAGGTGTCGTCGGTGTCGTTGCGTTAATTGCCGCGACATCGCTTTTTCCAGGTGATTACTTTGCTATCAACACCGCACAAAAGACGGACACGCAAAAAGCAGCGTACGTGCGGATGGTTCAGGCTGAAAGCGGACCTGACTTCAATCTTCAGACGCAGGAGTTGGATCGACTTGAAGCGGAGTCAGGGGAAAAAGTGCGTGGCCGCACGGGTGGCGCAGTCACGCTCGCACTCGGCATCGCCAAGATCTTCGATGGCATTCCCGGTCTCAGCGGCCTGATGAAGTACTGGTATCACTTTGCGATCATGTTCGAGGCGCTCTTCATCCTCACCACGATCGACACGGGGACACGTGTCGCCAGATTTTTGTTAGGCGAGTTCGGCGGCAGGTTCGTGCGCAAACTCGAAGAACCAAACTGGCTGCCGGGCTCGATTGTGACAAGTGCGGCAGTGGTAGCGGCCTGGTCTGGATTCATTCTCACGGGATCGATCTCGACGATTTGGCCGATGTTCGGCATCGCGAACCAGTTGCTGGCGGCAGTGGCGTTATGCGTGGCGACGACTGTCATCATCAATATGGGGAAGGTGCGCTTTGCGTGGGTGACACTCGTGCCGCTTTCATTTGTGGGGACTACGACGCTCGTGGCGGGCTATCAATCAATTCGCGACATCTTCTGGCCGCAAGCACAGAACCCACTCACGTCAACGCAGGGCTACATCAACACTTCACTGACCGCACTCATCATGACTGCCGCCGTCATCGTGATCGCTGATTCAATTCGAAATTGGATCGACGCGCGCAAACGACCACAGCTAACAGACGAAGCGGCCCTCGCCGAAGCATAGGGTTATCTCAACGCTGATTACTCCGGGTAGTGGGTCAGTTTGAAAAGTGGCACGGGCGTCTCGCCCATGAAATCACGCGCAAGATGCGCGTGCCACCTCAAACTGACCCCCTACTTTACTCCGTCGCGGTTGGACAGTTCGCGGGAAAACCGCAATAATAGCGCCTTTGTCAGTCAGGCTATTTTCTCGCCTATCGCTCAAACGTAAAGGAAGGAACTGTTTTGATCGTGAATTCGATGTCGAACTTTGTCGCCGCCTATCGCCGGCGATTTATCAGCTTTTTATTTGTAATTACTGCCTTTTGCGTCACGGCCCCAACTGTCTATTGCAGTGAAGGCGACCTCAAGCTTCCCGATTTGGCGGAGCAGTCGTTCCGCGGAATCAACGGGCATCAATTACTGCTCATCGGCATTCTGTTCTGTTTTCTCGGCCTGTTGTTCGGTCTGGTGATTTTCATTCAGCTGAAGAACCTGCCCGTGCATCGCTCGATGCGCGAGATTTCCGAGTTGATTTACGAAACGTGCAAGACATACCTGATCACGCAGGGCAAATTCATCATGCTGCTCTGGGTGTTCATTGCGGCGATCGTCGTCGCGTATTTCGGCGTCCTGCGCCCCGTTCCCGATCATCCGATCGCGCTCACAGTTCCCATCATTCTTTTGTTTAGTCTCATCGGCATCGCCGGCAGTTACGGTGTTGCCTGGTTCGGTATTCGCGTCAACACGTTCGCGAATTCACGCACCGCGTTTGCGAGTCTTGAAGGCAAGCCTTTTCCGATTTCCGAGATTCCGCTCAAAGCCGGCATGAGTATCGGCATGCTTCTGATCAGCGTCGAGCTGCTCATCATGCTTTTCATTCTACTGTTCGTGCCCGGTGATTATGCCGGCCCGTGCTTCATCGGATTCGCGATCGGCGAATCGCTGGGTGCGGCGGCGCTGAGAATCGCCGGCGGTATCTTCACAAAAATTGCCGACATCGGATCAGACCTGATGAAGATCGTCTTCAAGATCAAGGAAGACGACGCGCGTAATCCGGGCGTGATTGCCGACTGCACGGGCGATAACGCCGGCGATTCAGTCGGGCCGAGCGCCGACGGTTTCGAGACCTACGGCGTGACCGGCGTCGCGCTCATCACATTTATCCTGCTGGCCGTTCCCGATCCGAAAATACAGGTGCAATTGCTTGTCTGGATCTTCGTGATGCGCATCATGATGCTCATCTCAAGCGCGGTGTCGTATTTCGTCAATGCCGCGCTCGCCAAATCACGCTATGCCGGCGCGGGAGAGATGGACTTCGAAGCGCCGCTGACGACGCTCGTCTGGCTGACTTCGATCGTTTCAATCGTGCTGACCTACATCGTGTCGTTTCTCATGGTTCCGACGCTTGCCGGTGACACGACGCTCTGGTGGAAACTGGCGACGATCATTTCGTGCGGGACACTCGCCGGCGCGGTGATTCCGGAGCTCGTCAAGGTCTTCACTTCAACTGGATCGCGCCACGTGCAGGAAGTCGTGAAGTCTTCGCGCGAAGGCGGGGCATCTCTCAACATCCTGTCGGGATTTGTTGCGGGAAATTTCTCAGCGTACTGGCTGGGCATTAGCATTGTTGGACTGATGGGGATTGCTTACATCGTTAGCACCATGGGACTCGATGCGTTGATGGTTTCGACCGCCACGATTCACGTCGCGCCGGTTTTTGGATTCGGTCTGGTGGCGTTCGGCTTCCTCGGCATGGGACCGGTGACAATTGCAGTCGACTCATACGGGCCGGTGACTGACAACGCGCAGTCCGTCTATGAACTCTCGCTGATCGAGCATCAGCCAAATATCGTCGAAGAACTGAAGAGCGAGTACAACATTACTGTTGCGTTTGAGCGCGCTAAACACTTGCTCGAAGAAAACGACGGTGCGGGCAACACGTTCAAAGCTACGGCGAAGCCGGTGCTGATCGGTACGGCTGTCGTCGGCGCGACAACGATGATTTTTTCGATCATTATGGCGCTGACTGATGGTCTCACCCGCGGCACGGAAAGTCTTTCATTGTTGCACGCTCCATTCGTGCTTGGGCTGATCACCGGCGGCGCAGTCATTTACTGGTTCACCGGCGCGTCGACGCAAGCCGTCACCACCGGAGCGTATCGCGCGGTTGAATTCATCAAGGCGAACATCCAACTCGAAGGTGTCGAAAGAGCTTCCGTGACGGACAGCAAACGCGTGGTGCAAATCTGCACCCAGTACGCGCAGAAAGGCATGTTCAATATTTTCCTGGGCGTGTTTTTTGCGACGCTGGCGTTTGCATTCCTCGAACCCTTTTACTTCATCGGCTATCTCATCTCGATCGCGATATTCGGTTTGTATCAGGCGATTTTTATGGCGAACGCCGGCGGCAGTTGGGACAACGCAAAGAAAGTTGTCGAAGTCGATCTGAAACAGAAGGGCACGCCGTTGCATGACGCTGTGATCGTGGGCGACACCGTTGGCGATCCGTTCAAAGACACTTCATCGGTCGCGATGAATCCGGTGATCAAGTTCACAACGCTCTTTGGATTGCTCGCGGTTGAGCTGGCGGTCAGCGTCGGCAGCGATACCGGGCGATTCGGCAAAAGTGGCCCGGTAGTCAGCCGTGTGCTGGCAGCGATTTTCTTCCTCGTCTCGCTGTACTTCGTCTGGCGTTCGTTCCACAAGATGCGAATCGGCGCGGAAAACTAGACCAGACAGCGCAACTTAAGTAAGATTCACTGAAAAGTGAGAACATCGCGGTAATTCACGCGAGTGGCTCGCACTATATGTGTCGGCACTTGTACTGAGCGAAGTGTAACTGCGCAGGGTGTGATGATTCGGTCGATCCTATTTCCGACGGACTTTTCCTCGGTGGCGAACAGCGCGTTTCCGCTGGCCGTCGCCATCGCGGCGCAGTTCGACGCGATCGTGCAATCAGTCCACATCGCTCACGGTGGTGATCCGCATATCACGGAAACGTCGCGTTACGAGTTTCCGGGACTGCCCACGGGCGCCTCTTCCGTCAAAGTCATTGAACAGATCATCCCGAAGGTGAGCGACGACGATCCCGCCCAAGTCATCATGCGCACGGCAGAAGAGCGCCTTTGCGATTTGATCGTAATGGCGTCACATGGCCGGTCGGATGTCGCGCAATTCTTTCTCGGAAGGAGCGTCGCCGAACAGGTAGCGCGCGATTCCAAGATCCCGACGCTGATTGCGCGTCTCTACGGGCCACGGCGCACCACGCGCCCGATCGATCGATTCGCGACTATCGTCTTCGCAACTGATCTGTCTGAGAAGTCAAAACAGATTTTGCCGGTCGCGACCTCAATTGCGCGCAAGACAAAAGCAAAGCTGGAGACGCTTTGCGTTTTTGCCGAAGGCGACGAGGAGCCGGCTGATGGTGGTAAAGCTACGCTGCAGCGCTTCTTTGAAGAAGCCGGCGCGCCTGAATTGTTTGGCAAAGTCCGCCGCGTTCATGGGGGCGTGGGCGAAGCAGTAGTTGAACATGCAGGTCGTCACAAAGCAGATCTCATCGCCACTACTACGGTGCTATGCTGTGGCGGCGATGAGAAAATGACCGGAACGGCAGAATTCATTATTCGCAACGCCCCCTGTCCGGTATTATGTGTGCGACCGTAAGACAGACATCAGAAGTCAGAGATCAGAGGTCAGAATTGATGAATGTAGCCGTTGCCAAAAGTGAGACCCTTCTGCAGACCGCACTCGCGCCGTTCGATATCGTGCGCCAGGTTGGCTTGGTCATTGGATTTAGTTTGCTGACGGCGCTCTCAGCGCAAGTTGTGATTCCCCTTGGCCCAATTCCCATCACCGGACAAACGTTTGCGGTGTTGTTGACGGGGGCGCTGCTCGGATCGCGTCTGGGCGCGATGGCGATGATTGCTTACCTCATCGAAGGCGCGAGTGGGCTTCCCTTCTTTGCCGGCGGCGCGGCTGGCATCGCGCATCTCATGGGTCAAACCGGCGGTTATCTAATCGCATTTCCGGCGGCGGCTTTCATTACCGGCGCGTTCGCCGAACAAGGGTGGGATCGAAAGTATCTGACGGCCGTGGCGGCGATGGCTGCGGGTTCTGTGGTGATTATTCTCTGCGGCTGTCTGTGGTTTTCTTTCCTGACCAGAACCTCTCCGCTGGTGGCGTTTCAATTCACCGTACTGAAGTTCATCCCTGGCGACGTCATCAAGATCGCCTTGGCGGCGGCCGTGCTGCCGACCGGGTGGAAGCTTCTCAAACGCAAAGATTAAGCAAGGTCACAACTCCAACTCCATAAATAATGCGCCGGAGACTGGGTTGCTGTAGTACGGCGCTATCTCCGCGAAGCCAAGTCCGCGATAGAGCGCAATCGCACTTCCCATCTGTTCCGAAAGAGTATCGAGACGCATTTTTTGATAGCCGATGGCGCGGCCCTCTTCGATGATTCGTTTCGCGATTTCCCTGCCGAGGCCTCTGCCATGAAATTGTGGGCGCAGAAACAGTCGTTTCATTTCACAAACGTCATCGCTCAATCTTCGCAAAGCGACACATCCGGCCAATTCGCCGTGTTCGAATGCTAACAACAGCCGGCCACTCGGCGGCGCGTACGCTCCCGGCAACTCCGCCAATTCCTTTTCGAAATTCTGAAAACAGAGATCGAGGCCGAGCCACGCTTCGTATTCGCGAAAAAGAACACGCGCCTGATCTATTTCGTGTGGCGATGAAGCCTGAATGAATTTCATGTCAGATTAGCGCTACAGAACCGCGAGCGGTAGCGAGCGGGTTAAGGACGCAACTCTCATCAACAACCAAAGAAACAAGCGCGCTGGAATTGAAGTTGAATCGTTAACCCGCTCGCTACCGCTCGCGGTTCTGTAACGAATCCAAAACTCTCATCAACAACCAAAGAAACAAGCGCACTGGAATTGAAGTTGAATCGTTAACCCGCTCGCTACCGCTCGCGGTTCTGTAACGAGTACAAAACAAACTCGGCCTGACACCGAAGTATCAGGCCGAGTGAAATCCAATGCAAAGATTGGTTTGATTACGCGGTGAACGAAGAGCCGCAGCCGCAGCTGCCGGTCGCGTTTGGATTCTTGAAAGTGAAACCTGAACCCATCACGTTCGTGACGTAATCGATTTCGACGCCGTTCAGGTATTGCGCGCTGAACATATCGACGAACAGGCGCACACCCTTCTCGTCCAAAATGAAATCGCCCTGTCGCGAATTCTCTTCGATATTCAAGCTGTATTGAAATCCCGAGCAGCCGCCCGGCACCACGCGCACGCGCAGTCCCGCGGTTTCCGGCAAGCCCTCTTCACTGGACATGAATTTCTTGATTTCAACCGCCGCGGGTTCTGTGACACCCAAATTCACCGAGGGTGCGGCCGGCGCGGTGGCGGTCACGGGGGTCGTTGTGGCTGGATTCGCTGACATATTCTAATAAACTCCTGTCTTCAATCTTAAAATGGTGATTTCAATTTGTCGCCGAAGCCAGTCTACTGAGATTTTTTCAAAACAACAAGCTCCGGCTTCATCGCTTCAATCGAGACTTGCCGGGCCACTTCTTCAGCAACTTTGCAAAAAGCCTTGGCCTGCGGAGATTCGGGCTGGCCGATGACCACGGGCACACCCTTGTCACCGCCTTCGCGCACGTCCATACCCAGCGGGATTGACCCGAGAAAGGCCACGCCGTACTCCGTGGCCAGTCTTTCGCCGCCGCCCTTACCGAAAATATCGTAGCGCGCGCCGGTATCGGGCGCGATGAAGTAGCTCATGTTCTCGACAACGCCGAGCACCGGCACCGCGACGGTTTCGAACATGCGCAGTGCGCGCCGCACGTCGATGAGCGCTACTTCCTGCGGTGTGGTCACCAGCACGGCGCCCTGCACAGGTACGAGCTGGGCGAGACTCAATTGCACGTCACCGGTCCCGGGCGGCATGTCGACGATCAAGTAATCGAGTTCGCCCCACTTCACATCGGAAAGGAATTGTTTCACGAGGCCGTGCAGAATCGGGCCGCGCACGATCAGTGGTTTGTCGCCCGGCTGGAGCACCGCCATCGAGATTAACTTGACGCCGTACGCTTCAACCGGGATGAGTTTGTTGACGTCAACCTCCGGCCGCTCATTCGCGGCGCCCAACATGATCGGCACGTTCGGACCGTAGACGTCAGCGTCCATCAAGCCGACTTTGGCGCCATCCAATGCGAGCGCGACTGCGAGATTGACCGCCACGGTCGACTTGCCGACGCCGCCCTTCCCGGATGAAACCGCAACGATATTCTTCACACCGGGCACGGATACTTTGTCACCGAGGCCGCGACCTTTCGGCACTTCGGCGTCCATCGTTACGTTTACTGATTCGACGCCAGGAATTGCGCCAACTAATTCGCGCGCCGCGCTTTCCATTTCGCTCTTGACCGGACACGCCGGCGTCGTCAACACAATCCGAAACGAAACGTTGCCGTTATTGATCGCAAGATCCTTTATGAAGCCAAGGGTGACGATGTCTTTGTGCAGATCAGGATCCTTAATCTGCCGCAGCGCATCGAGCACTACATTTTCATTCAACTGAGACATGATCGAATTATGCCGAGGCGAGAGGCCCTTGTCGAACACACGTGTCATCGGGCTGGGAGGAAATGTCACTGCACCTTGTAGATTACGACGTTGTCGTACGCATGCGAGGTATCTTCAAAGACCTTCTTAAAATTCTGATCGAAGATTTTTTCATTGAAATCGGGCAAGGACTCGTTGTGACGTACGCCATCGTCAATGGCGATATATGCGATGTTGTTGGCGTGCAGCAGCCGAACTAGCTCAGTGGCGTCGCTTTCCTGCAAGATCTTCCGATACACAGCTTCCCGGTCCGGAACGTTGTAGCCCGCGGTCCACGCGAAGAGCGTGTACCCAAGATAGATTTTGCGCCCGGTAAATAGAATCGGATGCGTCAGCAGGGTGTGCGTCAGGAAAATGTCCGACGGCCGCGTGTCCGTTAGCAGCCATTGACTGAGCCGATCATTCTTGTAGGGCACAGCCAACATCGGATCGTTGTGCAGTGGAAACAGATCGACGATGCCCCCGAATACCGTGACGATCGCTAATAGCACCGCAAGAATCGGCCCAACGATTTTTTGCTTAGAAACTTGCCACAACGCGTAGGCAGCGTAAACGTTCACGCACGTTGCCCAAATGTTCAGCAGCTTGTGATTGTTGAAGACATCGACGCTTAGTTGGAAGAGAAAAACGATCGCTACAAGGCTGGTGATTGCCAGCAGCAGTTTCCGTTGAAACCCTGTCGTGAAAACGAGCGCGACCCCGAGCAGAATCCATTTCACGCCAAACGTCCATCCGAGATACTTCACAATCAACCACAACGAAAGGTTCTCAAGTGTGTACCCTGGATGGAATAGCGAATAAGTCATTGTGTTGCCGGACCTCAGCATCAATACCTGAGGTAAACCAACAAGGATCGCTGTGACGAGCAGAACCGCTGTCCGGGCCCGCAAAGGCGCAAGCACCAGCAGGCACCCAAACACGGCGAGCCCGGCGATGAAGGTCGGACTGTTCCAGTAAGGCAACAAGCCGATAACAATCCCCGCGAAAATCCATGACGGAAATCCTGCGAAGTTTGGCATTTCAGGACTCGCATCGACTTCCACCGGCTGCTCCGGCGAAATTATTTCGCTTGCAGGTTCGTCAGCCAGAGGCAGAATGGTTTCGGTCTGCTTCTCTTTCTTGATCGCAGCGCGCCGCTGATACTCGTCCACCGCAAAAATCAACGCGACGAAGAACAATCCGATGCCGCTGATCAAATGTCGCTGGTAAGCAAAGACGTTCGCCGACAACACTCCCCAGGTCTCGCCGCGAAATGGATATCCGGAAGGCAGAAAATCTTTGGCCCCTACGATCGCACTCAACGCAGCGCGAATGCTGGGCTGCGCGTGCAAGAACGGCAGATACGATAGCGAACTCGAAAAGAAAAACAGCGCCGCGCCAATTCGGCCGACGACGCGCGACTTGAAAAGAACCTCGCCGAACGTCGCGATCAGGATCATCAGCGCCATCAACGACAGAACGCTAAGCAGGTTGATGCTCCAGACCGGATTCAATCCAAGAAACTCCAGGTTTCCCGTCTGAAACCAAAACAAAAAGTGGTAGCGAATAAACTCGCCGGGAAAGAACGGATGTTGCGGCGGGAAGTTTTTGCCAAGAGCAAAACTCTGCGTCAGTGACACGTTGGCGCCAAAATCCGTCCACGCTTTGAACGCGATTTGAAACTGACCGTCTTTGAAACCGAGCGTCGCGAACATTAACCAGCACGCGAACACCAAACAAGCTGCGAGCCAGACATAATCCGAATATTGATGTCCTGGCGGCCTAACCGAGTAATCATCAACGTGCTCAACCGGCCACCAGCGAGATGCGACAGCTGTCGCCGCAAGCAGGATGACGAAGACGAGATTCGCCGGAATCAACGGCTGACTCATTCGGTGGGACAGAACCGCGGCCAGAAATGTCACCCACGTGGAAAGTAGAAGCCCGGCCAGAAAACCCGTGGCAATGCGATGCTGAATTGAAATGAAGCGAAAGAATCTACGGCAGATCAAATCTCCGAAGTACGTGGCAGCGACCAAATAAACGATGGCAAGCATTCAGCGTGGATGAGCGCGTCTCGCGTTAATGCAGCGGCACTCGGCAATCGGAGAGTATCGGTTATACTTCGCAGTCAATCAATGATTTACCTCGACAACAATGCCACGACGCAAGTCGCCCCGGAAGTATTCGAGGCAATGCGCCCGTTTCTCACCACGCACTACGGCAACCCTTCGTCCGGTCATGCGCTCGGCCGCGAATCACGAGCGGCTGTCGACACGGCACGCGCACAAGTCGCCGAGTTACTCGGCGCCCGACGCCCCGGCGAAATTGTTTTCACCTCCTGCGGTTCTGAATCAAACAACTGGGCAATCGGTGGTTTTCTCGAGCAGAACCCGAA
>Ga0075424_100002968_pt1 | contig 15742 bp, 14 predicted proteins | sample SoiMethybrSBSTD3_FD_75301 | JGI IMG/M metagenome (GOLD analysis project Ga0075424, IMG submission 75301) | Bulk soil microbial communities from a Populus tree surrounding site in Tennessee, USA - Soil MetaG P. TD hybrid SBSTD3 | ecosystem: Environmental > Terrestrial > Soil > Tree plantation...
TGGTCGGGTGACGGCCGCCAGCTGTATTTCATCTCGGATCCTGCAGGCATTCCCGACGTCTATGCCGTAACGATCGGGAGCGGCGCCACCACACAGCTGACGAACGTCCAGACGGGGACGAGCGGCATCACGAGTTCGAGTCCGGCATTATCAGTGGCTCCCGCGCGCGATGTTGCAGCGTTCAGCGTCTACAACGACGGCAAGTACGACATCTACACCGTCGACGCCGCAGCCGCGCGGGCACCGGTCTCGCGCGTCGGATTCAATGCGGCGATGCTGCCGCCCGCGGACCGGAAGGAGAGCATGGTGGCGACCGTGCTCGCGGACCCGTCCTTCGGTCTCCCGCCCCGCCAACAGACTGCGCAGGGTCAGGTCACCGATTACAAGCCTTCTCTCGCGCTCGAGGGCATCGGTCAGCCTACCGTCGCGGTCGGTGTAAACCGCTTTGGCTCGACAATTGGGGGCGGGCTGTCGTTTTACTTCAGCGATCTGCTCGGGAACCATACGCTGGCAACCGCGGTTCAGCTCAACTCCGGCATCGGCAACAATTTCAGCCCGAAAGACACGGCCGCCGAAGCGGCCTATATCGATCAGTCGCGCCGCTGGCAGTGGGGATTGATTGGCGGTCAGATCCCGTACTTGAGCGGCGGCATCAGTTCCACGGTCGGCTTCGCGCCGCAAGCCGGCACGGTGCGGGTGGATGAAGTCATCATCGACCGGCAAACTGAACAGAGCGCGTCGGCACTGGTCGCGTATCCATTCGATCGGGCGCGCCGCATCGAGTTTCAGGCGGGGACGACCCGCGTGTCGTTCGATCGCCGCATCGAGACGACAATCTCCTCACTGTCGACGGGTCAGATTCTCTCCGACGACGTCAGCGATTCGACGACACTCGCACCGGCGTTGAACCTCGCGAACACGTCGGCGGCATTCGTCTACGACACCTCGGCGTTCGGCGCGACAAGCCCAATCTCCGGGCAGCGGTACCGCCTCGAGGCGTCGCCCACCTTCGGCGCGCTGACGTTCACCAACCTGCTCGTGGACTACCGGCGCTACCTGATGCCCGCGCCCTTCTACACGATTGCCGCACGGCTGATTCACGACGGCCGCTACGGCAGCGGTGGCGAGGATGCGCGGCTGTTCCCGATGTACATCGGCTATCCGGCGCTCGTCCGCGGCTACGACATCAACTCGTTCGGCCCCGACGACTGCGTTCCGAACGCGGCCAGCCAGTGTCCGGCCTTCGATCGCCTGCTCGGCAGCCGCATGCTGGTGGGCAATCTGGAATTCCGGTTTCCGCTGCTGCGACCGTTCGGCGTGTCGAGCTCGCGCATGTACGGACCGATTCCAATGGAAGTCGCACTGTTTGCCGATGGCGGCGTCGCGTGGAGCAAGGGCGAAAGCCCGTCGCTGCTTGGCGGCAGCCGCTCAGGTGTGTCCTCCGCCGGCGCCGCACTGCGAGTCAACCTGTTTGGCTACGCGGTCGGACAGTTGGACATCGCGCGGCCGTTCCAGAGACCTGGGAGTGGCTGGGTGTTTCAGTTCAATCTGGCACCGGGCTTTTAACCACGAAGGCGTGCTTCGCACGCGTGCACGGAGCACACGAACGAATGTTGTTTCTTCGTGTGCTTCGTGACAGCCGAAAGACCTTCGTGGTTTATGATGCGCGGCATGAATTCCAACCGCCGCGAATTTTTTCAATTCCTCGCCGCAAGCACCGTGTTGACGCCGTCGGTTCGCGCACTCGCGCAGCAGCTTGCCGTCGCACACGAACAGCCCGGCGTCATCATGACCGCCAAGGACGCGCTGCAGGTGATGGACTTCGAGGAAGCGGCGCGGCGCGCGCTTCCGCCCGCGCATTGGGGCTACATGGCCAGCGGCGTTGACGATGACCTGACGCTGCGCGCCAACGTCGAGGCCTTCAGGCACATCGGCCTCAAGCCGCGCCGTCTCGTCGACGTCTCAAAGCCGGATCTGAGCACCGAGGTGTTCGGGGTGAGGTGGGAGACGCCGTTATTCCTGTGTCCGGTTGGCGGCCAGCGCGCGTTTCATGCGCAAGGCGAGATGGCGACCGCCGCTGCCGCGAAGGCGAAGCGGCACACGATGATCCTGTCGAATGTCACCACCTATCCCGTCGAGGATGTGGCGAAGACGCTCGGCACGCCGCCGTGGCAGCAGCTCTACATGCCGCTCAAGTGGGACGACACCGAGAAGATGGTCAAGCGGGTGGAAGATGCGGGCGTTCCTGTACTCGTGTGGACGGTCGATCTGCTTGCGGGGCGCAACACGCCGACGATGACGCGTTTCGGCCGGCAGGACACGCGCAACTGCGTCGCCTGCCACACCGGCGGCGCCGGCGTGCCGATCTTCCGGCCGATGTACGACGGTCTGGAAGGACGCTACAACCCGTCGGATGCGACGTGGGCGACCTTCGACCGGCTGAAGAAGCTGACGAAGATGAAGGTCATGCTCAAGGGGATCGACAGCGCCGAAGACGCACAGCTTGCGGTCCAGCATGGCGTTGACGGCCTCGTCGTCTCCAATCACGGCGGCCGCGCCACCGAAACGCTGCGCGCGACGATCGACTGCCTGCCTGAAGTCGTCGAAGCGGTGCGCGGGCGCGTGCCGGTGTTCCTCGACGGAGGCGTCCGTCACGGCACCGACATCTACAAAGCGCTTGCGTCCGGCGCCCGGGGCGTCGGCATCGGGCGGCCGTATATCTGGGGGCTGTCGGCTTTCGGCCAGGAGGGCGTCGAGCGAGTGCTCGAGATCCTGCGCGCGGAGCTCACGCTGACGATGAAACAGATGGGCACGCCGACGGTGAAGGACATCACCGTCGCGCGGGTGGCTCGCGCCTGAGCATCACGGCACCGCATAGAGAAAGACTCGCCGGTCGATGACGTCGAGCGGCAGTCCATCCAGCCACGAGAGATCCGTGACGCGTTCGTACCGTTGGCGGAACGCAGCAACCTCATCGCCGTCGAGCAGCGCGTATACCGGATGTCCATGCGCGTGCAGCGTCCGCAGCGCGTCGTTGTATTCACCTTCACCCAGCCACTCGTAGCGCAGCGTGACGCGTCCCGCGTAAGACCTGATGCTGCCGCTGTGCAGGTTGGAGATGACAACCGCATTGTTGGGCAGCGTGCGCACGACCGCGGCGGCGGCGCGGTACCGGCTTTCGCCGGAGGCGAGCGAGAACGTTTCGCGTCCCTGCCACAGGCCGGTGCACAGCAGCACCAGTGCGGCAGCCGGTACGACGCCGTTCGGCAGGCGGAAGCGATCCATGAGCGTCAGCAGCGTCGCCGCGGCGACCGCGAGCAGCAGCGGCAGCGCCGGCAGTAGAAACCGGAGATACGTCCAGTTGTCGAATGGCAGGTACCAGAGATACGACGCGAGAACGCACAGCGCAAACGCGACGCACCAGCGTACGTGCCACGATGCGGCCGCGACGCCGAGGAAGACGTACGGCGTCTGCGTCCGCACCATCCACGTCGCGAATTGCGCGAGATTCGTCCACGTATAGCGCGGCGAATAGAGGGTTCCGACCGCGCCGTATCCCGATTGCAGCGGCGAGCCGTACAGGAACGTGTTTGCGATTGCGACTCCAATCGCGCCGAACGACGCGGGAATGCCCCATGACAGCAGGCGCGCAAACGTGCGCCGGCGATCGGACGCGCCGTGCGCGACGAGCACCGCCATGGGGGCAACGAGTGCGACGAGATTTGGCCGCGTGAGGAGTGCGATAGCCGTCACCAGGCCGGACATCACGAGGCGCCATCTGTTTTCGGGCTTCAACGCGAGGACCACGGCACTCATCCACCACGCGGTCACAGGCACGTCGCTCATCGGCACCATCAGGTAGAACAGAAACACAGGGCTCGCAGCCAGCGTGAAGGCGGCGAGCAGACCCGCCTCGGCGCTGTGAAGCGTTCGACCGAGCAGATAAGTGAGCCACACCACCAATCCGGCGAGCAGCGGCACCACGAAATACACGGCGCGGTCGCCCGCCACGTGCTTCATCGCCGCCATCGTCAATGGCAGCCCGATCGGATAAACGGGCACCATGAATCCATCGCGCAAGGCTGGTCTGTAGCCGAGCGGCGTCATCGCCCACGCCGCGTCATGCCAGCGTGCTTCGGATGTCAGCGGTATTGGGGTAATGAGCGAACCTTCGGCCCAGAGATCCGCCTGGCTCACATATCCGTAGGTGTCCGCCGCGGCCGCAACGTAGGTTCCATACGAAAGACCGGCAACCGTCGTCAGCGCCGCCAGTGCCGCCGCCCACACAGTCAGCCGCCGTTCGCCTGGCGATTTGAAACGAAGGAACGCGAGGCCTGTCGACGCCAGCAGCGCGCCGGCCACGAGCGATCGGAACGGATCACGCGACGACAGCCGCAGGCCAAGCAGCGTCAGCGACCAGCCGGATCCTCGGATGGCGAGCAGGAGCGTCCATCCAAGAACGCCGCCGCCGGCAATCGCGAGCCACCGCGACAATCGATTGATGGTCAGCGTGCTATTGATCTTCTGCCGCGAGAGACGAGGACAACTGGCACAGGTCCGACAGGTATGCGCCGGTCGGCGAATTCTCGTTTCCGCGGTCTACAACCGATGTCGGCGAGATGTTGATCGAGCCGGCGGCGATCGGCCGCGCGCAATCGGCGAAGTACTCGCCTTCTGATGCCGCCGACACGAGGTTGCCGTGGATCGCGACGGGTGCCCGGAACACGCCCGCGCCGTCGACGTTGATGCCAATCTTCGCGCCGCGTACCTCGTTGTCGTGCAGCTCGCCGCCGACGATGATCAGCTTCGCATTCCATGGCCGCGGTCCGACCTGTATGCCGAACACGCAGAGCTGCGGTCCGCAGTCGATGGTGTTGTGCGCGACGACGGCGCCGCGGAAATCGCCTCCGGTGCTCAGATCGTTCGAGCTGAAATTGTGCAGCATGAGCCCCGCAAACGACGCCTGCGTGCGCTGCGTCACGACGTTGCGTTCGATGCGTGATGCCACGCCGTACCCGACGATCAGCGCGACGTCGGTGTTGTCGATGAACCGGTTGCCGGAAATCTCCGACTGCGGCGCATAGATCACCGTCAAGCCGTCCGCCCACAGACTGTTCCTCACGCCGTCGCCGTTTGCCTGAAACGTACTGTTCTGAATCGTGGCGTTGGCGCCGACCCACGCCATTCCCGTTCCGCACAACGCATTTCTCGACACGACGTCTGCGACGCCGCAATGTCCGCAGTACAGGACGGAGGCGTTGAAGCCAAACGTGTTCCGCCCATCCAGGCACGCTCGCGCCGATGGCGAGCCAATGCGCGCCTGCCGGTCGCCGTCGATGACGATGTGCTCCAGGCTCGCGTTGTTGGTGGACGTAATGAGGATGAGGCCCCACGGTTCGCTGAAATCGGGAGCCGCCACAAAGGTCGCGCATGCATCAGGGGTCAACGCGCACGAGAGCGACGTACCTGCGCTTCCGGCGGTTCGGATTGTCAACGGCGTGGCGACGACGACCTGACGATAGAACACGTAGATGCCGGGTGGAACCTCGATGCTCGAATAGGCCGGGGCGCGCCTGATGCACTCCTGCAGCGCCTCGGCTGCCCCGTATGGACCACCTGAGTCGAGGTGACAGGACATCAATTCAGGCACGCGCGAGGGCGATGGCTCATTGGCCGCGCGTTGTTCAGCCGATGCGGGCGGCGCGACAGGTTCCGGAACCGTTCCCGCCGCCGAGTGGTCCTCGACTCTCGCTGACGTAACCGGCTGGGAACGCTGCTCGTGCGCGGGAAATGAGGTGCCGCCCCTTGCGATCGAGTCGAGGTTCACGCGCGGTATGGCGATCGGCGTTGCGTCGGCCGCGCCGCCGAGGCGAGCCAGGCCGCGCGGTTCCATCGGATGAGGTAGGGCTGTCGCGGGGGGCTGAACCTGCCGATTGAGACCGATCGCGAGGACGATCGCGAGGAGCGCGACGGCTGAGGAGCACCGGCCCCGCATGGCGATCTAAGGTGTAGCGCGCGGCGCGCCAAACATCAAGACCTGAGCAGGATCGGGCGCGCTTTTTGACGGGCGAAATGCGATACTGCGTAGCTGTACGCCGCCGCTGCAGCTCGCAGACGTGCCGCAACGAGAAGGACGCGCTCATGGCCACGACGACAGGGACGATCAAACGCCTCACCGACAAAGGATTTGGTTTCATCGCCGCACCGGACGGGGTCGAGTATTTTTTCCATCAGTCCGCGTGCCAGGGCACACGGTTCGATGACCTGCGCGAAGGCCAGCGCGTCACGTTCGACGTCGGCCAGGGGCCGAAAGGACCGCGAGCGGAGAATGTGAAGCCCGCATAAAACGAGGGTCGATGCCGACCGAGATCGAAGTGAATATGCGCGTGCCGACCTTGACGGTACGCGCGCCAAACGAACCGGACCGGCGGATTGACAATTCCGCCGTCCGCTTTACGAAACGAATCGAAGTACCCGCGTTGCCCAAGCCGGGAGAGCTGCTGTCGCTCTCAACCGATGGCGGCAGGACCATGTTCGAATGCACGGTGACGCGTTCGGACTGGAACGAGGAAAAAGGGCTGTTTGTCGTTGCCTGCACGTATGCGAAGCGATCGCTGCCGGCGGAAACGTACAGCGCGCTCGTCAACGATTCAGAGTGGACGATGAAACCGCTGCTCTAAGCGCTCGTGACGAGGAAGGGATGAAGATTCGCACCCGGACATTCACTTTGATCGTGGTCGCCGGTCTCGCGCTGCTCTGTGGCGCAATCGTTTCGGCGCAGGCACCCGGGCGCGGTCGAGGGGGCGCCGCCCAGCAGGTACACGCGACGCTCCTTCAGGTGATGCGCGGGATTCTGTTTCCGAACTCCAACGTCATCTTTGCTGCACAGTCGCAGGATCCCTCCTCCGTGAAGAAAGACGCCGACGGCACATCATCCGTGAACCCGCTGGCCGGCATGTATGGTGGGTGGCAGGCCATCGAGAACAGCGGGCTCGCGCTGGCGGAGTCCGCGAACCTGCTTACCGTGCCTGGACGCGTCTGCTCGAACGGCAAGCCGGTGCCGGTGCAGAACGCCGACTGGCAGCAGTTCGTGAGGGGGCTGCGCGACGCCGGAATGGCCGCTTACAAGGCGGGGCAGTCGAAGGACATGGACAAGATCGTCGAGGCCGCCGACACCGTGACTACGGCGTGCATGAACTGTCACGATGTGTATCGCGAGAAGACGCCGGCACAGGGTGGGCTGGCGGCCCGCTGTACGAAGTAGCCCCGGCCTCGCGCAATCGGCGCGCCTGGCCCATCATCCTCACCCGCATGACATCGATCACCGACGCGATCCCCGCGCGCATGCGCACGCGGCTGTCCTGCCGGCAGTGGCAGGTGATGCCGACCTCCTGAACCCGGAACCCCGCCAGGCGCGCCAGATATAACAGCTGCACGTCGAACGCGAAGCCGTCGATGGTCAGATGCGGCGCGAGCGCGGTGACGGCGTCCGCGCTGAGCATCTTGTAGCCGCACTGCGAATCGCGGATGCCGGGCACGGCAAAGACGCGCACGACCGCGTTGAACACACGGCCGCTGATGCGCCGGCTCCACGCTTCGCCGGTGCGCTGCGCGCCGGGCGCTTCGCGCGATCCGATGACCACCTGTGGCGCGTCGCGTTCCGATATGGCGGCCAGAAAACGCGTCAGATTGCTCCAGGGCATCGACAGGTCCGCGTCGGCCATCAGCACCCATTCGCCGCGGGCGGCGAGAAATCCCTGTCGAACGGCCGCGCCTTTGCCGAGATGCGGCGCTTCGATCAGGCGAATCCGTTCATCCGATCGTGCCGCGTCCCGCGCGATCGCGGCGGTCCCGTCCGCGCTCCCATCGTCGACGATGATCGCCTCCCATGTGACGCTGAAGGACGGCAGTTCGCGATGGACGCTGTCGATGAAGCGGCCGATCACCGCCTGCTCGTTGTACGCAGGGACGACGATCGAGAGGAAGGGACGTGACAGCACCTCGGGCAATGGTACACTGATCCATTCGCCGACACCTTCCGTCGCTGCTCGCACTCACAGCGCTGTTCTTCTGGCTCTTCTCCCGTTTCTTCCTGCGTCCGCTGTATCTCGCTGAGAGCGATCTCTACGAGAACGGGCTGCCGATTTTTCTGTCGCACGTCTGGAAGTGGTCAAGCTTCGAGTTCAGCGGGCTGCCGGTGCTGGCGGATCCCGCGAACTTCGATTTCTATCTGCCCAACGTCATCTTCGGTGAGCTGCTGCGGTCGTGGACGGCCGTGGTCATGTCGGGACCGCTGCTCGCGGCGTGCTTCACCTACGCGTATGTGTTCAACACGGCGAAGTCGAGGACAGCCGCGTTGTATTCCGCGCTCGCGTACGGACTGTCGGAAGAGATGCTCGAGCGGCTGCGGCACATCAACCATGTGCACGCAATCGCCTGGCTGCCGCTGATCGTGCTGTCAATCGATCGCGTCCGCGCGGACCGCCCGGGCCGCTGGATAGCGATCGGCGCTTTTGCCGTCGGGAGCTGCATCCTCGCCGGTCATCCACAGCCGGCTCTCTACGTGATGTCCTGCGCGGGCCTATATGCGATCGCGAGCCTCATTGCAGACCGGGATGGGGAAGGCGCGCTCGGCGACGCGCGCTGGTGGCGCAGGGTGGCCAGCATCGGCGCACTGTTTGCCGTCGGAATTCTTCTGTCGTCGGTGAAGACGTTTCCCCTCGTCGAAGCACGGACGCTGGTGGTGCGAAGCGAAGGTCTCACCTTCGCAAGATTCGTCGGGCCGTCACTGACCGGTGCGCAGATGTTCACATTCGTCTTCCCGACGATCCTGCACCAGCCGGTGACGGAGCTGCCGACCTATGTCGGCCTTGCCACACTCCTGCTCGCACCAATCGGCGTCACCCGGTTTCGTTCCAACTGGCGTGCCGCGTTCTGGCTGGTCGCGAGCCTCGTCGGCGTGGGAATGGCGCTCGGGCCGGCGACGCCACTGGTCACCGTCGCCTATTACGTCCCGCTCTATTCGTGGTTCAGGAATCTGTCGCGACATCTGTTTCTGTTTGCGTTCGGTGCCAGCGTGCTCGCGGGCTTCGGCGTGGCGGCGATAGAGCAGCGGCAGGTGTCGATGCGCATCCTGGCACGGGCGGCGGCGGCGCTCGCGATCGTGATGATCGCCGGCGCGATACTCATTCACGCGTTTCCGTCGTCGTTCCCGCTCGAGGGGCCACATGGCGAGCCGGGCCCAGGACTGCTGTCGATCGCCACCGTCGGTGTCTGGATTCAGTTCGCGATTCTGCTGGCGGTAGTCATCGTTTCGGTGTGGATGGTGATGCGTCCGTCCAGGCTGACGCCCGCCGTTCTGATGGCGGTTCTGATCGTCGATCTGCTCAGCGCGCTGCCGTACGACATCAAGCGCGACGGGATCGAGTTCTACGCGATCACCGCCAAGGAGACGCAGCCGAGCGTTCACGCGGTCGCCATCGAACGCGCGATGGAGCCTACGCACGCGCGCGCGCTCGCCATCGGCGGCACGCAGGTAGACGAGGTGCTGCCCGCCACGTTCGCGCGCGTCTGGCAGATTCCCATTGCGGGCGGCTATGGCGCGATGCTGATCAATCGCCTGTCGCGCCTCGCGACAATGGGCACCAACGGTGAAGTGCGCCCGGGTGTTCTGGCAGATGAGGATGCGACGCTTGACCTGCTCGCCGTCAAGTACGTCATCGTCAATGCCAATCAGCTGGAGGATCCCGAGCGCAACCACCGGCTTCACGCGAGCGGCAGGTGGCGCGAGGCGATGCATTTCCGGACGTCGCGGCAGACAGATCGCGACAGGGACGAAGAGGTCGAGGGCGAGACGGATGTGACCGTTTTTGAGAATCAGCGGGCGCTGCCACGCGCGTGGCTTGCAGCGGCGGTTGTGCCGATGTTCGACGACAACGCCATCGCCACGATCAAGATGTCGCGTCTGCCTGACGGCAGCAGCTTCGATCCGCGGACGACCGCGGTCGTGGATCCGTCCAACCCGCTGCCGGTCTCGCATTTCACGCCAGGCGCATCGGATGTACGCGTCGATCGCATCGGCGACGGAGAGATTCGCATCCGCGTGTCGAGCGACGGCGGCGGTTTTCTGGTGCTGAGCGAGAATGCGTATCCGGGCTGGCGCGCGAGAATCGACGGCGCCGGCACGCCCGTGTTTCGCACCGACGTCTCGCTGCAGGGAGTAGTGGTCCCCTCAGGCGTCCACCGCGTCGAGTTCACGATGGACTCGGGGTCGCTGCTCGCGGGGATGATCGTGAGTGGCGCGGCGGCGCTGGTCTGCGTTGCCCTGCTGGTTCGGCGGGTTCGCGTCCGCGGTCGCTGAGGATTGAATCATGAGCGGAGTGTTCGACATCAACGCGATCAAGAAGAAGTTTCCCGAGAGCGCGGAGACGATGCTGGTCGACACGCGGTTGACCGATGAGCAGGAGGCGAGCTGCCGCGTCTTCCGCATCTACGTCGATGTGCCCGCGCACTATCACAAGACGTGCGATGAATACCTACTCGTCGTCTCCGGCCGCGGGATGTTCAGGATTGGCGATGAAGACTGGTTCGAGGCGAAGGAAGGGCAGCTGATCTTCTTCAAGAAGAACACCGTTCACGCCATTACGCTGCTCGACAAAGAGCCGCTCGTGTTTCTGGCCGTCGATACGCCGCGGCGGGATCCGAGGGACATTCATTTCGTCAACCCCGCCGACGGCACTCCGGAAACGTTTATTCAGACGAAGAAGATTTACTAGCGGGCATTCGCGGCCGTGGTCGTCGCGCGAGCGATGGCCTTGCCGAAGACTTCAATCGTGCCGAGGTGGATGTAGCCGCCGGTTCCGTGGCCGCTTCCGGGCATCAGATCCGCGAAGCCGATTTCATCGACCTTCGTCAGATCCGGGTTGTTGACCCAGATCTCGTTGTTCGGGTTCGCCGGCCCAGCGCCTCGTCCGCCGTTGACGGTGACGACGCGCATCGGGTCGAGACGGATCCAGCGGACGTCGGCGAGCGCGAACTCGCGCATGGTGAGTATCGGCACCGCCTGGTCCGCGTGATCGCCGACGAGCATCGTCCCGTCGGCCAACTTCACAACCGGACGCACCACGTGGAAACCGGATGTCTTGACGACCCACCGGATTTTTCCGACTCCCGACATGTCGATCATGTTGTTTTTCTGCTTGAAGGTGATCGCAAACGGGCCGTCGCACTCGCCTGACCAGGCGCTGAACGGCGTTGTCTCGCTGCCTGGCGTGCCGGAGGTGAGCAGATGCTTGGCCGCTTCGCCGTACCAGTGCACCTCGACGTTCGGGTCGGCCACGTTCCCCTGGACAATCGGCACCTGGCCGGTCTGCCCTTGCGGCTGCACCCATTCCACTTTGAACAGCGGTGCCGCCATCGAGGCGCGCGCCGCACCGGTGCCGCCCGCGGCCCGCTGGCCCTGTGCCGGCTGCTGCGCGGACACCAACGCGCCGCAGACCATCGCGAGCGCCAACGCCGGGCCGAGTAATTTGAAAGAGAAACGTCGCATAGCTGCCTCCAGGGCCGCACGGCCCGCAAACGTCCGCAGGTGACCGCTGGAGTCTAACTCAAAGAAGGGGTTCGGGTCGTTCGGGGATGACCCCTGAACGACCCGAAAGTTCCAACGACCGGAAACGGTTCTAGGGCGCGGTGGAGTGATCGCCTTCCGCCGTCTGATTGAGACCACCATTGACGGTCGAGCTGTCGCCCTTCGCCCAGTTGTTCTCGCCGCCGTTGACGTTCGAGCTGAACCCGGTGGTCAGGTTCACATGTCCGCCAGTGACCGTCGAGAAGTTTCCGTCCGCCTCGTTGTGCAGCCCGCCCGTCACGCTCGACGCGAAGCCGATTGCGTTGTTCTCGGAACCGGCGCTCACGTGCGAGAGATCTGAGACCGCGAAGTTGGCCTGTCCGCCGCTCACGGTCGCCGCCCATCCGGAGGCGCCGTTCGAATAACCGGACACCGCGGTCGCGTTCGCTTGGATGGTGTTCGCCCATCCGCTGAGGAATCCGCCGTTGCCGGTGAAGCGATGCAGGTCGCCAATCACGATGTTGTGCGAGCCGGTGCGATACGGCGTGATGTCGCCCTGCGTCCCGTCGTCGTTATAACCGACCAGAAGATTGCCAAGCCCGTTGGCATGGTACGACGCGGTATCGAACGTCGGCCACGCGTCGTACTGGCTCGGCTGGCCGTTGCGGACATGCAGGTTCACGCCGGTGAGGATGACGTGAGGTCCGGGCAAGCCGTTGATCGTGTTCATGTTGACGCTCACGTACGGCGCCAGGTCGAGCAGCTGCTGCGGCACCGTGCCGTTGCCGCCACCGCCGCCGCCACCCGTCAGTTGGATGTTGTCGATGTTGTGCTGCAACACGGTGTCCGCGGCCAGCCTCGCCGCAGCCTCGTTGCTGAACGCAGTGTCGGTGTAGAAATTTGCCGCGCTCAGTGTGCTCGCGTCGCCTTGGTGGCGGAGGGCCGATTCGCTGTCGATTTTGTTCTGAAGCGTCGTATCGACAGCCTGGCGCGCCGCCGCTTCGTTGTTGATATTGGTCTGAAGCGTCGTGTCGGTGGTCTGGCGCGCCGCCGCTTCGTTGTTGATGTTGGTCTGAAGCGTCGTGTCGGCCGTCTGGCGCGCCGACGTTTCGGTGCCGATTGCCGCATCGGTGTAGGCATTGGCGGCGGTCAATGTGCTGGCATCACCCTGCTGGCGAACAGATCCTTCGCTGCTGATGTTGTTCTGGAGCGTCGTGTCCGCCGCCTGGCGCGCCGCGACCTCTGCACTCAGGGCGCCCTGCAGCGACGTGTCCGCCGCCTGCCGCGCCGCTGCTTCGATTGCGATCGCCGCATCGGGGTACTGCTTTGCGGCGGCCAGTGTATCGGCATCACCCTGCAGGCGAAGGGATGCTTCGCTATTGAGGTTGTTCTGGAGCGTCGTGTCCGCCGCCTGGCGAGCCGCCGCTTCATTCCCGACCGCGGTATCGGTGTACTGTTTTGCGGCGGCGAGCGTGTTCAGATCACCCTGTTGACGCGCGGCCGTCTCGCTGTTGATGTTGCTCTGGAGCGTTGTGTCCGCCGTCTGCCGCGCCGCGGATTCAATGCCAATCGCCACCGCAATCGCCGCATCCGGATACTGCTTCGCGGCCGCGAGCGTCTCAGCATCACCCTGCTGACGCGCCGCCGCCTCACTGGTGATGTTGCTCTGGAGCGTCGTGTCCGCTGCCTGGCGGGCCGCGGCCTCATTGCCGACGGCGGTATCGGTGTACTGCTTTGCCGCGGCGAGGGTAGTCGGATTGACCGCGGTATCGGCGTACGCCTTCGCCGCGGCGAGCGTTTCCAGATCGCCCTGCTGGCGCGCCAGGACTTCCGCGTTGAGGCCACCCTGCAACCCTGCGACCGCTGCGTCGCCCTGCTGCCGCGCCGTTGCCTCGGCGCTCACTGCCGCCTGCCGCGCGGCGACCTCGCTGCTGATGGCGTTTTGCAGCGTCGTGTCCGTGCTCTGACGCGCCGTCGTTTCGGCGGCCAGCGCAGCCTGCAGCTGCGCGATGAGCGTGGCCTGCTGATCGACTTGCGCCTGCAACACGGCAATCGCCTGTTCCCAGCTTGAGTTGCCCGTCGTCGTCGTGCTCGTGCTCGACGTCGTTTTCTTTCCCTGAGCACGCACGGTCGTCACCGACGAGAAGATCACGAGTATTGAAAGCAATACGGTGAGCACTGTCCGGCGCAAGCCCAGATGCGAAGGCATGGGGAATCGCTCCTTCTCTGAAAAAGAATCTGCCTCGGTGAATGAGCAACGACGGCACCAGCGGGTTGACGCCAAACTGTCAGTGCAGTAGCGTGCACTCCCACGCCAAACACTGCCTGAAACCGTCTATTGAAAGGACAACGACATGCGCCGTATCGGGACGCTCGTTACGGGAATCGTCATCGGACTCGTGGTGCAGAGTGCCGTCGCCCAGAAACGCACGGAGATGTACGTGAACCACGTCGGCATCGCGGTGCCGAGCGTGCCCGACGCGCTCGCGTACTACACGCAGAAGATGGGATTCCGCGAGGCGTTCCGCCAGACCGCTCCCGATGGCAAACTCGTATCGGCGTACGTGCAGGTGAGCAAGAACTCGTTCATCGAGATTCAGGAAGCCAACGCGCAGCGGCCGGCCGGCGTCAGCCACTTCGGTCTTGCCGTTGACAACATCGAGGACGCGGTCAGGATGTTCCGCGCCAGCGGCGTGACCGCCAGCGACCCCGGCGCGCCAAGCGCCTTTTCACATGCGCGGCTGGCCAATGCCACCGACCTCAACGGCATCCGCATCGAGCTCGCGGAATTGACGCCCGAATCGCTGCAGCGGAAGGCGATCGACAGCTGGAAATAGTTTGACTCTGGCGGTGGCGTTTTTTACCTTATCGCCAACTTCAACCCCTAGCGACCGAAGGACGTCGAGGGGTCACTGGAGGTTTGCTGTGAAAGTCAGGTTTGCCGGCTTCATCGTCGTTATCTTCAGCCTTTCCGTCATCCCGGGTTCCGTTTCCGCGCACCACGGCACGGCGAGCTTCGACACATCGAAAGACCTCACATTGAAGGGAACCGTGACGGACTGGATCTGGGCGAACCCGCATTGTTTCCTCAAGTTCGACGCGATGGACGAGACCGGCATGGTTCGCAACTGGGCCGTCGAAGTGAGTAATCCCACCGACATGACCAAGCGCGGATGGGCGCGCTCGTCCTTCAAAGTCGGCGACATGGTGACCGTCAACCTGCAGCCGGTGAAGAACGGCGCGCCCATCGGCCGGCTTCGCTCGGTGACGCTTCCCGACGGCCGCGCGCTGACGGCCATGGGACCGGCGCCCGCCGCCGCCGTGCCGCCCGCGCAGTAGCAGGCAAAGGAGGCACACGCGTGAAAGGGTTCATCGCGATCGTGCTGATGGTCTCTGTGTCTGCGCCCGTCATTGCGCACCATGGCGCGGCGAGCTTCGACACGTCGAAACAGGTGACGCTCAAGGGAACGGTCACTGAGTACATCTGGGCGAACCCGCACTGCTTTCTCAAGTTCGATGCGAAGGACGACACGGGCACAGTGCGCAACTGGGCCGTGGAGGTCAGCAATCCCACGGACATGAGCAAGCGTGGATGGTCGCGCAGCTCCTTCAAGGTTGGCGATCAGGTGGCGGTGTCGCTGCAGGCGGTGAAGACAGGTGCGCCGATCGGACGTCTGACGAAGGTCGTGCTCGCTGACGGCACGACGCTTCCTGGCGGCGCCGAACTGGGCCCGCTGCCCGGCGAGACGGCGCCATGACGCGCCTGGCGATCATGTCATGCATCGCGTGGCTCGCGCTGCCGGTCGTTGCGCATGCACAGGAATGGAACCGCGCAGGTCTTCCGGACAGCGCGATTAACGCGCCGAAGACGAACGCCGCGCCCGCGCCGAAGCGTGACATCAGCGGCATCTGGGATGCGGGCGGCGCCGGCATCGCGGGACCAGGCCACGAGAGCGCGCCGTGGACTGAGTGGGGCAGGCAGAAAGCCGCCAGCTACAGGCCGGGCAACGGGCCTCGCGCGGTATACGAGAACGACATCAACGATCCGCTTTCGACGGTCTGCGATCCGACCGGGTTCCCTCGACAGGTGCTGTACGAGACGCGTCCGTTCCAGGTCGTGCAGACCATGAACCAGGTGTTGATCCTCTACATGTTCGAGAAGCGCTGGCGCGTCGT
>Ga0075424_100002971_pt1 | contig 15729 bp, 12 predicted proteins | sample SoiMethybrSBSTD3_FD_75301 | JGI IMG/M metagenome (GOLD analysis project Ga0075424, IMG submission 75301) | Bulk soil microbial communities from a Populus tree surrounding site in Tennessee, USA - Soil MetaG P. TD hybrid SBSTD3 | ecosystem: Environmental > Terrestrial > Soil > Tree plantation...
AGCCCATAGGTCGGCTTGAGTCCGGCGATGCCGCACAGTCCCGCCGGTCCGCGAATCGAACCGCCCGTGTCGGAGCCAAGACTAGCCGGCACTAAACCTGCCGCCACCGCCGCGCCCGACCCCGACGACGAGCCGCCAGTGAAATGCGCCGTGCTCCACGGATTGCGCGCTGGCGGCCAAGGCAGATCAAATGAAGGCCCGCCGTGGGCAAACTCGTGCGTGGCGAGTTTGCCCATCAGCACCGCGCCCGCTGCCCGGAGCCTTGCCACGGCGGTAGCATCCCTCGTCGGCACGCGATCAATACAGATCCGCGAGTGCCCTGACGTAAGGACGCCGGCCGTATCGTAAATGTCCTTTACTGCAAACGGGATGCCGTGCAGGGGACTGCGCCAGTTGCCGCGTGCGATCTCTGCTTGCGCGGTGCGCGCGCTCTCGATGGCCGCTTCCGACGTGCGAGTGATGTAGGCGTTGAGTTGCGGTTCTAGGGCATCGGTGCGCGCGAGCAGAGCTTGCGTATATTCGACCGGCGAGAGCTGCCGTGCTCTGATCAGTGCCGACGCCTCGGCGAGCGTGAGGTCATGGAGCGGGGCATCTGACATGGGAGTGTGCCTCGGAGGTGAAATGGGGCGGGGAATGGCGCCCGAACCCACCCTTACGCGGCAACGCGGTGGGCGCAAGCTTCCAAACAACAGAGCGTCACCTCGCTGCCCTGACGGCAAAAGGGTTGCCTCGAGTCGCCTGGAGGGCGCTGCGCAGGCCGATTTCATTCAAAGAAAACAACATCGCTCAGAGCGACCTTGCGCCGGTTTGGCTCGTCACGGGGGCGCGTCCTGTGCTCGAATGGCCACGAGGTATTCGATTGTTGGGATGAAAAACGGAATGCGGTGAGGGTGATTGCCGACCTGGACCCGCAGCTGCCCCCGCAACTGTGAGCGTCCTCCATCAACGTGCCACTGGGGAGCACGGATCCCGGGAAGGCGATGGAGGGTGGAGACCCGCGAACCAGGAAACCTGCCCTCAGCCGTGGTCACACGCGAGCACGTTGGCCGGGTGCGCTGACAGGAGCCGAACCAGTCCGTTGCATGGGTTGGGGAGACTTGGTTCGCCGTGACGTGTCGGCGGCGCGTGTTGGGCCAAATCTGGTCGTAAGCCCAACGTCCGTGGCCCCCGGGGGAACAGGTCGCAAGTTCGGTCACAGTCGTCTCGGCACAGGACATCGAGATCCGCACGCTACCCGATCTGCTCAACACTGTGCCGGGTATCAATGTGGTGCAACGAGTGGACCGGGCGGACTTACTCCGCCTTCATGCGCGGCACAAACTCCAATCATGTCAAGGTACTGATTAACGGTATCGACGTCAGCGATCCGACCAATCCCAATCGCTCCTTTGATTTCGGCCAGCTACTGACCACAGACATTGCTCAGGTTGAAGTCCTTCGAGGACCCCGGAGTGGTCTTTATGGCGCCAACGCACTTGGTGGCGTAATTGCGGTGACCACCAGAAGGGCGATGGTGCGCCAAGAATCACGGGCACGAAAGAAGGTGGGTCGTCGGCACGTTCAACCAAACGGCGAGCGCGAGTGCCTCCGAAGATGCTTTCAACTACTCCCTCAATCTCGGTCACTTCCGTTCAACCGATACTCCGTGACGCCTTTGCGAAGGTCGACAATCCGTGAATGCTCCACTGCCTGAAAGGCGGTGGCTTGCACGCTTGGTGCAACAGCATTGCCCTCAACTGCCACCACCTGGTGCGTCGGATCGTGTCCGGATTCTCAATAGATCTGCCTCGTTGCAGAGCAGCAACTGCGACCGAAGCCGTCTGGACCTAGTTCTTGCGCACTATGCCTGTGCCGTTAATGCCTGCATTTGTCTTCGCGGGCGGACGGATGCTCGCGGGGGCAACACCTTTGAGGCCTATGCCCGTTCCGCTCATGTGCGCCGAATTGGGGGAAAGTCCGATCCCGCTTCTTGGGATAGCGCTACTGGTGCCGGTGTTGGGTTTCACGAAGATCATCGGGCTATTTGTGCGCGGAGCGGTACTCGAGCCAGCGCCGGCTGAATGCGGCCCGACTATGGACCGCGGTGTTGCCGCGGCACCGGTTGGCAGTTTGAACTGTGGCGGCTTGCTCATGACACTGGGCGCACTACCGCTTCCTGGCTGCATGGGCGCGATATGCGGACCCTTGTTTTCGGCGGGATTTCTTGGGGCAGAAAATGGCCTTGCGACCCCTCTATGAGCACCTGGGCCGCTCGCGGTCGCGGTGGACGTCTGTGCGGGTTGCGCGGCCATACTCGCAACTATCGACGTCCCGGCGGCGATGAGGGTCGCGAGCACATGTCTGGCTGCCCAGGCACTCGAGGGTCCCACACGCCGTTGCATGGCTCTCCTCCAAGGATCAGCACTAATGAAACTGATGAACCGGTTCATAGCGTCGGCCAGTCGATGATGTCACCACTTCAGTTTCTATCGTCGGCGTACACTCGCCAATCCTGCAGACCAGCGTCGCCCTTGCCGCGATAGCCATTGGAACGGTGAGGATCCGCCAGATCAAAAGGACGTCCTTGGAACGCCCGCACAACGGGCGTCAGCATAATCATATTGGAGATGAGCTTGCATCAAGCTGACACTCCAAAGCCATTTTTACTCGGCGATCCTACAAAGCGACTTAGCTATGCTGGTTGCATCCTGTCGGGGATCTCGAAGGGTCATGCGAAAGCTGCGGCGATCTTCGGCGCCAACGCAGTGTCCGCGCAGCTTTTTTGGGTTGGTCCAGCGTGAAGGTGCCGGGAAGAAGGAGCTGTCGCGTTGCTTGGGCCCGGCAACGGTCCCGAGCCCAAGCTCAGCATCCGTTCTCCGATCTGTCAGTTGCTGAGGCAACCGCGGTCGTCCAGGGCAAGCAAAATCACGTCAATTTTGGCGCGCGGCACGCCGAGCTCAAACTCCGGCGACGAATTCTTGTAGCTCCACCCTCCTATTAGGATCGTCGAACGCGCTTGCCGGCCAGGGCAGCCCGTAATGCTCGCGCAGCGTTGTTCCGGCGTACTCGGTCCGAAATAGCCCCCGGCGCTGCAGCAGTGGGATGACCTCCCTGCTAAACACGTCCAGCTGTGCCGGCAGCAACGGCGGCATGATGTTGAACCCATCCGCCGCACCGCCCATGAACCAATCCTCGATGAGGTCGGCGACTTGCTCGGGTGTGCCGGCCATGACGTAATGCCCGCGCGCACCGGCCAGGTAGCCCAGCAATTGCCTCAAGGTCGGCTTGTCACGCCGGACCAGATTGAGGATTACCTCGGTGCGGCTGCGCGCTGCTTGCACTGAGCTCGGATCGGGAAAGTCTTCCGGCACGAGTGGTCGGTCGAGCGGCAATTGCGAGAAATCGTGACCGCCAAAGCGGCCGGACAATCGCTTGCGACCGACCACGGGATCGGTCAGATCGTTGACTTCGCGGGTCAACTGCCGTGCCTCCGTTTCGGTCGAAGCAATCATCGGGCTGAGGCCTGGCAAAATGAGGACGTGCGCGGGATTGCGGCCCTCGGCCGCCGCCAATCTCTTCAGATCGGCGTAAAACTCCTGCGCCGTTGCCTTTGCCATGTGGGCGGTGAACACAGCGTCGGCATATCGCGCCGCGAAGCGGCGACCGGTGTCGGATGAGCCTGCCTGTACGAGCACCGGCCTACCTTGCGGGCAGCGCGGCATGTTGAGAGGTCCGGCCACCTCATAGAGATCACCGCGGTGGTTGATCGGTCTAATTCGCTCGCGCCGCGCATAGAGACCGCTCGCCCTGTCATCGATCACGGCGTCCGCAGCCCAGCTGTCCCACAGGTCGTTTACAACGGCCATGAATTCGTCACCGCGGGCGTAGCGATCGGCATGGTTGACTTGGCCAGCCCCGCCGTAATTCTCCGCCGCGGTGGCCAGCCACGTGGTTACGACGTTCCATGCCGCCCGGCCATTACTGATGTGATCAATCGACGCAAATTGACGAGCGAGGTTGAAGGGCTCGGTGTAGGTGGTCGACGCGGTGGCGATGAGCCCCACCCGGCTGGTTGCCACGGCGATTGCCGCCAGCACGGTGATCGGCTCAAGCCAGGTGCGCGGCGCCTGGGTAACATCCCCACCAAGCGCCAGCTGATCGGCAAGGAAGATTGAATCAAACAGTGCGCCCTCTGCTCGCTGTGCCAGATCCTGGTAGTAGCGGATATCGGTCAATGGCAGGAGCGACGCGTCCGAATGACGCCAGGAGGCTTCGTGATGCCCGCGGCCGTGGATGAACAAGTTCAGGTGCAACTGCCGTCCCATGGTGCGGATGCTCCTATTGGGTTGCAAGGTCAGATGGTACCTCTAAGCGCACGGTGCTCCAGTACTTTCTTTCGCCATCGATCAATGTCGCGCAAAGTCGCTCAATGCTCCAGTCGATCCGACAGTGCCAGAACGGGCCGCCCCGCGCTTTATGGCGCCGATGGCGTTGCTACAGCCAAGGCCGGCGACCCCAATCGAAGCCGTCCAGCTTCATCTCGACCGCCCTAGGTCCGTGTGCCGGATTGCTGTCCCCATTGACAACCGCAGACAGATCCTCGGTCACTTGGCACCTTGTCCCGCCCTCTTAATCTCAATTCCGCAGATCGCAACGAGACCGCCCTTCATTCTGCGACCATAGCTGGGGTAAGTTGGGATCGCCGTCGGGGGTTCGCGAATGGCGAAGCTAAGCGTCAGGAGTAGCTCATGTCGCCCTCGGGTCGCGTCGTCTTCGGTCAAATGGACGAAGTCATTTTTGGTACCCCGATCTGCGAGGCTATCACCGCGCAGGCCAAGCGTCTCGGCGCTGCACGCGTTTTTCTGATGGTTAGCAACTCGCTCAACACGAAAACGGACATCATCGAGAAGGTGCGCCGCGCGCTCGGCGACCGCTGCGTTGGCACCTTCGACGCCATGCCGCCGCATACGCCGCGATCGGCTGTGATCCTCGCCAGCGAAGCCGCACGTTCCGTACAGGCCGATCTCATCGTAACGATCGGCGGCGGTTCGGTTACTGACGGCGCGAAGGCCGTCCAAATGTGCCTTGCCAACGATATCCGTTCCCCAGATGCGATCGATTTGCTGCGTCCCGTCAAGGGACCCGATGGAACCATTGGGCCACCCAAGATGAATGCTCCGACAGTGCGGCAGATCAGTGTGCCAACGACGCTCTCAGGTGGGGACTTCAGCGCGATTGCCGGCGTCACCGATGAGCGTACCAAGGTGAAAGAACTGCTGCGACACCCACGCATTATTCCAAGCGCCGTAATTCTCGATCCGGCAATTACCGTGCACACGCCCATGTGGCTTTGGCTTTCCACCGGCATTCGCGCGGTCGACCATTGCGTCGAGGGCGTCTGCTCGAACGAAGCGCATGCATATGGCGACGCCCTGGCCCTTAAGGGACTTGGCTTGCTTTCGGCTGGATTGCCGCGCGTCAAGTCCAATCCAGCGGACATGGCAGCACGACTGGACTGTCAGATCGGCACGTGGCTATCGATGGGCCCGCTTGCCAGCGGCGTGCCGATGGGTGCCAGCCATGGTATTGGCTACGTGCTCGGGGCCGAATTCGGCATTCCGCATGGACATACCTCCTGCATCATGCTTCCGGCAGTTATGCGCTGGAACAAATCCGTCAACGCGGATCGCCAAGCCACGATCTCGGCTGCCATGTCGCAAGGTGGCATCGACGCCGACACCGTGCTTGACGTCTTTATCGGGGAGCTTGGCATGCCGCGGAGCCTGAGCGCCGTGCAGATTGGACGCGAGAGTTTTCAGCGCATCGCCGATCAAGCCATGGCAACACCCTGGGTTCCCCGCAATCCGCGACGGATCGATAGTCCCGCGCAGCTGCACGAAATTTTGGAGCTGGCCGCCTGAGCCGCGACGAGTTACCGATGCGAGCAAGAGCCCGCAGCATGTGGATCTGCTGTGCCAGCCAGTAGCAAGGCCGAGGCGAGGGAGTAGTCGCTCAAGCGTCAACCGGCGGGTGGCAAGTGGCGTCAAAACGCCATCCCTCCCAGCGATCGGCGGCCGCTCGGAGCTGGTTAGTTGCCCTTCTCTGCGTCGTCGCCGGTCAATGAACCGACGGGTCGAAGTCAGCCCGCCTCAACGACCCGGCAACGCTGGCATTCTCAAGCGAGCTGAGGGCCACGCGCCGTCGGCGCCGACCGTGTTATCCTCTTGCGACGCCGTTTGCGGGCGGTTGCAGATCCCGACGCGCCACGAGTTCCACGGGACGCTAAGCAGAACCCTTTAAGGAGGCCCTATAATGACATCCCCCATCGTACCCGCAGGATCAAAGCCGCCGAGCCAGCGTGCTCCTTATTCGGCGATCGTGGACCGGCCGCCATTGCGGCTGCCTAACAATGGGCGGGTGATCGTTTGGAGCATCGTCAATCTAGAGGTCTGGGATATTTCCCGCCCCATGGCGCGGCAGGTAATCCCCCCGCCAACAGGCGTCTCGCTGCTGCCTGATGTACCCAATTGGAGCTGGCACGAGTACGGCATGCGGGTCGGCGTCTGGCGGTTCTTCGAGCTGTTCAAGCGCCTTGGCATCCGCCCGACCCTATCGATCAATGCCCGCGTTATCGAAGATTATCCGAGGGTCGCACAAGAGGCGCGCGATGCAGGTTGGGAGTTCATGGGTCATGCCTACGAGCAGGGGCCGATCCATAAGGTCGACGATCAACGCGCGATGATCTCCCGCTCCATTGAGATCATTCGTGACTTCACGGGCAGGCCTCCGGTCGGTTGGCTGGGTCCGGGACTGACGCAAACCTATGACACGCCGGAACACCTTGCGGCAGCCGGCATCAAGTACATCGGCGATTGGGTGTATGACGACGAACCAACGGTAATCTCCACGGCGAAGGGCCCTCTCGTCACACTGCCATACTCTGTGGAACTTAATGACATCCCGATGATGATTATCCAGCATCACGAGTCCTCACAGTGGCAGCGGCGCTGCGCGGACTACTTCGACCGCCTCCATGCCGAGGGTGGCACCCGACCGCGTGTGATGGCGATGGCAATTCATCCCTATATTTCGGGCCAACCGCATCGTATCAAGTATTTGGAGGCCATCTATGAATACATCAACCGACATCAAGGCGTGGTGCACTGGAACGGAGCCGAAATTCTTGCGTGGTATGAGGAGGAACGCCGTCGGATCGGGTTGACCTGATTACACGAACCGGGCACGGACAATTGCGAGTAGGACACGAGGATCATTGGGCGCAGGGATCGTTCCCATGATTTCTGCCACGCCGGCATGCACGCGTGGATTGCACGCAGCATTTAACCTGTCACTGCACCGGTTACTAATCCGCGAACAATGTACTTCTGAACGCAGAGCGCGAGAACAAGTACTGGTGTCGTGATGAGGCATGATGCGGCCATCAGAGTGCCCCATTGGATCGACGTGTAGCCGATGTAGCCAAGGACGGCGACCGGCAGGGTTTTTGTGTTCTCATTTGCCAATACCAACGCGAACAAAAAATTATTCCATGAGGCAATGAAGGAGAGAATGGAAGTGGCCGCAATGCCTTGCGCCGTGAGCGGCACCACCACACGAAGCAGCGCTCCTGGAACTGAGCAGCCGTCGATTAGGGCAGACTGCTCTATCTCCACTGGCAGGGCCTCGATGAAACCGACCATTAGCCAGACGGTGAGTGGGAGCGTGAAAATGAGATGGCTAGCGATCAGGCTGACATAGCTGCCGACCAGATGGAGTTGCAGGAACAGAACGAAGAGCGGAATTAGAAAGGCGATACCGGGCGCCATTCGGGCGGCCAGGAGCACGATTCCCATGGCCCTGCGCCGCCAGCGGGCAAGGGCATAGGCCGCGGGGATGCCGAGGAGGAGCCCGAAAAACGTGGCGCCCGCAGCCACTAGGAGGCTGTTCAGAACATAGCGCGCGAAGGCATTGTCCGCGAACACCTGGCGGTAATTTTCGAGCGTGGGCTGAAAGAGCCAGACCGGGGGATAGCTGAGGAAGTCGACGGTCGTTTTGAACGACCCGAGCACCATCCACAGGAATGGCAGCATGAAGGCACCAACCACGAGCCAACCTAGCCCGATGTAGGCGACCTTGCGATTGAGGGACGCTTTCATGATTGGCCCCCCCGCAAGCGCGCAAGGATGATGGTGGAGGCGAGCACCAGAGCGAACAAAACCAGTGCGACGCTCGCCCCATAGCCTACCTTGTCGTAGGCGAGTGCGACCAGATAGTTGTAGAGATTGATCGTCTCAGAGGCATGGCCAGGCCCGCCTCCGGTCATGACGTAAACGATGTCAATGACCTTGAGGAGATCCATGAGACGCAGCATCGCTGCTACAACAAGGGTCGGCATCATCAACGGGAGCGTGATGTACCAGAAGCGCTGCCAAACCGACGCGCCGTCCACCATGGCCGCCTCGAACGGCTCGGCTGGGAGGGCGGCGAGGCCGGCCATGCAGATCAGAGCGACCATGGGGGTCCACATCCAAGCGTCCACGGCAACGAGCGTCGGGACGACCCAAGCCGTATCAGAGAGCCAGAGCGGAGGGCTGTCCAAGCCGACGAGGCCGAGCAGATAGCGGACGACGCCCAGTGAAGGGTCCAACATGACAACCCACACCAGGCCCATCGCAACGGGGGTTGCGACCATCGGCAGGATCAGAAGAGCGCGGAGGACGTTGCGCGTCGGAAAATTTTCGGCAAGCAGCAGGGCGATCGCAAAGCCGAGGGGAATATTGGACAAAAGACCGAGCGCTGTGAAATAGAGCGTGCGCGCCAGAGACTCTATGAAGCGCCGGTCGTTTATGAGCGCCACAAAGTTTGAGGAGCCAACGAAGGAAGGTGGCTCATAACCGACCATCGACCATTTATGGACGCTCATGAACAGGAGATAGAGGAGCGGAAATGCCATCACGAGCACGATGGCCAGGAGCGCCGGCAGCATGAGCAGTTCCGGCGTCCAGCGGTAGAGACGCCGCCAGTGGGTACTTGTCAACGCGCTTGCGATGGGGAGAACCGCTAACGAAGATAGATTTCGCGTATTCTAGCCTTTGAGGATTTGCAGGACCTGCTTTTGCGCATCATTCGCCGCCTTTTCCGCATCGCCACCCTGTAGGACCGCGACGATGGCGGTTCCAATGGCGGAGCGCACCTCTGGCACCTGCACCACCAGAGGGTTGGCGCCGTTCGGTACAGCGTTGGGGATGCCTTGCCTGGTTGCCTCAATCATGTCGGCGGGAACCGATTTGACGAAGACGTCGCTGGTATACACGGACTGCCGCGCAGGAGGCAGGTGGGTCACCTCGGTCGATGCCGCAGACATCACCTTCGACGTCAAGTACTGAATGGCATACCAGGTGGCCTCCTTCTTCTTCGAAGATGCAGCAATCGCTGGGCCCCACGAGATCACCGTGCTGTGGCTGCCGGAGGGTCCTGCGGGAAGCGGCGCGACCCCAACCTCGTCGACGATCTTGGACTGCTTCGGATCTTTGAAGTAGGCAAGGAAATTCGTGGCGTCGGTGAACATCGCTGCCCGGCCTTGCTGGAAGAGCGGGTAGGTGGATTTCCATTGCATGCCGACTATGTTGGGAGGTCCGGCCGCGCGCAGAATCTCGCCGTAGAATTTCAAAGCGTTGACGAAGGGCTTGTCGCCGATCTCCGGCTCGCCCTTCTCGTTGAGCCAGCGGCCGCCAAAGGCGAACAGGAACGGCGCAATCGTGTAGACCGCTTGGACACCATCGCCACGCGTGACGTAGCCGGCCACGCCATTCTTGCGGTCATCCAACGCCTTGGCCGCGACTACCATGTCATCGAGGGTCTTGGGTGCGGCGACCCGTTTTGCCTGGAGCATGGACTTATTGAAGAATAAGGTCTGCAGCTCGATGGTGATGGGGATTCCGATCTGTTCGTTGCCCACGCTATGAATCTTCAGGATGTTTGGAAAGAAGTCTGAAAAGTCCCAATCCGGGGAAGTGAGGTCGGAGCGAATGATTTGATCAAGCGGCTGATACCACTTGGCGCGCGCGAACGCGGCAGCGTCCCACGACGGAAGAGTGAAGAAGCCGTCGACCGCACCAGGATCGGAACGCAGCGTCAGCGGCAGCTTCTGCCGGAACTGATCCTCGTACAGGATTTCCCAACTGACCTTGATCCCCGTGGCCTCCACCAGCCCAGGCAGCTGTTTCTGAGCCCAATCGGTCCACGGATGCGTGGATACCATGAAGCGTAGCTGGGTGCCGCTATACCGCTTCCAGTCAAAACCGGCCGCACTCGCCCGTTGCGGTAACATGGCAGTCGCGCCAGCAATCACCGCCAAGGTCTGTCGGCGAGTGTAGGTCGTCGACATCGCGTATGCCTCCCAACCTCACGCTTCTCTTGTTATCGAGAGACTATGCTGAAGCGGCTGTTGGGGGTCAACTGCGGCTGCGATCCGCGAGCTTGACGAGATCTACCGTCGCTGCATCGAGGGCGTTGCCGTACCGTTCCACCGCCTGCTCGGCAATTTTTCTCGACATAGACAGCGGCGGCGAGAACGAATTGACCTCGATGAATGGCAGGGCGCGCGTCAATACGCCAGCTTCAAGTGCCCTGGCTGCGACAAGGCGATGGGCAGCGAGCTTCGGATCGAAAAAACGCTTCTCCGCTTTGTCAGCAACGAATTCGACGGCGAGCATCTGGCCAATGCCGCGCACCTCGCCCACATGCGGGTGGTCGCCGACGCGTTCCAGCAGTAGCTGCCGGAAATAGGCACCGACCTCGGCCGCCTGCGCCACAAGCCCTTCGCGTTCCATGATGTCGATGTTGACGAGGCCAAGTGCGGAGCCCACAGGATGCCCAGAATACGTGAAGCCGTGCATCACGGGACCGAACGCGGATGAAGCGTCGCGCAGCACATCCCAGATTTTCTCGGAAATAACGCACGCAGATACCGGGAAATATGCTGACGTTATACCCTTGGCCAAGGTCACCAGATCGGGTTTCAAGTTCATGCCGCCCGTTGCGAACCAGTGTCCGGTGCGGCCAAAGCCAGTGATGACTTCATCGGCGATGAACAGAATGTCGTGCTTGTCAAAGAGCTGCTGCAGCTTCTCGAAGTAGCCGGTCGGAGGCAGCAGAACGCCGCCTGTGCCCATGATTGGCTCGGCAATAAAGGCTGCAATAGTCTCCGCACCCTCTCTGGCGATGAGCGACTCAAGCTCCCCAACCATTCGATCCGTGAATGCGCTCTCGGTTTCGCCGGATCGGGCATAGCGGTAGAAGTGCGGGCAGGATATATGCATCACGTCCGGTAGCGGAAGATCGAATGCTTTGTGGTAGACGGGGATGCCGGTGAGGCTGGCGGCTGCGTATGTTAACCCGTGATATGCACCAAGGCGCGAGATGATCTTCTTTTTCTCGGGCTTGCCACGGAGATTGTTGTAATAGCGCACGAGCTTGAAATTCGTGTCGTTGGCATCCGACCCGCCCGAACCGAAGAACACCTTTGACAAGTGCGTAGCGCCGGCTTTCTCATGAAACAGCGACAGCACACGTTCTGCGAGCCGGATGACCGGCTCATTCGATGAACCCGCAAAGATATGTGAGTAGGCGAGGTTCTCGATCGCGTTCCGGGCGGCCTCAGCCATCTCCTTGCGCCCATAGCCAATGTTCACACACCAAAGCCCGGCACCGCAGTCGATGAGGTCGCGGCCCTGACTGTCCTTCACATACGTTCCATGCGCCTCGGAGATAATGTGCGGGCCCTTCTTGAGGTGATCTGCGATCGAGGTGTTCGGGTGCAATAGGGTTTCACGATCGATATCTTCGAGGGGGTAATTGCGTGTTGAGACGTCCATGTCGGTCTCCGCTTGCGGCCAAGTTGTTTGGCCGGCCAGTTTAGGCGTGGCGCGATTGCTCGTCACGATCCCTTCGAGGACCCGGCCCTTCTAGCACCTGGCCCTTCTGGCACCTGTCTCTTCTCGCGCCTGGCCCTTCTGGCACCTGGCCCTCGCCCTGGCAGCACCTGGGACGAGGTGCCCTTCGAGGAAGGCGGCGGGGAGGTCTCGTTCTCCGGGCATGCACAGGCGGGTCGTCGGCTGGACGGGCGCTGGCCAACAGTAGGGGACCTACCGGGAAGAAGGTGGTCCTTGCGTCTGCGGCAGCTATCCCGATTCGCTGCTCATTGACGAGCAGGGGTGGAGCTGAAGGCTAAGTCGCGAAAAGCGAAGCATCACTTCCAACAAACTTGGTCAAGAGAGTGATCCAGGCGCCTCAATGGCAACGTGTGTGCGCTAAAGGCCGAGCTTGCGTTATGCGATGGACTTGGCCATTGCCGCTCGCCCTTGCTGGCGCCGCAGCCTTGCACTGGCTAGCGGAGGAATGCGGCCCGACACACTTTGCCTGATAAGGGGAGCGATTTTGTGCATTGCGTGGCGTACGTCGGAGGCGCTGGGCTCTCGCTGTGCGCCTTCTTGCAGTGCGTCTCTGTGCTGTCGGCGGCGGCCATGGGCGCCCGAACGCTACCCCGCCGCCAGGCAGAAGTAGAGCGCCGCACCGATGGCCGCGGATACTGCAACCCCCGCGAGGAACCCGCGGAGATCAAGCCGGCGTGGCCCTTGGCCTGCGGCAAACACCGAACCTCCAGCCAACAGAGGAGCCACCGGCGGATGCCGCAGCGCAAGCGCCAAATTCATCTGGGAGGCTCGCGAAGGCAATGCTGTACGTGTTGGGAGGGCTTCGAGGTTCGGACTCAGGTTCGCTCGTGGCGGATCTGCAAATTGGCGTTGGAGCAGGCGCTTCAGGTTCTCATACGCCTCCGCGGCAGCGTTCACATCGCCGGCCAAATCGGCCGCGGCATCGGCTATCGTGGGCTGGCCAGACCTGGCCGAGCTCGACATGATGACCCGTATGGGAGTGGATGACACCATTCTTCTGCCTGCCCATCTGACAATGCCAAGTCGATACTGCGGTGGCCGACGAAGCTTGATCCCGCGCCGGCCTCGTGTGCAGAGCCGTTACGCTGCTCCGGGCAGACGCAGCTCGGGATGTTCTGTCGCCTGGCCCAGCACGGGTCTGGCCCTAGCAAGCAGATCAGCGATCATCGTGTCGGCACGCGAGCTCAGAGGTTCTTGGCTCGCCTCGGTAATCGCACGCCCCTGGTTCATTGCCTTGCGATAGTCCAAGTGCTCCGGGATATCGCCAGCGAGGACGGTGTAGTCGAGGCCAGTCAGATAGGTGCGCGCGCTTGATGCCTCGTCATCTGCGAGGGTCCTGCACAGTGCAAAAGCGAACGCATCACGCGAAACTCCGACGCGTTCCAAGGCTCGAAACACCAATACGGCCGGGTACAGGTCGTCAACGCTTGGGCTCGTCGGTTGTACCAAGTAGGTCGCGTGCGCGGCAATTTCGGCAACGGCATCGCTGATGCCGCCGGCCGTGTCAATGATGACGAACTCTTCACCCTGTGTGCTAGCGATGGCGTGCTTCACAAAACGAAATGCATCGACAGTAATCGCCGGTGTTACCCCGTAGCGATCTCGCGTTTGTGCCCAGACCGTGATCGTTGCCTGCTCGGCATCAAGATCGACTGTCTTCACTGCCAACCCTGCCCTGACCGCCGACGTCGCGAGCGCTCTGGCCAGAGTAGATTTTCCCACCCCGCCCTTCTGACTAACGAAAGCTACAACTGTGGCCATTTGCATACTCCACGCGGGATGCGACTGCATGGGGGGGTGACCCCCGCTCCCATAATCCGGACACCCTTCCACTCTCCAACGTTGGCTGCCTAAGCCGCGTGCCTCATCTTTGTGGCGGAGCGATGCTTGTTCCGCACTGCTTCCATCGAGCTATTGGGGACTGATGGGAGGCTCGCAGGCTGCGATCCCGACGTGGCGAGGGGCCCTACTGCCAGCACATGGTGACGGGGATAAGGGACCTCGGTCAAAAAATCGTTTGTGGATAACTGCGAACCCCACTTGACTTAAACGATTGGGAACGCGTGTCGCCCACCGCCCCATGGCTTGGAAGCACTCATCGCGATCCCTCGGGTTTCTCGCCGAGAGCGAGCATTTCCATGCCGAGCCCAAAGCCTAACAGATCATGCATTTGCCGCCGCAGCGTTTGGGTCAGCAGGAGCCGGGTATATCGCAATAGCAAGGTCGGTCGCCGAGCGAGATCCTCCGCCAGCTCCCAAGCCCGCGCCAGAAGCTTGTCGGGTGGCAGGACCTCGGCCACGAGGCCCAGGTCGAGCGCCTTTTTGGCATCGAGCGTCTGGCCCGTCAGAAGGAAATAGCGCCCTCGATTCATCCCCAACAGCAATGGGTAGACAATGTGCATGCCGTCGCCCGGCACCACGTCGGAAGGGAAGTGTGCAGAATCTTGAAACTGGGCGGTATCGGCGGCCAACACGATGTCGCAGAGAAGCGGGATCTCGGAATGACGCCAGGCCGGACCGTTGATGGCGCTGATGACTGGCACCTCAATATCGAGCAGTTTCATCAAGAGGTGCCGGCCCTCCCATTGAATGCGGTCAATCCGCTCGATGGATGGACGTGCTGGAAAGGAGGAGGTACCAGGGGTCGCCCGTGGCCCCGAGAACTCATCTCCCGTGCCGGTGATGATCACAACGCGATTTTCGTGATCTGAACCGACATCGTAGAATGCCGCGGGGAGCTCACCGTGAGGCAAGAAACCCCATCGCAGCGGGCCGCCATCGGTGTGCAGCGTCATCTGCAAAATCCCGTTGCGGCGCTCCATTCGGATCGTCTGGTATTTGGACGCGTACTGATCGAAATTGGTCATCGGCGCCTCCGGTAACAGGCTAGCTGCCAGGGATGCGTGTTCGGCCTGGCCTTCCGGCGACATGCGGGGTTTCCTAAGCCATCATCTTAGCTGAAGACGGCGCGCGCAAGCCCGACCGAGCCACAAGGCGTGGCTCCTCGTGGCCGATCGTGGGCACCTGCAGCCAGCCTTGGAAATGTCCGAGCGCTCCCGCTCAAAATCGCCATTGGCTCTGCTAGGGAAAGCGGACGCCCTTTGGCCGATTGCAACACACTAACCGACACTCCCGTCAGCGGCGCGACGCAGCACAGCCCCTGGTGTCGCGCCGGTGTGACTCCCATTCGCGACGACGATGGTACCGTTGACAATCACTGTCGTGCGCACGCCGCGTGGATAGCGATGCGGCATCTCGTAGGTTGCCTCGTCCCGGAAATCATCCGGATCAAACATCGTGACGTCGGCGCGCCAACCCTGCTGCAATAGCCCGCGGTCGCGCAATTTGAGCGCCTTCGCTGGACCTCCCGTCATCTTATAGATTGCCTGTTCCAGCCCGATCAGCCCCTCGTCTTTCACGTAACGTCCAATAATCCTTGGAAATGTGCCGTAAAAACGCGGATGCGGCAGGCCCTGGCTGACGATCCCGTAGGTGGCGACACAATTGCCATCCGAGCCGACGAGCGCGGAAGCCGAACGCACGATGGTGCGGACATCGTCTTCGGAGATTGAGGTGATTAGGACGCGCGTGGCACCGCCATCGGCGATAAGATGGTCGCAGATCTGGGCGATTGGGTCGCAGCCGCGCTCCGCAGCGAGCGTCGCCACGGTCTTTCCAGCCGTGTGCGGTAAGCATGGTGAGATCGAAATCTGCACCGCCTCCCACGAGGGGATGCGTCCCCAGTTGTTGAGCCCTAACCTCGCGATCTCGGCAGCAATCCGAGCGCGGATTTCTGG
>Ga0075424_100002972_pt1 | contig 15728 bp, 14 predicted proteins | sample SoiMethybrSBSTD3_FD_75301 | JGI IMG/M metagenome (GOLD analysis project Ga0075424, IMG submission 75301) | Bulk soil microbial communities from a Populus tree surrounding site in Tennessee, USA - Soil MetaG P. TD hybrid SBSTD3 | ecosystem: Environmental > Terrestrial > Soil > Tree plantation...
CACGCCCGCGACGCCATCAACTACGACCAGCGCTGCTTCCACAGTGGGCAGCACGGTCTTGGCTTCGTGTACGAACATGTTGAAACCGGGGGTGTCTACGAGGTTGATCTTGGTCTTGCCCCACTCGGCGAAGGCGATACCCGCCCCAATCGACATCTTGCGGGCAATTTCCTCCTCATCATAGTCGGTGGGCGCCGTTCCATCATCCACGCGTCCCATGCGTTGGGACGCGCCGGTGGTGTACAGCGCAGCCGCCACCAACGAAGTTTTGCCAGCATGACCGTGACCCACCAGGGCCACGTTACGGACGTTTGCACCTTCGTAGACCTTCACGGTTTCACTCCTTGGATTTCAGACGATTCGGGTCGCGCAGCAGGTAGCGGTCTGCCTACGATGGCAGGAGAGGCCACAGACCCGAGCAGAACGTCCCGCCAAAACCTCGAATGCTACCACATTAAAAATGGGCGCCTCAAGGACAGCGGCCCCACGTAGCACGTGTGTTCAATGGAGCGCCGGCATCTTGCCCGCCGTCCTCGAGGGCGTCTCGCCCTCGACACGGTGGGCCAGTGATACCTCGATTTCGCTCTGCCGGGTCGCCTGGCAGCAAGCAAAAGCCAAAGCCAGACGTTACCCAATCCGATTTCCCTTAGCGCACCTACTCCACGCGGGCCCAAAAAGAATCAGGAGAACATGATTTTATGAAACCACTCCGCTACATGTTGCTTTCTGTTCTAATGAGTTTTGCCTACATCGTGCCTGCTGCCTGGGCGGCGGAACCTCCCGCCTCTCCCCAACAGGCGCAGGCCAGCCTTTACCAACGTCTCGGCGGCTAGGATGCGTTAGCGGCCGTGTCAGACGACTTTCTTGGACAGCTCGCTACCGATCCCCAGATGGGCCGCTTTTTCGTTGGTCTCAGCACAGATTCCTGGAATAAGGTGCGCCAGCCCGTCGTGGATTTCTTTTGTGTGGCCACTGGCGGGCCATGCCAGTACACCGGTCGCGACATGAAAACAGCGCATACCGGCCTCAACATCACGGAGTCCGACTGGACCAGCATGGTGAAGTATCTGGTGGGCACTCTGGACAAGTTCAAAGTGCCAGAGAAAGAAAAGAACGAAGTTCTAACCGCTCTCTCTGGGTTGAAAGGGGACATCGTAGGCCGATGATGCGGCAGGCGGGCCGGCTGAGAGTATGCCCGCCGATTCGTCAGACGCAAAGAATAAGTCTTTCGCCATTAAAAGCTTACAAGAGCCCCTCAATCTCCCGCTTACCGATCACCCAGTGACACAGCTCACAAGGGATTGTGCGAACCGGGGATTTACCCTATGCTTGCGGCAGCGTAAGGTATTCCGCTTTTTAATCGCGAGCGGCCGATTCAAGGGGTTCCTGACCTGTAATCGATAGCATGCGTCGTCTCACCGCCAACCTGTTGTTGCTGGTTCTGCTGGCCGGGATCTGTGCGCCTCTTGCGGCGGCGACAGCCATGCAAGCGGCTGGGGCACATTGTTTGCGCAAGCCGCTGGCGCCGGTACCCGTTTCCGACGTGCCCAGTTGTCATCAGCATCATATGGCGGGGAGTTCGGGACAACCTGCTAAGAATTCCTCGGCCCCCGCAATACGCTCGAATCAGTGCTGCAATGGCCACGAATGCTGCCGGTCTTCGGTTCGTTCGCGATGGGCCCACGCCTCACTAGCGGCGAATGTCCGAATTGTGGCGCAAGCCGAAGGGCTTCCTTTCCCGCAGCCGGTTCTATTTGACAGTTCTGAGCTACTTGCCCGTCAACCTGCACGTGCTCCTCCCGCGCTCTAAGACTCGGTCATTCTGAGCGAGTCCCCCTCCAGAAATGTTGTGGCTGAACGATTCACGCTGCGTTGCGCGTGAAACTCGGTATCAATCGCAGCATTCTCTGGGTCTCGCTGCCTTTGGACTTGTTACGCGCTTGCTTGAGGGCACATGAAGAAATTTCAAATCTACTTCGTTGTTGGATTAGCCATGCTGTTATTCACGATGGCTGCCAGCGCCACAATATTCAGTTCCGTTCATGGACTGATACACGATCCGCAACACCGTCCTGTTCAGGGTGCAAGAGCCACATTGCGCTCGACCACTTCCGACTGGCTCCAGTCCGCGACCAGCGATAATGCTGGTGAGTTTCATTTTGATAACGTTCCTCTCGGCGAATATCGGGTGACTGTAGAGGTAGAAGGTTTTGCCAAGGAAGAGCAAAGCTTTGTGCTGACCTCCGGCCGGGATGCCAGGCCCCACTTCTCTCTGCAGTTGGCGCACGCCGCCGAGACCGTGGAGGTACAGGACGTTGCCCCCAACGTGAATCCCGAATCCTCGACCAGCACGAATATCGTGAGCCGCGAGGCCATTCGCCAGACGCCCGGCGCCGACGCCGCCAATAGTCTCAGCATGGTCACTGACTACACGCCAGGCGCGTACATGGTGCACGACCAACTGCACGTCCGCGGCGGCCACCAGATTTCCTGGCTGCTGGACGGCGTGCCTGTGCCCAACACCAACATCGCTTCCAATGTGGGTCCGCAATTCGACCCGAAAGACATCGATTATCTGGAGGTTCAGCGCGGCGGCTATCGCGCAGAGTACGGCGACCGTACCTATGGCGTCTTCAACGTCGTCACACGTTCCGGCTTCGAGCGCGATCGCCAGGGAGAATTAGTCCTCGGTTACGGCAGTTACAACAACACCGATAACCAGATCAGTCTTGGCAATCACAGCGAGCGCTTCGCCTGGCTGGGCAGCTTATCGGGTTATCGCACTGATCTCGGTCTGGAGACGCCAACCGTCGACGTCCGGCATGATCAGGCCGCTGGCCTGGGTGGATACGGTTCCTTGATCTTCAACAAATCGCCCTCAGACCAGCTTCGCCTTGTGACCTCTGTCCGCGGCGATCACTACCAGGTTCCCAACACCCCCGATCAGCAGGCCGCGGGCATTCACGATGTCGAAAACGAGCGCGACGCTTTCGTGAACTTTTCGTGGCTGCACTCCATCAGGACCGACACGATTGTGACGGTGTCCCCCTTTTACCACTTCAATCGCGCGCACTACCTCGGCCACTACGACGGTGCTCCTGATCCTGAAGTAGTCGTCCCCGAGGACGATCGCGGCTCCAACTATCTCGGCGGAGTTGTCTCTCTCTCCTATCGGCGCGGTCGGCACAATTTCAGTGGCGGCGTTCAGGCGTTCGCGCAACGGGACAACCAGTTCTTCGGTATCGTCACTAGCGATGGGAGCAGCCCGGCAATCTCACAAAGGGAGAGTTTGTGGGGTGGCGTGCAGGCCTTGTTCCTGGAAGACCAATTCAAACTCACGCACTGGCTGACCTTAAATGGCGGCGTCCGGTTAACCCATTTCGAGAGTGGAGTTCCGGCGGGATCAGGCCTGCCCAAAGTGGTCGATAATGCTGCCGATCCCAGGATCGGCGCGGCAGTTCAGATCCCCAAACTGCATTGGGTAGCGCGCGCCTTCTGGGGACGCTATTACCAAGCGCCGCCTCTTCTTACCGTATCGGGGCCTCTGCTTGAACAGTGCACTGCACTCGACTGCGAGTTCGCAGCCCTGCACGGTGAGCGCGATGAACAGCGCGAATTCGGACTTAGCATCCCGATCTCGGGCTGGACGTTCGACGTAAGTAATTTCCGCACGACCGCGAAGAACTTTTTTGATCACGATGTCCTGGGCAACTCCAACATTTTTTTCCCGCTCACGCTGGAACGGGCGCGCATTCGCGGATGGGAAGTGACGGCTTCTTCTCCGCGGGTCGGCGGGCTCGCTTCGTGGCATCTCGCGTATTCGCACCAATACGCGCAATGGAACGGAGGAATTACGGGTGGCTTGGTGGGCGAAGAAAGCTGCGAGGAGCCGATTTGTTCACTCGATCACGATCAGCGCGATACAGTGAGTACGGGACTGAACCTGAACCTGCCGTGGCGAGTGTGGAGCGCGGTGAACGTCAACTACGGCTCGGGATTCCTCGACGGCGAAGGGCCCGCCCACCTGCCGCCGCACACAACCGTGGATTTATCGATCGGAAAGTCATTCGGGGAGAACTGGAATCTGCGGTTCAGTGCGCTGAACATTGGAAACAATCACTACATGCTCGACAACAGCAACACCTTCGGCGGGACTCATTTCGCGAATCCCCGCGAACTGGCGTTCCAACTCAAGTACCGTTTTCATTTCTAGAGCAAGGTCGGGTTGGTGGGAACGGATTTTGGTAAAGGGCGGGTGCTCTATCCTAAAATCGCGCATGTTGCGATTTTAGGGTGGGTTAGCCGCTGGAAGTTCCATCGCTATCGCGAAGCCGTTCCCATCACCTTTTGAATCGCAGCGCGCAATTCTTCATACGCGAGCGCTCCGGGATGATAGAAAGCAATCTTTCCACTCCGATCGACCAGTACTAGCGTCGGTGTCGTGCTGGCTCCATACACGTTGAAGTTATCTTTGCTCACCGGCACGGAAATTCCCTGCAGCCCCGAGTAATACTGCTGCCAAACACTTTGGATGTATGCGAGCTCCGCTTTCGGGGTTGCGTCCTCGCCGCGCGCCGCGTAGCCGTAACGTTGCGTTGGGGCGAGTATCGTTAGTCCATTGAACTCCGAATGTAGTCGCGCAAGAATCGGCGCTTCTCCTTTGCAGTCGCCACACCAATGCGCCCAGAAGAACAGCAATAAGGGCGATCCCTTCAGCTGCGCCAACGATGCCGGCGCCGCACCCAGATACTCTGCGGTCTTGAGCGCAGGCGCCGTCGAGCCAACGAACGTCAGCAGGTTCAGATTCTTGTGCAAGCGCGCAGCAATTGATGTATTCCCGTATGTGCGCAAGGCAGTGCGCAGCAATGCGACGCCCTGTGCCTTCTGCCCTTGCCCGGCTAAAACCTGAGCCTGTACTTCGTACGCGGCGCCCAGCGCCGTGGGCAGAGATTCATCGGCGTCGAGAGGGCGATGCCTTAACTGGTCAAAGACCAGTGCCTGCGTCTGTTTTGCATAGTTGGCCGCCTGCGTGTATTGCTGCATCGCGAGCGCCGCTCTCCCCATCCACGACAGAGCCTCCAGATACTCGGGAGTCACGCCACGCTGAGCCTTGTAGCTTTTTAACTGTGCCTCAGCAGCCGAGAAATTATTCTGCGAAAGATTCTCACGAACATCATCCACGATCCCCGCAAACGCGCTGATGTTCAGGAGAAGAACCAGGCACGCGAATCGAAACGCCACACGATGAAATGTCATACGAAAATGATGAATGGAATTCGCTGAAGTGACAAGCGTCCCGAAGAAAGTAGCTGCGACAAGGCACCTTGCTGAGGACGGACGAATAGCGACCAGCGACTCCAAATACAAAGGGCGGCTTTTCGGCCGCCCCTCGATTCGATTTTCAGTTGTAAAGCGGTTCAGACAGTCTTGACGTTCTCGGCCTGCCAGCCCTTGGGGCCTTTGACCACATCGAACTGAACTTGCTGACCTTCCTGCAGGCTGCGGAATCCATTCGACTGAATAGCGGAGAAGTGCACAAACACATCCTCACCGTTCTGACGGCTGATGAAACCATAACCCTTGGCGTCGTTGAACCACTTCACTGTTCCTGTTTCCATGGTGTTGCTTTATTTCCTTTTTCTTTGATGTTGCGCTGAAACTCGCAGGACTGGTGCAGGCAGGTCACGCTGGTGAGCGGAGAAACTGCAGGATGCATTAGAACCGCAAAGTCAAACGCACTTCTATTGTAGCTTATGTCCCTGAGAAATAGCTACGGGGTTTAACTGAGGGATGTGTAAGTCAATGTTTATAAAGTACTTTTCTCATCGCCGCCGATCCCTTGAAGCCGTTAATTTCCCGATTAACGATAACTTCGTGGTTATTACTCCTTCCTCATAGTATCGATCAGCTGGAACAGCTGGCTTCGGTCAACGACCTCCACAAAAGGAGTTCCGGAACGCTTGTTGCTCACCACGTAAAGCGTAGGTGTGTGCTGCAAGCCAAGTTGAATTCCACGATCGCGGTCGGCGTTGACTAATGCCGCCAGCTTCCCGTCGGGATCGACCACAAACGGGAGATCGATCTTGTGAGACTGGGCATACTTCTCCGCAAACGAACGGAGATTGTCCTTGGTGATTTCTATCTGGTGCTTGAAAACGGTGTCGCGAAAATCATTGCCTAGCGACTTCGAGTGCGTATCGAAGTAACGCGCCAGAATCGCCGCATCGTAAGCCCACGGGTGCATGGGCAATGGAAAGTCGTGGCGCACGACCGGAATCTTGTAGGTCCGCGCGGCCTCCTCTACCAGGGGCGCGGCCCGCGCACAGTCGGGACACTCCAGATCCTCGAAGATCACTATCGCCACCGAAGCGCCCTTCGGCGGGCGCAACAAACTAGCTTTGTCCTGTGCTGCGAGCAGCGCGGCAGTCAAAAGCACAGCGAAAAACCCGAGCTTTTTCGTCATAAATGTGTTGGATGCGGGGGATCCCGGCTTTGTTGACCCGGGATTTGATCTCTATGGTAACCGAACCACCCGGTAGTGTCAGGTTGCAGAACCAGTGGAAGTGGAAAGGGCGGCCGCAGCCGCCCTTTACGGAAGCCCAATTCCGTCTACACAGTGATGAATTTCTCCTGTGCGATCATGGACGAGATCGTCTCCAGAATCGCCTCGATGCTGCGTCCCGTGTCGGTGGCGACGTCCACGTACGGATGCCGTCCTCCATCGGCGTGCATCACCAGCACACGCGTGCCTTCATGGGCCTTCTTGACCATGTAGGGCAGGTGATGGCGGTCATTGCGGGTGAGCGTCGGGCCGAGTAGAACAAGATCAAACGAGTCATTCTTGAGAGCCTGCTCCACGCCCTTGCGGCCTTCGGCCGTGGTCACCTGATGTCCGGCTTTTTTGATTGCTTCGGCCTGCGATGACAGGACCTCCGTGTCGCCTTCGCCGTAAAGGATCTTGAGTTGGAACGAGGATTTCGCCATGGATGAAGTCCGGTGTCCCTTTCTTCCACCGACTTCACGGTAGCAACCGCCTCTCGTCGCGAGTAGATCACCGAAGCCGTAGCCCAATCGCGATGCCTCTTTCGGGCGATCCCCAAGGTGTTTGACCCTCCCTTCCCCCTCCGTTAAACTCAAGAGATTCAGTAGAGTACAAGCTCATGGCCGACAACATTCATATCAACTTGCCCGATGGGTCCAGCAGAGATTTCCCCAAAGGTACTACCGCGCTCGATGTGGCGAAGTCCATTAGCCCGCGCCTGGCCGATGCTGCATTGGTGGCCAAGACCAACGGCGACCTGATCGATCTTAGCCGTCCGCTCGAAAAAGATACGGACCTGCGCATCCTCACCGAGAAAGATCCCGAGGCGCTCCAGGTCTACCGGCACTCTTCAGCGCACCTGCTGGCGGCCGCGGTTCTGGAATTGTTCCCCGAAACCAAGCTCGGGCACGGTCCGGCTACGGAGAACGGATTCTTCTACGACTTCTATCGCGAAACGCCATTCACTCCCGAGGATCTGGAAAAGATCGAGAAGAAAATGCAGGAACTCGCCCAGCAGAACATCCCCTATGCGCGCGAGTTTTTGCCTCGCCAGCAGGGGTTGGAGAAGTTCAAAGGCGAGGGCGATTTCATGAAATGCCACTTCATTGAGCAATTCACCAAGCCTGATGAGAAGATCTCGATTTATAAAACCGGCAAATTTCTCGACTTCTGCCGCGGCCCGCACATCCCGTCTACCGGCAAGATCAAAGCTTTTAAGCTGCTAAACATCGCCGGCGCTTATTGGCTAGGGGATGAAAAGAATCCGCAACTGCAGCGTATTTATGGCACGTCGTTCTACTCGAAGAAAGACCTCGACGCCTACCTGAACAGTCTCGAGGAAGCCAAGAAGCGCGATCATCGCGTGCTCGGCAAGCAACTCGACCTCTTCTCGATTCAGGGACTGGCGGGGCCCGGTCTGATCTTCTGGCATCCCAAGGGCGGGATCGTCCGCAAAGAGATGGAAGACTGGATGCGCGACCAGTACGTGAAGCGGGGCTACGCGCTGGTGTACACGCCGAATGTCATGCGCCGGCAGCTGTTCTTCACTTCGGGCCATGAAGGCTATTACGCCCAGAACTTTTTCGACTACATGGAACTGGACGACGCCGAGTACCGCCTGAAGCCCATGAATTGCCCGGGGCACATTCTGATCTACAAGGACACGCTCCGTTCCTATCGTGACCTACCCATCCGCCTAGGCGAACTGGGTACGGTCTATCGCTACGAGCGATCCGGCGTGATGCACGGCTTGATGCGTGTGCGGGGATTTACGCAGGATGACGCGCACATCTTCTGCACGCCCGAGCAGATCGAACGCGAGATTGCCGATTGCGTGGAGTTTGCTCGGGATGTGCTCCGGGACTTCGGTTTCGACCAGTTCCAAACGGAACTATCCGTTTGGGATCCGAACGACCGAAAAAGCTACGTCGGCAGCGAAGACCAGTGGAACATGGCAACCCACTCGCTTGAAACCGTGCTCAAGCGCTTGAACATCGAGTACAAAGTCATTCCCGGAGAAGCTGCGTTTTACGGGCCGAAGATCGATATCAAGCTGGTCGATGCCATCGGCCGTCTCTGGCAGCTGTCTACCGTTCAATTCGACTTCAACCTGCCGCAGCGCTTCGAATTGGAGTATGTCGCCGAAGACGGTTCGCGCAAGCAGCCACTGATGGTGCACCGGGCTCTTTACGGATCGGTCGAGCGCTTCTTCGGTGTGCTCATTGAGCACTACGCGGGCGCGTTCCCGGTATGGCTGGCGCCAGTGCAGGTGGTGATGGTCCCGATCAGTGAGCGTCACGCGGAGTATGCCAACAAAGTCGCCGCGCAACTGCGCGCGGCCGGTGTGCGCGTGGACGTGGATGCGCGAAATGAAAAAATGAACGCCAAAATCCGCGAGCATGCGCTCCAGAAGGTCCCATTCCAGTTGGTCGTTGGCGACAAGGAAGCCGAAGCCGGCAGAGTGAACGTCCGTACCCGGGGCAAGGAAAAGACCGAAGATCTGCCCGTCGACGAGTTTGTGGAAAAGATCAAGAAGCTGATCGCCGAGAAACGCCCGAGTCTTTAGGTTAGCTAGAGGGGCCTAGGTCCTGACGCTTTCGTCTCGTTGGCCGGGCTGGCACGGCGATAATGGCGCCAGCCGAGCAGACGAGGCATCTGCCACACGCAAACCAATGGTCCGCCTCGAACTTCTCACCACCATCGCCGCTCCTATCGAACGCGTGTTCGACCTTTCCCGCAGCATTGACCTACATATGGCATCGACCGACTGGACGGGCGAGCGCGCTATTGCTGGCGTAACTTCGGGACTGATTGGTCCCGATCAGGAGGTAACCTGGCAAGGACGGCATTTCGGTATATCCATTACGCACACCAGCCGTATCACGAAGTATGAGTTCCCAAATTACTTCCAGGACTGTGTGGTCCACGGCTCGTTCCGTCGCTTTTGTCATGACCACTATTTCGAGGGCTACGGCGTTTCCACCCGGATGAAAGATGTAATGGAGTTCGAGGCGCCGTGTGACCATTGGGAATTCTTGTCGAACGCCTGGCGCTCAAACGCCACAGGAAAGATCTCCTGTCGAGACGCAACCATATGGATCCGCAAGACAGCCGAGTCAGAAGACTGGCGGAAGTTCGTACTCTAAGCCGGCCTCGATTGGGCAGTAGTCGATTAGAGGCTCACAAGCAAGAACGAATGGGCGTACTTACACGTCAAGCTGCGGAATTCCAAACGGCTTGATTGGTTCAGGTCCGCTCACAAAATAAACATGCGTCGGTTGCGCACGCTGCCGCGAGCTAGAGGGCTGAGGACTTACAGGTTGAAAACGGACGACTAAGCCTCAAACTCTGATGCTTCCGGGAACCGTAACTTGTGCTTCGATAAGGCTTTGGACAAAAGGTCCTCGATCGCCCGTTCCTCGCAGTTTTTGGCCATCGCCAACTCACTGACCAAAAGATAGCGGGCCCGCTCCAGCATCTTCTTCTCGCGGAACGACAAAGGCTTGGACTGATTCAGCATCAGTAGGCCCTTGAGGACTCCGGCCACTTCGAGGAGGGAGCCTGTGCGCATGCGTTCGGAATTCTCCTTGAAGCGATACTTCCAGTCCGCGTTGTTCAAGCACTCGCCATCTGTAAGAAAATCAATGATTTTCTGGATTTCACCGTTCCGTACAACCCGTCGAAGCCCGACGCTGTTTACATTGTGGAACGGTACCATCACCTTCAGGCTGCTGGCCTTGATTTTGAGAAGATAGAACTTTTCCACAGACGCCCCAATGGTGCGACTGCTGATCTGCTCTATAACTCCTACGCCGTGGTTGGGGTAGACGACTTTATCGCCGATGTGGAAACCGTCGCTGCTAATCATGAGGGAACACCTATGAGCGCCGGGACACCCTAAGAAGGAAACTACTATAAACAGTTTAGCCTATGAAACTTGAAAAGGCAATCAGGACGCGGGTTTTCCCAAAGCACGACATGATCAGTAAAACTTCGGTCGTATCATGATAAACCCCAGAAAAGATGAGGGATCTTTAGTTTTCAGGGGGTATTGGTGTTCGGCTCCAGATTGTCCGGGGCCGTGTTGAAAATCACCACATTCCCTCAGCAGCCCAAACCCTAGGGCCCAAAGCTCAAAGCCCGGTTTATAATCCGCAAAGCATGACTGAGCAGATCAAGAGAAAGCTCCAGGAAGAAATCAACGCTTTAGAGTACGAACTGGCCCACGAGCTTCCCAAAGAACTGAAAAAAGCCATAGCCCTCGGCGACCTAAGTGAGAATGCCGAGTACCACATGGCCAAGCAACGCCAGGAGTTCGTGAAGGCCCGCCTCCGCCAGCTGGGTAGGCGTCTGGCCGACCTGTCCCTAATCAATATGAGCAACATTCCAAGGGACAAGGTGGGACTGGGTTCGACCGTCAAGGTTTACGACAACGAAAAGGGCGAGGAAATCGAGTACAAGCTCGTGACCAGTGAAGAGTCGGATGTGGCGGCTGGTAAAATCTCAACGACGTCTCCAATTGGGCGCGCCCTGCTCAACAAGAAAGTGGGCGATTCAGCAACCGTAGTCACTCCCAACGGCAAGCGGGAGATGGACATCCTCAGTCTGACCACCATCCACGATGAGGCTCAAGCGGGATGACCTGGACCAGCGCCTTCGGCAACGCCTGCGGCAAGTTACTGCGCGCCATCGTCAATCGAATGGCCCTGGCGCGAATCAGTCCCAACTTCCTGACATTTCTCGGCCTCGTGATTGATACGCTTGCGGCTTTTCTGTTTGGATATGCCAACGCCGACAACCAAGGTCGCATGTTCTTCTATGCCGGGCTGGTGATCTTTGGTGCAGGTTTCTTCGACTTGGTAGATGGCCGAGTCGCCCGCGCGAGCAACAAAGTTACACGTTTTGGCGCGTTTTTTGATTCCGTGGTCGACCGCTACAGCGATGCGGCTCTGTTCTTCGGTCTGCTGGTGTACTACTCGCGTGGCGGCCGATTCTTCTACGTGGTGCTGGCTGCGCTGGCCATGATCAGCTCCGTGATGGTCAGCTACACGCGGGCGCGCGCCGAGTCGCTAATCGACACCTGCAAAGTCGGGTTCATGGAGCGTCCCGAACGCTTGGTACTTCTGATCATTGGAGCAGTCTTCAATCGGATGGCGCCAGTTCTATGGGTGATCGCAGTGCTCTCTACCATCACGGTTGCCCACCGGATTTACTTTACGTGGCTGCAAACCGAGCGAGTTCGGCCGTCTCCGGCCGAGGCCGGACGCTCCGCCGCGTAGGTTCATCCCCACTGTCATCCCGAGCGACGTGAGGCGAACGCCGAACGAGTCGAGGGACCTTGTGTTCTGCGTACAGCGCAACTGCTCCGCGCAAGTGCACGAACGTATCAAGAACGAAAATATGGGTTCAAGCATCACCAATGGGTCCACCGCGGTAAACGCAAGGTCCTTCGACTCGGCGGCGCTGTCGCTCCTCCTTCGCTCAGGATGACAGTTCGATAGCGGGTCCTAAACCAGGGAGAGAGCTGATTTGGACCAACCTTCAGGAACTAGCCCCTCGCTTTCTTCAGTCTCGCGAATCAGTCTAAGAACGGATAAGCTTCTGCCGGAGATGTTGATATGAAGAATTCCGCCCGATCCCCCATGTTTGCGAAGTTCCTGACGTGTCTTTTCGCTCTTACGATGTCAGCCCTCATCGCAGAGGCTGCCTCCTCAGCAGCCGTTCCCTCGATCAAGTACGAAAAGTACACACTGAAGAATGGCCTCGAGGTGATTCTCTCCGAAAATCACCGGCTGCCTCTCGTCGCAGTCGACCTGTGGTACCACGTCGGCCCCGCAAACGAACGAGCCGGCCGTACCGGCTTCGCCCATCTGTTCGAGCACATGATGTTTGAAGGCTCTCAGCACGTCGGACCCAGGGAACACGGCCGTTATTTGGAGGCCGCTGGCGCCAGCGACATCAATGGCACCACCGACTTCGATCGCACGAATTACTTCGAGACTCTGCCCTCCAATCAACTGCAGCTCGCGCTCTGGCTGGAGAGTGACCGCATGGGTTATCTACTGGGAAAGCTCGACAGCGAGCGGCTGACGAATCAGCGCGACGTCGTGCGCAACGAGCGGCGGCAATCGACGGAGAACACGCCCTACGGCCTGGTCGAAGAAGAGCTATACCACCAGCTCTTCCCGAAAGATCATCCCTACTACGCGGTCGTGATCGGGTCGCACCGGGACATCGACGCCGCGCGCATCGACGATGTTCGTGAGTTCTTCCGCCAGTACTACACGCCCAATAACGCCAGTTTGGCCATCACGGGCGACATCGATCCGGCGCAAACCAAGATTTGGGTAGAGAAATACTTTGGCTCGATTCCCTCCGGGCCTGCCGTGCCGAAAATCACGGCCACTGCTCCCGTCATCACTTCGGAAAAACGAAGCAAGGTGACCGATCAGGTCGAATTGCCCAAGGTCTATATGGGTTGGATCATGGCACCGATCTTCCAGCCCGGCGATGCGGAGGCTGAGTTGCTCGCCCAGATTCTGGGCGGGGGCAAATCCAGCCGTCTCTACAAGAAACTTGTGTACCAGATGCAGATCGCCCAGGACGTGCAGGTGCAGAATCAAAGTCTTCTGCTCGGCTCTGTCTTCGAATTGCAGGCAACGGCAAAGCCGGGCGTGAAGCCCGAGGATCTGGAAGCCGCCATCAATGCAGAACTCGAAAAGTTACGGGGTGAGGGGCCGACCCAATCCGAACTTGATCGCGCCCGTAACATCGCGGAGACTCGCACCATCAGCGGCCTGGAACGGTTAGGCGGTTTTGGCGGCCTGGCCGACCGCCTGAATCAATACAACCAGTTCCTGCACGATCCCGGCTATCTTGCGAAGGACCTCGACCGCTACCACCGGGCGACGACCGCGGATCTCAAGCGGGTGGCGGAAGAGAGGCTGAGCACCTCAGCGCGCGCCGTGGTCTATGGGTTGCCCGGCGAACGAGTTGTCGATGATCCACCGGCCAGTAAGGAAGAAGCCAGAAAGGATGAGAAAGGCAAGGCGGTAGCTGGCACGATGGCCGACGAACCTTGGCGTGCGAATCCACCTCCGGCTGCGGCACTTTCCAAACTGAGCCTCCCCGTAGCCAAGAGCTTCAAGCTGGATAACGAGCTCACAGTCCTGCTGGTCGAACAACACCAGCTACCCCTGGTCGCCTCCCGAATCGTCACCCTCAATGGCAGCGATGCCAATCCGGTCGACAAACCGGGCCTTGCGTCGTTCACCACGCAGATGTTGCCTGAGGGTACGGAGCGGCGCGGGGCACTACAGGTTGCCGACGATGCCGCGCAAATCGGCTCTTCCCTGCGGACATTCACCATGAGCGATGACTCTATCGTTGCCATCCGTACGCTGAAGCCCAACATCGATGCCGCGCTCGACTTGCTTTCCGATGTGGTTCTGCATCCGAGATTTGACGCGAAGGAGGTCGAACGCATCCGCAAACAGCGTGAGACGGACATTCTGCAAATTCAGGACGACCCGACGCAGCTGGCCATTGGTGTTCTGTTGAGGTCGGTGTATGGCCCGGCACATCCCTATGGCTATCGCGACGACGGAACCAGGGAGGCGAACCAACTGATCGCACCTGGGGACTTGCGAAAGATGTGGCAGAGCGGTTTCGGTCCGGGCAACTCCGCGCTGGTACTCACTGGAGACCTTACGCCAGACGAAGCCCGCGCCCTGGCTGAGAAGTATTTTGGAAACTGGAAAGGCGCCAGTACCCGTCATGAACCACCGCCGGTCAACGCAAAGACGACGCGCGCAGTGTTTCTGGTCGACAAGCCCGGTGCAGCCCAAACGTTTGTACTGGTGGCAAACCTCGGTGTACCTCGATCCACTCCCGACTACGTCCCTCTGGAAGTAATGAACAACATTCTGGGGGGGCTTTATTCGAGCCGCATCAACAACAATCTGCGCGAAGAGCACGGGTATACTTATGGCAGTTTCTCATTCTTCATGTACCGGCGCGGTCAGGGCCTGTTCGCGGCGGGGGGTGGAATGCGCAGCGATGCCACCGCACCGGCCGTGCAGGAGATGTTCAAAGAGATCGAGCGAATCCGTAGCGGGCCTCCCACTGCAGAGGAATTGAAGCTGTCGAAAGGAGCGTTCTCGCTCTCGCTGGCTGGACTGTTCGAATCCTCCGAGCAGACTGCCAATACCGTCGGCGATCTGTTCACCTACGAACTTCCACTCGACTACTACGAGAAACTGCCCGCCAAGATCGATGCCGTCACCGCAGAAGACGTGCAACGCATGGCCAAGCGTTACCTGCATCCGGAGACATCGGTCGTGATCGGCGCGGGCGATCGTGCCAAGATCGAAGATTCATTAAAGAAGCTGGGCGTGGGTCCGGTTGAACTGCGCGACGCCGACGGAAATCCCGTAAAAGCTGCCGCTGCCAGCGGGCAGCCCCACTAACGGTACCCTCACGTTGCAGCAGTAGTCCCGCCGTCCTGGCGGCTGTCCAGCGGGCGCCCTCGCTCGACGCTGAAGACGAGCATTGCTCACACGAGGACTACTTGTTCTTTGGCTTCGGGGATGCCTTTACACTGGCTGACTTCTTTTCGAGAAGCACCACCACATTGGCAATTGCCGCATTGTCGGTGCCGATCCCTTCCGGAGTCTTGGCCTTGAGGCCAACGCAGTCCAGAGGAATTCCGAGCAGTCCGGCCACGTGTGCCCGAATCCTGCCTGCATGCGGACCGATCTTGGGCGCGAGCAGAATTAGCGAGGAATCTACGTTACTTAACGCGTAACCAGCCTCGAGAACCCGCTTTTGCGCCTCGCGCAGGAATACGACGGAATCGGCCCCCTTCCACTGCATATCGGTTGGTGGGAACAGAGTGCCGATGTCGGGTGCCCCGATCGCACCTAGCAGCGCGTCGGTAATGGCATGCAGGAGAACATCGCCGTCGGAATGGCCGCCGAGTCCTTTGCTGTGCTCGAGTGTGACGCCGCCGATCTTCAGCGGAGTTCCGTGCTGGAATTCGTGGGAGTCCCACCCAAAGCCGATCCGAGTCGCCGGTTTCAACGTCTGGCCTCCATCAACTGCTTTGATGCCGCAGGTAGAACTCGGCGAGTTCCATATCGGCTGGAGTCGTGATCTTGAAGTTGCGCGGCGAGCCCATCACGACTGC
>Ga0075424_100002973_pt1 | contig 15723 bp, 19 predicted proteins | sample SoiMethybrSBSTD3_FD_75301 | JGI IMG/M metagenome (GOLD analysis project Ga0075424, IMG submission 75301) | Bulk soil microbial communities from a Populus tree surrounding site in Tennessee, USA - Soil MetaG P. TD hybrid SBSTD3 | ecosystem: Environmental > Terrestrial > Soil > Tree plantation...
GGACAGCTCGACGCGTTCCTCTTCGAGCTGCGACGGCGCCTCGATTCCCTGGGCCTCGACGAGCTCGAGCACCTTCTTGCCGAACGCCTGGAACTCGTCGCTCTTCGCGACCGGCTCGGTTTCGCAGCCGACCGCCACCATCGTCCCGCGGGACTGGTCGTCCGCCAGGCGGTAGCCGACGAGGCCCTCGGTCGTCGCCCGGTCGGCACGCTTCGCCGCCTGCGCCATGCCCTTCTCGCGCAGGAGGACGACCGCGGCCTCCATGTCGCCGTTCGTCTCCTGCAGCGCGCGCTTGCAGTCCATCATCCCCACCCCGGTGCGCTCCCGGAGCTCGCGGACGAGCTGGGCCGAGATCTCTGCCGCCATCAGGCCTCCTCCTTCTTGCCGCGAGTCGGATCGTCGAGTGCGGCGGCTGACCGCTTCGTCTCCTCCGCGCCTTCCTTGGCCGGGTCCTCGCCTGTCGGCACCGGAACGGACTCGCCCTCCGTGACCGGCTGGATCGTCTCCCCGGCAGACACGTCCTCGACGTCGTCCTCGGGAGCGCTCTCCTCGGCTGCCGCGGGCGCCTCTTCGGCCTGCTGCTGCAGCTCCTGCGCCGAGACCTTCTGCTTCCCGTCGTTCACTGCCTCGGCGAGTGCATGCACGATCAGGTTGCACGAGCGGATCGCGTCGTCGTTCCCCGGGATGACGTAGTCGGCCTCGTCCGGGTCGCAGTTCGTGTCGACGAGCGCCACGACCGGCACACCGAGCCGCCGCGCCTCGCGCACGGCGAGCGCCTCCTTCTTCAGGTCCAGGATCACGACCGCGTCGGGCTGGCGGCGCATGTCGGCGACGCCGCCGAGGTTCGCCTCGAGCTTCTCGAGCTCGCCGGCCATGGCGATCCGCTCCTTGGCGGGCAGGAGCTCGAGCTGACCCTCGTCGCGCAGGCGCCGCATCTCGTGGAGCCGGTCGATGCGGTCGGCCATCGTGCGCCAGTTGGTGAGCAGACCGCCGAGCCAGCGATGGTTGACGTAAGGCATGTCGACACGCTTTGCCTCGTTCTCGACGGCATCCTGTGCCTGCTTCTTCGTGCCTACGAAGAGGACGGTGCCGCCGCGCTCCGCAACGTTGCGGAGAAACAGCCTCGCCTCATCGAGGCGCTCAGCCGTCTGAGTGAGGTCGATGATGTAGATGCCGCCGCGCTCAGCGAAGATGAAGCGGCGCATCTTCGGGTTCCAGCGCCGCGTCTGGTGGCCGAAGTGGACTCCGGCCTCCAGCAGGTCGCGCATGGAGACTGCGCCCGCCGAAGTCGGCTCAGTCGAAACTGCCATGAAAGCTCCTTCCAGATTGGTTTGTCGTGCTGAGCCGGCGGGAGTCGAGGCGCACCTCCCGTAACGAGAGGCACGCGCGCCACGGCTGGGCCGCCGGGGAGTAGGGACGAAGACGCCGGAAGATTAGCTGCGGGCAGTCGCGAGCGCGGTGGCGAGTTCGGGCGGCAGCGGCGACGAGACCTCCACCGGCGCGCCTGTCACCGGGTGCTCGAAGGCGAGGCGCGCTGCGTGAAGGAACTGCCGCTCCAGGCCGAGATCTCCGGCAACGCCATAGACCCGGTCGCCGGCGACGGGGAGGTCGATCGCGGCGAGATGGACCCGGATCTGGTGCGTCCGGCCGGTCTCGAGCCGGACGCGCAGGAGCGCGTGGCGTTCGAGGAGCTCCTCGAGCTCGTAGTGCGTCACGGCCGCGCGCGGCGTCTCCGTGTCGAGCGAGCGCCGGAGGCGGTCGTGCCTGTCGCGACCGATCGGCGCGTCGATCGTCCCACGTCGGGAGCGCGGCCTGCCGACGACGAGCGCGAGGTACTCGCGGGTCAGCTCCCGGCGCCGCACGAGCCGCTGCAGCCGCTCGTAGGTCTCGTGCGAGCGCGCGACGACGAGCAGCCCCGAGGTGTCGCGGTCGAGGCGGTGGACGATTCCGGGTCGGTCCTCCTCCCCGCCCTCGGCGCCCGCGGCCGCAAGCGCCTGCGCGAGCGTACCCCCCACGTGACCGGGAGCCGGGTGCACGACGACGCCTGCGGGCTTGTCCACGACAAGGAGGTGCTCGTCGGCGTAGGCGATCTTGAGCTCGGGCAGCTCGACGTCCGGCTCCGCCTCGGCCGGTACCGGCGCCTCGATCTCGAGCTCTTCCCCACCGGCGAGCTTGTGGCTCTTGCCGCGAGCCCGCCCGTCCACGAGCACGGCGCCGGCCGCGAGAAGCCGCTCGGCGGCGCCGCGCGACCCGACGTCCGGCAGGCCGGCGAGATAGCGGTCGAGCCGCTCTCCCGCGGCCTCGGGCGGGACGAGCTGTTTCAGCGCTTGGAGGCCCGCGGCTCACGCTCGGCAAGGACGAGCGCGGCCAGCAGGATCCCGACTCCGATCACGATGAAGCTGTCGGCGAGGTTGAACGCCGGCCAGTAGCGAAAGTCGAGGAAGTCGGTGACGAAGCCGAGCCGGACGCGGTCGGCGAGGTTCGAGACGCTGCCGCCGATCACGAGGCCGAGCGCGATGGGCAGCACGGGATGGCGGGCGCCGGAGCGCGCGAAGTAGCCGAGCATCCAGGCGATCGCGATCGCCGTCACGACGATCACGGCAGCAGTCGCGTTCGAGAAGAGACCGAAGGCGATGCCGGAGTTCTCGACGTGCCGGATCGTGAAGGGCCCGACGACGTGGACTCCCTCACCGAGCCGGAGATTCGAGGCAACGAGGTGCTTCGTCAACTGGTCGGCCACAACCGCCGCGAGCGCGATCGCCGCGAGCGCAAGCCACTGTGCGCGCGTGGCCGCAAACGAGCGCGTCGCTCGGGAGACCGGCGTCAAGGCGTCCGTTGCCGAGCCGACCCGCACCTCGAGTTGCCGCAGAGGCTCGTTCACCCTCCCTCGGCTCTTCGCTTGCAGTCGATGCAAAGAGAAGCCCAGGGATTCGCCTCCAGCCGCTCGCGCGGGATCTCGTTGCCGCAGTTGAAGCAGATGCCGTACGTCCTGTCGTCGATTCGCCCCAGTGCGGCGTCGATTTCCGATAGCACCTGCTCCGCGTTGTCGCCGAGCGTGTAGTCGATCTCGCGCCCGAGGGTCGCGCTGGCGGTCTCGGCGAGGTGGTTGTCGCTCGTCGCGGCGACCTCGTCGACCTCGTCGTCGAGCGAGCCGGAGTGCTCGTCGCGGAGCGTCGCGAGCGCGTGTTCGACCCGCTGCTTCTCCTCGAGCAGCGCGTGGCGGAAGTGCTCGGTGTCGATGCTCGTCACCGCCTCTCCTTTCTGCCTCGGCCGTCTCCGGAAGCCGAGGCGAGACGCCGCTCGATCAGCGCCGGTCCCATTCCCGTGAGCTCCACGATCTTCTCCCTGCCGCCGTGGCCCGAAACGAGTGTCAGGGCCGTGCGAGGTAGCGCGAGCGTCTCGGCGAGGAGACGGAGAACCGCTTCATTGGCGCGCCCGCGCTCGGGCGCTTCGGTGACGCGCACCTTCCAGGCGTCGCCGTGCCGCCCGACGAGCGCCGTCCGGCCCGCTCCCGGGCTGACGCGCAAGCGCAGGCGAGTCGTCTCCGCCGTCACGCACTCAGTCTAGTTCGGGCCACCTCACGCAGCATCCGCGTTCGGCACGCCGTACCAGCTCCGTTCTTCGGTTTGCTCCGCCTCGGACTCGGCCGTCGTCTCCGGCTCCGCGTCGTGCTCGGCAGCCTCGGGCTCCTCGAAGGCGGCGAGCGCCTCCCGCAGCTGGAGGCGCAGCCGACGGGACTCGAGCTCGAGCCGCTCGTTGTCGGAGATCGCGCGCCGCTGGATCTCGCGGGCCTCGGCGTGGGCCTCGCTGAGGATCAGCTCCGCCTCGCGCCGGGCCTGGTCGCGCGTGTGAGCCGACGCGTGCTCGGCGGAAACGAGCGTCGTGCGGAGGAGGCTCTCGAGCTCGCGGAAGCGAACGAGATCCGTCTCGAGCTGCTCGACCTTGTCGGCGAGGTCGGCGCGCTCACGCCAGACGTCCTCGAAGCTCGCCGCGATCTCCTCCAGCAACTTCTCGGTAGCGGCGGCCTGGTAGCCGCGGAAGGTCGTGCGCGGTGGCGTCAGGTGCCTGATCTCGACGGGTGTGAGTGCCATCGGTCTCTCCTTTAGTGGAAGTGTTCGAGGACCCAGATGAGGAAGCGGTCGATCACGCCGAGCGCGATCAGGGCCAAAATCGGCGAGAAGTCGAGCGCCCCAGTCGCCGGAAGCACGCGACGGAAGAGACGTATGTACGGCTCGCAGACGTCGTACAGAAACCGCTGGATCCGGTTGAGCCCGGGCGAGTAGGGCAGCCGCAACCAGCTCGTGATGATGTAGGCGAGGATCACGAGCCCGTACAGGCCGACGAAGACGTTGACGAACGTCTCGACGCTCGAAATCGCGTCGCCAAGCAGCATGAACGTGGCTGACCCGCCCATCCTGGGCTGGTTCGCGCTTCGGGACGCTTCTCCTATGCCTGGTTGAAGAAGCCCCGTTCGAGCATCCGCGCCCGGTCCTCGGCGGACAGCTCGACGTCGCTGGGCGTGAGCAGGAAGACCTTGTCGGCGATTCGCTGCATCCCGCCGTCGAGCGCGTACGTGAGGCCGCTCGCGAAGTCGATCAGGCGCTTCGACAGCTCGGCGTCGGCCGACTGGAGGTTGAGGATCACGGGAACGCCGTTCTTGAAGCGGTCGGCGACCTGCTGGGCGTCGTTGAAGCTGCGCGGGAGGATCAGGTGGACCCGGGAGGCGCCGGGGCCCTGCACCGGCTGGAGGTTGCGCACGCGGCGCGGTTCGTTGCGCGGGCGCAGGATGCTTGTCCGCTGCCCCTCAGGCTCCGGATCGGTCCAGTCGTCGTCGTAGTCGTCTCGCGAGCGGCGGGCCGGCAGACGGCGCACATTCTGCTGCTCGTGCCCCTCGGCGAGCTCTTCCTCCGTGAGATAGCCGTCCTCGTCCCAGTCCTCTTCCTCGGCGATGCCGAAGTAGACGAGGGTACGAGCCCAGACGTCGGAGAGAGCCATGGTCGGCGGGATGGTATCGCGGCCGCACGACGGCTCCTGCGCGCTTGACCCGCGCGCGCGTGCGGCGCGACGATGGAGCCGTGGCGGTGTCGGCACAGGAGGCGCGTACGGAGCAGGCGGTCGCCTGGCTCCTGCGCTCACGCGAGCCGGCCGTCCAACGGCTCACGCAGCGGGATCTGCTCGGCGAGACGGTCGAGGACGCCGCGCGGCCCGGCCCGCTCGTTCGAGGACTGCTCCGCGGGCAGCGTCGTGACGGAGGTTTCGGGGTCCACCCGTACGCGAAGTGGTCGGGGGCGCACTGGCGCCTGGTCTCGCTCGTCGAGCTCGAGGCCCTCGCGGATGAGCAGCTCCGACGGGCGGCTGAGACGGTGCTCGACTGGCTGACCGGGCAGGGTCACCGCCGCGGCGTGCGGACCGTCGCTGGCCTCGTCCGACGGTGCGCCTCCCAAGAGGGGAACGCCCTCGCCGTCTGCTCCCGGCTCGGGATGACGGGGGACGAGCGCGTCGAGTTGCTCGCACGCTCGCTCGTCGAGTGGCAGTGGCCGGACGGCGGCTGGAACTGCGACGACCGCGCTAGCGGGCGGCGCTCGTCCTTCCACGAGTCGCTCGCGCCCATGTGGGGGCTGCACGAGTACGCGCGCGCGACTGGTTCCCGGTGGGCGCGCGAGGCAGCCGAGCGGACGGCGGAGCTCTTCCTCGAGCACCATCTGTTCCGGGCTCTAGGCACGGGCGAGCCAATCCGACCCGACTGGCTCCTCCCGCACTACCCGGCGTACTGGCACTACGACGCGCCGCGCGCGCTGACGATCCTCGCGCGGATGGGACTCGTGCGCGATCCGCGGGCCGGCGAGGCTCTTGATCTGCTGGCCGGCCGCGAGCGGGAGGACGGCACCTGGACGGCCGTCCGGCCATGGTGGCGGCCACCGGGCTCCTCTGGGAGCAACGTCGAGGTCGTCGACTGGGGACGGAAGGGACCGAATGAGCTCGTGACACTCGACGCGCTCCGCGTCCTGCGCGCGGCGGGACGCCTCTAGCCGAACAGCGTCGAGCCGACCCGGACGTAGGTCGCTCCTTCCTCGGCGGCGACCCGATAGTCCTGGCTCGTCCCCATCGAGAGCTCGTGCAAGTCGTGCTGCTCGGCGAGCTCGCGGAGGCGGCGGAAGTACGGCCGCGACTCCTCCGGATGGGCGGCCATCGGCGGCATCGTCATCAGCCCGCGCACGTCGGGATAGGCCTCGAGCAGCGACGGCAGCTCTTCGGGCGTCACGCCCGACTTCGTCGGCTCCCCGGAGAGGTTGACCTCGACGAGCGCGGGGATCGTGAGCTTCTTGGCGGCCGACTCGGAGGCGAGCGAGTGGCAGAGCTCGCAGAGCGCGCTCACGACCGGCGCCTTGCGGCTCTGCAGGTGGCCGATGAAGTGCCAGCGGAAGGCGTCGCCGTAGCGTTCGTGCTTCGTCTGCAGGTCCTGCGCGCGGTTCTCGCCGACGACCTCGACGCCGGCTTCGGCCAGCGCGGCCAGGTCATCGAGCGCCACGTACTTCGTGGCGGCGACGACCGTGACGTCCGCCCCGAGCTCCTCGCGGATGCGCTCGTAGCGCTCGCGGATCTCATTCGGCGACGTAGGCGATCACTCCCTGCCGACCCGTGCGGCCGTCGTCGCGCCGGTGCGAGAAGAATGTCTCGGGCTCGCAGGCGGTGCAGCGGTCGAAGCGGTGGACATGCTCGACTCCGGCGTCGCGGAGCGCACGCTCGGCGCTCGTCCAGAGGTCGAGGCGGCTCTTGCGCATGACGTCGTCGCCGAAGCGCTCGCGGAACGGCGCCGCCACCTCCTCCCCCACCTCGTAGCAACACGGGCCGATGCCCGGGCCGATCGCCGCCGTCAACGTGCCGCCCAACGCCTGCGCGCCTGCTGCGGCGATGCCCTCCAACAGTCCGCGCCAACCGGCGTGAAGGACGGCGACGGCCGGCTCGCGCCCGCCGGCGCGCGCAAGCACGATCGGCAGGCAGTCGGCGGACATCGCGAGGATCGGCAGGCCGGGTTCCTCGGTCCAGAGCCCGTCGGCATGCTCGCCGCGCATCGCCGGCACCGCGTGCAACACGCGCGCCGAGTGCACCTGGTAGTTGAGCGCGAGCTTCTCGAGGTCGGCGCCGATCGCGTCGCACACGATGCGGCGGTTCTCGTCTACCCGCTCGAGGATGTCGCCGGTCTTGCGGCCGAGGTTGAGCGAGGCGTACGGCCCTTCGCTAACGCCGCCGACGCGGGTCGTGAACCGGACTTCGTAGCCGTCCACGTCCCAGGGGATCACAGCCGCTCCTTGGCCCGCGCGAGCAGCTCGTCGCGCGTGTTGCGGGTCGGCTCGTCCACGACCGCGTCGAGAAGCTCGTGCAGGATGCGCCCGAGCTGCGGTCCGGGCCTGAAGCCGAGCTCGATCAAGTCGTTGCCGTCGATCGCGAGATCGCGCAGCCGGTGCGGGCTGGACAGCTCCTGCTCCACCGCCACACGGAAGTGCGCGAGCCGCTCGATCTCCTCCAGCGGCGGCGGCTCGCCCTCGCTTCCGCGCTTGCCGAGGAGGTCGGCGTGCTTGTGGTCGAGGAGGTCGAACGCGAGCTGATCCCCGTTGCGGCGCAGGAAGCGGCGCGCGCGGCGGGCGTCGCCTTTGCCCGGCTGGAACATGTGGCGGCGCACGATCCGGACGACGCGCTTCCGGAGCGCATTCGGATACCTGAGCCGGAGCAGCGCCTGGTTCGCAAGGTCGGCGCCGACCCGGTCGTGCCCATGCACGGCGAACCCCGGCTTCGCGTAGTAATGGAGCCGCCCGTCGTTCCCGCGCCAGGCGACTACCGGCTTGCCGAGGTCGTGGAAGAGGGCCGCGAGCCGCACGGCCAGGGAGAAGCCCTGGTCGGCGGCCGCCTGCACGACGGCGAGGGTGTGCTCGTCGACGGTGAGGTCGTGGTAGCGGCTCTCCTGGTTGAACCCGATCGCGGGGCCGAACTCGGGCAGGAGCTCGACGAGCACGCCGGTGTCGCGCGCGAGCCGCAGCGCGCGGGCGGGCTCGGAGCCGAGGAGCAGCTTCGACAGCTCTCCCATCCCGTCTGCGGCAAGACCGCCGCCGATACGCTCGCCCGAGACGAGCTCCACCGCGGGCGCCTCCTCGCGCATCTGCGCGAGCAGCTTCTCATCCGGTTCGAAGCCGAGCTGCGAGACGAAGCGGAGCGCGCGAACGAGCCGCAGAGGATCCTCGCGGAAGCTTTGCGGCGAGACCGTGCGCAGGCGGCGCGCCTCGAGGTCGGCCCGGCCGTTGAGCGGGTCGACGAGGTCGCCAGTCTCGAGCCGACGGGCCATCGCGTTGACCGTGAAGTCGCGTCGGCGCATGTCGTCTTCCACCGACAACGAGGGGTCGTCGACGATCTCGAAGTCGTGGCGTCCGGGCCCGGTGGAGACCTCCTTGCGCGGGGGCGCGAACTCGATCCCGGCAGGCGTCAGCTTCCGGACCTCGGGGTCGCGCGGGTGGAGCCGGATGCCGACGAGCCGGTCGGCGACGACGAGGTCCTCCACCCGCCCGTGCGGCGCAAGTGCCGATCGCAGCCCCTTGGTGTCGAGCCCGGGCACGAGGAAGTCCGCGTCCTTCGACGAGTCGAGCCCCAGCAGCTCGTCGCGCACGGCGCCGCCGACGAGGTACGCGTCGAGTCCCAACCCGCGGACGTACTTCTCGATCTCCTCGCGCATCCGGCCATTCTCGCCGGACCGGCGGAGAGTCCTACAGCAGTGCGACTGCTTCGATCTCGACGAGCGCGCCGGAGGGAAGCTTCGCCACCTCCACCGTCGCCCGCGCGGGCGGTTGCTCGCCGACATGCTTCGCATAGACCTCGTTCATGGCCTGGAAGTCGTCGAGGTGCTGGAGATAGACCGTCGTCTTCACGAGGCGGTCGAGCGCGGTGCCCGCCTCCTCGAGGATCGCCTTCAGGTTCGCGAAGACCTGTTCGGTCTGCTCCTCGATCCCGCCCGAGATCGCGGTGTCGCCCGGCTTCAGGCCGAGCTGGCCCGAGACGAAGACGAAGCCGCCGGCCGCGATCGCCTGCGAGTACGGCGCGCCCTGGAACGGCGCCGGCGCGGCCTCGGTCCGGACGACGTGCTTATCGCTCATGGACGGGCCTCCCGTCTCTCGCATGCCTCGGCCAGCGCCGCGCCGAGCCCTTTGAAGATCGCCTCGAGCACGTGCGCGCTGTCGGTGCCGTTCAGGAGTCGCACGTGGAGGACGAGGCCCGCGATCTCGGCGAGCACCTCGAGGAACCGCCGGGCGACATCGGTGCCCAGCCCGCCGATGCGGGCCTGCGTGAGGTCGACGTTCGTGACGAAGAGCGGCTCGTCGCTCGTCTCCAGGACGACGGAAGCGAGCGCCTCCGCCGAGGTCATCGCAGCGGAGCCGTAGCCGCGTGCACCCTCCGCCCGCAGCGGGCCCGCGAGCGCATGGCCGAGGGCCCCTGCCGCCGCCTCGACCTCGGCCTGCGTGTCGCCCGGCTCGATGTCGAGGACGAGGTCGAACCGGGCGGTCTCCGCGAGCCGCGCGAGCAGCCGGTTGAGGACGGGCAGCCCCGTCTCGACCGTCGCCTCGCCGTGCCCGTAGACATTGACGCGAACGCCTGCCGCCGCCTGCTCGCTCATCCCCCTGAGGGTAACGGCTCGACGGGCCGATTCCGGAGGAGTCGGCGGTCTTCTAGCTGGGCATCGTCGGCTCGGCCGACGATGCTTCCAGCAGGCTCTTACGCGTCGACGCGCTCGATCTGCGCGCCGACCGCGCGGAGGCGGTCGTCGATCCGCTCGTAGCCGCGGTCGATCTCGCCCACGTTCCCGATCTCGGAGCGGCCGTTCGCGCACAGCGCGGCGATCAGGATCGCCATGCCCGCGCGGATGTCGGGGCTCGTCAGCCGCTGCCCGTAGAGGCGCGAAGGGCCGCTGACGACGACGCGGTGCGGGTCGCAGACGATGATCCGCGCGCCCATCGAGACGAGCTTGTCCACGAAGAACAGCCGGTTCTCGAACATCTTCTCGAACACGAGGACCGTTCCCCAGGCCTGCGTCGCCACCGCGACCGCGATGGAGGTCAGGTCCGCCGGGAAGGCAGGCCAGGGGCCATCCTCGATCTTGGGCACCTGGTCGCCGAGGTCGTTCTTGATCACGAGTTCCTGGTGCGGCGGCACACGCAGCCAGTCGTCGCCGAGCTCGACCTCGATCCCGAGGCGGCTGAAGGCGGTGAGGATCGTGACCAGATCGCGAGGCTGGACGGCCTCGATCGTCAGGTCGCTGTTCGTGACGGCCGCGAGACCGATGAAGCTGCCGACCTCGATGTGCTCGGGACCGATCCTCCACTCCCCTCCCGTCAGCCGCTCGACGCCGTGGATCCGCAGGACGTTCGACTCGATGCCCTCGATCTGGGCGCCGAGCGAGACGAGGAAGCGGCAGAGGTCCTGCACGTGCGGCTCGCAGGCGGCGTTTCCGATCGTGGTCTCGCCGGGTGTGAGGACGGCGGCCATCACCGCGTTCTCCGTCGCCATCACGCTCGCCTCGTCGAGAAAGATCTCGGCGCCAAGTAGTCCCTCCGTCGTCATCTCGTAGCGCCTCTCGATCTCGATCCGCGTGCCGAGCCGCTCGAGGGCGTGGATGTGCGGGTCGAGCCGGCGCCGTCCGATCACGTCGCCTCCCGGCGGCGGCACGCTCGCACGCCCGAGCCGCGCCAGCAGCGGACCGGCGAGGAGGAACGACGCGCGGATCCGCTCGGCCAGCTCCGCGTCGACCTCGTAGGACGAGAGCCCCCGCGGGTCGACGCGAACCTCGTTAAGCCCCGTCCACTCCGCGCTCGCGCCCGTGCCGCTGACGAGTTCCAGCATCGTCTCGACGTCGCGGATGCGCGGGACGTTCGAGAGCGTGACCGGCTCGTCCGCGAGCAGGCACGCGGCGAGGATCGGCAGGGCGCCGTTCTTGTTCCCGGAGGCGCGGATGCGGCCGTTGAGCGGGTTTCCGCCCTCGATGAAGAGGGTCTGCGGCGCCGTCGCGACGGACATGCCGGGCTAGGATAGCCGGGCCGGTGGAGGCCGCCTGCCTAGGCGCAGTCGGGTATCGGCGGTAGCTTGCCGAGCGGGACGACGGCGATCCGCAGGCGCGGGTGGATCGCTTTCCTAGGCGAACCGAAAGCCACGAGCAGCGTCGTGTCGTCGAGGAGCACCCAGCCCCCGCGGCGCGCGACTTGCACGTAGCGGTGCGTCCTCGTGTCGGCGACGAAAAGCCGGGGCCAGATCCCGAAGCCGATGTACCGGCCGCCCACCTGCACCGAATCGTCGATGTGATCCTGCGGGCGGGCGGTGACTATTCGGCGCGGCTTCCGGCGCAGAGACGGCGACCACCGCACCGACGTGTACGTCGCATTCGGATATGCGATCCGCCGTCCGTCGGTGGCAAGGCCCGAAACGCCGTGCAGTGTGCGCAACGCCCGCGGCACCTTGCCGGTCCTGCCGGTGAACGCCGAGGCGACACGCATCCTCGTCTCGCGGCCCGGGCCCGGCGACTCGGGCCAGCCGACGAGGCGACGGCCGACGAGGAAGGAACCCTGCGCGTGCCCGCGGTGGATGATCGCGCCGCGACCGGTTCGCAGGTCGTACACGTGGACCGCGGCGATCCCCCCGGGGCCGGTGCCCTGCACCCAGGTCGCGATCCCGTTCAACGCGTCGGGCGCCCGCGAAGGGCTCGGCAGGAACTCGCCGGCGGATGCTCGCGAGGCAGCACCGACCTGCGTCACCTGTCCGGAACGCGAGTCCCAGGCCCAGACGGTGAAGTCGTCGAGACCGGTTAGGGAGTGGTACTCCGACCAGACGAGCCAGCGGCCGTCGAAGGCGCCGTCTGCCTGGTCTGCGGCCGGATCCGGGAACGCTTTGATGTGCCTGACCGCACTCGTTCTCGCGTCGATCTCCGCGACCCCCGAGAAGCCTGGCGAGTGGATCGCCGCGAAGAAGGAGCGGCGATCGGGGGCGAGCGCGAATGGCACGAGCGCCCTCCCCCGCGAGAGCCCGACGACGTGTCGGGACAGCACCCGGAGCCAGGCACTGCTCGACCGGGCCTGGCACCAGCCGCCGTGTCCGCGGGCTGTCCGGGACCTGAGCCCGTCAGCGCACGCCGGCGTGCAGGCAAGGACGGCGGCGGCCACCAGCGCCGGGCGCACGGTGCGGAACCACCTACCAGACGTAGCCGCGCCCCGAGATGATTGTCACGATCGTGCTGCTCGCAAGGGTCGAGTACGGGGGAACGCTCCCGGACCACGAGATCGAGTTCGCGCCGTGCACCGAGTCCTCGTACATCGTCGACCCGCCGGAGTTCTGGTACCCGCGGATCTCGAACCAATGGAAGATCTCCCTGTTCGTTGGGTGCCCTACGAGGTGAGGCCCGCCGGGCACCTCCCAGGCGTCGCCGACCAGCGGAGCCCGGATCGCGTAGACGTCCATCTTCAGATCGCCCTTGAACGTGCTGATTGCGTTCGAGGTCGCGTTCGGGACGGGCTGCGGCACGTAGTAGTTCCGCCCCTGGTTCCTGTTGAGCACGTCCGGGACCGGATATCCGGATGGCGACGTCCCGCCGCCAGACCAAGCGGTCCCGTCGCTCGTGGTGTGGAGCTTCGTCGCGGCGGCGGACTGAGACAGCGAGATACCGATGGTGCCGAGGGCTTCGTGTACGGACGCCGGGCCGCAGTAGTAGCTCGTTGCCTGCGACGTCTGATTCGCGGCCAGGTGCGCAGAGCTCGGATAGCCTCCGCCGCTGCAGCTCGCGCACACGACGTACGGGTCGAGGGACGGAGCCACGTCGCCACCCTGAGGCTCCGCGGCGCGCTTCTCTGCCGTCATCTCCACCTGTTCCGGAGTGAGCGGCAGATGCGGGTCGGTGTCGTGCGCGGCCTTCCACGCGCTGTCGTCCGCCCGAGCCGTTCCGGTCGAACCCAAAAGGAAGATTGCGAGAGCGGTCGCCAGGGCAACTCGACAAATAGCGGGACGCATAACCGGCTCCTAACGTGGACGCGATTTAAGGGTGCAATTGGTGTACGCAGCCGCATCCCGAAGCGCAAGGCGTTTCGGAATTCTGGAATCCAATTGGCACGGTCTCGTTACGGGCTCGGGGTGCCCGGCTAGGATGAGCCGGCGATGGAGCCGACTCGCGACCGTGCCTGGGAGACGCTCACGCGCTACACGAAGAGCGAGTCGCTGCTGCGGCACGCGCTCGCCGTCGAGGCGTCCACGGCCGCGTACGCGAGGAAGTTCGGCGAGGACGAGGAGCTCTGGCGCGTGTCGGCGCTCCTGCACGACTTCGATTACGAGATGCACCCGACGCTCGACAAGCATCCGCAGGACGGAGCCCCGATCCTGCGGGAGGAGGGCTATCCCGAGGAGATCGTCGAGACGGTGCTCTCGCACGCCGAGCATCTCGCCCTACCGCGCGACACGCTTTTGAAGAAGGCACTCTTCGCGTGCGACGAGCTCTCCGGCTTCATTCATGCGTGCGCGCTCGTGCGCCCGACCGGGCTCGAGGGGCTCGAGCCGAAGTCGGTCAAGAAGAAGCTGAAGCAGCCGTCCTTCGCGGCCGGTGTCCACCGCGACGAGGTCTACAAGGGCGCCGAGGAACTCGGTGTCGAGCTCGACGACCACATCCGCACCGTCGTCGCGGCGCTGCAGCCGATCTCCGCGGAGCTTGGGCTGCCCGCCGGTTAGACGGCCGCTGCGACTCCCGCGACGAGGCGGCCCAGGTCGTCCTCGCTCGTCCACCAGCCGCACGAGACGCGAACGAGGCTGCGTCCTGGCAGCTCACGGACGATCACGCCGCGCTCGCCGAGCGCCGCGACCAGCGCGGCCGGATCGTCCGGCGGGCGGAAGGAGACGAGCGTGGCCTGGCTCGGCGGGGTCACGACCTCGACGAGGGGCGCAAGCAGCTCGCGGCAGCCGGCGGCCGCCTCGGCGGCACCCTCGTAACGCCAATCCGGATGCACCCCCAGCGCCGCCTCGAGGCCGGCAAGCGCCGGCGTGCCGATCCAGCCCGAGTCGAATCGCCGTGCGCCGTCCTTGGGAACGAACGAGCCGTCGGGCTCGTCGTGACTCTCGGCCGAGAACGCACTCGGGAGCGCCACCCGCAGCCGCTCGGGGTCGCGCACGAAGAGCGCGCCGGACGGCTCGGGGCCGCACAGCCACTTCTGCGCCGAGACCGTGTAGAAGTCGGCCACTGCGGCATCGACGGCGATCGCGCCGGCCGACTGGGCGCCGTCGACCAGAAGCGGCGGCCCGTCCGGCTGCCGGAGCCGCTCGAGGTCCAGCCTGCGTCCGGTAGCCCAGAGGACGTGCGAGACGGCGATCAGCCGCGTTCGCGGGGTCACGGCCGCGAGCAGCGCGTCCTCGTCGGCCTCGGCCACCACGACGCGGGCGCCGCTCGCGTGGAGCTGGCCGAGCAGGCCGAAGTGCTCCTCGTCGCTGGTGACGATCTCGTCGTCGGGTCCGAGCCCGAGCCCTGCGACGACAATCTGGCAGCCACGTGTGGTGGAGTCGACGAGCGCGACGAGCTCCGCCGAGGTGCCGAGCACCGCGGCGATCTCGCTGCGAACTCGCTCCCGCAGCTCGATCATCTCCTCGACGTACGCCTTGCCGCTCCGACCCTCGGTCAGGTCGCGCTCGAGCCGCAGCCGGAACGCGTCGACGGCCGCCTGCGGGAGTGGGCCGTTCGAGCCGGCGTTGAGGTACGCATAGCGCGTGAGGACGGGGAACTGGGCGCGGGCCTCCTTGTGCGTCACTCCACGACCGCCTCCACCGGTGCGTGGTCGGAGAGCACGCGGCCGTCGCGGACGCGCCGCTCTAGCGGCCACGCCGAGGGGCCGTCGCGGAGCTTCAGCCCGCGGACGAGGATCTGGTCGATGCTGCCGGCGAGCGGCGGCGAGAAGCCGTCCGCCGCGGGCGACACGAGGTTGGCGTCGCCCGCCACGATCGAGCGCGCGGGCGCGAGCGCGATGACACGGTCGAACTGTGCCCTGTCGCCGTCGATGTGGAAGTTGACGACCGTCACGTCCTCGAACTCGACCGCGTGGGCGATCCGCCGCAGTTTCGTCTGGCCCACGACCTCCTCGCCGAGGTCACGCGCGGGTGAACGGGTGAGGATCGCGTCCCCTTCCCCGGTGAAGGCCGACCGGAACAGGCCGTGGTGAAGCGCGGTCGCTGCCCGCGCACCGACCGGCAGCAACGGGCGCCGCGCGACGGCGGTGGTCGCGTGCATCCCACTCCAGCTCTCCAGATGCCGCAACGCCCACACGGGCAGCTCCTGCAGACATACGACGTCCGGACGGTCCCGGGTCACGAGCTCGATCATCTGCCGGAGGAAGGCCCGCCGCCCGGGCGGAGACGGTCTCCCGTGGAAGAGGTTCCAAGTCCGCACGAGCATGGCCACGGCGTAGCGTACGAGGCCGTGCGCGTCCTGCTCGCCGATCCTCCGGCCTTCACGCCGCCCTACGACCACGAGCTCGCCGCAGCACTGGCGCGGGCGGGGGCCGACGTCGAGCTCGTCACCTCGCGTTTTCGCTTCGGCGCCGCGCCTGAGCCGGACGGATACCGGCGCCGAGAGCTCTTCTATCCCCTCTCGTCTCGCCTCTTCCGTCGCTCGGTGCTGCGCCTGCCGGTCAAGGTGGCGGAGCATCCGCTGGGGCTGGCCTCGCTCCG
>Ga0075424_100002975_pt1 | contig 15722 bp, 17 predicted proteins | sample SoiMethybrSBSTD3_FD_75301 | JGI IMG/M metagenome (GOLD analysis project Ga0075424, IMG submission 75301) | Bulk soil microbial communities from a Populus tree surrounding site in Tennessee, USA - Soil MetaG P. TD hybrid SBSTD3 | ecosystem: Environmental > Terrestrial > Soil > Tree plantation...
CGCATGATCTCCGCGCAAACGCCTTGCGTTTGCCGCGAGGGAAAACCAGTGGCCACTTTTCCGGATCATGCGCGCTAGCCGGTCTTGCGCACGGGTTCCATCAGATTGGGGTTGCCGCGGCCGACCAGCGCTGCGTACTTCCCGATCGGCAGCGGCTTGCCGATCAGATAGCCCTGAACCGCGTCGCAGCCCTCCTGCGCGAGGAAGGAAAGCTGCTCCTGGGTTTCAACGCCCTCGGCAACGATCGACATGTCGAGACCGTGGCCGAGATCGATCACGGCGCGAACAATCGCTGCCGATTGGGGGTTATGGCCAAGATTTACGACGAAGGTTCGGTCGACCTTGATCTTGTCGAAGGGAAAGGCCTGCAAATAGCTCAGCGATGAATAGCCGCTGCCGAAGTCGTCCATCGAAATCCGGACTCCGAGCGCCTTCAGCCGCCTCAGCAGCGCCAATCCGCGATCAAAATCCTCGATCAGCACACCCTCGGTGATTTCAAGCTCGAGTCGTCCCGGCAAGAGCCCGGTCTCGAGCAGGATCCCGTGCACGAGCCCAACCACGTCTCCGTGCATGAACTGCGCCGGCGACAGGTTGACCGCAATTTGGAGCGGCTTCGGCCACGAGGCCGCCTCGCGGCAGGCCTCGCGCAGGATCCATTCCCCCATCTCGACAATCAGCCCGCTTTCTTCCGCTAGCGGGATGAAATCCCCCGGCGAGATGAAACCACGCGCCGGGTGCTGCCAACGCGCAAGCGCCTCGAAGCCGATGATCTGGCTTTCGACGACGGTTGCACCCGACATCGCCTGCGGCTGGAAGTGCAGCGACAATTCGCCGTTCCTGATTGCAACCGAAAGATCCTGATGCAGCACGCGGCGGTCGCGGATCTGCTGGTCCATCTCGGGCTCATAGATGCCGATCGTGCCGCGCGACTTCGCCTTGGCTCGGAACAACGCGGCGCCGGCATTGGCGAGCAGAGAAGCCGCGTCGGCGCCGTTGTGGGGAAACACCGAGATTCCCGTGGTGATCCCGGTACGAACCGATTTGCCGTCGATCAGGAATTCGCTGGCCAACGTTTCGGCAAGCTGCTCGGCCAGCGTGATGCCCGCCGTCGGCTGCTTGCCGTCGATGATCAGCCCAAACTCGTCGCCAGAAAGCCGGGCCACAACGCCGCCGCGGGCGGTCGATTGAATCCTGCGGGCGACCTCGATCAAGAGCTTGTCGCCGGTCGCATGGCCGAATACGTCGTTGATTTCCTTCAGCCCGTCGAGGTCAACGCAGAGCACGGCGAATTCCTCGGCGGTGCCTTCACAGGCCTCAATCATTTGCGTCAAGGCCTTCACAAAGGCGGGCCGGTTCGGCAGATCGGTGAGGCCGTCGTGATAGGCCATGTGCGCCATGCGCGATTCGGTCTGCCGCCGGTCCGTCACGTCCTCATGGGTTTTGATCAGGTATTGCGGCTCGCCAGCCTCGTTGAACACGGTCATGCGCCGGGTCAGGAAAAGCCGCAAGCCGTCCTTGGTCGAGATCGGGTGCTCTTCAGTGAGCAGATCGCGCTTTTTGATCGCCGCCTCGTCTCGCGCAATGATCAACTTGGCCTCGCGCGGATCGAAAATATCCTTGGCCGTGAGCCCTGCGACCTCTTCGCGGCGTCGGCCGAGAATGGCCTCGGCCCTGCGATTGGCGAGCAGATAGTGTCCGTCGCTGACGCGTTCGACGATCAGTGACACCGGAATGTTGTCGACCACGAGCTCAAGGAACTTCTTTGCGTTTTCGAGTTCGAGCGACATCGAGCGGCGATCGGTGATGTCCTCCAACAGCGCGACCAGAAATTCCGGTTGGTTTCTGTCGTTGCGCGCGACCACCCGGTTGGAGGCAAGAAGGCGCTTCTCCGGGCCCCGCTCGATCGCGAACTCGTTGCAGTAGTGCCCATCAGGCGAGTTGTTCGCCGCACGATCGGCGTTTTCGATGCGTGCTGCCGTCGCAGGGCGAAAGATCTCTTCAGCCCGCTTGCCGACGATATGGTGGCGCGAGAAGCGCGAGAAGCGCTCGAAGGCGCGGTTGGCGAAAATGTAGCGGCCGTCCTCAATGCTCTTCGCGGCGACGCAAACCGGCACGTTCTCCAACACCGATTCCAGGAATTGCTGGGTCGAGGCGAGCTGGCGCGAGAGCTGGCGCTGCTCGCTGCAATCTTCATGGGTTGCGATCGAGCCGCCATTTGGCAATGCAAAGTACTTGGCCAGCACCGAGCGTCCGTTTGGCAACTCGGTGATCAGGCCCTGGGGGCGGGCGGCGAGCGTATAGAAATCGTCGACGCCAACCTTCAGCAGCCCACGCCGCCGGCGAAGTTCAAGGAGCTCGTAGCCGGTGATGCCCGGCCTCACCTCCGAATGATCCAGACCGTAGATTTCAAGATAACGCTTGTTGAGATGCAGGACCCGCCCGTTTGGATCGACAACCACGACGCCGTGACTGAGGCTGTCCAGCGCAGAGCCGATCGAGGCGTGTCGCAGCGCGCGCAAACGCTCGACCCTGCGCAGCGCCGAATGTATCGAGAACGTGACGGCGGCGAGAAAGGCGCAGATCAGGACGCAGCCTATGAAGGCTTCCCAGAGCACGCCAGCGTCGAGCGATCGGATATAACTAGCAGGCGCAAATTGCTCGGAAAACGCCACGGCCGGATCACAGGAAGCAGCGATAGCAACCAGGCATGCCAAGGCCCGAGCAGGAATTGAATCCTTGCCGCCTGCCTGCCAAACCTTGCCAGCCATCAGTCACCCGCGGATTTCGAGCGGCAGTGTCTGGCTTGTCGGGTTTGGATCGGGTAAACGCCTACCCGCTCGATCAAGAAATGCGAACCGAAATACGGCAATTGCCTGACATGATTACCGCTTCGTTAATGGCAATCCGGCGCTGTGCGATTATCCGCCTCGATGCCGCGCATTTTCGGAAAAGGTTTACTTCCCCAGAGGGATGGGGGCGCCGGGCAGCGAATGGATAGGGTCGGATGCGTCGTCATCGGCGCGGGCGTGATTGGCCTCGCGGTAGCGCGGCGGCTGGCGCAGACCGGCCGCGAGGTGATCGTCCTCGAGGCGGCCGAAGGCATCGGCACGGTGACCTCGTCGCGCAACAGCGAGGTGATCCACGCCGGCATCTACTACAAGGCGGGAAGCTTAATGGCGCGCATGTGCGTTGCCGGCAAGCAAGCACTCTATCGATACTGCGCGGAGCACGGCGTTCCTCACAGAAATTGCGGCAAGCTGATCGTTGCCACTACGCCGAAAGAGGCCGAGAAGCTGGACTCTATCCGCGCGCATGCCGAAGCCAATGGTGTACGCGACATGCAGTTGCTGTCCGGCAACGCTGCATGCGAGTTCGAACCCGCCCTGAAATGCAATGCTGCGCTGCTGTCGCCCTCAACAGGCATCATCGACAGCCACTCCTACATGCTCGCGCTGCGCGGCGACGCCGAAGCCGCGGGAGCTGCCCTTGCCTTCCACACACCGCTGCTGCGCGCCAAGGCTGTGGCCGGTCGAATAGAAATTGATGCGGGCGGGGATGCGCCAATGACGCTGCAATGCGATCTGCTGGTCAACGCGGCCGGCTTGAACGCGCCCGCCGTCGCACGCGCCATCGAGGGCATGCCGCTTGCGCTGATCCCCCGCGCCTATCTCGCCAAGGGCAACTATTTCAGCTGCAGCAAGAAAGTTCCGTTTTCGCGCCTGATCTATCCGGTGCCCGAACCTGGCGGTCTCGGCGTGCACCTCACCCTGGATATGGCTGGCCAAGCCCGCTTTGGTCCTGACGTGGAATGGGTCGACAGCATCGACTACTCTGTCGATCCCGCGCGGGCCGAGCGGTTCTATCCGGCGATCCGCAAATACTGGCCGGAGCTACCCGACGGTGCGCTCATGCCGAGCTACTCGGGCATGCGTCCCAAAATCGTCCCGCCCGCGGTCGCCACGCAGGACTTCCTGATCCAGAGTCCCAAAGACCATGGCGTGAACGGACTGATCAATCTATTCGGAATCGAATCGCCCGGACTGACGTCATCGCTGGCAATCGCGGATCATGTCGGCGAACTCGATCGTGCATAAAGCGCGATCTGCCGCTGCTGACTTACGTCAGAGCCCAAAGCAGAAAAGACTACGAAAATTCCGATGGGCGGAAGTGCACCCATCGGCGGGTTCGGCGTCGCGCGGCGTTGACCGCAACTAGTGCAAGGTTTCGTCGGCGGCGTGCTTCAACCGCTCGATCTGGTCCTTCACCATCAATTTCCGGCGCTTCAATTCGGCTATTTTCAGGTCGTCCGTTGAAATGTGAACCAGGGCTTCGTGTAGTTCGGCTTCGAGGCTCTTGTGTTTCCGTTCCAGTTCAACGAGATGTGCCTGAATGGCCATTCGAAACCTCCTCGGTAAGTTGAACCTCAGATTCGATCCGGATTGCAAAGTTTACACCTCCACCCAAATCTGTCGATGGCTAAGCGAATCGGCAACGTGAAATTTTGGGACGCTATGTAACGAACCGTGAGGAGGGAACCGGCGAATCGAGCTTGCGGCATCAGGACTTAGCCAGACTCTGCAGGGCTTTCGGGAAATTTTGCCGGCTTGCGCAGAGGCGCGGCCAGCGCGATATTCCCACAGGGTATCCACAGCCCTTCGCAATCTCCTCGCGATTTTTCGGCTAACGTACATCATGACCGAGGAAGATCAGCGCGAGCTGCAGGCGGAACTGCTACGGCTGCAGCAAGAGCACCGAGATCTCGACGCGGCGATCGATGCGCTGCATCAATCGCCAGCGCCCGATTTGTTGCGATTGCAGCGAATGAAGAAGCGCAAGCTGCAGCTGCGCGACCGCATCGCGTTTATTGAAGACCAGATCACGCCTGACATCATTGCATAGGCTGGAACTCTACGGTGGCGCTACGCTTTCCCGAAAATCGCGCCGCCACCACCCGGAGGCCCTTGACGGGGTCAGAACAAAAAGAGAACATGCCTGCCAACCCCTAGCTGCCGAGGTCACGCATGTCCGCCCCATCGTTTCCGTTCGACAACACCCACTATGAAAAGGCCTGCGACCAGGCGATCGCCATGTGCGACGGCAATCTGCGCAGCACGATCAAGGCGCTGATAATGGCAAACGAATATCTCGAAACCGAGCTGAGCGAATTGCACGCTGCGATCTCGTCGGGGTGCATGCCATTGCCGGCGCCGCGCCGAAAAGGCAGTGCAGCCTAAAGCTGCGATTGCTTCAGGTCGAAACGCAATCGCGTTTTAGCTTATTTGATTGCGCATGATCTTTTCGGAAAACCGCTGCCAACTTTTCCGGATCATGCGCTAGGCATGATCCGCTCCGCGTCCTTGCGAGGGCGTCGCTTCCGGTTCATGCCGGCGCTGCGCTTTGCGCACATACATAGCGCGATCGGCCTCGTCGAGCGCGCGGCTTGCTCCCATATTTGCATCCAGCATCGCGATGCCTGCCGACGCGCCAGTACCAACGTTGCGACCGTCGAACGTGAATGTGAGTTGATCGATGGCCCGTTCCAGCGACACCGCCTTGGCCCTCGCATCCGTCATGGTGAGATTCCACAACAACAGCGCAAACTCGTCGCCGCCCAGCCGCCCGAGCACGTCGGACGCGCGCACCTCACGCGTCAGCACGGCTGCAATTGCCTTGAGGATCTCATCGCCCGCCGCATGGCCAAAGGTGTCGTTGATCGTCTTCAGGCGGTCGACATCAACCACGATCAGAGCGCCGCTCGCACGATAGCGCCTGATATAGGCAACCGCGCGATTGAGCTCGCGCTCAAAGCCGCGCCGGTTGTGAATCCCGAGCAGAAAATCGGTGTCCGCTGAGGCCTGCAGTTCCTCGATACGCTTTAGGGCGCGGCTCAATTCGCCCCGCAGCTGGCGGATCGTCGCCCTGGCATGCTCCCTTCCGGACGCGAGAGTTTGCGGAGCGGCCATGGCCGTCCGGCGCGGGCTTGGGATTTTTCGTATCGCCGTGAGGCGCCTGCCGCGCTTGGTGGTGCCGCGCCCGCCAGAGCTGGTTTTCTTTTTCATGGCCATCTTTGTTGAGTACCGCATATCGAGGCTTGCCGGTCTTAACCAAGACAGGATAGTCCATTGCCGCTCCCTTCGCATACCTTGCCGTCGTCAGGCCTGAACCTATAATCCGGCCTATGTTTCTGGATTCCCGAGAAAAAACGACCTCATGACCGCCCCTGTCGCCATCATCATGGGAAGCCAGTCCGACTGGGACACGATGCGTCACGCGGCGGAGACGCTTCACGAACTCGGCGTTGCCTGCGACAAGCGCATCGTTTCCGCGCATCGCACCCCTGAGCGGTTGTATGCGTTTGCTCGCAGCGCGAAGGCGACCGGTTTCAAGGTCATCATTGCCGGAGCCGGCGGCGCGGCGCATTTGCCCGGCATGACCGCATCGATGACGGAGCTTCCCGTGTTCGGCGTGCCGATCGAGTCGAAGGTGCTGTCGGGGATGGATTCGCTCTACTCCATCGTCCAGATGCCGGCCGGAGTGCCGGTGGGCACGCTTGCCATCGGCAAGGCCGGCGCGGTTAACGCCGCCTTGCTTGCGGCCAGCGTACTGGCGCTGAGCGATCAGGCGCTTGCCAGCAGGCTGGCGGCCTGGCGGAAGCAGCGGACCGAGGCGGTCGCGGAGCGCCCGGAGGAGCAGGCGTGACGCAAACCAATCGGGTGAAGCTGAAACCGGGCGACACCATCGGAATTCTCGGCGGCGGACAGTTGGGCAGGATGCTGGCGATGGCGGCGGCGCGGCTCGGCCTGCGCTGCCAGGTTTTCTCGCCCGATCCGGAATCGCCGGCGTTCGACGTGGTGCTGAATGCAACGTGCGCCGAATACGCCGATGTCGAGGCGTTGGAGCTGTTTGCCAGCGACGTCGATGTCATCACCTACGAATTCGAGAATGTGCCTTCGGCGGCGGTCATGATCCTGGGCGCGCGGCGGCCGGTGCTGCCCGACCGGAAGATCCTGGAAACCACCCAGGATCGCCTCGCGGAAAAGGATTTTGTAAAGCAGCTCGGGATCGACACCGCAGCCTATGCCGAGGTGAGCTCTGTAGCGGACTTGCGCGCGGCTCTCGCGCGTATCGGTTTGCCCGCGGTGATCAAGACCCGCCGGTTCGGCTATGACGGCAAGGGTCAGGCCTTGATCCGCACCGACGACGATCTCGACCAGGTCTGGTCTGATCTCGGCACCAAGGCCGCGATCCTTGAGGCTTTCATCCCATTCGAGCGCGAAATCTCGGTGATCGCGGCCCGTTCTGCCGACGGCTGCGTCGAATGTTTCGACGTCACCGAGAATGAGCACCGCGACCATATTCTGAAAACCTCCCGCGCGCCGGCCGCAATTCCCGAGGCGTTGGCAAGGGAGGCCCGCGCGATTGCCGAGACAATCGCAAACAGCCTCGACTATGTCGGTGTGCTGGCGGTCGAGATGTTCGTGCTGGTCAACGGCTCAGGGCCGAAGGTGCTGGTCAACGAGATTGCGCCGCGGGTGCACAATTCCGGCCATTGGACGCTCGACGGCGCTTCGATCTCACAGTTCGAGCAGCATGTCCGCGCGATCGCCGGTTGGCCGCTCGGCAAGCCCGTTCGCCACGGCGAGGTCACCATGACCAACCTGCTCGGCGACGAGATCAACGACTACGAGCAGTGGCTGACCGTCCCTGGCGCTACCGTCCACCTATATGGCAAGGGCGTGCCACGGCCGGGCCGCAAGATGGGCCATGTGACGCAGGTCCTCACAAGAGAGACCGGACCGCCGCTCAAGAGCAGCTGATCCACCCCAAAAGCCGCTTTTCGTCGGCCTCAAACGGGACCTAATTACGCTTGCAGCGATGGACATTTCCACTTTTGTCTGATACATCCGCGCGCTCAAGGCCAAGGGCGCGCCGTTTCGCCAGCCCTTGAAGCTTGAACTGTTTCCATTCCGATTGACCTGAAAAGAGGATGCCGCGTGCAGGTTCTCGTTCGCGATAATAATGTTGATCAAGCCCTCAAGGCGTTGAAGAAGAAGATGCAACGCGAGGGCATTTTCCGTGAGATGAAGCTCCGCGGTCATTACGAAAAGCCCTCTGAGAAGAAGGCCCGCGAAAAGGCAGAGGCGGTGCGGCGGGCGCGCAAGCTCGCGCGAAAGAAGCTGCAGCGCGAGGGCTTGCTGCCGATGAAGCCGAAACCGACATTCGGGGCAGGGTCGGGACCTGAGCGGGGCACCGGTGGCGGACGGGGTCCGGGTGGGCCTTCGCGCGGTCCGCGCTGATCGACGGCTGATCAAGCAACGGGCGCGGGCTTTTGGCCCGCGCTATTTTTTTGAAGGCTGCATTTTGCGGCGCGCCGCATACCGATACGGCGCGCGTAGGTGCGAACGCGGGCGCCGGCGGCAACCCCAGCCAGAGCTATGGCACGTTCTGAGAGACCCGCGAGCTAGCTAATCTGTGAATTGCTGCGGCTGGCTGCTGTTTTGTTGCCCGCCACCCGGCAGCACCGCCTGGAACATCGATTTCGCCGCCGTCAGCATGTCCTCGGCAACATTTTTGGTATGCGAAGCGACGTTCGCAGTCTCCGCGCGGAGGTCGAACGGCGGACGTGGCGGTGGAGGAGGAATTTCTGCGGGCGGAGTCGGCCGGTTCGGATCGATCGCGCCGGTGTAGGGCGGATTCACGGTCATTCCTCCTCGTGCCGCACTATCGATCGACGGCGTTGAAACCGTGATCGGAGGCGGCAGCGGCCGAACCGTTTGAGCGGACGGCCCAACGGTCGCGGACGGAGCGGTGACGGCAGTCCGCGATACCTCTTGCGAACGCGGCACCTCCGGCGCTGGCGCGCGCGCGGCTTCTGCGCCGCCGCGCAGCCGCTCGATCGCCGCACGAGCCAATTCGGTGGCGTCGCGCGCCGGCGTTGCGGGATGACGCCGGGGCTCAACAACGGCGCTCGCCGTCTCGGCCGGCTTCGCCTCGACGGGTTTGCCTTCGACGGTCTTGGGGTCCGGGGCGCTCTCGGCCGGCTTGACCTCCGCCGGCCTTTCGGCCGCTCTCGTCTCAATCAGGGCGCGCTCGGAAATGCCCTTCGCCTTGACACCAGGCTCGGGAATGGCGGCTGTTTCAGGCGGCGGCTCCGCGGCCTTGACGCCAATCTTGGTATCGACCTTGGGCTCGCTCGCAATTTTCGGAGTGTTTTTCTTTGGCTGGGTCTTCTCGGCGGAGGCTGTGGCGGCTGGAGGCGCTTCGGGCTTGTTCGAGACGTAGTGGTTAACGATGTAAGCGCCGATGATGGTCGCAGCCACCGATGGTAAGATATCCAGCGCGAATTTCTTCAGATAGTTCAGCATGCCGAGCGCTCCCGCCGCACTAATGCGGGAACTTTTGGGCACATTGAGGGATCAACTGCGTCGGATCGGTGGCAATTCCGTAAACGGTGGATCTACGGCTTGAGTTCGACTTCCAGGAACACGATTTCGCTGGCCGTCTCGTTGAGCACGTCGTGCTCGACTCCCGCTTTGCGGAAATAGGACTTGCCGGCGCCGAGCCGGGCCTTCGAACGTTCGCCGTTGGGCGCCACGATGGTCATCTCGCCCGCGGTCACAGGCACGATCACATAGTCCATTTCGTGAATGTGGTGGCCGGTCGCGCTGCCCGGCGCCAGCCGCCATTCCGTTACCCGGACCTCGGGCGTGTCGACCTGAACATCGGATTTGGCAGGGAGCATCGCTGTTTTCCAGGCGTTAGGGGACAAAAACCAAAAGGACGAATACGGCAAACACCACGATGTGAACCAGCCCAAACAAGATGTTGGTACGGCCGGTGCCGAAGGTCAGCATGCTCACCACAAAGGTGAGCAGCAATAGCACCTCGTTCTGCCCATCCAGCCCGAGTACCAACCGTTTGTCCAGCGCGTAGGCCGCCACGCCGACCGCCGGGACCGTCAGGCCGATGGTCGCAAGCGACGAACCAAGCGCGAGATTGATGCTCCTTTGCAGATCGTTGTCGCGGGCAGCCCCAAGCGCGGAGACGCTTTCGGGCAGAAGGATCAAAAGAGCAACCACGACGCCCGCAAAGGCCGGCGGTGCGCCGATTGCCGCGGTCGCGGCGTCGACGACCAGCGAGAACTTTTTGGCGAGCAACACCACGCCCAACAGTGAAATCAGCAGCAGAACAATGCTCAAACCCAGCATCCGGCTTGAGATCGACGCATCGTTATCGCCGGCCGCCTGACCGATGAAATATTCGCGGTGTCGCATCGTCTGGGTATAAAGAAATACGCCGTAGAGCAGGATGGTCACCACACTGACAAATTCGAGTTGCGCCTCCGAATAGACCGGCCCCGGTGTCGTCAGCGTGAAATTGGGCAAGACCAGCGTAATCGTCGCCATCACGAACAGCACGCTGAGATAAAGGTTGGCGCCGGACACCTGAAAATCCTGCTCGCGGTAGCGCAACCCGCCAATGAAAATGCAGATTCCAACAAGCCCGTTGCAGACGATCATGACCACGGCAAAGACCGTGTCACGCGCGAGCGTCGGCACCTCCGTCTCGCCGAGCATGATCGTGGCGATCAGCGCCACTTCGATGATCGTCACCGAAAGCGTCAGCAACAGCGTACCAAAGGGCTCCCCGATCCGTTCTGCAATGACTTCGGCATGATGGACGGCGGCGAACACGGTGCCGAACAAGATCACGAGCAGCGCAGCGGCAAACACGATCCCGCCTGCCGACGGCGTGAAATTGTAATGAGCTGCGGTCGTTGCCGCGAACAGCAGCAGCGCAGTTGCCGGAAAAATCCAGGTCGATTTCGGCACCGCCTTGTGCGCTGTCATGGTCGTGTTCCCGGGGCTTCCGACCCAAACCCTTCTCAACCTCTCAGAGCGGCGATGAAATGTCGAGCCGCATCGACCGCACCATGGACGTCCAGGTCGTTGTGCCCTCCTCCGGGAAACCTGACGAATTGCTTCGGCGTGTTGGCGCGCGCGAACAGCTTTTCGCCAAACGAGATCGAGATCGTGGAATCCTGTTCCCCGTGCATCACAAGCAACGGCGCCTTCACCCACATGACCCGCTCGTCGGAACGAAACTGGTCTCTCAGCAAGTAGCGCGCCGGCATCAATGGGAACGCGGCTGCGGCGACATCTGCGATCGAAGTGTAGGGCGCCTCCAGGATCAACCCGCCAACCGGATGCTCGGCGGCGAGTGCGACCGCCACGCCGCTCCCGAGCGAAAAGCCCCAAAGCACGACTTGCCTGGGATCGTACAGCTTGGTGGCAAATGCATATGCCGCGGCAGCGTCGTTCAGGAGTCCCTGCTCGCTGGGCCTGCCGCTGGATCCGGCATAGCCGCGATACGATAGCGCAACGAGCCCGGTGCCGTCGGCGACAATGTCACGGAAGCGCGCGACGAGGCCGGCGAGAAAATCCCCATTCCCCGGAAAATAGACGACGACACCATGGCCGGGCCTTGCAGCGACATGCCAGACAATCACCCGCTCACCGTCGGAGGTGCTCAGCGCGTGCTCTTCGGCGTCAGCGAAGCCGGCGGCCCCGGGCGCCGTGCGCACCGTCGTCGGAATCGGAAAGATGCGCGAGCGTTGCGCGAGGAACAGCGCCGCGAGCCCGGCGATATATCCGAGCGCCGCGACGATGACGAACCATTTCAGCACTGCCATTGATGTTCGACCGGACCTCCGCCTAGCTAGTGGTCCGACTCCAACATTCCTAGGAGCCACGCTTGCGAATGTTGGAGTCAAAAGACCACTAGCAAGTTAATGTTGCGAGTGGAGCTTTGGATTTGACGTTCGCATTACGGAATCGCGGCGAGAAGGGAGCGAACGTCAAATCCGCTCCACTACGAAGGCTTGCGGCGAGGTTTTGTCAGCCTCGCAACGTCCTGCTTGAGGCTCTCGGGAACGGCGCGACACCGGCACACACGCGCATGCGCCGCATGCCACTTGATGCGCTGGTCCCTCGTCGCGCCGGGCGGCATGCGATGCAACCGATGCCACTCCCTGTTCAAACCCACGGCGTTTCTCACATCGCCTTGACGATGTTCTCGGTCATCTTCTTGGCATCGCCGAGAAGCATCATTGTGTTGTCGCGATAGAAGAGCGGGTTGTCGATGCCGGCATAGCCGGAGGCCAGCGAGCGCTTGATGAACATCACTGTGCCAGCCTTCCAGACCTGCAGCACCGGCATTCCGTAGATCGGCGATTTAGAATCTTCTTCGGCCGCGGGATTGGTCACGTCGTTGGCGCCGATCACGAAGGCAACGTCGGTCTGCGCAAATTCGGAGTTGATGTCCTCCAGCTCGAAGACCTCATCATAGGGCACGTTGGCCTCCGCCAGCAGCACGTTCATATGGCCCGGCATACGACCGGCGACGGGATGAATCGCGTATTTCACCTCGACACCTTCCTTCTTGAGGGTGTCGGCCATCTCGCGCAAGGCGTGCTGCGCCTGCGCCACCGCCATGCCATAGCCCGGTACGATGATGACCTTGGAGGCATTCTTCATGATGAAGGCGGCATCGTCCGCCGAGCCGAGCTTGGCCGGTTTCTGCTCGCCGCCCGCACCCGCGGTGGCCGAGGTTTCCCCGCCAAAACCGCCGAGGATGACCGATATGAAGGAGCGGTTCATCGCGTGGCACATGATGTAGGACAGGATCGCACCGCTTGATCCGACCAGCGCGCCGGTAATGATCAGCGCCGAATTGCCAAGAGTGAATCCAATGCCGGCCGCGGCCCAGCCGGAATAGGAGTTGAGCATCGAGATCACGACCGGCATGTCGGCTCCGCCGATCGGAATGATCATGAGAACGCCGAGCAGGAGCGCGACGATTGTAATCAGCCAGAAGTAGATTGCCCCGCCGGTCAGCACGAGGCCGACGATGAACACCACAAGCGCGATCGCGAGCACGATGTTGATGAGGTGACGCGCCGGCAGGATGATCGGCGCACCGCTCATGCGCGCGGACAGTTTGAGGAATGCGATCACCGAGCCGGTAAACGTAAGCGCGCCGATGGCGACGCCAAGCGACATTTCGACGAGGCTCTGCGGGTGGATATGACCCGGCGTGCCGATATCGAAGGCCTCCGGTGCATAAAAGGCGCCGGCGGCCACGAGCACCGCGGCCATACCCACCAACGAGTGGAAGGCGGCGACGAGTTCCGGCATCGACGTCATTGGCACGCGACGGGCGATGAACGCCCCGATACCGCCGCCGATCGCAACCGCGACAATCACCAAGAGCCAGGCGATCCCGTCGGCAGGCGGATGGTTCGCGAGCGTCGTGGCGATCGCGATCGCCATGCCGATCATGCCGAGCAGGTTGCCGCGACGGCTTGAAGCTGGGCTCGACAAGCCGCGCAGCGACAGGATGAACAAGACACCCGCGACGAGATAGAGAAGTGCAGACAGATTGGCATTCATCCCAGGTCCCCCTTTGTCCCGATCGTCCTGAGGCCGCTCACTTGCTCTTCTTCTTGTACATGCCCAGCATTCGTTGGGTGACCAGGAAACCGCCGAAGATATTCACGCAGGCAAACACCAACGCGACGAAGCCAAAACCGCGCGCCCAGCCGGTGCCGCCAGAAAACATTCCCACCCCGACCGCAAGCAGCGCGCCAACCACAATCACCGAGGAAATCGCATTCGTCACGGACATCAGGGGGGTATGCAATGCCGGGGTCACCGACCACACGACGAAATATCCGACGAATACGGCAAGCACGAAGATCGACAGGCGGAACACGAAGGGATCGACGACTTGGGCGGCATGCTCCATGGCTTGTCTCCTTTAGGCCTTCGGTCGGAAGCTCGGATGGACGACGGCGCCGTCCCGGGTCAGCGCGGTCGCCTTGACCAGTTCGTCGTCCCAATTCACCGCAAGCGCTTTGCTGGACTTGTCGATCATTGTTTCAATGAACGAGAGCAGATTGCGCGCATAGAGGCCCGAGGCAGAGGCCGCGACCCGGCCCGCAAGATTGGGGAAGCCGACGATCTTGACGCCGTCGACCTCGACGGTTGTGCCGCTCTTCACGCCCTCGATGTTGCCGCCTCGCTCGACCGCGAGATCGACAAGCACCGAACCGGGCCTCATGGATCTCACCATGTCGCTCGAGACGAGGCGCGGGGCGGGTCGGCCGGGGATCAGCGCGGTCGTGATGACAACGTCCTGCTTCTTGATGTGCTCGGCCGTAAGCGCGGCCTGCTTTGCCTGATACTCCTTTGACATTTCCTTGGCGTACCCGCCGGCGGTTTCGGCCTGCCTGAACTCCTCATCCTCCACCGCGATGAACTTGGCGCCAAGACTTTCGACCTGCTCCTTGACCGCTGGCCGAACATCCGTCGCGGTGACGATGGCGCCTAGCCGGCGCGCGGTCGCGATCGCCTGGAGCCCGGCAACGCCGACACCCATCACAAATATTTTTGCCGCGGGAACGGTTCCTGCCGCGGTCATCATCATCGGAAAGGCACGGCCGAATGCCTCGGCCGCCTCGATCACCGCGCGGTAACCGGCGAGATTGGCCTGGCTCGACAGCACGTCCATCACCTGCGCGCGCGTGATGCGCGGCATCAATTCCATCGCAAACGCGGACACGCCAGCTTCGGCGATCGTCTTCAGCGCGGCCTCGTTGCCGTAGGGATCCATGATCGCGATGACGACCGCGCCGCGCTTGTAGTTTGCTAGCTCCGACGGCTCGGGCCGCTTCACCTTGATGACAACATCGGCATCCTTCACGGCATCGGCCCTGACGACCGCGCCGGCAGCCAAAAATTCGGAATCCGGCAGGCCGGATTTGATCCCGGCACCCGGCTCGACCGCGACATCGCAACCCAAAGCCTTGAATTTCTTCACCGTGTCGGGCGAAGCCGCAACCCGTGGTTCCGAGGGATCGATTTCCTTGGCGACGGCAATCTTCATGAGGCCTCCGACCGGCAAGGTCGATAATCAAACCCGCGCTATTTCTGCAGAGAACGGCACAGTTCGCAACCGGCGTTCAGGCAATTTCAAAGGCATCGCGCAAGTTGCGCGACGGACACCGATCAGGTCAGGAAGATCGCCATCAGGATGAGGATGACCGCTACGGACACCGTGCCATATTTCACCAGCTTGAGAAAACCCTCATAGGTGGCCACGTGGGCTTCGTAATCGTTGCCGTCAGCGGTCGTGTAGGCGACTTCGCTATGATCTGCCATTGCAGTCCCCAAAGGATGAGCCAATTGTTGGCTGGAATTAGCGCAAAGCGGTTGGCGGAGCAACGGCGCTGCGGGCCGTTCATCCCGCCTGTCAGCGCTTTTTGGGCGGACCAACGCCCCGGGTGTCACCCATCGTCTCCAGCTCGTCGATCATCCCGGCAATGACCGATAGACCGCCGTCCCAGAATTTGGGATCAGTGGCGTCCAACCCGAATGGCCTCAGCAGTTCCGAATAGTGCTTGGTGCCGCCGGCCGCGAGCATCTCGAGGTAGCGTTCCGCGAAGCCCTCGGAGCTGTGCTCGTAGACGGCATAGAGCGAGTTCACCAAGCAATCGCCGAAAGCGTAGGCATAGACATAGAAGGGCGAGTGAATGAAATGGGGGATGTACATCCAAAAATTCTCGTACCCCGGCTTGATCTCGATGGCCGGTCCCAGACTCTCGCCTTGCACGGAAAGCCAAATCTGACCGATGCGCTCGGGCGTCAGCTCGCCGTTCTTGC
>Ga0075424_100002977_pt1 | contig 15720 bp, 12 predicted proteins | sample SoiMethybrSBSTD3_FD_75301 | JGI IMG/M metagenome (GOLD analysis project Ga0075424, IMG submission 75301) | Bulk soil microbial communities from a Populus tree surrounding site in Tennessee, USA - Soil MetaG P. TD hybrid SBSTD3 | ecosystem: Environmental > Terrestrial > Soil > Tree plantation...
ACCTGCGGCTCGATCGCGCCGGCATATTCTGCCGTCCAGGACCCGGCGGCACTGAGCTCGATCCAATCACCCCGGGTCTGGCTACTGAGCAAAATGCCTGCCGTCACTCGGCCACTCCATCATCGAACAAAATTGCGCGCCCGAGCTTGCTTCGCCACGGGCGGACGAGCTGAGACAAGGACTGGATGCGCTGCAGCGGGGCTTACGGGTTGCGCCAGAAGCCCGCCGGGCCGAGATGGCGGCAACTCCAGGGCCCTGAGCGCAATCTGTCGCCCCCCTCGGGGGTTAAAGGTTAACAAATTGTAGGTAATCGTTAAATCTCGTTTACCTTTTTAGGTTAATGCCTGTTAACCATGGTTCGGCCCGGTTCCACTCGCTTTCAGTCCATTCCAATAAGGCCGTTATGTGGTGCAGCGGAGGGGTTTAGTTCCGCTCGCGCAGCGGCGTGACCGACAGATCTGCAGCCAATTTGTCCAGTTGCGCCAGCAGTTCGGGCGCGACCGGAATTCCATTGCGCTGGCGGTCGGCCCGCCGTTGCGCGCGGTGATCGCCCGGAAGCCGGACGCTTTGCCCGGGCAGGGCCTTTGAATCGCGCAGTTCGTGGATATGCCGGTCAACTTCCGCCTTGAATTGATCGATCGGCTGGAAGCGGCCGGGATCGAGCGCCACGACGAACTGGCCCGTATTGGTCACCTTGTCAGGTTCGGCATTGAAATCGACACAGTCGCGACCAAACAGCGCACCGTTGAGCGTGCCTGCGAGCAGCCCCAGCGTCAGGGCGAGCCCCGCCCCTTTGTAGCCGGCCATTGGAAGCAGCAGCGCCTCGGTGCTTTTGTGGGGATCGGTGATCGCATTGCCCGTTTTCGGATCGATCATCCAATCCCCTTTCAGGGGCGTGTTTTGCAGCCGGTGGTTCTTGATCGTGCCGTAAGACACGATCGACGTGGCAATATCCAGAACCACCGGTGGCTCCTTGCCGGCAGGGATTGCGATCGCGAGCGGATTGGTGCCAAGCACCGGCTCGGCACCGCCGGCAAGCGGCATGTGGTTGGCGTTCGCGACCGCAGAGTAAAGTCCGACCATATCGGCTTTGAGCGGCAGCGCGGCATAGACGCCAGCGGCCCCGGCATGACCCGACATGCGGCAGCCGACCCACGCGACGCCGCACTCACGCGCGAGTTCGATGGCGGTCTCAGCAGCGCGCGCGACGACCAGATGACCCATGCCATTGTCGCCGTCCACGAGCGCGGTCGCCGGCGCCGTGCGGTTGACGGTGATTTTTGGACGGGGATTCGTCGATCCAAGCCTCAGCCTTTGCGAATATTGGGGGAGGCGAAACACGCCATGCGCGTCGGCGCCGACCAGATCCGCCTCGAGCATGAGCGCCGCAATCTTGCTGGCATCATCAACCGGCACACCGACCTTGCCCAGTGCATCCACGATCAGCCCTGTGACGGCTGTCGTCGGAATACGCGCAGCTTTGGCGGACTGAAGGTTCATGATTTGCCCGAAAGCAGAGTTGCAGCGCGTTGGCCCAAAATCGCTGCCTTGTCCGCATCCGAAATCTTCAACGAGCGGACGTGCTTCACGCAGTCCATCATGCCCATGTCGTACGGATAGTCGCTGCCGAGCAGCACGCGATCGGCGCCGACGTGACCGATCATGAATTCCAGCACCGGCGCCGAGTGTAGAATGGTGTCGTAGTAGAAGCGCCGCGCGATATCCGCCGGTTGTTTGGGAATATTCTTTTTCGGCTCCGGCCGCACGTCCCAGCCGTGCTCCCAGCGCGCCGCCTGGTACGGCGTGAAGCCGCCGCCGTGAGCGAGCACGACGGTCAGCCTCGGATGTCGGTCGAGAACGCCGCCAAAATAAAGACAGGCTGCGCCGATCGTGGTGTCGAGCGGATTGCCAATGAGATTGTTGAGGTAATACGACTTCATGCGGTCGGCGCCGGCCACATTGTTCGGATGCACGAATACGAAAGTGTTGAGGTCCTCGGCAGTTGCCCAGAGCGGCTCGAAGCTCGGGTCATCGAGATTTTTTCCCACGATGTTCGATGCAATCATGGTGCCTCGCAAGCCGAGCTTGGTCACCGCGCGCCTGAGCTCGCCCGCTGCCTTCTCGGGCGCCTGCATCGGCAGCGTTGCGATACCCACAAAGCGCTGCGGGTTTTGCTTGACGAGTTTGGCGATCTGATCGTTCTGGATTGCGGCAAGCGCTGCGCCCAGAGAAGCTTCCTGGTTGTAAAGGTAAGTCTGCGGCGTAACGGACAGCACCTGGATGTTTACGCCGGCCGCGTCCATATCCCGCAGGCGATATTCAATATCAAAGCCACCGCGCGGAAATGGCCTGTAGGCAACTCCGCCGACGTCAAGCGTCGCCGAAGCTGCATCGAGCGGCGTGATCGTAACCGGCACTTTTGGAGCTTCCTTTCGCAGCAGCGCCGCCGTCTCCTCGGTCAGGACATGTGTATGCGTGTCGATCGTCCGCCCATCGCTCATTTCACCACCCGAAAGATGCCGCGCGTTGTGCGGGCAAGGAGCGCCTCACTGCCGCAGCCCGTGCACGGACGCAAGCCCCTGTTGCAGCGTTTTGTTTGCGCTATAAACGAACCCCCACTGGCTGATTTCCGGACCTGAAATGAGCACAACCTCCAGCACGAAACATGCGCCGCGCGTTGAGGACGATGTCCTGGTGCGAGGGGGCGGCCGCTTCATGGATGATGCAAGCCTGCCCGATACGGCCTACGCGGCCTTCGTACGCTCGCCGCGCGCGCATGCGCGGGTCGTCTCCATCAACACCGAAGCGGCGCGCAAGGCCAAGAAGGTTCTGGCCGTGTTGACGGCCGCAGACATGAAGGCGGCGAACGTCGGCAGCGTATCCCGGCATCCGCCGGTCCAGGGCCGGGCCGGGGGAAAGATGATCATGCCATTCCGTCCATCGCTCGCCGGCGAGAAGGTGATGCATGTCGGCGATCCGGTCGCGATGGTGATCGCCGAGACGCTGGCAGCCGCCCAAGACGCGGCAGACCTCGTGCAGGTTGAATATGCGGAATTGCCGGCGGTGATCAGTCTAGACAATGCCATGAAGGAAGGCGCGACCCAGCTGTATTCAGAAGCGCCGGGAAACCTTTGCATCGATTGGCCCGGCCCCGTGCCAGACGAGCAGAACGAGCGCGAGGTGGCAGATATTATTGCCAAAGCTCCCCATGTGGCAAAGGTCCGCGTTGCCAATCAGCGCATGGTCGTCGCGTCCATGGAAACGCGCGGTGCAACGGGCGTCTATGACAAGGCGAGCGACAGCTACACGCTTCACGTCTGCTCGCAGAGCGCTGACTCGCTGCGCAATCTTACTGCCGCGGTCATGGGTGTTCCGAACGAAAAACTGCGCGTGATTACCGAGGATGTCGGTGGCGCATTTGGCATGAAAACGCCGCCTTACCCGGAATATCCGGCCCTGCTGGTAGCTGCCCGTACGTCGGGCCGGCCGGTCCGATGGCAGTCGACGCGTTCGGAGGCTTTCGTGACCGACACCCAGGCGCGCGACACTGTCACCGAGGCTGAACTCGCGATCGACGATAAGGGCAAATTCCTGGCCTTGCGTGTGCGCCACCTGTGCAATCAGGGAGCTTACGTCAGCACCGCCGGAGTCAACATCAATACGAACAATTTCGCGCGCTGCCTGCCCGGCATGTATCGGATTCCGAAGATCGATGTGTCGGTCGCCTGCTACTTCAGCAACACGATTCCTATCGGACCTTACCGCGGCGCCGGGCGACCGGAAGCGAACTACGCTCTTGAGCGCCTCGTGGAGGAAGCAGCGCGCGTCACCGGCATCGATCCGGTCAGACTGCGCAAGAAGAATCTCATTCCGCCGTCGGCCATGCCGTTCAAGACGCCGATCAACACTTACGACAGCGGCGATTTCCCCGCCGTCGTCGACAGAGCGCTGGAGCTCGCCGATTTCGACAACTTCAACAAACGCCGCCGTGAATCAGCGAAACGCAAAAAGCTGCGCGGGATAGGCGTGTCCTGCATGCTGGAGCATGCCGGCGCGATGCCAACGGAGCAGGCTTCCGTGTCCTTTCCAGGCGGCGACCAGCTAATTCTTGGCTGCAACGTCCAATCGACCGGCCAGGGCCATGCAACGGTGTTTCCAAGATTGCTCGCGAGCAAGCTGGGCATCGATCCGGCAAAGATTCAGCACCGTCAGGGCGACACCGCACTGGGTTTGACGGGTTTCGCCTCGGTTGGGTCACGCTCGGCTATGTGCGCCGGCAGCGCTATCGTGCACACCGCTGACGTCATGCTGGCGAAGGGCAAGAAGTTGGCATCAGCGCTGCTGGAAGCCTCGGAGGCGGACATCCAGTATCGCAACGGGAGCTTCGAGGTAGTCGGCACTGACCGCAAGATCTCGCTGTTCGAAACTGCACGGCGTGCAAACGAGAAAGGCGAAAGCCTCGACGCCAGGGAAAAGACCGAAACGCCGCTTACGTTTCCGAATGGCTGTCATATTGCCGAAGTCGAGATCGATCCCGAGACGGGCGCGGTCGATCTCGTCGCCTATACCGCAGTCGACGATCCTGGCGTGATGCTCGATCACATGATTGTCGAAGGCCAGGTGCAGGGCTCGATCGCGAACGGGCTGGGCCAGGCCCTGACCGAAAACGCTATTTACGACTCCGGCAGCGGGCAACTGATCGCAGGCTCTTTCATGGACTATGGCATGCCGCGCGCTCACCATATGCCCGTCGAATTGCGCGAAGCCGTGCATTCGGTACCGGCGACGAGCAACCCGTTGGGCGTGAAGGGCACCGGCGAAGCCGGAACCACCGCTGCGATCGCCGCGGTGATGAATGCGATTTCCAATGCGATCCCCAACGGCGCCGCCGACCACTTGGACATGCCGGCGACGCCTGCGAAGGTCTGGGCGGCCTGCCAGAAGGGGATGGCGAAGTAGCTGTGATTCTCATTACCGGGCCGCGCGAAGCGCGAGTCCCGGTAATCCCGCTTAGTGGCGCAGTGCATCCTTAAACGAGATGGCCGGGACAAGCCCGGCCATGACATTGCTTATTGCGCGAGGGCGATACTACGCCTGCGAGATGAACTTGACGTTCATGTAAGCCTGAAGTCCTTCGATGCCGCCTTCGGACCCGTAGCCCGATTCCTTCACCCCGCCGAACGGCGTCTCGGGCGTCGAGATGGCGACGCTGTTCACGCCCACCATGCCGGATTGCAGCGCGTCACTGATCGCCGCGGCATTCTTCTCCGAGCTGGTAAACGCGTAGGCAGCCAGACCGAACTGCAGCGAATTGGCGCGCTCGACCACTTCGTCGAAGGTCTTGAAGGTTACGATTGGCGCGACGGGCCCGAACGGCTCCTCGGTCATGATCTTGGAGTCGTCTGGCACATCGGTGATAACGGTCGGCTCATAGAAGAAGCCCTGGTTGCCGTGACGCGCGCCGCCGGTAACGATTTTGCCGCCGCGGTCCTTGGCATCGTTGACGAAGCTTTCCATCGCGTCGAGCCGGCGCGGATTGGCGAGCGGCCCCAGCGTTACGCCCTTCTCAAGGCCGTCGCCCAGTTTCAGGCCCTTGGCGTACTCGGTAAAGCGGGCCAAAAACTTGGTGTAATTCTTCTCGTGCACGTAGAAGCGTGTTGGCGAGATGCAGACCTGGCCGGCATTGCGATACTTGAATGCCGCGATCGTGTCCGCGGTCTTCTCGGGGTCGGCATCGTCGAACACAACGACCGGTGAGTGACCGCCAAGCTCCATGGTCGCCTTCTTCATGCCCTTGGCCGCAAGTCCAGCCAGATGTTTTCCGACTGGAACCGAGCCGGTAAATGAAATCTTCTTCACCGACTTCTTTGGAATCAGGTGTTCCGACACTTCCGCCGGCACCCCGAATACCAGATTGAGCACGCCTGCCGGCAGGCCGGCATCGGCGAAGCATTTCACCAGCTCAACGCAGCCGCCTGGTGTCTCTTCCGAGGCCTTGATGATGATGGAACATCCGGCAGCCAGTGCGCCGGCAATCTTTCTGACTGGGGTCAGCGTCGGGAAATTCCACGGCGTGAACGCCGCGACAACGCCCACAGGCTCCTGCACCACGATCTGACGTACGCCCTTCTGGCGGCCTGGGATTACACGGCCGTAGGTGCGGCGGCCTTCCTCGGCATACCAATCGATGATGTCGGCGCTGGTCAGGACTTCGGCCCGCGATTCGACATAAACCTTGCCCTGTTCCTGGGTCATCACTTTTGAAACGTGATCGTGGCGCTCGCGCAGCAGATCCGCGGCCTTGCGCATGATCTTGGCCCGGTCGTATGCGGAGGTTGCCTTCCACGCAGCGAAACCTTTTTCCGCCGCGGCCAGCGCGGCGTCGAGATCGGCTTTGCTCGCGTGCGGCAGATGCGCCAGCATCTTGCCGGTCGCCGGATTGATCACGTCCTCGCCCTTGCGGCCTTCACCGTTGAGCCATTTGCCGTCGATGTAAAGACCGAGATCGGAATACATAGGAACCTCGTTGTTACCCGGGAACAGGATTGTACGCTGGATTAGCACTTTCGCAGGCGGGCGGCCACCCTGCCCCTTCGCATAGCGCCATGACAGCTATGAGCCGAGATAACCGCCCCCGCTGACATGGATCGTCTGGCCAGTGACATAGCGCGCGCCGGGACCGCACAGGAAGCGCACCATGGCAGCGACATCGTCGGGCTTGCCGCGTTGCCCGGTGATGGTGCCGTGGGTGAGATGATGTGCCGGCGTTTGCGATGACGCGGGCCGCGTCGTGTCGATCGCTCCAGGGACGACGCAATTGGCGGTGATTTTCTCCGCGGCGAGATCGTGTGCAAGCGCGCGTGTGAAGCCGACCAATCCGGTCTTCGCGGTCATCACGTGAGCGCGGTCTTTCGAGCCGATATGCGCGCTCATGCCGCCGATGTTGATGATGGTTCCGCCGTTTTTTCTCATCGCCGGCAAACACGCGTGCACACAGCGAAAGGCTCCATCGAGAATGACACCCATCACCTCGCGCCATTCGGCATAGTTCATTTCGGTGATAGGCCTTTCCCGCCGAAGCGCGGCGTTGTTCACAAGAATATCGATCCGCCCGAAGCGCTTGAGTGCAGCATCGGCGAGCGCGCCGGCGGTCTTCTCGTCGGCCACGTCGCCGACGACGCTGGCCGCTTTTCCGCCGGCGGATTCGATCTCACGCACGACACTGTCGGCTTCGCCTTTGTTGGAGCGCACGTTCACCATCACGGAAGCACCGGCATGTCCAAGGGCGAGCGCGATCGCGCGTCCAATATTGCGTCCGGCGCCCGTAACGATGGCGACCTTGCCGGAAAGTTCTTTTTCACTCATCGCTCTCTCCAGTGGTCATGCTCGGCTTTATGCCGAGCACCCACGTCTTTATTCCTTTGCATTCGGAAAGACATGGATGGCCGGGACCAGCCCGGCCATGACCGAACACTATTCCCGCAAAAATCCTAAATCGATCGTCCCATCATAAAGCTTCGCCAGCAGCGCCAGCGCGGATTTCGCGCGCTTGTCGTCCCACCCGCCATGGCGCAGGTTGAGAGCGAATTTCTCCTCGATATCCGCCCGCGTGAGCGGCTCCCGTGCACCCCCGCGGAAATGCGGCTGCCGCTCCTCGATCACCCGGCCATCGTTAAGCACGGCGCGGATGTGGCCCGTGAAATTGTAAGGATAAGGATTCTCAGGATCGATCACGTAGCGAACCTTCGATGAAAGCGCGAGCACGTCCTTTTCGCGCATCGCAGCTTCGGTGAAGGCGTCGAGACCGACGCCACCGCGCACGAAGCCGGCGGCAAGCAGGAACGGCGTCGAGAACTTGGCGGCATAGCCGTTGGGCGGATGTTGCTTGTCGGCAAGCGGCTCCCAGAGACGGTGCACGGTGCCTTCCGCCACCTCGCAGACCAGCTCTCTGACATCAGCCTGTTTTATGCCGCGCGCTGCAAGACGCCTGGCGCAGTCGATGTAAGGGTGCGCCATGGTTCCGCACGGATAGGGCTTGAACGCGAGCGTTTCGGTGACCCAACGCGTGCCGAAATCCTTCGTGAGCGCGTCGTAATCTCCCTGCGTCGTGTGCGCAAAACCGTGGAACAACCCGTGCACGCCCTCGAACACCGTCCGCGGTCCGAAGAACCCTCCGCGCGCAAGCAATGCCGCACGGATGCCCGATTGCGCCGCCCAGCCGGAATGCAATCGCTTGGTCCAAGCGCCTTCGGCCAGATATTCGATGATGCCTGACGCCATGCTCGCGGCAATGCCAAGCGCGTCGACGATCTGCTTCGCGTTCAGCCCAAGTGCAGCGCCGACCCCTGCGGCGCCTCCCATGGCGCCAAAGATCGCGGTCGGATGAAAGCCGGCTTTGTGAACCGCCTTCGGAACGACCGTGCTGAGGCGGCACATGACTTCCGTGCCGATTGCAATGCCCAGCAACGCAGAGCGGCCGTCCGGCCGATGGCGCTCGCAAGCGGCCAACACGGCTGGCACGATCACTGCACCGGCGTGGACCGGTCCGCCCTCGAACGTATCGTCGAAATCTTCGCCATGCGCCGCGGTGCCGTTGATGAACGCCGCGCCAGCGGTGCTGAACGTGCGCGCGTGACCGATGGCTGTGCACGGTCCGTCGTCATCGCAGCCGGCGATCGCGCTTTTGATGTAGTCCTCGTTGCGCGCCGCGACGCAGAGCCCGACCACATCGATCAGCAAGTCCTCGCATTTTCGATGCACCGCGCGGGGCAAATTTTCCGCCCGCAGCACGGCAATCGACGCAGCGAGCTGTTCGGCGACGGACGTTTTGGGCAATCGCGCGCTCACAGCACCTTTTCCATCAGGACGTCGCGGCCAGCCGGCGTGCGCCGCCGAATTTCAGGCTGTTGGCAAGCGCCACGATGGCAAAAGTGATCACCAGCATGAGCAGCCCCAGCACCGCTATCGCGGCAAGGTCTCCGCTTTCGTTGAGGTCGTAAATAAGCACTGACAGCACCTTCGTTTCCGAAGTGAAAAGCATGACCGCGGCTGACAGCTCGCGAATGACCCCCACGAAGATGAAGCACCAAGTGGCAATCACGCTGGTGCGCAGCAGCGGCGCGGTGATCTGCCAAAGCGCTCGCAGTCGCGTTGCGCCCAGTATGCGGCTCGCATCCTCCAGCTCGGGGTGGACTGCCTTGAATGCGGATTGCAGCTGCTGGTAGGCCGCCGGCATGTTCAGGGTCACGAAGGCGATCAGCAGGATCCACAATGTCCCGTACAGCACGAAGGGCGGACGGGTGTAGGTGAAGAACAATCCGACGCCGAGCACGATGCCGGGAATCGCCACCGGCGCGGTGGCAAGGAAACCAAGCACGCGATAGCCGCTCACCGCCTGACGCGTGTGAACGTAGGCGATCACCAGCGCGAGCAATGTGCCGGCGGTCGCCGCCAGCGTACCGAGAATGAACGTATTCCACAACGCGAGTTTCGTCGCCGAGAGCTCGAAAAAAACGAAATGGAAATTGTGCAAGGTGAAATTGTTGAACCACACCAGGTGCGAGGCGACCTTGGAGAAAGATGCGTTGAGCAGCGCGAAATAGGGCAAGAACACCGGACACATGAGCACCAGCATGGCAGCGGCGAGCATCACCCACCGCCAGCGACCAAGCCCCACGATGCGCGGCTCGCTGTTTTTGGCTCCAACGACCGAATAGCCGCGGCGGCCAAGCACCATGTGCTCGGCGCGCAACAGGATCACAGTGAGCAGGAGAAGCGGCAGCGAGGCGGCGGCGGCGAGCTCCGGCTGGGGCGGAAACTGGAACAGGCTCCAGATCTTGGTGGTCATGGTGTGGAAGCCGGCCGGCATCGCCAGAATGGCCGGCGAGCCGAACAAGGTCATTGCCTGTAGGAAAGCAACCAGTGCGCCCGCCAACATCGAAGGCAGCGCCAGCGGAATTGTGATCCGGCGCGCAGTGTCCCACGCCTTGCCGCCCAGGATGGCCGATGCGTCCTCAAGATCACCAGGGGTGCGGTCAAGGGAATTGGCCACCAGCACGAACACGTAAGGAAAAGTATAGCAGCTGATGACGAAAACGAGGCCCGTGAAGCTGTAGATATTGAGCAGGTGCACGTCCTGCCCCGCTCCGGTGAGCTCGCGATGGAGCTGGTTGAGCAAGCCGCTGTTCGGCGCCGCCAGCAGTTCCCAGGCGATAGCGCCGAGGAACGGTGGAGTGACAAATGATGCGGTTACCAGAAGCCGCACCGTGCGGCGCAGCGGCATGTCGGTGCGGGCCACCAGCCAGCCCATCGGCGCCGCCACCACGCAACAAATGAGCGCAGACAGAGTCGCGAGCGCGAACGTGGTCAGCAGCGGATCGAGATAGGCGGCATCGGTCACCAATCGATGGAAGTTGTCGAGCGTGAAAGCCCCGGCCTTGCTGCGGAAGGCATAGAACATCAGCCACGACAGCGGCATCGCGATGAGCGCAAAGAGGATCACCGCGAATGCGACCAGCACCGGTTTCGAGAAATCGAAGCCGAAAGCGCGGCGCGCAGATGATGCAGGCAGAGCGATGGTCATGCTTGGTTACGTCTGTACAAACTCACATTGTCATGCCCGGCCCGTGCCGGGCATCCACGTCTCGAATTTCTCAGACCGCAAAAGACGTGGATGGCCGGGCCAAGCCCGGCCATGACTTTGCTGAACGTCACGCAATCGAGACTGCCATTTCGTTACACACGGAAGATCTTCGTATAGCGCGCCTTGATCTGCTCGCCATTCTTCAGCACCGCCGCCGCGTCGTCCTTCATCGTCTTGATCTTGCTAAGCAGCGTGCGGCCGGTGTGTTCCTTGATCTGTGGATGCACGGAACGCAAGCCGCCAATGTCGATGCAGAGCTGCTGGCACTCTGGCGAGAAGCAGTAGCTCTGAAACAGGCGCGCCGCATTGGGGTTAGGTGCAGCTTTAAACAGCCCATTGGGCCCAATGATCAGCGGAGTGCCCTCTGTTGCGTAGACGGGTTCGACCGGCTGGCCGGCCTCTTTCTCCTGATGAATGAGATATTCGACTCCGTCGGCCTGGATCGCCCGCTCCCCAAGCGCGATTTTCTTCGGTGGGTCGGCAGCCGACTGCACTTGCAGGATATTCTGCTGCGCGAGCTTCTCGAAATATTCCCAACCGAGATCGCGCGACATCTGGTAGGTCGCGGTCATGATGGTGCCGCTGTAGCCGGGATGCGCCTTGACGATTTTGCCCTTCCATTTCGGATCGAGCAGGTCGGCGAAGCTCTTGGGTGCCTCTTCTTTTTTCACCATGTTGGTGTTGTAGGCGATAACGCACAGGAACACCCGGAAGCTTGCATAAGTGCCGTCGGCATCCTTGTGCTCGTTGGGGTAGAACTTCGCCACGTCTTCGGGAACATAGGGCGCGAGGATGCCTTGGTCCTTCCAGTACACGAGATGCGAAGCGTCGGAGGAGTTCACGACATCAACCGCGTGCACATTGGCGGTGTATTCCTGACCGATGCGTTGCAGGATGCGTTCGGCGCCGGTGCGCTCGACTTTGCAGGCGACCCCCGGATACTTCGTCTCGAAAGCCTTGCCGATCTGCTCCGACAACTTGAGATCGACGGAGGTGTACCAGACAACCTTGCCCTCCTTCTTGGCCGCCTCGATGAGCGCGGGCGTGACTGCGCTGGCCGGCGGCGCGGCCGACATGACCCTGGTCGAGAACGCGGCGCCTGCGGCAAGCGCGCTCGAGCCAATGAGCACATCGCGGCGTGAGATCTTCGAGGCTTTCATCGGCGTATCCTCCATACCTGATTTTATTGTTTCGCCCCGCGACAACTTTATCCGCTCAGCGCGCGGCAGCGCTCGGGCGGCAAATGAAGCCAGACTGCGCTGCCTTGCGGGATATTCTCACCCGCTCCAGTGAGCACACGCAGCTGCGTGCCATCCTTGGCTTCAACCATATAGTCCCGGGTGCCACCGAGGAAGACCTGCCGCACGACCGTTGCCGGCACCGCGTTTTCACCTTGCCGTTGCGCCGCGGAAATGACGATGTCGTGCGGGCGGATCGACACCGGCGTCGACGCGCCGGAATTGATTTTCGCGCCGCTGCAGCGCAGTGGCGTGCCGGCAAAATCGATGTGCGCGCCGTCGATCCCCTTGCCCTTGATGACGTTGCTGGAACCGATGAAACGCGCAACGAACTCAGAGCGGGGCCGATCATAGATTTCTTCCGGCGAACCCGCCTGCTCGATCTTTCCGGCGTTCATGACCGCGATCAGATCGGCTGTTGTCATCGCTTCCGACTGATCGTGGGTCACGTAAACCGTTGTGTAACGAAAGGCATCATGCAGGCGGCGCACCTCGAAGCGCATCTCCTCGCGCAAATTTGCGTCGAGATTGGAGAGTGGCTCGTCGAGCAGGAGCGTCTCCGGCTCCACGACGAGCGCGCGCGCAAGAGCCACGCGCTGCTGCTGGCCGCCCGACAACTCCCCCGGATAGCGCTGCGCAAGCGGCGCGAGCCGGGTGGTCGCAAGAATGGCGTCGAGTTTCTTGCCGATAGTCTCGCGATCCAGTTTTCGCAGCTTCAGCCCGTAGACGATGTTTTCGGCGACCGTCATATGCGGCCACAGCGCGTAGCTCTGAAAGATCATCGACATGTTACGCCTTTCGGGCGGCACCGAATGCGCGGGTGAAGACACGAGCTTGTCGCCGACGCGAATTTCGCCCGCGCTTGGCTCGACGAAACCGGCGATGAGCCGCAGCGTTGTCGTCTTGCCGCAGCCCGACGGGCCCAGCAGACAGACTAGATGGCCATGCTCTATGGTGAGCGATATGTCGTCGACCACGGCGACATCGCCGTATCTCTTGGTCAGGTCCCGCAACTCAACGGACGCCACGCACTTCCTCCCCTTTTCTTTCCCTCTGCCCGCATGCGAGGGACATTCTTATTATGATCCGGTGAATGCCGGCTTGCGCTTCTCCATGAATGCCTTGCGGCCCTCCTTGTAGTCATTGCTGGCAAAACAAGCCTGCACCAGGTCGTCGCACTTCCTCAGATCGCGCTTGCTTTCGTCGGCGACCGCCTGACCAACAATGTATTTGACGGAGTCGACGGTCAGCGGCGCATTCGCTGCGATCGTGTCCGCGTAATCCTTGACGTAGCTCTCGAGCTCCGCGTCGGGCAGCACGCGATTGACGAGACCCATCGTCTGCGCCTCGACAGCGGTGAACTGGCGCGCGGTGAAGAAGATTTCCTTAGCGAAAGACGGGCCCACCAGGTCGACGAGCTTCTTCAAGCCGTCAAAGCGATACCCAAGACCGAGCTTGGCTGCCGGCACGCCGAATTTTGAATCTTCGGTGCAAACGCGAATGTCGCAACACAGGGCGAGTCCCACGCCCCCGCCAATGCAGTAGCCACGGATCATGGCGATGATCGGCTTGGGAAACATGTAAAACGCATTGTTCGCGCGGTCGACCGCAGCATTGTAACGGTCGACGGCTTCCTGGGTCGAACGCTCCTTTTCGAACTTGGAAATATCTGCTCCCGAGATGAAGGCCTTTCCCCCGGCGCCGGTGACGACAACCACACGGATGTTTTTGTCGTTCTTGAACTCCTCGAGAAAACCTTCAGCGGCTTCCCACATTTCCAGTGAAACGGCATTGTGACGCTCAGGATTGTTGAAGGTCAGATAGCCGACCTTGCCCTCCTTGCGAGACAACATCTTGTCCGTCTGCGACATCCACGTGCTCCTTAGAATTGCCGTCATAGCCCGGAACTCGTCACGGTGACCTCGCTTAGGAAGGCAGTACGTCCCTAAGCGAGGTGACCGGCACAAGGTTTGTGCTCGGGCAGACCGCAGGCCGGACCCGAGTGCCAAGCATGACGAATAGTTCTACACCGCCTGCGCCTTGCGCAGCTCCGCAATTTCATTATCCGCGAAACCGAATTCCTTCAGCACCTCGTCGGTGTGTTGTCCCTGCTCCGGCGGTGTCGCCACGATCCTGCTTGGCGTGCGTGACAGGTTCACCGGCTGCCCGATAAAAATCTGTTCGCTGCCGTCCGGCCGCTTCATACCTTGAGCAATGCCGATGTGCTTGACCTGCTCATCTGCGAACATCTGGTCGATCGAATAGATTGGCCCGCATGGCACGCCAATCGAATTGAATAGATCGATCCATTCGGCACTGCTCTTGTGGACCGTGCGCTTGTCGATCTCCGCATTCAGGGCGTCCCGGTTCTTTGAACGCAGGGCGCCGGTGGCATAATCGGGGTGCTTGATCAGCTCAGGCGACTCGATCGCGTTGCAGAGGCGTTCCCACATTACTTGCCCGGTCGAGGCAATGTTGATGTGGCCGTCTTTGGTCCTGAACACGCCGGTCGGAATGCTGGTGGGATGATTATTGCCTGCCTGTTTCGGCACTTCGTGCGCCTGCAGCCAGCGGGCGGCCTGAAAGTCGAGCATGAATATCTGCGCCTGCAAAAGCGAGGTATTCACCCATTGCCCCTCGCCGGAGGTTTCCCGTTCCAGCAGCGCAACCAGGATACCCAACGCGCAGAACAACCCGGCGGAGAGATCCGCGATCGGAACGCCAACGCGCACCGGTCCCTGCCCGGGCAAGCCGGTAATCGACATGAGGCCGCCCATGCCTTGCGCGATCTGGTCAAAACCGGGCCGGTCGCGATAGGGGCCGTCCTGGCCAAAGCCGGAGATGCTTGCGAGGATGATGCGTTTGTTGATCTTGCGCAGCGACTGGTAATCGATGCCGAGCCGGTCCTTCACATCCGGACGAAAGTTCTCGACAACCACATCGGCCTTCTCGACCATGCGCTTGAACGCCGCGAGGCCTTTTGGCGATTTCAGATCAAGCGTGATGCTGCGCTTGTTGCGGTGCAGATTCTGAAAATCAGGCCCGTTGCGAGGACCGCCGGGCCCCTCGCCTTTTTCCAGGTGCGGCGGCGTTTCGATCTTGATGACATTGGCGCCCCAGTCGCCGAGCTGGCGGACGCAGGTTGGGCCTGAGCGCACGCGGGTCAGATCGAGAACGGTAAAGCGAGAAAGGGCCTGGGAGGCCCTGGGGAACGGCATTCGACGGCTCCGAAGTACGTATTTCGGCTCAAAAGTGGATTTTCGCGCCCGACATTCCCCGATCTCCCTTGCCTTGTCCATCGGCGAAAGGAGCCGCTTGCAGCCACTTTATTCATCATTTGACCGAATAAGGAGCTGCCGCGCCTTGAAAAGGACATCGCCGGCTGTCATATGACCGGTGCGGATGAAAGACCCGGTCTCGGGTTTGCGGGCTGCGTGCACGAAGCTCATTAAAACGAATTTCGCCCCGCCCATCCGATTCCTGAACCTGACGACACCCTGGCAACGCGGGATGTCTTTAACCCCGCGATTCCGCCGCTCGCATCAGCGACGCGGCCGTCTCGCCGTATAAGAAAGAGACTCTTTGACTTCATTTAACGAGTTCGGCCTCGAAGAGCCGATCAACCGCGCCCTCGCGGAAGAAAAATACGTAACTCCCACCCCGATTCAAACCCAGACCATTCCGATTGCCGCACAAGGCCGCGATGTCATTGGCATTGCGCAGACCGGCACCGGCAAGACCGCCGCCTTTGCATTGCCGATCCTGAATCACCTCTACAACAAGCGTCAGCGTCCTGCGCAGAAATCCTGCCGCGCGCTGGTGCTTTCGCCGACGCGTGAA
>Ga0075424_100002978_pt1 | contig 15720 bp, 15 predicted proteins | sample SoiMethybrSBSTD3_FD_75301 | JGI IMG/M metagenome (GOLD analysis project Ga0075424, IMG submission 75301) | Bulk soil microbial communities from a Populus tree surrounding site in Tennessee, USA - Soil MetaG P. TD hybrid SBSTD3 | ecosystem: Environmental > Terrestrial > Soil > Tree plantation...
CTCGAGCGCGACTGGGCGCGCGACTTGGACCTCGCCTGCGCCTTGTCGCCCGCGCACCTGTCGCTGTACGGGCTCACGGTCGAGGAACGGACCCCTCTGGCCCGCTGGATCTCGCGCGACGCCGTTCGACCTTCGGAGGACGAGCGCTACGCCGACGAGTACCTGCTCGCTCACACGCGCCTGGCGACTTGCGGCTATCAGTTCTACGAAGTCTCGAATGCCGCACGCGACGGCCATCGCTCCCGCCATAACTCCGCCTATTGGTCCGGTCGCGCGTATGTGGGACTCGGTCCGGCCGCGCACTCCTTCGACGGCCGCGTGCGTCGCTGGAATCTTTCAGCGTGGGAGACCTATCGGCGCGCGATCGCCTCCGGACTGCCGGTGGTCGAGGCCGAGGAGGTCCTGACGGAGGAGCAGCGTGAGCTGGAGAGCCTCTACCTCGCGTTGCGCACCGATGCAGGGTTGGCCGTTACCGCCCTCGACCGCCCTCTACCGCCCTGTACCGCTGAATGGATAGCGCGGGGATGGGCGGAGATCAGGGACCAGCGGCTGGTGTGCACGCCCGAGGGGTGGCTGCGGCTCGACTCCCTGGTGCGTGACTTGACCAGCCTGGGTCGCGTGACCTAAATTGTTAGTAGGTAATAGCTTGGGTGACATGGTTGCATCCCTGAACGAGCGCGAGCGCCAGGTCCTCGAAGCCGTCATCGAGACCTACGTGGAAACCGCCGAGCCGGCGGGGAGCCGCACTATTTCCAAGAAGTTCGGTCATACGCTCTCCGCCGCCACGATTCGCAACACCATGAGCGACCTCGAGGAAAAGGGGTACCTCTACCACCCCCACACATCCGCGGGCCGCATCCCCACCGATCTCGCGTACCGTGTGTATGTGAACTCACTCATGCGGCTGTCCCAGGTGTCGCCATCCGACTCGCACCACATCCGCGAGGAGCTCGCAGAGCGTAACGCCGTGGACCAGATCCTCGAGCGGGCGGCGCAGGTGCTCGGCGTGCTCACGAAAGAGCTCGGCGTGGCCGTGGGTCCGACGCTCGACGAGGCGGTGCTCGAGCGGCTGGAGCTGATGCGAGCTGGGTCCGACCGGCTCCTGCTGGTGCTCACGCTCAGGAGCGGAGTGGTGCGCACCATCTTCGTGGAAGTGCCCGCGGCCATGGCGCCCGAGATCGTAGTACAAGTGGCGGTGGTTCTGAACGAGCGTCTCGCGGGGCTGACGCTGCGCGAGATTCGTTCGACGTTGTCCGAGCGGCTGCGCGATGCCGCGCCCGACGTGGGGTCGAGCCAGCTCTTGAACATCTTCATCCAGGAGGCGGAGGACCTGTTCGACGTGCCGGCCACGGGGGCCGCTGGCGGGGGCGTCGTGCTGGGGAGCGCGCAGCTGCTCGCCGGCCAGCCCGAGTTCGCCACCAAGGAGCGGCTGCAGGGACTGCTGGAGGTCACTGAGCGTCGGGACATCCTGCGTGAGGCGCTGGCCAAGCGACTCGGCCAGGGGCTCACCATCACCATCGGCACCGAGCATCAGGACGCGACGCTCGCGCCCTTCACGCTGGTAACGGCTTCCTACCGGCTGGGCCCCCTGGCCGGCGTCATCGGCGTCATGGGCCCGACGCGCATGCCGTACGACAAGATCGTGGCGCTCGTGGATCACACGAGCCGCCTCGTGGGTGAGTTGCTCGAGTGAAGCGGGATTTCTACACCATCCTGGGAGTCAAGCGCGACGCAGACGAGGCCGAGATCAAGAAGGCCTATCGCCGCCTCGCGATGAAGCACCATCCCGACCGCGTCGCATCCGGAGAGAAAGACGCGGCGGAGGCGAAGTTCAAGGAGATCACCGAGGCCTACGAGGTGCTGCGCGACCCCGAGCGGCGCGCTGCCTACGACCGCTACGGCGAAGCGGGGCTGAGGAGCGGCGCGGGCGCGGGTGGTGGGGGGTTCACGCACTTCGATCTGTCGGAAGCCCTCAACATCTTCATGCGGGACTTCGGTGGGTTGGGCGGGTTCGACGCCTTTTTCGGGGGCGCCGAGCGCGCCCGTCGGGAACGCAATCGCGGCGAGGACCTGAAGGTCACCCTGAAGCTCAGCCTCGCCGAAGTCGCCAGCGGCACCACCAAACGGGTGAAGGTCCGCACGCTGGAGCGCTGCACGGCGTGCGGCGGTACCGGGGCGACGCCCGGCACCAAGGCCGCGAGCTGCGCCACGTGCGCCGGCACCGGCGAAGTGCGGCGCGCCGCGCGCTCCATGTTCGGACAGTTTGTGTCCGTTTCGCCATGCCCTACCTGCGCGGGCGAGGGCACGGTGATCCAGCAGCCCTGCTCCAAGTGTCAAGGCGACGGCCGCGTCCGCGCCGAGAAAGAGATCGAGATCAACGTCCCCGCGGGCGTCGCCGACCATCACTACCTCACCATGCGGGGACACGGCGTCCCGGGGCCGCGCAACGGGCCGGCGGGCGACCTGCTCGCCGTGCTCGACATCGCCGAGGACCCGCGGTTCGAGCGCCACGGCGACGACCTGATCTACGACCTGCCGGTCTCGTTCACCCAGGCGGCGCTCGGCGCGGAGGTCGAGATCCCGACGCCGTACGGCGACTCGACGCTCGAAATCCACCCGGGCACGCAGACCGGGGCCGTGTACCGGCTGCGCGGCAAGGGGCTGCCGCGGGTGGGCGAAGCGGGTCGCGGCGACCTGCACGTGCGGGTGCACGTCTGGACGCCCGTCAAGCTGACGACGGAGCAGCGCGCCCTGCTCGAGCAGTTCGCCAAGATCGAGAGCAAGCCGCCCGCGGAAGGGCACACCGGCAAGAAGTTCTGGGAGCAGCTGCGCCAGGCGTTCGGGGGCTAACTGACCCCGGGCGCGAGGCCGGGGTGAAAGGGGACTATGCCCGGAAGCTGTGTATTCTGCAGAATCGCCGCGGGCGAGATCCCGGCGACGATCGTGAAGCGCGGCGACGGCATGCTGGCGTTCAAGGACGCGAACCCGCAGGCCCCTACGCACGTCCTCGTGATCCCCACGCATCATGTGGCCACGCTCAACGAGGCGAAGGACGCGGGCCTGCTGGGGAAGCTGCTCGGGTTCGCGCGCGATCTGGCGCGTGAGGTCGGGATCGCGGAGCGCGGGTATCGCGTCGTGGTGAACACGAACCCCGACGGCGGACAGACGGTGTTCCATCTGCACCTCCACGTGCTCGGCGGCCGGCCGATGACGTGGCCGCCAGGATGAAACGGCGACGGGTTGCCCCCCGGAATCGGGAGCGCTAACTTTTTGCGTCCGTCACAGTTAACCAGAGCGGGGATCCTGTCCGACTTGCGACACCACTATCCCGACGATAAGCCGGACGAGCGGCGCGGGCCCAAACAGACCGCGGCCCGCCGCAAAGGCCGGCGTACGCACCCGGCCTGACGTGGCGAGCTTGCCCGAGCGGCTGCGCGCCGCGATGAACGAATCTCGCAAACAACGCGATCACGGGCGCACGCTTCTCCTCTCCACCATCCTCGCAGACCTCAAGAACCGCGAACTCGAGCTCCAGCACCCCGCTTCCGACGACGAGGCGGCCGAGGTCGTGCGCCGCGGCATCAAGCGGCGGCGCGAGGCGGCCGAGCAGTACACCGCTGCGGGCCGCCCCGACCGGGCCGAGGGGGAGCTGGGCGAGGTGAAGGCCCTCGAGCAGTTCCTCCCCGCCGCGGTGGACGCCGACGAGATCCGGCGCGCGGTGCGGGAGGCGATCGCCGCCGGCGCGAAGGATCTCGGAAAGGTCATGGGACAGGTGATGCCCCAGTTCAAAGGTCGGGCGGACGGCAAGCTGGTGAATCAGATCGTCCGCGAGGAGCTGGCGGCGGCCGTATGACAGTCGGGGGAGGGGTCGCACCCTCCGTACTGGAGACTCTCGAGTTCCCTGCCGCGCTGGAGCGGGTGGCGGCGCACGCCGCCGGGCCGCTCGGCGCCGCCCGCGTGACCCACCGCTCGCCCACGACCGATCCCCCGGCCATCAGCGCCGCGCTCGCACAAGTCGCAGAGCTCGCCGCCCTCCTCCTGACGGACGATGCGATTCGTGCGGAGCCCGTCCCCGATATCGGGGCTGCCCTCGAGCTGTTGGGGGTGCCGGGGAGCGCGCTCGAAGGGGCCGCGCTGGCGCAGCTGGGGCGGGCGCTCGCGGCCGCGCGCGTCGTCGCCGGCGATCTGGCCCGGCTCGCCGCCGACGCGCCGCGCACCGCCGCGCTGCGCGTCGATCCTCCCCCGAGAGAGCTCGAGCAGCGGCTCACCGTCTCGCTCGACCCGGAGGGCCAGGTGCAGGACGGCGCGTCCCGCGCCCTCGCGCGAGCCCGGCGCGCGGTACGGGAGGCGCGGGCGCGTCTGGTGCAGAAGCTGGACGCCATGCTGGCCGCGCTCGACCCCACCGAGCGAGCACCCGACGCGGCCGTCACGCTGCGCGAAGGCCGCTATGTGATTCCCGTCCGCGCGACCGCCCGGGCGCGCATCGGCGGCATCGTGCACGACGAGTCGGCTACCCGCGCCACTGTCTTTCTCGAGCCGCCGGAGGTCATCGAGCTCGGCAACGCGCTGCGCGCCGCCGAGGTCGAGGAGCAGCGGGAAGTCCTGCAGGTGCTGCGCGACCTGACCGAGCTGTTGCGCCCCCATCGCGACGCGATGGCGGCGGCGTGGGAGATGTGCATCGCGTTCGACGACCTGTGCGCCCGTGCGCGCTATGCGGTGGAGGTGAACGGCTTCGCTCCCGCTATCGGCACGGGACCGCTCGAGATCCGGAACGGTCGCCACCCGTTGCTCGTTCCCCCTCTCCAAGAAGTGGAGAGGGGGACAGGGGGTGAGGCAGTCGTCGTCCCGTTCGATCTGGCGCTCGCGCCCGACGAGTTCACCGTCCTGGTCTCCGGCCCGAACACCGGTGGCAAGACCGTGCTCATCAAGGCGGTGGGCCTGCTCGCCCTCATGGCGCAGAGCGGCATCATCCCGCCGATCGGCCCGCAGTCGACCCTTCCGGTGTTCACCGGGGTGTTTGCCGACATCGGGGACCGCCAGTCCATCGCGGCGAGCCTCTCAACGTTCTCGGCCCACGTGGCGCTGCTGCGCGACATCCTCGAGCGAGCCGGGGCGGGTTCCCTCGTGCTGCTCGACGAGATCGGCAGCGGTACCGACCCCGCCGAGGGGGGAGCGCTCGCGACGGCGGTACTGCAGACGCTCACCCGCCGCCGGGCGGTGACGCTCGCGACCACGCACCTGGGCGCGCTGAAGCAGCTCGCGGCGGAGACCGTGGGCATCGTCAACGCGTCGCTCCAGTTCGATGCCGACACCCTGACGCCGACCTACCGGCTGTTGAAAGGCGTGCCCGGACGATCCTACGGGCTCGCCATCGCACGTCGTCTGGGAATCGCGCCTGACGTACTGGAGATCGCCGAGCGGGCCGTGCCCGGAGCCGAGCGGGCGCTGGACGCGCTGCTGGCCAGCGTCGAGGCCCGGGCACGCGAGTTGGAGGCGAAAGCGCAGGAGCTAGGCACGCGGGAAGCGAGCGTCCGCGCGGATGCCGAGCGGCTCGACGCGCGGGCCGCCGAGCTGGCCGCGCGCGAACGCGACGTGAAAGCTCGGGCGCAGAGCCTCGAACGGGCGGCACGCGAGCAGACCCGCGCCTATCTGCTGGAGGCGCGCAAGAAGGTGGAAGAGGCACTGGGGCGGGCGCGGGCGGCGGTGGACGAGGCAACGGCTCGGGAGGCTCGACGGCTCGTCGAAAAGGCAATCGAAGACACTGCCGGTGAAACAGCCGGGGAAAAACCCGGGGAAGGGTGGATGTCGTTGGAGGACCTGAAGCGCGTGCGCCAGGGATCGCCCTCCTCCGCCCTCCACCATCCTCCACCGCCCTCCACCGCCCGCCCGCCGGCCGTCAACGCCGCAACGGAAATCTCTCTCATCGGCCTCCGCGTCGCTGAGGCCGAGCCGCTGCTCGTCAAGGCGCTCGACGACGCCATCCTCGCCGATCTTCCCCAGCTTCGTGTGGTCCACGGCAAGGGGACCGGCGCGCTCCGCCAGTTTGTGCACGAGGTCCTCGCGGCCGACCCGCGCGTCAAGCGGTTCGGGTTCGCGCCGCCGAACCAAGGTGGCCACGGCGTCACGCTCGTGGAGTTCAAGGCGTGAGCCTCATCCCCGACGACGTGATCGAGCAGGTGCGCGAGGCCGCGGACATCGTGGGCATCATCGGCGAGCACGTCGAGCTCAAGCGGACCGGGTCCGATTTCCGCGCCCCCTGTCCATTTCACGGGGGCACGCACCGCAACTTCGCCGTCATCCCACGCAAGGGGATGTTCTACTGCTTCGTGTGTCACGCCGGTGGGGACGTGTTCACGTTTTTCATGAAAAAGCTCGGCATGGACTATCCCACGGCCGTGCGCGAGGTGGCGCGCCGGGCGGGGATCACCATCCCGGAGCGGGGGCCCGCCGGGGGAGGGCCCGATCCCCGGGAGCCGCTGTACAGTGCCGTGGCGGCGGCCGCCGACTGGTTCGCCCGCCAGCTGCTGGAGAGCCCCGAAGCACAAGTCGCCCGCGATTACCTGACCACCCGACACCTGGACCTCGAGACCGTCCAGCCGCTCGGCCTCGGGTACGCGCCCAAGGGCAGGGCGTTCCTCGACGCAATGAAAGGGTTGGGCGTGCGTGATGAGGTGTTGCTCGAGGCGGGTCTGTTGGCTAGACGGGAGGATGGCACGCTCGCGCCCCGGTTCCGCGGCCGGTTGCTCTTTCCGATCCATGACGTGCGCGCCCGCGTGGTGGGCTTCGGTGGCCGCATCCTCGGCGAAGGAGAGCCCAAGTATCTCAACTCCCCCGATACACCGATCTTCCACAAGGGAAAGCTGCTCTACAACCTGCACATCGCGAAGCACGCGATGCGTAAGGCGGAGCGCGCCATCCTGGTGGAAGGCTACTTCGATGTGCTGCGCCTTTCCCTCGCCGGGACCGAAGAGGTCGTGGCCCCGCTCGGCACGGGGCTGACCCCGGACCAGGCCCAGCTCGTGAAGCGCCATGCGCTCCACGTGATCCTGCTGTACGACTCGGACGAGCCCGGGTTGCGCGCCACGTTCCGCGCCGGCGACGAGCTGCTGCGCGAGGGATTGCGCGTGAGTGTGGCTAGCCTCCCGGCAGGCGAGGATCCAGACACCCTGGTCCAGAAGCACGGCCCCGCGGGACTGGAGCAGATCCTCAAGGACGCGGTCGATGTGTTGGAGCGGAAGATCCAGATTCTCGACCGCAAAGGATTCTTCGGAACCTTGCCGGGCCGACGGCGCGCGCTCGACCGCCTGCTGCCGACGATTCGCGCGGCGAAGGACCCGATCACGCGGGAGCTCTACATATCCCGGACTGCCGAGGCCGCTGGTGTCCGGAAGGACGTGTTGGAGCGAGAAATCCTGGGAGCGGGGAGCAGGGAGCGGTTCCCTCCTAGCGCACCGCAAGGTCCCGCTCCCCGCTCCCCGCTCCCGGCGAGTGCCGAGAAGGCCCTTCTGCTCCTGATGTTGGAAGGCGACCCGTGGAAGTCCCGCGTGACCGAGGCCGTCGACCCCGAGGAGCTCGAGTTCCCACCCTATCGCGCCGTGTTCGAAAGCGTCGCCGACGACGCCGTCCTCGCGCTCGACGACACCTCGGCCCGCGCGTACGAGCAGCTCAAGGCGGAGGGCCTCGGGGCCCGGGATCCCAACGAGATGTACGAGCTCGCCGTCAATTGGATGGAAGCCCGGCGGCTGGAGCGGCAGCTGGAGCAGCTCGATGATCAGCTCCCGTTCGAGAGTCCCGAGCGGCAGGCGTCCCTGATTGCGGAGAAGCGTCGCGTGTTCGACGAGCTCCGCAAGCGCTACCCGCGGTACAAGATCGCTAAGAGGAGGAGAGGTGCACCCGGAACTTGAAGCGTTGTTGACGCTGCAGGAGAAAGATCAGGCGGTGACGGCGAGCGATGAGGCCCTCGCCGCGCTCGCCCCCGAGCTGGCGGCGCTCGACGAGGCGCACGCGGCGGCCGAGCGCGCCCTTGCGGTGGCGCGGGCCGGCATCCAGGCCGCCATCGACCGGCGCGACGAGCTGGAGGGCAAGATCGCCAACTATCGGTCCATGCAGGAGCAGCGGCGCCAACGCCTCGAGTGGGTGCGGGGCGCGAAGGAAGCCTCGACCCTCATGGCGGAGCTGGACCTCGCCCGCTCGGTGCTGGCGAAAGAAGAGGCCGAGTTCATGCGGTCGGGGGATGCGGTCACCGAAGCCGAGCGCAAGGCCGCGGAGGCGGAGCGGGCGCTCGAAGAGGTGCGGGCCCGGCAGGCTCCGCTGCGCGAGGCGCTGGCCGGAAAGCGCGACCAGATTGCCGCCGAGCGTGAAGGCGCGTTCGCGGAGCGCGAGCGCGCCACCACGGCCGTGAGCGCCGGGCTGCTGTCGCGCTACGAGCGGATCCGGCGCGGCAAAGCCCCGCTGGCGCTGTACGCCCTGCACGGCGACGCCTGTGGCCACTGTTTCACGGCCGTCCCGACGCAGCGCCGGGCCCTGATCCAGCGTGGCGCGTCGATCGAAGGCTGCGAGGCCTGCGGCGTGCTGCTGTACGCCCCAGAATGATTCCCGCCCGCTGGGCGGTCGCGGCGCCGCCCGATCCGCAGCTCACAGCCGCCCTCGCATCGGACCTCCACATCCCCGAGACCCTCGCTGCCATCCTCGTGCAGCGCGGGCTCGCCGTACCCGAGCACGCCAAAGCGTTTCTGCGCCCCGACCTCGAGCGCCTCTCGGACCCACACGGCTGGGCCGATATGCCGCGGGCGGTCGAGTTGATCGCCGCCGCGGTCCGGAACGGCACCCCGATCCTGATCCACGGCGACTACGACGTAGACGGGCAATGTGGCGCGGCACTCCTCACCCGCGTGCTCTCGAACGTCGGCGCCCGGGCGCATGCCTTCGTGCCGCACCGGCTGCGCGACGGATACGATTTCGGGCCCGCCGGGCTCGCGGAAGCCCGCCGCCTCGGCGCCGGGCTGATCATCACGTGCGACTGCGGCATCACCGCCGTGGACGCGGTGCGCGCGGCGCGCGCCGCCGGCATCGACGTCATCGTCACCGATCATCATCTCCCCGGGGACGAGCTCCCGCCGGCCTCGGCGGTGCTCGACCCGCGCCGCGCCGACTGCCCCTCGGACGAAAAGGATCTGTGCGGGACCGGCGTCGCGTTCAAGCTGGCGCAGGCCCTGGTGCCGGCGCTGGGGTTGTCGCCCCACCTGCCGTTGCACTTCCTCGACCTGGTGGCGCTCGCGACGGTGGCCGACGTCGTGCCGCTCACGGGCGAAAACCGCATCCTGGTGCGCCACGGGCTCAAGCTGCTCGCGGAGTCGCACTGGACCGGTGTGCGGGCGCTCGTCGAAACGGCGGGCCTCGCGGGCAAGCCGATCAAGTCGGGCCATGTCGGGTTCATCCTGGCGCCGCGCCTCAACGCGGCGGGCCGGATCGGAGACGCCAACGACGGGCTGCGGCTGCTCCTGTCCGACGATCCGCTCGAGGCCGCGGCCATCGCCCGCGAGCTCGAGACGCTCAACGCCCGGCGCCAGGCGCTGGACCAGCGCATCCTCGACGAGGCGGTGGAGCTGGCCGAGCGGGTGCTCGTGCCGGAGGACCGCGCGCTGGTGCTCGCGGCCGACGCCTGGCACCCGGGGGTCATCGGGATCGTCGCCTCCCGGTTGGTGGAGCGGTATGGGCGGCCCACCTTCCTCGTCGCCTGGGACGAGGGCAGCGAGCTGGGGCGGGGCTCGGGGCGGAGTGTCGCGGGGTTCGATCTGCACGCCGCGCTGCATCGCGTCGGACACCATCTCGAGAAATACGGCGGCCACACCATGGCGGCGGGGCTCACCATCCGGCGGGATCGCTACGAGGCATTTCGTGTTGCGTTTCTCGCCGTCGCGGGCGAGCTTCTGAGCCCCGACGACCTGGTGCCCGCCCAGCGGGTCGACCTGGAGCTGCCCTTGGGTCTCGTCAGCGATGAGCTGGAGAAGCTGATCCGCCACCTCGAGCCGTGCGGTCCGGGGAATCCGGCGCCGGTCTTCGGCGTACGCCAGGCCCGGGCCGTCGGCGCGCGGCGCGTCGGGACCAACCACCTGCGCTTCACCCTGGACGACGCGTCGGGCGTGCTCCCGGCCATCGCGTTCCAGTGGGCCGATGCGATCCCCGACCATTGGCTCGCTGAGCGGCTGGACGTCGCCTTCCGGCTGGAGCGCGACGAGTGGCAGGGGCGGACCACGCTGCAGGCGCGGGTGGCGGCGATGGCGCCCAGTCAATGAACGCGGAAGTCGGAACGCGGAACGCGGAACAGGCGCTCGCCTTGCTGTTCCGCGTTCCGAGTTCCGCGTTCCGCGTTGAGAGGGGGGACGGGGTGGGGACGATCAGGATCATCGCCGGGGACTTCAAGGGCCGGCGTTTGAAGACGCCTGCGGGCGACAAGGTGCGCCCCACCGGGGACCGGGTGCGCGAGGCATGGTTCTCCATTCTCCAGCGCCCGCTGCGTGGCGCGCGCGTGCTCGACCTGTTCGCGGGCTCGGGGGCGCTGGGCCTGGAAGCGCTGTCGCGCGGAGCGGTGAGCGCGGACTTCGTGGAGATCCACCGGCTCGCGCTGTCGTCGCTCAAGTCCAACATCACGCTCCTCAAAGTGGACGACCGGACGGCGGTGCATCGCGTGGACGCCCTCAAGTTCGCGGAGCAGCTCCACCCCGGGCAGTACGACGTGGCGTTCGCGGACCCGCCGTATGCGAGCGGGCAGGCGGCCCGGCTCGTGGCGCTGTTCCGGGTGAACCCGTTTGCGCGCATCATCTCGATCGAGCATCCGGCGGACCAGCCGATTCCCGGCGACGACACCCGGCGCTACGGCGATACCGCCGTGACCTTCATCTACGCCCCATGACCGCTCCCGCGCCCCGCGTCGCCGTCTACCCCGGCTCGTTCGACCCGATCACGCGGGGGCACGAGGACCTGATCCGCCGCGCCAAGAGCTTCGCCGACCGCGTGATCGTCGCCGTCGCGGTGAACGTGGCCAAGCAGCCGCTCTTCACCCTCGACGAGCGCGTAGCGTTGATCCGGCAGGCGGTCGAGGATCCCAGCGTGGAGGTGCGCTCCTTCGACGGCCTGCTCGCCGAGTTCGCCCGCGCGGCCGGGGCGACGGTCATCGTGCGGGGCCTGCGGGCCGTGAGCGACTTCGAGTACGAGTTCCAGATGGCGCTCATGAACCGGAACCTCGCGCCGGGCATCGAGACGGTGTTCCTCGTGCCCGCGTTCGATCTCACCTACCTGAGCTCGAGCCTGGTGCGCGAAGTGGCGCGCTTTGGCGGCGACGTGTCGCAGCTCGTTCACCCCGCGGTTCAAAAGGCGCTCAGGAAAAAGTTCGGCAAGTGACGTTCCGCGACTCGGTGTACGAGCGGGCGCGCCGTGCCGGTCGCCGCATCGTGCTGCCCGAGGGAAACGACGCCCGAGTGCGAGAGGCGGCGCAGCGGATCGAGAGCTTGGCGCTCGGGCGTGTGCAGCTCTTGGACGGTACCGCTCCCCGCTCCCCGCTCCCCGACATGCTTGAGTTGCTGCGCACCCGGCGGCCCGACCGGTTTCCCACCGACGTGGCCGCCGCCGCCGCGCTGGACCATCCCCTGACGTACGGCGCCGCGCTGGTCGGGCTGGGCCGCGCCGACGTTATGGTCGGCGGGGCGACCTTTCCGAGCGGCGACACGATCCGCGCCGCGCTGTGGGCGGTGGGTGCCGCGCCCGGAATCACGACGGTGAGCGGTGCCTTCTATATGGTACGGGACGATGCCGTGCTCACCTTCACCGACTGCGCCGTCGTGCCCGAGCCCACGCCGGAACAGCTCGCCGATTCGGCGGTGGCGGCGGCGCGCGATCGGCGCCGCATCGTGGGCGACGAGCCGATCGTCGCGTTCCTTTCCTACAGTACGAAGGGCAGCGCGGCGGGACCGCGCGTCGAGCGCGTGCAGCAGGCGCTCGAGCATCTGGCGCGACGGCGGCCGGATTTCGCGTTCGACGGGGAGCTGCAGACCGATGCCGCGCTGGTCGCCACGGTGGCCGCGCGCAAAGCCCCGGGCTCGCGCGCTGCGGGACGCGCCAATGTGCTCGTGTTTCCCGATCTTGACAGCGGCAACATCGGCTACAAACTGGTGCAGCGCCTGGGCGGTTGGGAGGCGATCGGTCCGATCCTCCAGGGACTCGCGCGACCCGTCGCCGACCTGTCGCGGGGCGCGACGGCCGATGATATTGTGGACACGGTAGCGGTCGCCGTCCTTCAAGCGGGAGAGCGGTCATGAGCTTCAGTCTCAAGAAGGACAAGCAGGGTGTGGTGGTGGTCGGGGTGGACGGGCAGCTGATCGTCGGCAACCGTCAAGAGCTGAAGCAGAAAGTGCTCGACACTTTGGAGAGCGGCGGCCGGAAGTTCGTCATCGACTTCTCCAAGACCGGCTACATCGACTCGTCCGGCCTCGGCGTCCTAGTGTCGCTCTCGAAAAAGATCCGCGAGCAGGGTGGGGATCTGCGGTTATGCGGCCTCAATGAAGACCTGCAGACGCTGTTCGAGCTGACCAAACTGGACACGCTCTTCGCGATCGCGCGAACACCCGAGGAGGCGCTCGCCGCTTTCTGACCCGTGACCACGCCGCAGCCCCTCCAGGTTCGCCGCCGCAGGACGGGAGGTGAGACTGAGATCGAGCTCTCGCTCGACGTGCCGAGCGACCTCGAGTACGTCGGCCCGGCGGTGGAGCTGATCGCGGACGAGCTGCCCGGCGGTCCCCTCTCCCCCCGTCGCATCCGATTCAACTTCCGCACCGCGTTCGCGGAAGCCCTCGCCAACGCCATCGCCTATGGCAACCACCGGGACCCGGGACGCTTGGTGCGCGTACGGGTCGAGGTCGGGCGCGACGCCGTCCGCCTGCATGTGACCGACGAGGGCAACGGGTTCGACCCGACAGGCGTCCCCGATCCCACGCTGCCCGAGCGCCTCGAGCGCGAGGACGGTCGTGGCCTGTTCGTGCTGCGGAGCCTCGTGGACCAGGTCGCCTTCAACGACCAAGGGAACTCGGTGTGCCTGACGCTCCGGGCGGGCTGACGCGGGTGGAGCGACTGCTCCCGTTGCTCGGGCGGCTCGCCGGGGCGCGCCTGCGGCTGCGCCGGACCGGCGAGCCCGGCCCGCCGGACGGGACGGCGCGGCTCGAGCCGATTCCCGAGACCGAGGGGCTGTGGCTCGAAATCAGCAACGGGGGATCGGGGAAGCCACTGACCCCGGGCGCCAGCCCGGGGACGGACCAGGAGCTGGCCCAGGTCGTGGGTTCCGTGCTTGGCGCCGAGCGCGATGCCGTCCAGGTCGCGGCCGAGCTGTCGGAGCGCTACGAGGAGATCGACCTCATCTACACGATCAGCGAGATCTTGGGCCACACGATCCGGCTCGATGAAGCCGCAGACCGGATCCTGCGCGAGGTGTCGACGGTCGTCGGCGCGCGGCGCGCGACGCTCCTGGTGCATGACGCCGACCAGAAGATGCTGCGCATCGTGGCGGCGCGCGGCATGGACCCCCAGGACGCGGAGCCGATCGAGGTAGACGACGCCTGCTCGGTCGCCGCGCGCGTGTTCCGCGAGATGCGGATCGTGAGCTACGATCCGACCGACCCCCAGGCCCCGAACCCCGGCTGCCCGGAGGGCCGGAACTACCGCGGCCAGGCGTTTCTCTCGGTGCCGGTCCTGTACGCGGCGCCGGGGGCGCGCGGCAAGCCGATCGGTGTGATCAACCTGACGGACCGGGTGGGGGGCGACGCGTTCACGGCGGGCGACCGCAAGCTGGTGGCCGCGATCGCGAACCAGATCGGCGCCGCGATCGAGAACGCCCGCCTCGTCGCCCGCGATCTCGGGCAGCAGCGCGTGCTGCGGGAGCTCGAGCTGGCGCGCGATCTCCAGCTCAAGCTGCTCCCGTCGCCCGGTGTGCTCGGATCGCGCGTGGACGTCGCCGCGCGCTGCCGTCAGGCCGAATCGGTGGGCGGCGACTTCTACAACCTGCTCAACCTGCGGGCGGACCGCATCGGGGTGATGATCGGCGACGTGACCAGCCATGGCTTCGGCGCCGCGCTGATCATGGCCCTCGTGATGGCCGCCTCCGGCATCCACGCGGAATCGGCCGAGACGCCGACCGAGGTGCTGCGTCGACTCGAGGAGTCGCTCGCCGATGAGCTCGCGAGCACCGAGATGTTCCTCACCGTGTTCTACGCCGTCGTCGACCCGACCGCCGGGCGGATCACGTTCGCCAACGCCGGCCATCCGCACGCGTTTCTCGTATCGACGCGGACGGGCCAGGCGGTGCGGCTCGAAGCCACCCGCCCGCCGCTGGGGCTCGCCACCACGCCGGGCGAGGATGCCGGGCTCACCTGGGCGCGGCGCGAGGCGATCATCTGTCTCTTCACGGACGGCGTCGTCGAGGCGTTGGGCGGGGGCGGGCAGAGCGAGCGGTTCGGCGAGGAGCGCGTGCTCGGCCACGTGGCGCGATTGAAGGACCGCCCGGCGCGCGAGATCCTCGAGTCCGTGCACGCCGACCTCGCCGGTTTCACGGGCGGCGCGCCGCCTGCCGACGATCGCACCGTCGTCATCCTCAAGGTGTGATCCCGGACAAGCGGCTCGGCCAGCACTTCCTCACCGACCGGAACATCCTGCAGCGTATCGTCGACGCGCTCGAGCCCGCGCCCGACGACGTCGTCGTCGAGATCGGAGCGGGGAAGGGGAGCCTCACCGAGCAGCTGCTCTCCCGCGGCCTGCGGGTGATTGCGATCGAGAAGGATCGGCGGCTGGCAGCCGAACTCGGAACGCGGAAGTCGGAACGCGGAACAGATAGACTGACCGTCGTCCACGGAGACGCGCTGCGCGTAGAGTGGCAGGCACTGCTTGTTCCGCGTTCCGCGTTCCGCGTTCCGCCTTTCAAGCTCGTCGGCAACATCCCCTATAACATCACGACGCCCCTGATCGACAAAGCCCTCACGCCGCCCCTTCCCGCGCGCATCGTGTTTCTCGTCCAGGCCGAGGTCGCCGACCGCCTCGCCGCGCCCCCGGGGTCCAAGACGTACGGCGCCCTGTCCATCGGCGTGCAGGCCGTGGCTCGCGTGGAGCGGCTGTTCACCGTACACGCCGGGGCGTTCACGCCGCCGCCCAAGGTCACGAGTGCCGTGGTGCGTCTCACCCCGCTCGCGCAGCCGCTCGTCGCGCCCGACGAGATCGCCGCATTCCGCGCGTTCGTCACGGCCTGTTTCACCCGCCGCCGCAAGCAGCTGCGCAACGTGGTCATGGCGGCCACGGGGCGCTCGGCCGGCGTCGTAGCGCCGGGCCTCGCGGCGCTCGGGCTCGATGCGGCGGCGCGTCCCGAGACGCTCGCCGTGGAATCATTCGTGCGGCTCTTGCGTTGGAGTGCTCGATTGTGAAATAATTCACAATATGAGGAAGATCTCTGAGAGCACGGTGCGGCGGCTCTCCCTGTACCTCCGGTTCCTCGAGCAGTTCGACGCGCAAGGCCAGACCACCATCTCTTCCGCCGAGCTGGCCCGGCGCGCCGGCACCACCTCGGCGCAGGTGCGCAAGGACCTGTCTTTCTTCGGCTCGTTCGGGAAGCGCGGCCTGGGCTATTCCGTTCCCGAGCTCACCGCCCGCATCCGCGACATCCTGGGGTTGCGACGCACCTACCGCGTC
>Ga0075424_100002979_pt1 | contig 15719 bp, 15 predicted proteins | sample SoiMethybrSBSTD3_FD_75301 | JGI IMG/M metagenome (GOLD analysis project Ga0075424, IMG submission 75301) | Bulk soil microbial communities from a Populus tree surrounding site in Tennessee, USA - Soil MetaG P. TD hybrid SBSTD3 | ecosystem: Environmental > Terrestrial > Soil > Tree plantation...
AACGCGCAAAGTTCTCCCGATGGTTCCTGCCTCACAACGCCCCGATCGTCACCCCCCGGCAACACTCGCCCTCAATCTGCAAGCTTAAGCTCACGCGCACACGGGACTTCGCCTTTCGGCCTATGCCAGCATGCACCCGGCTGCCTTTCGCAAGACCCTTCGGCAGCTGACACAGGTGGCCCCGGTAACGATCGCACCCCGCTTCGTTATCGGGGCATTCGCCTCGGGGCTAGGCGATTGCTCAAGTCGTGGCCGCAATGGAGATCTGAACAAGATCGATTTTCATGGCCTCGGTTTGCGCCTGACCGAGCGCGAGCGCAGTCAAACCCGGCATGCGGCGCCGCCAGAGCCGCGCCGTATCTCCGCTTGGCGCGCCCCGTCGCACCCATGCAAGCCGCGACGTGTGGTCCTCAGGTCGGCCCCTTGAGCGTATTCAAAGCGGCCCGGAGGCTCTGGACCGCGAGAGGTTTTTCAAGAAAACCGATGGGATTTACGGCGGCCGCACGGTGGCGTGTGTACGGATCGGTGTTGGCCGTAATGAAGACACTGCGGATGCCGAAGCGTGCGAGGATCTCGCCGGCCGCATCGATCCCGTCCCGTGTGCCCACAAGCCGGATATCCATCAGCACGAGATCCGGACGCTCACGCTCGCAGATGTTAACGGCTTGGTCGGCCGATACGGCAATACCTACCGTGGAATGGCCCAATCCGGCCAGCAATGCTTCGATGTCGAGCGCGATATAGAACTCGTCTTCGACGATGAGAACGCGCAGCGCAGCGGCGTCAGCAACGGCAATGTGCCTGCGCTGTTCTGGGTCGTCCGGGCCGCCTGGGGTCTTGCTCCCGAGCCAGAGCTTCATGCCAAAGTGCTGGGCGCTCTCAAGAGATATCATGGATGAGCCTCCGCCGTGACCGGCGCGTTGATCGCATGACTGGACGGGAAATGCAGTTCCCAGCGAACCCCGTTGGCACAGAACTCGAGTTGGGATGTGCCCTCGAGGGCCTGAGCGACGAGGCGAGTAAGGACGAGGTGTCCAAAGCCGTGCCGCAGAGGCGAGGGAACGGAGGGCCCGTCCCGCTCCGTCCATTGCAGGCATATTTTCTTGTCAGAGTCCGGGCCGCTCCAGCTAATCTCAACACGGCCGCCGGGCATCGAAAGCGCTCCATGTTTTGAGGCATTCGTCGCAAGCTCATGCAGTGCATAGCCTAGATTTTGTACCGCGTTTGCGGCGAGGAAGAGGGGTGGCCCGGCGATCGCAGTGCGTTCTCGGATCCCAAACAACTCAAGGTGAGCCCGCACGAGATCGTTGATCCACGCACCCTGCCAGTTTTGCCGGAGCATCAATTCTTGCGACTGTGCAAGCCCGTCCAGGCGTTGGTTGAACCGGCTCACAAACTCCTCGACGCTGCCGCTCTGCTTGGCAGTTTGCAGCGCCATACCCTTTACCACGGCGAGCTGATTCTTGGCGCGGTGTGCAAGCTCGCGCATCAGGAACTCCGAGTGCGCCTGACGTCGCTTGAGCTCCAGGGATGCCGCGCTGAGCGTGGCGGTGAGAATGTTGGCCTCGGCGAGCGGCGAGAAAAGCGGCTCGACGTGTTCCCCCTTACCAACGGCCTCGGCGGCGGCGGTAGCCGCGGTCAGAGGACGCGCCATGAAGCTTGCAAAAATCCATGCAAGCGCCGCGCCGAGCGTGAGCGCGGTACCGACCAAGACGGCCGCAAAGAGCTCACTTCGCCTTTGCGGTGCATCGGAGTACCACACCGGTACTGTGGCCGAGACGAGCCAGCCAGCGATAGCCGACCGGACGGTTGCGCGCAGGATCTGCTCGCCGGCCACGCTCGTGCCACGGAACACGGTTTGGGCGGCGCGGCTCTGGGCGAGGAGCTCAACTGGAAGGGGCCTGCCGACGAACTCTTCATGGCGCTCGGACCGGGCGAGAATAACGCCTTTATTGTCCGTGACGCCGGTGATCCAGGGCGGGTCCAGCCGCACAGATCGCAGCAGATCGGCGATATGTGAGGCCTGAAAGGACATGATCAAGACGTAAGGCACCGTGTCGCCCTCTAAGACCGGAACCTCGACGTTGAATACGGGCCTGCCGGACAGGGAGCCTCTGAATAGGTCCGAGACCTGGCGCTGTTTGCTCGCAAAAACGCGCTTTGCCGTTTCCGGATCGGCGGTCGGTGGCAGCTCGGCACCGAATTCCTTCAGGGTGTCAATGATCTGCTGGTAAGACTGATCGATCAGCACAATGGCCGCTTTGGTGCGTTTCAGGGCAAGGACGGCCTGCGCGTGAAACGCGCGAAAATCGTGGCGCTTGAGGGCATCCGAGGTTGCCAGTGTTTCGAGGGTAACGGTGGCGCGATCGAGTTCGCGGTCGATGTCGGCGGCGATGTCCTGAGCTGCTTGCATGACCCGCCGCTCGGTTTCGGCCTGCTCGAGCCCGGCCATGCGGCTCAAAGCGAAAATTCCGATCCCCAGCAGCGGCAAGGTTAGGGCCAGCGCGAAAAGGATCAGGAACATTCGGATGCGCTGGGGCGGAACGCCGTAATGGAACAAGCGTGCGGGCATCTTCCCTCGTGCCTCGGCCACTGTGGTGTGCGTTGCCAGCCACGGTGGGCGGCTGACGTAAACTGGTCAATGGGATTTCCCTGAGGATTACGGGAGTTGCGCCCGCTCGGCGCTCTTGCCGCACCTCGGCCCCGCTGCAACCCCGCCGAGACCTGCCTGCGCCGTCGGGCGAAAGAATTTCGGCCCAGCGCCTGCCCGGACCACTGGGACGGGACCCAGGGTTGTGTGCAACCGCCCGCCCGCCGCTGCCTTTATCACCTGGCGCTTACGCAGTGCGCAAAAACAGCCTCAGCATGCCACGGGCAGCAATTTTTTGCCCGGCGGCAAGCAGGCCCGTTGGGAACCAATTCGCTAACGGTGCCTTGCTGCAGCGCCCTGGTACATTGCGAGATTATGGGAACACATCCGAAAGCCGAAGGTTGGTTTTGTATAAAGACCAAAGGAGTTCCCACATGAGACTGATGATTGCTGGCTTACTGCTCGGAATGAGCGCGGCCGTTGCAGTGGCCCAAACCAGCACCAGCCCGGGCACGTCGACGGCGCCGGGATCAACCGACAGCTCGGTCACCGGAACCGCGCCGGGGACGGGCCCGACTCAACGTCCTCGAACTCAGGGCAATGTTCCCGCCACAACGCCTGGCGGTCCGGCAGCCGCGGAGTCGAGTGGACCTGATCCGTCCAAGACCAGGAGACCGACGGAGCCCGACAAGCAGACACCATCTCCACGCTGATGAGGCACCGAATAGGCAGGTGGCCGCCCCATGCGGGCGGCCGCCGCCGTTGTGCCCGCGGTCATGTTGCCCCGAGCCGCCACCGAACGTCGAAGAAACGGCAAGCGCTGGAACTGTTTCGCCAAACGCGCGGAAATCCGGGACAGACGAGGATCACAAGGCCGCAGTGAGCACGAGTTTCCGCACGGGCGGCGTATCACCGGGGGTGCGTTCCAGGAAGCGGCGCGAACACGAAATTTCACGGCTCGTCACGTCAAGCTGAACGTGCGTACGTGACGCATTCGCGCGCCGCGAACGCGCGCTAGCTCTTTGCACAAGGACCGAAAAAGTTGCACAAGGACCGAAAAAGGCCGCGAAGGAGCGCCGGGTGAGTGTTAATCCAACACCCCGATGACACACGGAGCAGCATAACCATGTTCGCGGCCGCTATGCTCAGCGTGGGCGTTGCCACGCACCACAGCGATAGTGACGTAGGCCACAAGGTCGGGACAGAGATTGAAGGCGCGCAGCGGTGTGACCTGCAGCCCGCAAGCTGCACACCCGTCGTGCTTACCGCGGCGAAGGACGACGACTGGACAGCGTGGGGTGGAGCGATGCGAGGAGTAGAAAAATAGCCTCGCCAACACCCCCTCCCGGGCGAGCCCGCGAATATCAAGCAGACGGCCAATCGCATCGGCGATGGCGCTCGCGGCTTCGTTTCCTCACGCACCCGGCCGACGTGCAGCTGGGATCGCGGCGCCAAACTTCGGTCCGCCACCAGGGTTGATGAAGGATCGGCTCTGCTAATAGCGGACATCTGAAGGGCGAGGAGCGGCGCCTGTGGCGGCCAGCTCCCCGCACCGGTCTGCAGTCCCGCACCTGCAGACACTCTGTTCCTGTCTTTGCCGGCAATGGTTGGCAAACCGACGCGTAACTTGCCAGTGCGGCGCGCGGGGCGACACCGCACAGCGCCGGTCCGTCATGGTCAAGCCTACGCTTTAATGGATACGGGCTGAGATAGGTCATACCCCGCTAGACTTGCCTCAGCCTGGTGGCGCGGCGTGGCTGGCTCGGCCATACATCCTTTCGGGCCGCCTCAGATTATCCGACGGGACATTGGGCGTCGCATGGCCAAGACCTTGTCGATGCGACGTCCATCGAGATCAACCACTTCGAAGCGCCAGCCGGAAATCTCTATTGCCTCTCCGGTTTCCGGCAAGTGGCGCAAATGGGCGAGAACGAAGCCGGCGAGCGTTTGATATTCACGCCTGGCGGGCAAGGCGATACCGAGCTGATCCGCCATTTCGTCGGCCGGCATCGATCCAGCGAGGAGCCACGAGCCATCGTCGCGTGGGATGGCCTGTGGTTCCCTATCGCCCATATCCGAGCGAAAGACCCCGGCAATCGTTTCGAGGACGTCCGCCGGTGTGACGATACCCTCGAAACGGCCGTACTCGTCGTGAATCAGCCCCATCGGCATCTCGGCCTTCTGCAGCTGCTCCAGGGCTTCCAAGGCATCCATCGTGTCCAGGATGACTGGGGCCTTGCGCACGTAAGCTTTGATCTCGAACGGTTTACCTTTGGCAAGCTCAGCCAGTGGATCACGCGTTCTCATCACTCCGATCAGAAAGTCCGGTGAGCTCTCCCCGACGGGCAAGCGCGTATGTGAAGTCGCGAGAATACGTTCGGCGATCTGGGCGCTCGGCATGGTCAAATCGATCCAATCAACATCGGTCCGCGGCGTCATGATGCCACGCACGCGGCGATCGCCGAGGCGCAACACGCCGGTAATCATTCGCCGCTCGCCGCTTTCGAGAACGCCTACGGTTTCCGCTTCGGCGACCAACGCTCTTATCTCGTCCTCCGTCACGGTGCTCTGTCCCGGCGCGCTCTGGGGCAATAGCACCGAGAACACCGCTTTGGTGGAGACATCCAGTAGATAGACGGCAGGGGCGGCGACGCGAGACAGCGTCGTCATGAGCGGTGCGACGGCGCATGCGATCTTTTCGGCATTGCGAAGGGCCAGGTTTTTGGGAACCAACTCGCCAACAATCAACGACAGATAAGTGATGGTCGAAAACACAATGGCATAAGCCAGCCAGTCCGCGACGCTCTGTGCCAGCCCGCGTGCCAGAAGGAATGCTTTAAGATCGGAAGTTAAGGTCGCTCCCGAATAGGCGCCCGCGATCAGTCCGACCGCCGTGATGCCGATCTGCACGGTCGGTAAGAAGCGCCCCGGATTAGCAGCAAGGGCAAGGGCGAGGTTGGCGCCGCGCCGGCGCTCTTGCGCCAGAGACCTGAGACGGGACCGTCGCGATGAGACCAACGCCAGCTCGGAAAGGGCAAAGAAGCCGTTGAGCCCGATCAGAATGAAAACCACGGCGATTTCGAACATGTCTGCGTCCGGCCCCTTCGACCGCTCGCTCCTGTTGCTTGCTAAAGTTTCGAAAAGCTCTGTGCCAGAGGCCCGGAACGTCACTGTTTCATGAGCTTCTCCTCGGCGCAACGCCGCCCGACATTGCGCGCGTGCTCCAAAAGGCTGCCACAGCGGGGCTCGCGACGTTCGCAGCGAGGTTATTGTCGCAGTTTTGCCCGGGCGCCCGCCTGCTTGGGAGCGATCTCGGCGCCTGTGGGCGCAAGGTGGCATGTCCGTCGGCTGCCTACGCCCGGGGCGCCTTGGCCTTGCGCAGGCGGAGCGCTATCCAAACAGGTGCGTGATCACTGGCTCCCCGTTTGCCGCGAACCAAGCGGTCGACCCCCGCATCGTTGAGGCAGGCGGCGAGGTTGGGGCTGAGGAGGAGATGATCAAGCCTGAGCCCGGCATCGCGCTCCCAGCGATGCCGCAGGTAGTGCCAGAAAGTGTAGACGCGCTCGTCGCCGAAACGTTCTCGGATCGCGTCCGTCCAGCCCTGCCTGATGAGGCGAGCGTAAGCGGCACGGCTTTCGGGCTGCACCAACGCATCGTCGTCCCAGGAGGAGGTCGGGTAGATGTCGATGCTGGTCGGAGCCACGTTAAAATCGCCAGCGAGAACTGTTTGCACGCCGGTTCGCAATAACCCTTTGGCATGGGTCTGGAGGCGTTTGAACCAATTGAGCTTGTAGTCGAATTTCGGACCTGGCTGGGGATTGCCGTTGGGCAAGTAGATGCAGCCGATCAGAATGCCGGCGACTGCGGCTTCGATATAGCGGGCCTCCTCATCATTGGGGTCACCCGGTAACGCCGTGCGCGTCACGATGGGCTCGGTATCACGGGAGAGGATAGCGACGCCATTCCACGTTCTTTGGCCACGCCAAACCGCGTGGTATCCGAGGTTACGGATCGCGCGCGCTGGAAATTCGCGATCGCTGCACTTTAGCTCCTGCAAGCAAACGACGTTCGGACTCGCGCTCCTCAGCCAATCGAGTAAGTGCGGAAGACGGCGGTTGACATTGTTGATGTTGAAGGTGGCGATTTTCATGAATGACGATGACGACCGCTCTGCCCGCATCGCTGCCCAGCCCGTGTCAGCTTCTGGCGTGCCTCTACTACGGCCGTGCGTGCCGGACAACCGGCTCAGCTGTCGTATTGGGCGATGGCGTCGGCACCCCCCTCGCAGTTCGGGCCAGCATGTTTCGGCATTTACCGAAACGTCCGTGCGAGTGCACCGCGTAGTTTGCTGCACGGGCGACCCTCTTCGCGCCGGCAAAGCCCGTCGAGAATGGGAGGCGCCCCCTGCTAACCGACATCGCTCGCACAAGGGTCATATCATGACAAACAAGAGCAACCCAAAGGATGATGTTTTGATCGTGACGGCATTTTGGGAAACCAAGCCGGGAGAGGAACAGGCCGTGGCGGCGATCCTGTCGCGCTTTGTGCCGCATGCCCAGGAAGAGCCAGGCGTGGAAAACTTCGTGGTGCACCGTTCGCGCTCCGAGCCCTCGAAGTTCTTCTTTTACGAGGTCTTCAAGGATGAAGCAGCATTCGCGGCGCATCAACAGACCGCGCACTTCAAGCAACTGATTGCCGAGGAAGCCTTGCCGAAGCTCGTAAAGCGCGAGCGCGCGCAATATTCTATCCTGGCTTGAGGAACGGGGGCCGGCTCCACGCCGTGGTGCCGGCCCGTGTCATAGCGTCATTTTACCGCGAACCTTGCCGATGCGCTGCCGCGCAAGAGATTTAGTCATTCTTGCCCCGGCGAGCGAGCTCTTGGCCGCGAGTGGATCATCCTCCGCGAGCGACAGTCGCGCCAACCCGGCTAACACGCCGACCTGCCGTCAGGCAGGCGCCGATGGATGTGGAAGGGCTGTCGCGCGTGTGCCAGGCAGAAATGGCCGACCAAATCACAAAACGGCTCGGCAGCTGCTCGAAGTGGAGCGTTGGCGGCGTCAAGCCGCTCGACCGCTGCCTCGACTTGCCGCCGTAAACGGGTCTCATCGATGGTCAGTAGCCGTCCGTCGCGAAGCACGAAGCGACCGTCGATCATTACGCTCTCTATTGCGGCACCGTTTTCCGCAAGCACCAGCTGCTGCAACGGCTTGCGCAGCGGCACGTAATTGATGTGACCCACATCGAGGAAGACAATGTCGGCCCGATAGCCAGGCTCCAGACGACCGAGTCGATCAAAGCCGAGAATTGCCGCACTGCCCTCTGTGGCGGCGCGAAACACCTCCTCGACGGATAACCAGCGGTCTGGGTCGACGTCGGCGACGCGCGACAGCAAGGCAGCGAGGCGCTGGGCCTCGTACATATTCTGTCCATCCGAGGTATTGCTGGCATCCGTCCCGATTCCAAGCCTTACCCCCGCCTCGAGTAGCGCGCGCGCGGGGGCCACACCCGAACCGAGCCGGAGGTTGCTCATTGGATTGTGCACGACCCCGGTGCCGGCGTCGGCGAGGCGTGCAATATCCTCCCCGTCCAGCCAGATCCCATGCGCTGCGCTGAAGCGAGGACCGAGCACGCCGAGGTCCTGCAGATGCGCAACCAAGCTGCGACCATATTTCCGTAAACCAAGGACAGCCTGCGCCTTGCTTTCGGCGACGTGCGTCTGCACCACGACGTCGCACTCTTCGGCAAGGTGCGCGCAGGCAATGAGGAACGCATCACTGCAATGCAGCGGAATTGTCGGACCGAGCGCCGGCCGCAGTAGGTTTCGGTTATGACGCCAGTTGCGGAGGATCTCCCGGGCCGCGCCTATGCTTGCCTCGTAAGGGGCCGCCTGCAGTTGCCGCGCGCGCTCCTGCAGGGATGGCGGTAGGGCCTCCATCAAGCCGGGCAAGGCCGAGTAAAGCGTGTGATCGGCCATCATTGGCGCGATCACCGCGCGCATTCCGACCTCGTCATAACCGTCGGCTACGGCGTCCATGCCTTCGCGCGAAGGTAGAGGATATTCGACGAAGAGATCGTAGGCGGCGGTGCACCCCTTCCGCACCAGCTCCACGGCGGTCAGCGTCGCACTGAGCCGTTTGTCCTCGACGGTGCGGTTGCCGTTGATGGCGCCACTGGCGCTGAAAAACACCTCCAGCGGAACACGATCGGGCACGGCGCCCTTGCCTAGTCCGCCATGCCCGTGCGTATGCCCGTTAACGAGGCCGGGCACCAAAAGTCGATCGATCGCATCGACGCGCTCGACATTCTCTAGGCCAAATCGTCCCGGCGGCTCGATCGCACGGATGCTGCCGTCTTCAAGCAAAAGGTCGGCGGGGTCGCAGGTCTTCAGGTCGGCACGCAGCACGCGCCCGCCGCAAATCAACATCTTTTTCATGCGGGTAGCCTCGCCAGAGCTTGTGTCATGTGCCGGCCGATCTCATAGCGGTCCGCCCTGGCACGATCCGTCTCATAGGAAATACGGCCACCGGCCATAACGAGCACGCGATCCGATAACTCCAGCACCTCATCGAGATCCTCGCTGATCAGCAGTACCGCTGCGCCGTCGTTGCGAACGCGCATGATCTGCCGCCGGATTTCGATGGCGGCGGCCACATCGAGCCCAAAGCAAGGGTTTTGCATGATCAGCAGCCGCACGGGGCGCGCGAGTTCGCGCGCGAGCACTGTGCGCTGGACATTGCCGCCCGACAACGTTTGCAATGGGGCTGAAGCGGAACCGACGCGGATGCCGTATCGATCGATCAACGCCCGCGCAAATGGGCGCAACGCCGATCGTTTCAGCAGCCACCCCCCGTTTGCCAGCGGAGGTCGATCGAATTGCCGCAGAGCCAAGTTCTCCATTACGGACATGCTGGGTACGGCGGCATTGACGAGTGGCTCTTCAATGAGCAGGGACACACCCCATTTTTCCAACTCGCGCCGCGTACCATAGAATCTATGTCCGCCGACGCGCATGCTTCCGCTGTGGGCCTCGCGTTGACCGGCAAGGATTTGCACCAGCTCCTTCTGGCCATTGCCGGAGACACCCGCAATGCCGACGATCTCGCCGGGGCGCACGCCAATATCGGCGCCGACGACGGCCGGCGTACCTCGGTCGCCGAGAGCGTGAATGCCTTTGAGCTCGAGATAGAAATCAGGCGTTGCCGACACATTCGTCCTGGACGGCTCGGGTTTTTCAATCAGAGTTGCCGCGCCGAACATCATCCTCGCCAAACTCGTCTCCGAAGCGACCTCAGTTTCGGTGTGGGCCACGACCTTACCAGCCCGAAGGACGCTGACCTCTTGCGCAAAGCGCATCACTTCACGCAATTTATGCGTGATCAACACGACGCTGAGCAGCCTTGCATCGCTAAGGCGGCGCACCTCGCCCAGAACCTCATCGGCTTCCGTGGGGGTGAGGACTGAGGTTGGTTCATCGAGCACGATGAAGCGTCGACCGAGATGGAGCTGCTTCAAAATCTCGAGCTTCTGCTTCTCACCCGCCGCCAAGGTCGCCACCGTGCGCCGTGGGTCGAGGCGAAACGGCATGCTGGCCATGAACTCATCAAGCGCCTTGTGCTCGACACTCCAGTCAATGATGGCGGGCAGGTGCTTGCGTCCCAACAAGAAGTTCTCGGCCACCGTCATCTGCGGCACCAGCGTAAAATGCTGATAGACCATGCCGAGCCCGAGCGCGTGGGCGTCGCGCGGATGTAGTATCGCTCGTTGCTGGCCGTCGACGAGAAGTCGTCCCGCGTCGGCGCGATAGTACCCCATCAGGCACTTGACAAGCGTGCTCTTGCCCGCGCCGTTTTCGCCAAGCAGTGCGTGCACTCGGCCGGCGCGGAACCTGACCGAGACATGATCCAGCGCACGCACCGCACCAAAGCTTTTGCAGAAGTCGATGACATCGACATCGGGTGGTGCGGGCTGCGGGCTGTTTCTCATCGTGAAATCGATAGCTCACTTGGCGCACCGGCCAGCGTCCGCGTCGGTGAGGAGCTGTAAATGAGTAGCCCCAGCGTCAGCACGTAGGGTGCGGCATAGAACAGGTAGTAACCCTCGGTTATGCCGACCGTCTGGACGGCCGGGCCGATGGCCGCGGTACCGCCGAATAGCAAGGAGGCATAAAAGCAGCGTATTGGGCTCCATCGCGCGAAGATCACCAACGCGATCGCCATCAGCCCCTGCCCGCTCGAGAGACCCTCGTTCCAGTTGCCTGGGTAATATAACGATAGAAAGCCCCCGCCGAGCCCGGATAGGAACCCTCCTGCCATCGTAGCCAGGGTCCGGACGCGATGCACAGAAAGACCGATGGCACGTGCGGCATCGGCGCTCTCGCCGGCAATACGGAGAATGAGACCCCAGCGGGTGTTCTTCAGGCCCCATTCCAAGGCAATGGCCAGCACAAGGCCGAAGAAGAACATCGGGCTCACGTCAAAGGCCGAGCGGATGGCGGGATTGGCGCTCCAATTCCCGAGCGGCAGGCCAGGCAGCATCGCCGCACGCGGCTCGATGAACGGCTTACCGAGAAAGAACGCTAGGCCAATGCCGAAGATGAAGAGCGCAATACCCACGGCGATATCGTTGACGCGAGGCAGATTACAGATGGCAGCATGCAGCAGCCCCAGCGCACTGCCCGCCAGGCCGGCGGCAAGCATGCCGAGCCAGGGCGAGCTCGTGAGGTAACACGTTGCAAATGCGCTCATGGCCCCGAGGACCAGGGTTCCCTCCAGGCCGAGATTGACCCGGCCGCTCTTCTCGGTGAGGGTCTCGCCGAGGCTTACCAGCAGATAGGGCGTGGAAACGCGAATGGCGCCGGCAACAATGGCCAACAGCACCCCCCACCAGCCGAGCTCGAAGGTTCCCGTCATCGGGCCTCCCGGCGCGGCAGCAGTCGGCCGCGGAAGGTGCCGCTCGCAAGTACTGTGAGGAAGATCAGTCCCTGCAACACTGTGGTGGCGGCATGGGGAATGTCGAAGCGGCGCTGCAGGAGGCCACCGCTGGCTGAAATGCCGCCGAGAACCAAGGCTACGAGAACCACCGCCAGCGGATTTTGCCGGGCGAGAAAAGCCACGAGAATGCCGGCATAGCCCAGCCCGACGACGAGGGATTCACTGGCCGCGCCATGCACCGCCACGATTTCGATGGCGCCGGCGAGCCCGGCGCAGGCGCCGCCGAGGCAACAGGCGAGCAGAATCAGTCGACCGATCGGCAGTCCCGTCATCTGTGCCGCGCGCCGATTGCCACCGAGGATGTCCATGGCAAAACCCAGCGTCGTGTGCCGAAGCACGAGGTGAACGGCAACGCAGACAACGAGGCCGATCAGCAACCCCCAATGCACCGAATAGCCGGGAATGTTGCCGATCATGAAATTTTTAGGAATCGACCAGCTCTGGGCCTTTAGGGTCTGGGAGAAATCGCGAATGGGACCGCTCACCAAGTGATTGAGCAGCGCGATGGCGATGTAGTTCAGCAGTAGCGTGGAAATGGTTTCGTTGACGCCGCGAAAATGCTTCAGCGCGCCCGCGGCGCCGATCCACAATCCGCCTGCCAAGGCGCCAGCGGCGATAGTCAGCACCGTTCCAATCCCGTCGGGCGCGCCGCTGAGGGCAACACCGGCAAGCGCAGCACCGAGACCTCCCAAAACCACCGCCCCTTCAGCGCCAATCACAAGCAAACCGACGCGGGCGGGGATCAAAGTGCAAAGCGCCGTCAGGAGCAGCGGCGCCGCCTGGGTCAGTGTGCTCTCGAGGGAAAAGCGGGTGCCGAAGGCGCCAAGGTAGAGCGTGCGATAGACGGCCAGCGCATCATGGCCTTGCAGTGCCAGAAAGACGCCGAACAGCAGGGCCGCCGCGACTATGGCGAGCAGCGATAACAGGAGCGACTCGAGCGCATCGACCGGCAAGCCCCGGTCCTGCTTCGAACGTGGATCAGGCTCGCGCAAGCTCGCTCCGTCGCTGGAGGCCACCATCCCCGTTGCATGTGGCTCCTCCATTTTGTGGAGCCCATTGCTTCGACTGGGGTGCGGACGGCCCCTATTGTAGGCCCGTCGAGCCGATCGCGCCCTCGACCAGCCATTTGACGCTCAACTTGAAGGGATTGTCGGTGTTGGAAATCTCTTGCCCGGCGGCAAGCACCTCGTTGCCCTTGTTGTCCTTGAGCGGGCCTTTGTAGAGCTTCAGGGTATCGTCGATGAACGCTTGCCGCGCCGCAAGCACACGATCCTGCACATCCTTTGCTACATTCTTGCCGAACGGGCTGATTGCGACCATGTTCTGCCGAAAGCCGCCACGGAAGAGATTGGGGTAGCTCCCGCCGGTCTGCCAGGCTTGCACAAAATCACCGGCCTTGGCCCAATTCCACTCGGCACCGGTCAGAAACCCTTTGGGCGCGAGCGTCGACAAGTCGGTGTGATAGCCGCAGCTCATGATGCCGCGTCGCTCCGCCGTTTCCACGGCGACTTTGGGACTATCCACGTTGGCAACGATCACATCCACGCCCTGATCGACCAGGGAATTGACGGTCTCCGCCTCCTTGACGGGATTGTCCCAATCCCCAGTGATGACCACCTGGCAAGTGGCGTCGGCCCGCACCGACCGTGCGCCCAGAACAAATCCGTTGCAGTTGTTGAAAATGAAGTAGAGCGGTTTGGAGCCGATGAAGCCGAGCTTGCCACTCTTGCTCATCATGCCGGCCGCAATGCCGCAGAGATAGTGTGGCTCTTCCATGTAGCCACGATAGCCGATCGTGTTTTTCGGATCGGTGTCCTTCCAAAGCCCGCCGGCATGGACAAACAGGACCTCCGGATATTTGGGCGCAATTTTCTGAATGAACGGCCAGAAGCCGAACGAAGTGGGAAATACCACTTTGGCTCCGTCGAGCTGGATCATGCTTTCCATGACGCGCTCGACCTCGACCGTCTCCGGTACCCGTTCTTGCTCGATCAGCTTGACGCCAGGCAGCTGGGCGATGCGCTTGGCGGCAACGGCGTGTGCCTGGTTCCAACCGAAGTCGTTGCGCGTCGCAGCATAGATGAAACCGACCGTGATCGGTTTGGCTGTCTGGGCATAGGCACGCAGCGGTGGCCCGGACAGCAGGGTGCCGGCCGCGACGAGATTGCTAGTCTCAGCCAGAACGCGCCGACGCGAGATCAGCTTGGTCATGATGGTTTCCCCTGGTCACGCACGAGCGTGTGACCTGTGTCGCCGCTCTGCCATTGATTAGAACGGCCATGGTCTATGCCGTCAACTGCTCGCCATTTTGACCCCGACGTACCGTAAGGCGGAGCTGGAATGACCCAATCGTTTCGCCCCCAAGGTGCAGGCCTTAGCCTCTCGATCCGCCGATCAGGGGACGGCGGGAGTACTCACGGCCCCCGCGGGGGGCAAGAAATCTGCCCCCCGAAGCCTTCGTGGCGACGACGAGCAAGCAAAGGAGCCGGCGCTCCCGGCAGTCCGGTGTTTGAGGTGCGCGCGGCGACTTTTTCATCGGCATGCTTGTTGCCGCTCTTTGCCATCACTACTTAGGGCTCGCAATGGAGGACGCTCATGCTCAAGCGCATATGGTTCGCCTGTCTTGTCATCTGCCTCGGCGTGGCGGCGGCGCCGGCATGGGCCGATGACTTGTCCTGCGTCAGTACGACGTTTCGACTGATCGGCAAGAACGACCGCGTTTGCGTCAGTGCCTTCGACGACCCCAAGGTGCCCGGGGTTGCCTGTCACGTCAGCCAAGCGCGCACGGGCGGCCTTAGCGGCACGGTTGGCCTGGCCGAAGACCCCTCGCGGTTTTCGATTGCCTGCCGGCAGGTCGGTCCGATCCACGTCGCACTCGCCTCGCTTGGCGATCGAGAAGAGGTCTATTCGGCGCGCACGTCCATTTTCTTCAAGCGCACTCACGTTTATCGCCTGCTCGATAAGACGCGCAACACTTTGGTTTACCTCGCCATTAGCGATAAATTGGTCGAGGGTTCACCCCAGAATGCGATCTCAACCGTTCCCATCATGCCCTGGGGAACAGCCCGGTAAACGACCCTGCCCCCGGGGTGCGATGGCCGTGCCGATGGGGTCTCATCTTACTGGCTTAGGCGACAGTCCGATGACTAAGCGATCGCTTGCGGCCAAGATTCGCACGGGCGAGTCTTGCTGGAGGAGGCCGCGCCATGGACAGCCTGTGGTCGTTCTACTATTGGATCGACGATTTTGCCGGTCACCTTGGTACGGTGGTGATTTTGGGCGCCATGCTTGCCGGAAGCCTCTACTGGTTGCTCGGCGCGCGCTAACGCGTGTGATGGACTGGCGACCTGCAACTCATGCCGCACCGGGGTGCGGGGTGAGCGCCTCAGCGAATTTGTGTCGCTCACGCGCCAACCGGGGCGCAGGCGACCGTCCAGCCGAACATTGCCAACGAGATCCGCTCATCGCAGCTCTCTAGCGGGCCGGCTTGATACCGGAGATGTAGCCGCCCAGCGGTGTGCTCCTCTCCACGCTGCGGTAAAGCGTGCACTTGCCGTACACCAGGCTGATGTCGAATGCCAAACAACCCAGATGGCTGTTACAGAGACGTGCGCAAGCCTCCACGGCTGGATCAGGCTTGGCCGCATCAACGCTAATCGTGTGGCTTCCCAAGGTTGGGCCGCTGAGACTTGAAAACCTGTTGACCTCGTATCCAGCACTCGTCGAGTTGCCGGCGGATGCCGACGGCTGCGGAGTTGCCGCCGTCGCGGCTTCAAGCGCCGCTGCGGCCAAACTGCCGCTCTTCCTTTGACATTGCTGGTTGCTGTCGGCCCAGGCGCAGTTGCTGTCCGCGGCACGGCCGAACGGCCCGCGTACGACTCGCAGCGCAACATTGTTGCGGACTGCTCATGTTTCGGCGCGGGTTGCTTGCTAGAAGGTCCCGGTGCTGCCTGCTGTTGCTGTTTCAGGTCGTCGATCCGCGCGCGTGCGAGATCGGCGTAAAACGTAGCGCCGTAGCGAGCGATGAAGGCTTCCAGTACCGCCACGCTTGCCGCGTCTTTGGTTCTATCCCAGCCCTCGGCTGCTTCGCTCAGACGCACGGAGGCCATGGGGGCTTGTGGCTGTCCCAACGCCGGTTG
>Ga0075424_100002981_pt1 | contig 15715 bp, 16 predicted proteins | sample SoiMethybrSBSTD3_FD_75301 | JGI IMG/M metagenome (GOLD analysis project Ga0075424, IMG submission 75301) | Bulk soil microbial communities from a Populus tree surrounding site in Tennessee, USA - Soil MetaG P. TD hybrid SBSTD3 | ecosystem: Environmental > Terrestrial > Soil > Tree plantation...
TCGCAGCCGACGTGGGTGCCGGTGAGGCCCAGATCGTGGCGCAGGAAGTCCGAGAGCAACAGGCGCGGCTCGATCTCGCGTTCGTACGCCTTGCCGTTGACCGTGACGGAAACCTTGTAGAGCCCGCTCATTCCTGATGCCTCCCGTTCGCCCGCTCGACGGCCTTGCGCAGGGCGCGGCCGGTGAGGATGCGCGCCAGGTGACGCTTGAAATCGGCCGTCGCGTGCAGGTCGCTGAACGGACGGATCTCCTGGGCGGCTTTGTCCGCCGCCGCCGCGACCGCCGCGGGTGAGATCTCCTGTCCGGCCAGCAAGCCTTCCGCCTCCCGCGCCTCGACGGGCACGTCGCCGGCGCTCAGGAACACCAGCCGCGCTTCGCGGCAACGGCCGGCGTCGTCGAGCGTCACCAGGGCGGCGATCCCAACCTGGGCGTAGTCGCCGTGCCGGCGGGCGATCTCCAGGAAGGCCCAGCCGGTGCGTGGAGACAGGGGCGGAATCGCGGCCTCGACCAACATTTCGTCCGGCTCGAGAGACGTGGTGAACAGGCCGGCGAAGAAATCAGCGGCGTTCACCCAGCGCTCGCCGCCGGCCTTGCGGAGGCGAAGCTGAGCGCGCAGGGCCACGGCGACGGCTGGCAGCTCGGCGGCGGGATCGGCGTGCGCCAGGCTCCCCCCGAACGTCCCCCGGTTGCGGATCTGGGGGTGGGCGATGAAGGGCATCGTTTCGTGGAGAAGAGGCGCCGCCTCGGCGACAGCCGAGTCCCGCTCCAGCCGGCGCTGGCGCGTCAGGGCGCCGATTCGTAGCCCCCCGTCGTCGCGGCGGATGAAGTCGAGCTCCGTCAACTTGTTGATGTCGACGAGCAGGGCCGGCTCCGCCAGGCGGAAATTCATCACCGGGATCAGGCTCTGGCCTCCGGCCAGGAGCTTGGCCTCGCCACTATTGCCGGCATGGCGGGCGAGGAGCTCCAGCGCGGCGTCCAGGGTGGCAGGCGCCTGATACTCGAACGGGGCGGGCTTCATGCGTGCTTTCTCTCCTCGCGAGCCATCATGGGACGGGACCGACCGGCGGATTCTAACTCCCAACGCCGGAAACCCGCGCATGGATTTGCCCCTGAGGCGCTTTCCTCGCAAGCGTTGATCTTCGAAGCTGTTCGCGTCCTGGTCAGTGCGCAAGCTGGGCCGGTTCCCGCCCATTTTCGCGCAGCTCGCCTGACGTCAGCATGGCGAGCCGGCCGTCAAAAGGCAGCCTGGGCCGCGTTTTCCTTGGCTCTCAGCGCGTGGCACCCGCGTTGCACTTTCAGCTGGGTCCCGGGTGCCGCGCACCTGGGGAGACAATCGCAAAGAGACAAGGAGGTCATCTGATGGAAACCGCGAAAGTCGACATCCGTAAACTGCAGCTCCTAAACGACCGCATCAATCAGTGCATCGACGCTCTCAGCCAGGTACGGCTGTCCGTCCATGGGCTGTCTCACACCCAGGCTCCCGGCCAGTTCGCCGGGCAGTATCCTGGCCAGATCGCCGGTCAGTTCGGCAACGCCGGTCCGATGGGAGGCTATATCGATCCTCGCTTCACCGACCCGCGCTTCGGTTTCGGCGTCTCGCCGATCGCGCAGGGCCAGGGCTACGGCGGCGGGCTGGCTCACACCCCCTTCGCCGGGCAGATCGGCCAGACGATGACAGGGTTCACCCCGGGGCTGGCCGGGGTCGGCAACGTGCCGCTGGCCAATCAGATTCCGACCTGGAACGTGCCTCTCGGCCTGAGCCACACCGGGCTCGAGACGGAGCCGGTCTACAACCGGCCGTTGTGGGCGGACCCGTTTCTGGCGGTGAAGGTGTCGCAGACGTTCCCATACGCCCAGTTCCCCCTGCCGCCGGTGGTCCCGGTCTACTGATCGCTCCGTTGGTGTCGCCGGGCCTGCCGCGAGTGCGTGGCGGGCCCGGCTTTCCCAAGACTGAAGACCAACCCAGGAGGTAACTGACCATGGCGCAAGAGAAAGCTGCCGCGACGCTGGAGGAGCCGGTCAGCAAGACCGCGGTGGACGAAGCGATTGCCGGCATCGAAAGACTGTACGAGACGCTCACGGGCACTCCGGCGCCCGAAGGCGGTCAGACCTACGCGCCGATTCCGGTCGAGCGCAACCCCAGCGACTTCGTCGAGGAGCGGCTGGAGCGCCTGCTTGGCGCTCTCGGCCAACCGCTCGTCACCGCCGCCTGGACTCCGCCGATGGTCGTGTGGGAGGACACGCGCGTCACCGTGGCCTGTCTGGACCTGCCGGGAGTCAAGCGATCCGAGATCGAGGTCGTGGACGAAGGCGGCGTGATCACGGTCACCGGACAGCGGCCTGCCGCCTACGGCAGCCACCGCCTGCAGCTCGCCGAACGCCCCCTTGGAGCGTTCCGGCGGCAGATCCTGCTGCCGCGAGGGGCGCAGGTGGTGAACGCCAAGCTGCAGGAGGGGGTCCTGGAGCTCCACATCGCGAAGGAGCCTCCGGGGGCGGCGACGAAGAAGATCGAGGTCACCTAGCAAGTCACCGGACGTCCGGCTGCGCGAGCTTCTAGCGCAGCCAGATGTCGGGCCCGAAAACCAGGCTGACGGCGGCGTCGAGGTCGGCGACATAGAGCGCCATCTCGTCGTGCACGGCCTTCGGGATCCGGGAGCTGGCGACGAGGCCCGCGCGGTTGCCTTGCGGCAGGATCAGCGCCCGAAGATTGCGATTGTAGGCGCCCTGCAGCTTGAACTCAGCCTCGCCGACCGGCCGCACCACGAGAACGTCGTGAGCGTCGGTCACCAGCTCGCCGCTGGAAGCGACGTCCTGCGGCAGTGGCCGGTCGAGAAAGACCGAGAGGAAGGCGAGCGCGGTTGGCAGTCCGGCGGAGGTGCCGTGCGAGGGCTCGTCCTCCTTCGTCACTTTGTAGCTGTAGTTGTAGTCCAGCAGGCCCGCGGTTTGTTGGGGCAGCTTGGCTCGCGCATACTCGCGTACCGATAGAAAGATGTTGCGCACGGTTCGCTCCAGCTCAGGGGTCACGCCACCCAGAATCTCCTCCAGGTATCCCCCGCGGCCCGGCGTTGCCGGCCGGCGTCCTGCCCAAACCTCGTGCACCAAGCCTTTGGCCCGTCCAGCGAAGTGATAGACCGCGGCCGAGAGAGCGCGCCCCACGGCGTTCGACGGGTCCGCCGCCGCCTTCGCCAGAGCGTCGGCCCGCTCGGCGCAACGCCGCGCCTCTTCGGGTTGGCCGCGGATCAGGTGCAGCGTCGCCAGCTCCAGCCAGAAGTCGGGGCGTAGCGGGGCTTCGCGCAGGGCGGAGTCAAGGATCTCCTTGGCCAGCTCTCCCGCTTCAGGTTGCTGGAAATATTCGATCACCGGCTCCGCGCCGGGTTCGCTCGCCTGGTCGAGCAGCCGCAGGATCACCCAGCGGTCGCCCGGGTCGGCGGCGAGGGTCGCCAAATAGAGGCCGATCGCCGGCCCGCGCTCGCCCGCCGCCAGCGCCAGGTCGGCCAGGTACTTGCGGTCGATCGGCTCGCCGGAGCCGCGCAGGAGCTCGGCGGCGCCGGGGTGATCGCCGAGGAGAGCCGAGACCAGCGCCCTTTGCCGCGGCGCCGGGTCGACGGGCGCCGCGGTGTTCGTGAAACGGATGGCGGCCAGCCGGTCGAGCGGGACGTAGACCAGGGCTGCGATTGCCGTGACCTCCGCCAACGACAGGCGGTGCATGCGATGCTGGAAGGCAGCCAGGAAGAGCTGCTCATAGTTTGCCGCCTCCTCGTCGTGGGCCAGCGCGCGATGCAGGGCGGCCAGCCGTCCCAGCGTGGCAACGCTCTCGAAAGTCCGCAGCGTGCGCGCCAGATACTCGCAGACGTTGATCGCCTTCGCGAGATGATCCGGATCGCCGAGCTGCTCGTAGACGCGGGCGAGCGCCAGGGCGCGATCGACGTCGCCTTCGAAGCCGCGCTCTTTGCCGAGCTCTTCGAGAATGGCGCAGGAGTCTGCCAGGTCGCCCGATAGCTCGGCGATCCAGCTTTCAGCCAGCACGGCGAGCTTGAACAGGTCCGGATCCGTGCCCCGGTTCTGGCGCGCCAACTGCTCGCAGGCTTCACGCGCCTCGTCCGGCTGCCGTGAGACGAAGAGACGGAAGACCTCTTCGAGCTTGAGCAGCGCCGCCGGCTTGCGCCAGAGGTGGGACTGGCCGACGGCCAGGAACTCCCCGGTCCCGCGCTCGGGGTCCTTCGCCATCTGGAGCAGCGACTCGAGGCGCATCCGCGCCCCCCCTTCAGGGGTCACGGCACGGCCGTGGGCCCAGCAGGCGAAGGCTTCCGACAGCTCGCCGCGGATGTGCTTGATCTTGGCCAGCAGGCTCAGCCCTTCCGGCTCGTCCGGGTGCTCCTGCAACTCTTTTACGGTCGCGCTTTCGGCGTCGTCCAACTCGCCGATCTCGACCAGCAGGTTCGCGTGACTGAGATTCCCTTCCAATGCCACCTCGCTTCGCTTCCGCGCGGGCGCCCTTCCGGACTTGGCCGGAACCGCCCGAGACGACTATGCTACACGGAGCGGCTCGCCGGAAGGACTGGATGGGCCGTCTGGCGCTTGCCGCCAGAGCGAGGTGATGGAGAACAGATTCCGCAACCAAGTAGACCCGCTGCCTGAGGATCGTCCCCCCTTCGCCGAGCTCGTAGGCGAATCGGACGCAATTTGTGGCATCAAGGCGCTGCTGGAGAAGATCGCCGCCAGTCCCGCGTCCACCGTGCTGTTGTTCGGTGAGAGCGGTACCGGCAAGGGGCTGATCGCGGAAGAGATCCATCGCTACAGCGCCCGAGCCTCACGGCCTTTTCAGCACATCCTCTGTTCCGCCCTGCCCGAGACCCTGCTCGAAAGCGAGCTCTTCGGCCACGAGCCCGGCGCCTTCACCGACGCCCGCCAGCGCAAGAAGGGTCTGCTCGAGCTGGCGGCGGGAGGCACCGTCTTCCTCGACGAGATCGGGGAGATCACCCACGCCTTACAGGTCAAGCTCCTGCGTTTCATGGAGGACCGCGCGTTCCGGCGTCTCGGCGGCACCGGCGACATCCGCGTCGACGTGCGGGTGATCGCCGCCACCAACCGCGACCTCGAGCGCGCGGTCCAGGACGGCTCGTTCCGGGCGGACCTCTACTATCGGCTCACCGTCCTGCCCGTCCGCGTGCCGCCGTTGCGCGAGCGGCAGGGCGACCTGCCGCTGCTCGTCGATCATTTTGTCGCGCTCTTCAACGCGGAGTTCGGCCGGCGCGTCCGGCGTCTCTCGCGGACCGCGAAGTCCCGCCTCGAATCGCACCCCTGGCCCGGTAACGTTCGCGAGCTGAAAAACGTCGTCGAGCGCGCCTTGCTGCTGAGCGAGAGCGAGCAACTGACCCCTGAGGACTTCCCGGCTCTGGCGGCGGTTCCCGGCGCGCCGCCGGCTTTTGAGCTGCCGCCCGAGGGCATCGACCTCAAGCAACTGGAGCGCGACCTGGTCGTTCAGGCGCTGCAGCGCAGCGGCGGCAACCGCTCGCACGCCGCCCGCCTCCTGGGCCTCTCGCGCCGGCAGTTGCGATATCGCCTCGAAAAGCTCCCGGAAGAGAGCTGACGGGCGGACGCCCTTGCGCCCGGCCCGCCCTTGTTCCAGACTCCGAGCCTCATGAACGGCATCGGAGAGAGCCCGCCGCGCCCGGACGGCTTCGCCAAGGTCTCGGGCGCAGCGTGCTATGTGGACGACCTCTCTCTGCCCGGGATGTGGCACGGCGCCACCGTGCGCAGCCCGCACCCCCACGCGCGCCTCCGCTCCGTTCGCTTCGATCCCGCCGCGGCCCCGGCCGGGACGGTCTGCGTCACCGCCGCCGACCTCCCCGGCCCCAACGGCGTCCAGCTCCTCGACGACAGCTGGCCGATTCTCGCCGACGGCTTCGTGCTCCACATCGGCGAGCCTGTGGCCCTGGTCGCGGCGCCCACGCGCCTGGCCGCCCGGCAGGCGCTGGCGGCGGTGACGGTCGACTACGAGCCGCTCACCCCGGTCTTCATGCTCGAAGGGGAGGAGGCGCTGCCGCCCCTCTACGAGCTGCGCCTGGAGAACGGAGACGTGGACGACGCTTTCGCCGGAGCGGAGCACGTGGTCGAGGGCGAGTACCGCACCGGCCATCAGGAGCACATCTACATCGAATGCCAGGGGATGATCGCCGACATCGGCGACGATGGCGTCGTGGTCACGGGCTCCATGCAGTGCCCCTACTACGTCCACAAAGCGCTGGTCCATGCCCTCGGGCTGCCGGAGGAGAGAGTTCGGGTACGGGCCTCGGTGGTGGGTGGCGGCTTCGGCGGCAAGGAGGACTTCCCGAGCGCCCTCGCCATCCACGCCGCCCTGCTGGCCCGCGCCTCGGGCCGGCCGGTGAAGATGGTCTACGACCGCCACGAGGACATCGTGGCCACCAGCAAGCGCCATCCGGCGGTGATCCGCCACCGTACGGCGGTGGATGGCGACGGCCGGCTGCTCGCCCTGGACGGCGAGATCCTCCTCGATGGCGGCGCCTACAAAACTCTGTCGCCCGTGGTGCTTTCGCGCGCTCTCCTCCACGCCTTCGGCCCCTACCGCTGGCCGAGCGTGCGGCTGCGGGGAAAAGTGCTGCGCACCCACACGACGCCGAACAGCGCCTTTCGCGGTTTCGGCGCGCCCCAGGTCGAGTTCGCCATTGAGCGCCACATGGACCGCATCGGCCGTTCGCTCGGGCTCGATCCATACGAGATCCGCGCCCGCAACGTCGTCGCGGCGGGCGACCGGCTGCCTACCGGTCAGGTGCTGGACGAGACCACGTCGGCTCGCCTCTGCCTGGAGGAGGCCGAGCGGCGCACCGGTTTCCGCGCTCGATGGTGCGCCCTGGAGGCTGCCCGAGAAACCGCTGACGGAGAGCCCCGGCGCGGCATCGGTCTTTCCCTCTTCTTCCATGGCGCTGGATTCACCGGCAACGGCGAGCGCAAGATGAAGTCGCCGGTCACCGCCCGTCTCCTCGCGGACGGCCGCATCGAGGTGCTCACCGCCATGACCGACATGGGCCAGGGGTGCGTCGCGGTGTTCCCCCAGATCGCGGCGGCGGCGGCCGGAGTGTCACCGGAGGATCTCGTCTTTGCCGAGCCGGACACCGGAGAGGTTCCCGACTCCGGTCCCACGGTTGCCTCCCGCACCACGATGATCGTGGGGGCGCTGATCGCGCGGACCGTCTCCGAGCTGCGCGACCAGGTGCTGGCCAGGTCGGGTCCGGGCGAGAGCTTCCGCGAGGCCGCGCGACGGTACCGAGAAGAGGCTGGCCCGGTGGAGGTCACCTTCCGCCACGAGTCGCCTGAGGATCAGTCCTTCGACGACTCCACCTACCGCGGCGCCGCTTATCCGACCTACGCCTGGGGAGCCGATGTTGTCGAGGTGGCGGTCGATCCAGACACCCTGGCCGTGCGGCCCTTGCAGGTGACCGCCGTCTGCGAAGTGGGGCGGGCCATTCACAAGACCCTCTGCGCCGGTCAGATCGAGGGCGGCACCCTCCAGGCCCTCGGCTGGGCGCTGCTGGAGGAGGTCAAGCTCCAGGACGGCCGCTATCTGAACGACCGCCTCGCCACCTACATCATCCCCACCATCAAGGACAGCCCGCGGATCGACGTCCACCTGCTGGAACGGGCGTGGCAGGGCGGTCCCTTCGGCGCCAAGGGAGTGGGCGAGCTGCCCATGGACGGCGGCGCGCCGGCCGCCGCGCAGGCGATCGAGAACGCCACGGGATTGCCGGTCGACGAGATTCCGGCCACGCCGGAAAGGCTGCTGCAAGCCCAGGAGAAGGCGGCGTGAAAGTCTCCTTCTCCGTCAACGACCGGCCCGCCGAGGCCGAAGGCCATCCCATGGAACGCCTGCTCGACGTGCTGCGTGAGCGGCTCGGCCTTACCGGCACCAAGGAAGGCTGCGGCGAGGGGGAGTGCGGCGCCTGCACGGTACTGATGGACGGCGAGCCGGTGCTCTCGTGCCTCGTGCCGCTCCTGCAGTGCGAGGGCCGGCGGATCGAGACCGTCGAGGGAATCGCCGAGGGGCCGGCGCGCGACTTTCTGGAGCGATTCGTGGCGACCGGTGGCGTCCAGTGCGGCGCCTGCACGCCTGGAATCGTCGTCACGGCCTGGGCGCTGCTCGAAACCCACCCCGCTCCCAGCCGCGAGGAGGCGCAAGAGGCGCTGGCCGGCAATCTCTGCCGCTGCACGGGGTACGAGGGGATTCTGCGGGCGCTCTGTAAGGACCCCGCCCAGGGAGAATCGTGACCATCGCCCTCCGCCCCCATTCGCTTGACGAGGCCCTCCGTCATTTGAAGGAGGACCCGGAGCTCGTCCCGACGGCTGGCTGCACCGACTTGATGGTGCGCGGTCCCGAAGCGCTTCACCGGATGGATCGCGTGATCGATCTCCTGAGCCTCCCCGAGCTGCGTGGCATCCAAGAGGTAGATGGCGGACTGGAGATCGGCGCCACCACCTCCTTCAGTGAGATCCGGCGCTCCGCCGCCGTCCTCGCCGCCTTTCCCGCTCTCGCCGCGGCTGCCTCGCTGGTGGGAGGCTGGCAGATCCAGAACCGGGCGACTCTAGGAGGCAACATCGCGAACGCCAGCCCGGCCGGCGATTCCCTCCCCGTGCTTCTTGCCCTCGACGCCGTGATCGTGGCTGCCGGGGCGAACGGCCTCCGCGAGATCCCCTACGCCGCGTTCCACATCGGTTATCGCAAAACGGCCCTGGAACCGGGAGAGATCGTGGCCCGGGTCCGTCTCCCCTACCTGCCAGCCGGCTCCGTCCAGGCCTTCCGCAAGGTGGGGACCCGCGAAGCGCAGGCGATCAGCAAGGTGGTGGTGGCCCTGGCCGGGCGCGTCGCCGGGGGCCGGATCGCCGAGCTGCGTCTCGCTGCCGGCAGCGTCGCGGCGACGCCGGTCCGACTCCGCTCCGCCGAGAAGGCCGTCCGCGGTCTGCCTTTGGGAGTTGAGACCGCGGGCCTCGCCGGCCGAGAGGCGGCGCGCGAGGTGACGCCGATCGACGACGTCCGCTCGACCGCGAACTACCGCCGCTTCGCCCTGGAGCGGGTGGTGCGCCGGCTGGTTCTGGAAATGGGCTGATCGAGGAGAGAACCGATGCCGACTTCCCTCCCCGCCGATGCGGTCCGCGACGTCTTCGAGCGCCTGCGTGGCGCCAATCTCGCCTTCATGCGGCGCCAGCCCGGAGAATCCGGACGGCGCCAGCCCGTCCACACGGTCTACGGCGGCGCGCATCTCTTCAAAGCGGATACCGCTTCCCGGCTGGGAGCGCTGGCCCGGCGGGCGCTGGAGGAGTACGCCCCGAATCCCGAAGACCTCGCGGCAGCGATCGGTCTGCGCAAGGATCTCGCCGCCAAGATCCACGCCCGAGTCACCGAAAAGCTCCAGCGCGAGCCCGTCGAAGATTTCCGGGCCGACTTCGAGGATGGCTACGGCAGCCGGCCGGACGCCGAAGAGGACGGCCACGCCGCGTCGGCAGCCCGCGAAATGGCCGTTGGCCTGGCCGCTGGCACCCTCCCGGCGTTCCTGGGCATCCGCATCAAGCCGTTCACGGAGGAATTACGGGAGCGGTCCCTGCGTACGCTTGACCTCTTTCTGACGACGCTGATCCAAGAGAGCGGAGGCCGGCTGCCGGAAAACTTCGTCGTCACTCTCCCCAAGGTGACGATCCCTGAGCAGGTGGCAGCGCTGGCCGATCTCTTTGACCGCTTGGAGCCGGCGCTGGGTCTCGAAATCGGCTCCCTGCGGCTGGAGATCATGATCGAAACTCCACAGTCGATCCTGAATGAGAATGGGGGTTCGAGCTTACCGCTCCTCGTCGTCGCCGCGCGTGGCCGGTGTGTCGCCGCCCACTTCGGCACCTATGACTACACGGCAGCGTGCAACATCACGGCGGAGTATCAGTCGATGACTCATCCGGTATGTGACTTCGCCAAGCACATGATGCAGGTCGCCTATGCGGGCACAGGGTTGTGGCTGTCGGACGGCGCCACCAACGTGCTCCCCGTTCCTCCTCATCGCGGATCACAGCTCACCGCGGCACAGATCGAAGAAAACCGCGCCGTCGTCCATCGGGCATGGAGCCTCCACGCCGGGCACGTCCGGCACTCCCTCGTCGGCGGCTTCTATCAAGGTTGGGACCTTCACCCGGCGCAGCTCGTCACGCGCTACGCGGCCCTCTACTCCTTTTTCCTGGAGGGCCTGGACGCCGCCTCGGACCGTCTCCGCAACTTCGTTCAGAAGGCAGCGCAGGCCACCCTGGTCGGCGAGGTTTTCGATGACGCCGCCACCGGCCAGGGCCTCCTCAACTACTTCCTGCGCGCCGTGAACTGTGGCGCAATCACGGAAGAGGAGGCCTTGGAGAGGTCGGGTTTGACGCTTGAGGAGCTGCGGGGCCGGTCGTTCGTGAGGATTCTGAAGAACCGGCGAGGGTAAGCGTAGTAGACTTCAAGACGTAGGAGGTGGCTTGTGATGGTATCGGTCAAAAGAAAAGCAGCTCAAACAGGGCCTCTCGACCAACAGTTCGTCGTGGATCGTGAGGGTAAACGTCGGGCTGTCATCATCCCGCTAGAGGACTACCAACGTCTCATGGAAGACCTCCACGACCTCGCGGTCGTCGCGGAGCGTCGGGACGAAGAGGCAATCAGCCTGGAAGAGATGAAACGGCGACTGCACGAAGATGGCCTCCTATAGAGTCCAGCTCAAGCCAGCCGTTCGGAAAGACTTTCGCAAGATTCCCAAGAAGACTCTTTTGCGGGTCCTGGAAGGTATCGAAGGGTTGACGCAAGATCCCTTTCCATCCCAAAGCATCAAGCTGGCGGATGCCGATCGACTCTATCGCCTTCGAATTGGAGACTATCGTGTCATCTACGAGGTGGAAGTCGAGACAACCATCATCACCGTGCATCACGTCCGGCACAGGCGCGAGGCCTACAGATCGCTGTAGCTCACTCCCGCCGCACCGTCCCCTCGATCAATCCATACGGCTCCGTCGGCGCGACGAAGATCTCGTTCCGGTTCTCTAATTTGAACGGAGTGAGATCGACCGGGAGGTGGTGCCGGTTGGGCATGATGAGCCGGATCTCCTCGACGTCGAGGCTCTCCACTACGGCCTCGCCCATAGCGTAGAGGGTGTGTTGAACCGAGCGGCTGTCGTGCCCGGCGAAGGTCTCCAGTAGCACGCGCCGTACGTCGTACCAGAGCGCACCAAAAATCACGTCCGGTCGCGAGTAGCGCCAAGTCGCGCGTACTGCCGTGGCGAGGATGCGGTCCGAGGTCTCCTTGAGGGTCGTATAGGGGTCGCGAGGGAAACCCTCGAAGCCGGACTTCGCGGTCTTCATCACCACCAGATCCTCGATACCTGCCAGTACTCGGACTCCCTGCCGGTCGCGGGTCACATCCGCGGTACGTCGCTCGCTTCCCGCTTGACGGAAGGCGTGCGGGTGAGCTGCGCCTCCCACAGGAATCGGCTCCCACAGGTGCTCGGTGAGCTCGATGCCCACTCTCGTGGCCCGCGGGTTTCGGCTCAAGAAGCGATCGCTGAGCGCGAGACCGAAATCCTCGATGTCGTCGAGCGGGTGCTCGGTGGCCAGGGCATAGACGGTGTTCTTCATCGTGTCCGTGGGGAGCACGCCCTGATTGTCGCCGTCCGTGTAGGCCGCCAGGAAATCCCCTTCGAAGCGGACCGCCACCGTGACGTCCTTCAGCTCGTGGCGATCTGAATGCCGTCGAACGGTCACCAGGCGGATCGCCTGTTTTCCATACGCGTTCTCGGCCAGCGTGGCATTCATGCTCAGCTCCCCCGATAGGTCGAATATCCGAACGGGCTCAGCAAGAGAGGAACGTGATGATGCTGGGCTGCGTCCCGCACATTAAAGACGACTGAGGCTTCGGGATAGAAACCCTCGATTTCCTGTACGGCGAAGTACCGGTCGAGATCGAAGGTTAGGCGATAGATTCCCGGAATCAGCGCCGATCCCGCCGGCAGGAGCTGCTGGACGCGGCCGTCGTCGTCTGTGATCGCGCGAGTGATCTCCCGCCAGCCTTCGCCTTCTTTGACTTCGAGGACAACGGGCACGCCGGTCGCCGGTCGCCCTCTCGAGGTGTCCAAAACGTGGGTGGTGATGCCACTCATGAGATCAATTTCTCCAGCCTCAAGTTCGTGATCTTCCGCTGCTCCTCGGCGGCGATTCGCAGTTCGGTCTCGGGATCGTTGCCGAGACGCGCGCGCAGCAGGCCGAGCATCTCCGCTGCGCTCTTGCCTGTGGCGCAGACGATGAAGATGTGATCGAACCGCGTCTCGTATTTCCGGTTCGCCTCGCGCAACTCTGCCAGGACCTGCGCGTCAGCGTCGCGCGCTCCGGCCTGCTCCTGGTCGGACCAGCGGGTTCCCTTTTCTCCGATCCGTGGATGGGCGGCGAAGGCCTCCCGCCAGTCCTCACTGCGGAGGCTTTGCCAGATCTCGTCGGACTTTTCCTTGAGATCGGCAAGATCCTTGAAAGGACGTCTCTCCGCGACCCGACGAGACCAGGCGCGGGAACCGCAACACGGCAAGAGCATCTCCTCAGCCTCGTCGTTTGGCAGAGTGTTGAAGCGGTCGAGGTCCTCGCTCACTTCGCGTCTCCCGCCAACTTTCCAAAGAGGCGCAGGCGAGCGACCCCGCCGTCGGGAAAGATGTTGAGACGCGCATGAGCGATCGGTCCGGCCTCGCGGATCTCGTCGAATCGATGCAGAGTATGTGGCCGCAGCGATGTGTTCGGCAGGATCTCCCGCCAGCTATCAAGATCCCCGTCAGATCCTTCGATCGAGCAGCTTCCCGGCGCGTTGCCCTTGAAATGTGAGGTATCGACCTCTACGCGGTGAAGGGCGCCGCGCGCGCCCAACCTCACGATCGCCCAGTCGTGGCCGGGTCCGCGCCGGCGTTTCGTCTCCCAGCCGTCGTGCATGCCGAGCGGCGGACCGGGCAGGATCAGATTGTGGCGGTTGCCGAAGAACATGTCGCTGCAACTCAAGACGAGCCCGCCGTTTTCCACTGCCGCCAGGTCGATCTCGCCGCCATGCCGCGTCAGGCGGGCCCAATCCGGGACAACCTCGCCGTGGACCCGTAATCGAGCGACGCCGCCGTCGGGATAGATATTGAAACGCAGGTGAGTCACCCTCCCGGTTTCCTCGAGGGGAAAGGAATTCTTCGAATTTCCCTGGAGTGGCGAGCGGGGCAGAATCTCGGTCCAGGCCGCTCCTTTCAGCTCATCGGGCGCCGGATATCTCTCAAACACGCAGGATTCGAGCGAGCAGGATTCCGGGTAGTTGCCGCGGAAGTGAGCGGTATCGACGACGACGCCCTTGAGCGCTCCTGGCAGCCCCAGCCGGATCACGCACCAGTCGTGACCCGGCTCGCGCCGCCGGCGAGTTTCCCAGCCGTCCATCCACTTTCCGACCTCGGTGTACTTGCCTTCAATCCAAACCGCCTCGCCGGCTTTGAGGAGATTTTCTTTCGGCGCGAAGAACTCGTCGTTCGCCGATAGCACCGCGCCGCCCAAGCGCTCGGCGGCGAGGTCCACGAGATCGGTAAAATCGCTCATCTTCCTCCCCTGGTCAGGAGTCTGCCGCCCGGCGTTCCCACGAAGTCGCCATTCAGGTAAATTGTCTCCCCCCGCAGCACAGTCCGTCTCACTACGCCGTACAGGGTTTGCCCGGCGTACGGGGTGAGCTTGTGACGGTGGTGGAGTCTCGCGGGATCGACTACAAAGCTCGCTTCCGGGTCCCAGACCACCAAGTCCGCATCGTATCCCGGCGCGATGGCTCCTTTGCGGTCCTCCAAGCTCGCCAATCGGGCTGGAGCGGCGCTCATCCACATTGCTACGTCGGCAACCGTAAAGCCGTGCTCCCGCGCTCTGGTCCAAACGGCCGGCAGAGAAAGCTGAAGCGAGGAGATTCCGCCCCAGGCGCCGCGAAAGTCGCCTGAGTCGACCTTCTTCATCTCCGGCGGGCATGGCGAGTGATCGGTGGCCACGAGATCGATCAACCTCTCGCGGAGAGCCTCCCACAGGCGCTCCCGATTGTCGCGCGAGCGAATGGGCGGCGCGCATTTGAAGGTCACAGCACCGCCGGGGATCTCCTCGGCGGCAAAGGTTAGGTAGTGCGGACAGGTCTCGGCGGTGATCGGCAGCCCTTCGTCGCGGGCGCGTTTCAGCACAGGCAGCACCTCCGCCGAGGATACGTGGACGATGTGGACCTGGCAGCCCAGCTCGCGGCAGAGCCGAACCAGCAGTTCGACCGCCTCCACTTCGGCCGCGTCGGGCCGGGACCGCAGATAGCGACGGTAGTCGCTCAGCTCCGCCGGTCCAGCACCTTCCCACACTCCGGCCGCCTTCTCGATCGGCCCCGGTAGCTCAGCGTGCGCCAGGAGCACGGCGCCCCGTTGGGCGAGGATGGGCATGGCTGCACGCAGATCGGCTTCCCCGACGTGGCGAAACTCCTCGACGCCAGAGGGGACCAGGAACGCCTTGAACCCCAGGGCGCCGTCGTCGAGAAGAGCTTCCAACTCCTGCGAATTGCCTGGCACCACTCCGCCCCAGAGTCCCACGTCGACCCGCAGCTTCCCTTCCGTGGCAACCATCTTGGCGCGAAAACCCTCTCGCGTCGTCGTGGCGGGGATGCTGTTGAGAGGCATGTCCACGAGCGTCGTGACGCCGCCGGCCGCTGCCGCCCGGGTGGCTGTCTCGAAGCCTTCCCACTCCGTCCGCCCCGGTTCGTTGACGTGAACGTGGGTGTCCACGATCCCCGGCATGAGCACCGAGTCGCCGGCGTCGATCACGGCCGCACCCGCGGGAACCTCATCCGCAGGGCCGAGACGCTCGATCACCCCGCGCCGCACGTCCACCGTGGCGGCCCGCACACCGTTGGGCGTGACGACCCGCCTTCCGCGGAGGATCAGATCGGGATGGTTCATGCAAAGGGAAGGTTTGCCGTTCCCTCCACCCTCTGTCAACTATCAACCACTCGGCGTTGTAGGATCTTGGCTCTAATGATTCTGAAGGAAAACTCTTTGCCCTCGCCTGAGCCCCCTCTCCTCCTGCGGGGCGGCACCCTCCTCACCCTGGACGCTGGCGCGACGGTTCTGCCTGGCGCGGATCTGCTGATTCGCGACGGCCGCATCGCCTCCCTCGGCGCCCCTGAGTTGCCGCCGGATACACGGGTCTTGGACGTCTCCGGCTGTCTGGTCCTGCCGGGCCTGATCCAGGGGCATATCCATCTGGGACAGACGTTTTTCCGCGGCTTGGCCGAGGGGCGCCGCTTGCTTTTGTGGTTGCGCGAACGGATCTGGCCCCTGGAAGCCGCCCACGACGACGAGAGCGCCTACTGGTGCAGTCTGCTCGGCGCGGCCGAATGCCTGTTGAGCGGCACCACGACGATTCAGGAGATTGGCATCGGCCCCGGCGCGCGGGGGCTCCTCCAGGCCATCGCGCACTCCGGCTTGCGCGCCTTCGCCGGCCAGTGCCTCATGGACTGCGGCGACTCCTTGCCTGCCGCGATGCGACAGGATACCGACGCGGCGCTCGCCGGAACCGAGGCGCTGGGCGATCAATTCGAAGATGGACCGGACGGGCGGCTGCGCTACGCGCTCAATCCCCGCTTCATCCTCACCTGTTCCGATCCGCTTTGGGTGGGCGTCCGCG
>Ga0075424_100002982_pt1 | contig 15707 bp, 16 predicted proteins | sample SoiMethybrSBSTD3_FD_75301 | JGI IMG/M metagenome (GOLD analysis project Ga0075424, IMG submission 75301) | Bulk soil microbial communities from a Populus tree surrounding site in Tennessee, USA - Soil MetaG P. TD hybrid SBSTD3 | ecosystem: Environmental > Terrestrial > Soil > Tree plantation...
CTCGTTGGCTCAATGCGCCGCGTCGGCCTCGGGTCGTGGAGCCATGTGCGTGACAAACCCATATCACCAAACGCCGCTTGGCAAGGCCTACCGACAGGCTCCCCGGGCCTATTAGCGCTCGAAGCCACGCGCAGAAGATCGCGGCTGCGGCTTGTAGCGGAGGAAATCAGATGGCGGAAGTGCAGGACACACCAGCCGGCCCTGACCTTACTCTGGGCGTCGCGGCAAGCGACTTCAAAGACAACATGCTACTCGGCCATGTCGGCGATCAGGAAGTACTGATGGTGCGGACTGAATCTGGGATTTTCGCGATCGATGCGCATTGCAGCCACTATCACGGCCCACTCGCGGATGGTCTAGTGGTCGGCGACAGCGTCCGCTGTCCGTGGCACCATGCCTGCTTCGATTTGCGGTCCGGAGAAGCGGCGCGCGCACCGGCACTCTCATCGCTATCCGTCTGGCAGGTGGAGCAGGACGGCGGCCGCTTCTTTGTGCGGCAGAGACTGGATCGGCCGCGCTCGCCCGGTCGGCGATCGCAAGGGGCGCCGGGGCGCATCGTTATCATCGGTGGCGGGGCCGCCGGTTTCGCAGCGGCGGAGATGTTGCGGCGCGAGGAATTCGACGGCGAGATTACGATGCTGAGCAGCGATTCGGCGCCGCCGGTCGATCGTCCCAATTTGTCGAAGGATTATCTCGCCGGCAACGCACCCGAGGATTGGGTACCTCTTCGCCCCGACACTTTCTATGCGGACGCACAAATCGATCTCCGACTTTCGACCAGCGTCGCTTCGATCGACAGCAGGGCGCGTCACGTCGTACTCAGTGACGGCGGAACATTACCCTATGATCGCCTTCTGCTGGCCACCGGCGCGGAGCCGGTCCGTCTTTCAATACCGGGTGCGGGCCAGCGCAACGTGCACACACTACGATCGCTATCCGACTCACGCGCAATCATCGAGGGTGCAAAAGCCGGGCGGCGTGCGATTGTCGTCGGCGCCAGCTTCATTGGCCTTGAGGTCGCAGCATCGCTGCGCGCGCGCGACATCGAAGTTCACGTCGTCGCGCCGGAGCAGCGGCCAATGGAGCGTGTCCTCGGTCCGGATTTGGGCGAGTTCGTGCGTGCTTTGCACGAGGAACACGGCGTGGTGTTTCATCTTGGGGAGACGGTTGCAGCGATCGACGGCAAGCGCGCAACGTTGAAGGGAGGCAGCTCGCTGGATGCCGATCTGTTCGTCGTGGGGGTCGGCGTACGCCCGCGGCTCAATTTGGCAGAGCAGGCAGGCCTGGCGCTGGACCGCGGTGTGGCTGTGAACGCTTTTCTGGAAACGAGCGTGCCCGGCATCTTTGCCGCCGGCGATATCGCGCGCTGGCCGGATTCCTATTCGGGAGAAAGCATCCGCGTCGAACATTGGGTTGTGGCAGAACGTCAGGGACAAACTGCAGCGCGCAACATGCTCGGACAGGGCGAGGCGTTCGAGGCGGTGCCGTTTTTCTGGAGCCAGCACTACGACGTGCCGATCAACTATGTCGGTCACGCCGAGACGTGGGACGAGATCGCGATTGACGGCGATATCAACGGCAGGGATTGCCTGTTGCGTTACAGGAAAAGAGGACGTGTTCTTGCCGTCGCGTCGATTTACCGCGATTTCGCAAGCCTCAAGGCCGAGCTGGCGATGGAGCAACGCGCGCCGGTTTGACGGTTCAGTGCGCGGCCTTTTTCAGAAACGTCGTGCAGTCGGGCGAGCGATGCGACTGCCCACGGCGAAAGCTCCGCTCAGCCGCACCTCGCTGGAGGTCTATTGGGTCACGCGCCTGCCGGCACCTGATCCAGAAATCCGGTGATGCAGCGGATTCGTCCCTCATTGAGCATGGCAAAATCAGTGCCCTTGATCGGGCAGTCGGCACCATCCGGCCCGAGCCCCCAGGAGAAGCGAATGTTGTCGCCGTAGCCATCGGGCTCGCCGATCGGCTTGAACCGGAAGTCCGGAAAGCGCTGCTGTACTCCCGCAATGAGCGCATCGACGCCGTTATAACCGTCGCCGCTCATCAAGGGATCGACATATTTCGCGTCCGCCGTCCAGTCCGCAGCCAGCATCTCGCGACGTCGGCTCGCGGTCCGTTCGTTCCACAGCTCGATATACCGACGCGCCACCCTTTTCATATCGGTCATCTCGTCTCTCCTTCGCTGTTTCCACCGCCGGATCAATCGGCGAAAGGACTATCGAAGGAGAACGAGGCCAAATCGATTACCTCGGAGGTCAATACCGAAAACTATGGCGCAACCTTCAACGTCGCCTTCATCATGGGATGGAAGCGACAATAATACTCGAAGGTGCCGGCCTTGTTCAGAACGAGCGAGGCGGTCTCCTTCGAGGGAATCATCACGTCGAAGTCGCCATTACGAGCGGTTGCGGTATGCGCGACGATGTCGTTGTTGCCCCATTCAACGGTATCGCCAACCTTGGCCGCGACCTCGGCCGGCTTGATCACCAGATTTTCCATGAGGATCCGGATCGTCGCCGCGCGCGCCGGGACAGTCATTGCGCAAAAGGCGAGGGTGACGACCATCAGACGAGAGCATCCGATCTGCACAGGGCACCTTACTTCAGTTCGGCCGCGACATGTTCGGCATGCTGCTGGTGGCCTTGAAAGATCTTCAGGCCGGTTTGCAGCAGATTCTTGAGTTCCGAATTGCTGGCCGAGGGGATCAATTGCGTCTCCAATGCCGCGTTGACCTGCTTATGATAGGCAACCTCGTTGGCGATATAGGCCTTGTCGAACGCAGCTCCTTTCAACTTGCCGAGTTCGGCGCGCTTGTCGGCAGCCTGCTTGGACAAGGCCTTGCTGGTGTCGTTGTCCTCCGGCGTCACATTGAGTTTTTTGACGAGGTCGAGCGCCTGCTTGTTGACGGCTTCATGATCACGCTCCATGTCCTGCGCGAAGGTTTTCACGTCCTTGTTGCCGGCCTTGTCCAAAGCTTGTTTGGCGGCCGAAATGTCGATCACGCCGGCAGTGTAGGCGATATGGGCGATTTGCGGATCGCTCAGTTCGGCGCCCTCCGCAATCGCCGCGCTGCTCAATAGCATCATCGCGGCAGTCGCCGCGCCGAATCGAACCAACATGTTTGACCTCCTGTGTTGCCGGTCGCGCCGGCATCCGGGTTGCACAGGTGTTGGATGGTCGAATGGCGCGGAGGTTCCCGAAAAATTTCTATGGATAGCCCAACCGCTTCAGGACTGCCTCCGTCAAACTGTCACAGCGGCAGCCGGCAAACGGAAAGGCTTCCATGACAAGGGGGCCGATCTTCTTTACGACGTTGTCCCGCAGCATGGCGCGTGCGCGGTGCAGCCGCGTCTTTACCGTCTCCGGCCTTAGCTCAAGAGTATCAGCGGTTTCTTCGACGCTCATGCCCTCGACGATGCGCGCTATGAAGACGAGGCGGAACAGCTCCGGCAATTCATCGATTGCAGCTTCAACCACCGTCTGGATTTCTCGCCGGGCCATGGATTTTTCCGGATCGTCTGCTGCAGGGGTGAGGGGAAACGGAATGATTTCGGCCTCCAGCGAGTCCTTTGGCAACGTGTTCAGTTCAACGCCGGGCCGCTGGCGGCGCAAGCGTCCGAGCGCCTCGTTCATCGCGATCCGCGATAGCCAGGTCGCGAGGCTTGAGGCGCCGCGGAAATCCGCAAGATGTGTGAATGCCCGAACATAAGTCTCCTGAACGACGTCCTCGGCCTCGTGGTCGTTGCGCAGGATGCCACGAGCAAGCCGATATAGTCTGCGATTGTTCGCCTTCAGGATGATGCGAACAGCCGCTTCGTCCCGGACGAGGGCCCGCTCGACAAGCTCGGCATCGCTCAGGCTCGCCTCTCGCTGCGGTGTCTGTAACTGGCGCATGATCGCCTCACTGTCAGCCAAAGACCTAGATATGGATCAAGGAGTTGGATGCGGCGGCAGCCCCGAAGTTCCCAAAAAATTCCAAGAATTCTCTAAAGCGCGAGTGCTTCAGGTCGAAACGCAATCGCGTTTTTAGCGAGGGCCCCTCGGCGCCGGCGGGCAGTTCACTTCGCCGCAGTCACCATGATCTCGACGTTGTATTGCGGCGCCGCCAGTCTTGCTTCCACGGTGGCACGCGCCGGCGTATTGCCAGGCGAGACCCAAGCGTCCCACACAGCGTTCATTTCTGCAAATGTTCTCATGTCGGTGATATAAATTGTTGCCGTTAGCAATTTGGACTTGTCGGTGCCGGCTTTCGCCAGATGGCCGTCGATGATGGCGAGGATGTCCTGGGTTTGCTTGGTGACACTTTCGCCCCTCGCGTTGTTGGCGACCACGCCGGCGAGGTAGACCGTGTTGCCGTGGACGACAACCTGGCTCATGCGAGGTCCGGTTTCAAAACGTTGAATTGTCATGGGAAGCTCCGATGAAATGGCGGCATTACCTAGCGCACCAAGGCTCCGCAGCGCAATTGCCGCGGTTGGAGGGAAAGCGCCTGAAAAAGTTGCAAGTCGCCACCGCGTTACCGTGATTCTGCGGGGCCAAAGATAAAAGCGCCAGACGAAGGAGCGTTTCAAGAACGCTCGCGGGGCTCGTCAGGCAACCTTAACAGGCGGGTAACCTGTTCCACCCAGAAATTATCGTCGCGGCCCAAACTACGCCTTAAACACGTCTCAAGTGCAGCAGGTCTGCAACACCGGACGTGAATTTGTTTTGGGGCGTCGTCTCCGCCTAGACAAAATCACGATCCCGAAACACGCTGGGTTTGCATCGCTCGACGCTCGGATGGATTTTCGACGGAATGAACTGGGGCAGGATATGAAACTGATGACGGGGTTGCTCGCGGCTATCCTTGTGCTGGCGAGCGTGGGAGCAAGTCATGCCGTTGTTCGGATCGCCGACGACCGCGGCGGCCGGATCGGAACCTACGTCGACCGGTATCAGGGCATGCGCTCGACCGGCGAAGAGGTGATCATCGACGGGCTGTGCGCGTCGGCCTGCACCATCGTTCTCGGCGCGATTCCCCACAACAAGATCTGCGTCACCTCGCATGCAACTTTGGGTTTTCATGCGGCTTGGGATTTCGGCGCCAATGGAAGGGCGATAACCAATCCCGAAGCGACCCAGATGCTGTACTCGATGTATCCCTCGCCGGTGCGTCACTGGATCGCCCAGCGCGGCGGCCTGACCCCGCGCATGATCTTCCTGCGCGGCAGGGAGCTGCAGGCCATGTATAAGCCCTGCTATCTCGACGCCCAGGCTTCCGCGAACCGGGCGCGCTAGGCAAGCGCGAATTCCCTCAGCATGAGTTGATGGGCGGCGCGGTAGACCGTGCTTGCCCTGCGTCACATCTGCCCCTATTTGGAGCTGATGGTGCTGCCTGTTTCCATGCAAAGTTTGGTCCATACAGCGCGGCCTTCGACGCTGAGGGCAGCGATTCTTTGGATCAGCGTGGGCCTTGGTGCGGTCGCGTTGCTGGCTGCCCTGGCGCTCTGGTACCACTTTGGGACCGCGGTATTCTTTGAGACGATCGCCGCTGGCATCTCGGGCTGTTTCTGAATTTCAAAGGACACCAGCGCATGGAACGGACCGCCACCCGCCCGCTCGTGATCATCACGGCGTTCGCCGCGAGCCTCCTACTCGGGCTCCTGGTAATGCTGTGGGCGCTTGGCGGCGTGCGTGGCGTCGCAACGCCCGCCGCGATCGGCGGGCCATTCCGATTGACGGATCAGAGCGGCCAGACCATCACCGAGAAAGCCATGGTGGGCCGCCCGAGTCTGATCTTCTTCGGCTTCACGCATTGCCCCGACGTTTGCCCGACCACGCTGTTCGAAATCTCCGAAGTGCTGCGCGCGATGGGCAATGACGCCGACCGCGTGAACGCCTATTTCATTTCCGTCGATCCAGAGCGCGACGACAGGGAGGCGATGAAAAACTATCTCGCGAGCTTCGATCCGCACCTCAAGGGCCTGACCGGGGATCCGGACGCGATTGCAAAGATGCTCAGCGAATACCGCGTCTATTCCAAGAAGGTTCCGCTGAAGGACGGCGACTACACCATGGACCACACTGCGCTGACCTATCTGATGGACCGAGACGGCAAGTTTGTTGCGCCCTTTAACCTCAACCGCAAGCCGGAAGAGGCCGCGGCCGACCTGAAGCGATATTTGTGACTGGCTGATTCGACGATCGCGGAGGGTACGCGGGGCTCGAATTATTCTTCTGATCGTCTATAAGGCCCGTCCAAATCCACCGGAAACTATCGGCCAGATCGTTGCAGACAGAATTGTTCGCGAGCACAAACACACCTTGGCGTGCCGCCCACCGCATTGCGGCGGCCTCGCTGTTCGCGCTCGCCGCTGCCTGCGGCCCTGCGCAGGCCCAGACCGTGCCGAAGCTACCTGTGGAAGCCGCCCCCCAGGCCGTGCCGGGCTTCTGGGATCCGCGGCGGCGTCCGGAGCGGCCGGACCTGTCGCGACTCTCGGTGATCCGTTTCCTGACCGAGACCGACTATCCGCCGTTCAACTTCACCGGCGCGGACGGCAATCCGGCCGGCTTCAACGTCGACCTTGCACGATCGCTTTGCGAGGAGATCAAGGTGACGTGCACCATTCAAATGCGCCGTTTCGAGACTCTGCTGGACGCTCTCACGAGCAACCGTGGCGACGCCATCATCGCCTCGATTGCGGTGACGCCGCAGCTCCGCGCACGCGTTGATCTCACCGACCCCTATTATCGCGCACCGGCGCGCTTCGTGTCGCGGCGCGATGCCGTGATGGCGGAGGTTCGCCCCGAATATCTCGAGGGCAAGAAAGTTGGCGCCGTCGCCGGCTCTGCGCATGAGGCCTATCTGAAAGCGATGTTCACCGATGCCGAGCTGCACTCCTATCCCAACGAGGATGCGCTCCGGTTGGCGCTGCGTCGAGGCGAGGTGGACTTCATCTTCGGTGACGGGATCTCGCTTGGGTTCTGGGTCAACGGCACGGATTCCGCCGATTGCTGCGCGTTTTCCGGCGGCCCGTTCGTGGAGAGCCGCTTTTTCGGCGAGGGTGTCGGCATCGCCGTGCGCAAGGGCAACGATCTGCTCAGGCAGGCGTTGAACTGGGCGATGTTCCGCGTATGGGAAAAAGGCCGCTACACCGATCTGTGGCTGCGCTATTTTTCAGTCAGCCCGTTCTAGCGCGGATCCGGAAATTTGATCCAAGGGATCGCGCTTGGGGACCAATACCGGAGAGGGCGCGCGGCCCGCTGACCTGAAGCACGGAGATTCCGGTTTCGATGCCTTCGCCTTCGCGCTAAAGCGCCTCGCCCTCATAGGCGCGAGGCTCGTGCACCGAACACAGACGGGTCGCACGGTCCCGGAATGACAGGTATAGTGACGGCACCTTCGGAGAACCTTGCCAAGATGTCCACGATCGATCTTTCAGCCAAGGCGAGCGATCTGCGCTCGCTCGCCGAACAATCCAACGCCTGGCCCTTCGAGCAGGCGAAGGCGATCGTCGCGCGTCTGAAGAAAAGGCCGAAGAACGAGGTCGTGTTCGAAACCGGCTACGGTCCCTCGGGGCTGCCGCATATCGGCACCTTCGGCGAGGTGGCGCGAACCACCATGGTGCGCCACGCCTTCCGCGTGCTTACCGAAGACAAGATCAAGACGCGCCTCATCGCCTTCTCCGATGACATGGACGGGTTGCGCAAGGTGCCGGACAACGTACCAAACAAGGAACTGCTGGAAAAACATCTCGGCCAACCGCTGACAAGCGTCCCGGATCCCTTCGGCACGCATCCAAGTTTTGGCGCGCACAACAATGCGCGGCTGCGCACCTTTCTCGATGCGTTCGGCTTCGACTACGAGTTCGCAAGCTCGACTGACTACTACAAGTCCGGCAAGTTCGATGCCGCGCTGCTGCGCATGCTGGAGCGGATAAAGGAGGTGATGGCGATCATGCTGCCGTCCCTACGCGAGGAGCGGGCGGCGAGCTACTCTCCATTCCTGCCGATTTCCCCGCGTACCGGTGCGGTATTGTACGTGCCCATCATCTCGCACGACGCAAGGGCCGGCACGGTCTCCTACGATGATCCCGAAACCAAGGAGCGCGTCACGCTTCCGGTCACCGGCGGTCATTGCAAGCTGCAATGGAAGCCGGACTGGGCGATGCGCTGGTATGCGCTGGGTGTCGACTATGAGATGGCCGGCAAGGACCTGATCGACTCCGTGAAGCTGTCGGGCAAGATCTGCGCAGCGCTTGGTGGAATGGCGCCAGAAGGTTTCAATTACGAGCTGTTTCTTGACGAGAAGGGTCAGAAGATCTCGAAATCGAAGGGCAACGGGCTCACCATCGAAGAATGGCTGCGCTACGCCCCGCCGGAGTCGCTGTCACTGTTCATGTATCGCGAGCCGAAGGCGGCGAAGCGGCTTTATTTCGATGTCATTCCCCGTCACGTCGATGAGTACTATCAATTCCTCGAGGCCTTTCCGAAGCAGGATGCGCGCCAGCAGTTCGGCAATCCGGTCTGGCACATTCACGCCGGCCAATCGCCAAAGGCCGACATGCCCGTGACCTTCCAGCTTTTGTTGACGCTGGTGTCGTCGTCGAATGCGGAAAACGCAGAGACTCTCTGGGGTTTCATCGGGCGCTATCGCCCGGGTGTGACGCCGCAGACTCATCCGAAGCTGGATGCCATGGTCGGCTATGCCATCAACTACTATCGCGACTTCGTGGCGCCCACTAAGAAATTCCGGGAGCCCACTGACAGAGAACGCGCGGCTCTCATGGATCTGCGCGATGCGCTGTCGAACCTTCCGGCGACGTCGCCGGCGGAAGAGATCCAGAACGTGGTGTATGAGATCGGGCGACGCGAGCCTTTCCTTGATCCCATCAAAAAGGGCAAGGATGGCCGTCCCGGCGTCTCGCTCGACTGGTTCAACATGCTCTACCAGGTCCTGCTTGGGCAGGAGAAGGGCCCGCGCTTTGGATCTTTTGTCGCGGTCTACGGGATCGCCAATGCGGTCGCGATGATCGATGGCGCGCTGGCAAGGTCAGGCTAACGGGGGGACGACAGCGCAGCTGCGACCCATGACGATATCGTCGATTGGCGCTATACTGGCACAATAACAATAAATACCGAAATGGGAGTTGCTCATGCAGTTCAGGGTTTCACCGAAAACGCTCGCTGAATGCAGCAAGGAGGAGTGGCAGGCGAGGGTCGACCTCGCAGCCGCGCACCGGCTTGCTTTCATGCACGGCTTTCACGAAGGCATTTTCAATCATCTGACTCTGGTGGTGCCCGGTCACAACGATCGCTATTACCAGATCCCGTTCGGGATGCATTGGTCCGAGGTAACGGCGTCGTGCTTCATGGAAGTCGGCATCGATGACGGCGAACTCAAAAGTGGCGCCGGTGACGTTGAGCGCTCCTGCTATTGCATTCATGCGCCGATCCACAAAGCTCTGCCTCAGGCAAAGGCCGTGTTTCACACCCACATGCCTTATGCCAGCGCACTAACGCGGCTCGAAGATCCACGCATCAAGGAGATCGGCCAGACCGAGGTCGGCATGATCAACGAAATCGCCTATGACGACGAATATACCGGACCCGCGCTCGATCCCGCGGAAGGCGCGCGGTTGGCGCGTGTCATTTCCGACAAAACGATCCTGTTCATGGCGAATCATGGCATCACCACCGTCGGCGAAACCGTCGCCGAGGCCTATGACCGCCTCTATTATGTCGAGCGCGCCGCGCAGGTGCAGATCTACGCGATGTGGACCGGCCAGAAGCTCAAGGTGCTGCCGGCGCCTGTGGTCGAGAAAACAAAGCGCGACATCGGCGGCAGCGGCCTGTACGACCCGCCGCCCGTCCAGCGCCATTTCGATGCGCTAAAGCGCCTGCTCGACCGCAAGGAGCCGGACTACGCGACCTGACTTCCGCCGACGTCGCTCATGGGGCGCGTGTGCGCGCTGCGGGCAACCTGCGCTGACTCTGAGGAGGCGCGCCCTTCGCGTCGGACACCGATCCGGCGCGCTTCGGTTTTGCTTAGGGATTAGGCCTTGGTTTTGAGTGCCGCCCGGCACCCTGGGCTGGCACCAGCATGCTGCATTCGGAACAATTTGAGCAATGCCTTTCACCGACGCCTTCCGCGACTTCAGAGGCCGCTCTTGAGTTGGAGGGAGGCCGCCGATACGGTCCGGAATGTTTCGGTAACCCAAAGCTGCTCAATTCAGACAAGTGCGCAAGATCTACAAAATCTGCACCGTTTCCGCCTGGCGCGAGGCCGAGCGGCAGGGCGTTTACGGCGGCAGCGCCGATGATACGCGCGACGGCTTTATTCATTTCTCCGCTGCCCCTCAGGTTGCGGGGACCGCCGCGAAGTATTTCTTTGGACAAACCGGATTGCTCCTGATCGAGGTGAATGCGGATGCGCTGGGCGAGGCGCTGCGTTGGGAGCCTTCGCGCAACGGCGAGCTGTTCCCGCACCTCTACGGCGAGCTCGATCTCGGCGCGGTGACAGGCGTGCTCAGTCTGCATGTCCGCTCCGACGGGTATCACGACATTCCGGAGTTGAAGCCGTGATCCGCGCTATCGATCTGTTCTCCATCTCATTGCCGTTTCTACGCTGGCTCGACCCCGAAGATGCACATCGTCTCGCGATCCAGGGCATGAAATTGTTGCCTCCGATGCGGTTACGCCAGGACGACGCGAAGCTCGCGGTGCGTGCCTTCGGCCTCAATTTCCCCAATCCGGTAGGCATGGCCGCCGGCTTCGACAAGAACGCGGAAGTGCCTGACGCGCTTCTGCGGTTCGGCTTCGGCTTTGTCGAGGTGGGGACTGTGACGCCGCGGCCCCAGAGCGGCAATCCGCGGCCAAGACTGTTCCGGCTCGAACGCGATGAAGCCGTGATCAACCGCATGGGTTTCAACAATGACGGCGCGGAACCCGTACTGCGGCGGCTTGCAGCGCGCGCAAATCTTGGCGGCATTGTCGGAGTCAATGTCGGGGCGAACAAGGACTCGCCGGACCGTGTTGACGACTATGTGCGGCTGATCGAAGCCTTTGCGCCGGTCGCAAGCTACTTCACCGTGAATGTGTCCTCGCCGAACACGCCCGGGCTGCGCAACTTGCAACAAGGGCATGTCCTCGACGATCTCCTTGCAAAAGTGATCGATGCGCGCGAGCGCGTCCGCGCCAAGGCCGGCGACTCTCCCGTGCTGCTGAAGATCGCGCCGGACCTGAGCCTGGCTGAACTTGACGAGGTGGTTCACATCGCGCGCTCACGCCGGGTGGACGGGATGGTCGTTGCGAACACCACGGTCGCGCGGCCCGCGACATTGCGCGAACTCGCGCGCGCCAAGGAACAGGGCGGGCTGTCGGGCCGGCCGCTGTACCGGTTGTCGACGCGGATGGTGGCTGAGACCTACGTGCGGGTGGAAGGTGCTTTTCCGTTGATCGGGGTCGGCGGCATCCATTCGGGCGGCGCAGCGCTGACCAAGATCCGCGCCGGCGCCAGCCTGATTCAGCTCTATTCACCGCTGATCTTCAAGGGCCTCGGGCTTGTTGAGGAAATCAAGAACGACCTGACTTCGACCTTGCTCCGCACCGGGCGCGAGCAACTGTCAGAGATCGTCGGAGCGGACGCGGCGACGATTACGGCCGAGGACTGGCCGATATAGGCACCGCGAACGATGACCTCAGGAGCGCCGGATAGCGCGCCGCCTCAAGGCCGCCGCGCGCGACGTAATGTGCGAGCAGCGCTCCCCATAAACCCGCATTGCCGAACGAGCGCAGCGCGAGCCATGCGGCAAAAAAGATGAGGAGCGAGGCGATCATCAGATTTCGCATGTCGCGAGCCCAGGTTGCGCCGATATAGACGCCGTCAAGCACGAAGGCGTACACCGCGAACAAGGGTGAGACGGTCACGAAAATCAGGAAGTTCCGTGCCGTCTGACGTACCTCCGCGCTCGCGCTCATGGCATCGATAAACTGCGGACCGAGCAGCGCGAAGGTCAGGGCGACCGCGCTCGCGAAGGCAAAGCCCCACAATACGACCACGCGGGTCGCGCCGGAAAATGCGGTTCTGTCGCGCGCGCCAAAGGCGTGGCCGCACAGCTGCTGGGCCGCATTGGCAAGGCCGTCGAGGAAGAAAGCGCTGACCAGGAGAAAGTTGTTCAGCACCGCGTTTGCGGCAAGAGCTACGTCGCCGGCACGCGCACCTTGTGCGGTGAAGAACAACCACACGGAAATCAATGCCGCTGTGCGGATCATGATGTCGCGGTTGACGCTGAGCGTGCGCTTCACCTTGGCGCTGTCCAGCAACATCGCGCGCGGCACGGTGAAGCGGCCGCGCAGGAGGTATCCTGCGATCGGAATGGCGATCACGAGACCGCTCGCCTCCGCGGCAACGGCTGCAATCGCTGCTCCGGTTATGCCCGTGTCGAGCTCCAGCACAAGCAGCATGGTCAGCGCCATGTTGACCAGGTTGATGGCAACCTGCAGGACCAGCGCAATGGTGGCGCGCGCCTGTCCGACCAGCCAGCCAAGGACGACATAATTGGCAAGCACGAGCGGTGCAGACCAGATCCGGACCGCGAAATAGGTTGTTGCGGCGCGCGTTACGCCTTCGCTGCCGCCCATTGCATTGAACACGATCGCGCTCAGCGGCGCCTGCAGCACGATCAGAGCCGCGCCGATGAGGCCTGCCAGCAACAGACCCCGAGCGAGCAGCGCGCGTAACTCGCCTGCTTCGCCCGCGCCGAGTGACTGCGCCGTGAACGCGACCGTGCTCATGCGCAGGAAAGCGAACAGCCAGAACAGGCAATCGAAGACTACCGACGCCATCGCAACCCCGCCCAGCAGAGTGGCCTCGCCGAGCCGTCCGATCGCCGTGGTGGAGACGATGCCGATCAGCGGCGTCGTCAGGTTTGCGACCATCGCTGGACCCGCGATGGCAAAGACCTGCGAAGTTGTAATCCTGGTGGGAGGAGCGAGCAATGTCGGCTGCGGGGTATGACGTTAGCGGCCGCGCGGGGCGCCGAACAACCGTGACAGAAACCAGATCGGGATCACGAGCACTGCACCGAGCAGGAAATAGCGCCAGAGCCAGTTGATGGCGTCGAAGCCGAGGTCCCAGAGCCTACGGAACAAAAGCTCGATGCTGCGCAGGATGTTGTAGGGGTCGAAGCCGATTGCAGCCAGCACGACGCCGACCAGGATTGACAGCAGGATCAGCCGGAACGCCACGGACAGCGGCGTGCCACCAAGAAAGCGAGTGAGGCCGTCGCTCGCTGCCGGCAATTGCCTGCTTTCGTGGGGCATCAATGGACTCCATCGGGGGTTCGCGGCCGCCATTCTACTATGGCGAGATGCAGATGGGGAACCGGATATCTCTGACCAGAGCTTGCGGATAATTTATTTCTTCCGTTGGCGCGAACCGGCAGGTCAGGAGCGGGTCAGGCTCGCGCTTGAAAAATCCGCGATCTTGCTGGTGCGATCCGTGTTCAGCATCTTCTCCAGCGTCTCCAGCCGGTCGGCCTCGCGCGGCGGCTTGTCCCAGCGCAGGCGGTTGATGCGGGGAAAACGCATCGCGATTCCGGACTTGTGCCGTGGTGAGCGCTGCAATCCCTCGAAGGCGACCTCCAGCACCAGGCCCTTGTTCGGCTCATGAATGACGTGGCGGACGGGACCGAATTTTTCGGTTGTATTGCGGCGCACGAAGCGGTCGATCTGCAGCAGCTCTTCATCGGTGAAGCCGAAATATGCCTTGCCGACCGGCACAAGCTCCTCACCTTCCTCCCCCGACGTCCAGACGCCGAAAGTATAGTCGGAGTAAAAGGACGACCGTTTGCCGTGGCCCCGCTGCGCATACATCAGGACTGCGTCGATGATGTGCGGATCGCGTTTCCATTTCCACCATTGGCCCTTTGGGCGGCCGGGCAGATAAGGCGCGTCGCGCCGTTTAAGCATCACGCCTTCGACGGCATCCGCATCTTCGCCGGCGCCTGCGGCAGCCGGATTGGCGCGCGCTTCGGTAAGCTGCTCCCAGCTGTGGAAGGCAATTGTCGGCGACAGGTCCACCCGGGAATCGTCGAGCTTCTTGACGAATGCCTCGAGCCTGGCCCGGCGCTCTTCGAACGGCAACTCGCGCAAGTCGCTCTCGCCGTCGCCGAGCAGGTCGTAAGCGCGCAGATGGATCGGAAAATCCTTTGTCAATTTCGGCGAGACGACTTTCCGGTTGAGCCGCTGCTGCAGTACGTTGAAAGTCTGCACGCGGCCCTCGCGCATAACCAACAATTCGCCGTCGATCGCGCCCGACAGATGCAGCGAGGGCAGCAAGTCCGGAAAGCTCCCTGTGATGTCTTCGCCGCTGCGCGAATAGAGCCGCACGGCGATGTTACCGCGCGCGTCAAGCCCAGAGACGGCCTGCACCCGGATGCCGTCCCATTTCCATTCCGCGATGTAGTCGGCTGCATCAAGCGTCTTGAACTCCGTATCCTCGATCGCATGCGCGAGCATGACCGGGCGGAACGGTGCGGGATCGAGATTGACCGGCTTATCGGCCCGGTCCTCCAGCCAGGCGAACAGATCGAGATAGGGCGGGTTGAGGCCCGGCCACAAAAGCTCGATCTCGTGGGGGTCCTTGTTGCCGAGCGCCGCAGCCGCGGTTTTCGCAAGCCGCGCGGAGACGCCGATGCGCATCGCGCCGGTCACAAGCTTGAGTAGCGCCCAGCGGCCGGTCTCGTCGAGTTCGTCAAGCCAGCGCGCGAGCCTCGCGGGCAGTTCTGCCTTGCCGAGCGTGCGCAGTGTGGTCACGACTTCCGTCAGCGTGGGTGGCGGCGGATTGTTGTGGCCTGCCAACGCGGTTCTCGGCCACATCAGGGCGACCGTTTCCGAGAGATCGCCGACGTAATCGTAGGAGTATCCGAACAGTACCGGGTCCGTGCGCTCCATGATCAGGTCGCGAATCAATCCGGGTTTTGCATGCTTGAATGACAGCGCGCCCGTCAACGCAGCGAGCGCGTAGCCGCGGTCGGGATCGCCGACCTCGCGGAGATAGGCTGCAATCAGCCGCAGCTTGTTGTTGCGCCCGGGCTCATAGGCGAGGCGATCCAGCAGCTCCGCGAAACGGTTCATGCGTCGGCCTCATCGCCTGGCGACGCCATCTCGCTCTCCTCCTCGTCTCCGTAACCAACGAGATCGAGTGGGCGCGCCGCAAGGCCACGCGATTTGCACCAATGCACCAGCGCGTCTTCCTGACCATGGGTCACCCAGACCTCGCCGGCGCCGGTCGCAAGGATCGTCGCGGTCAGTCCATCCCAATCTGCGTGATCCGAAATCACCAGTGGAAGCTCCACGCCACGCTGGCGCGCGCGAGCTCGCACCCTCATCCAGCCAGACGCAAAGGCTGTGACCGGATCGGGAAAGCGGCGCGTCCAGATGTCCGATGTCGCAGTCGGCGGCGCCAGCGTGATGGTGCCTGCAAGATCAGCCTTCTTCACACCACGCACTGGACGCAGTTCGCCGAGCGTGACGCCGCGCTCCTCATAGTAGCGGGTGATCTTCTCCATGGCGCCGTGCAGATAGATCGGCGCGTCGAAGCCGGCCTCCCGGATCAGTGCGATCACGCGTTGCGCCTTGCCAAGCGAATAGGCGCCGACCAGATGCGCGCGCTCCGGAAACAGTCTTGTCGACGCAAGCAGCTTCGATATCTCATCAGCCGC
>Ga0075424_100002983_pt1 | contig 15706 bp, 14 predicted proteins | sample SoiMethybrSBSTD3_FD_75301 | JGI IMG/M metagenome (GOLD analysis project Ga0075424, IMG submission 75301) | Bulk soil microbial communities from a Populus tree surrounding site in Tennessee, USA - Soil MetaG P. TD hybrid SBSTD3 | ecosystem: Environmental > Terrestrial > Soil > Tree plantation...
TGGTCGAGTGCCATCACCACCATGATCAGGCCGCGCAGCAGATCGATGGAATCAAGCCGCGGCCGCGCCGTCGTGGCGACGAAACCGTCCGGGAGAGCACGCGTGGCAGAGGGCCGCGCAACGTGCGCGTCGTCAAGCAAATAGGTCATCGTTATTATCTTTCCGGCAAATACGAACGTCCGTCCGCCGGGATACGGGCGGCTGACGTCAGCTTTCGTCGCAGCGTGGGAGAAAACGGTTCAGTCGCGCTGCCGAATGGCCGACATGCGCGGTGTGCAGGGCGTGAACATTGCCATCGCGCGGTTGCGAAGGGATGCCATTTTGGCACCAGGTCAGCGTCATCCATTTGGGGGACGAAGACAAAAAAATGACCGCCTACTTGACCCTAATGATTCATCGGTCACGCACCCCATGAAATCTCGTTACGTCATGCAACTGGACCTGCGCTCCCAGCTCGCACAACCGGCACACGCGGCGCGCAATCCGCGTCTGGAGGAGCGCGAACCGCTCGCCCACCTCATGCTCGCTGCTTACCGAGGCGCTGCCGATGACGAGGGCGAGACCATCACAGAGGCGCTGCAGGAGGTGGACAGCGTGCTGGTCTCGGCCGACAGGCCTTTCATCACCGCGGCGTCGTTCGTCATCGAGGTCGACGCAACACTGGCGTCGGCATCGCTCATTTCCCTGTTTCGCGGCGCGCCCCTCGTCACTCACATCATGACGCATCCGCACTACAAGCGCCGTGGCTTGGCTGCCTCGGCGATTCTCAGCTCAGCCAACGCGCTGCGCGAACAAGGATGGAACTCGCTGTCTCTGTACGTCACCGACAGCAACGCGCCGGCGCTCGCTCTCTACCGCAAGCTGGGCTTTCAGACGACGTCGACCGTGACGGTCCCCGCCGCAGCCGGGAACGGGTGAACCAGCTGCGCGACGCCGCACAGTTTTCTCCTCGTTTACAAAAGGATTGTGTGTTGGCCGCACATCTCACCGCACCAATTCCCGCATCGCCTGGTCGAGCCCTTCGAGCGTCAGCGGATACATCCGCCCGCCCATGACCTGGCGCAGCATGCGGATCGACTGGGTATGCTCCCATTCACCCTCCGGCGTCGGGTTGAGCCAGACGCAGGCAGAATAGGTGCGCATCACGCGCTCCATCCAAAGCTGCCCGGCCTCTTCGTTGTAATGCTCGACCGAGCCGCCCGCCGCCACGATCTCGTAAGGCGACATTGCGGCGTCACCCACGAAGATCACTTTGTAGTCGTGCGGATAGGTATGCAGCACGTCCCAGGTCGGCGTCGTCTCGTTCCAGCGCCGCCGGTTCTCCTTCCACACCCGCTCGTAGAGGCAGTTGTGAAAGTAGAAATGCTCCATGTGCTTGAACTCGCTGCGCGCCGCCGAGAACAACTCCTCGACCGCTTTCACGTGCCAGTCCATCGAACCACCGATATCGAAGAACAAAAGCACCTTCACGGCGTTGTGGCGCTCCGGCCGCATCAGGATATCGAGATAGCCTTTGTGCGCGGTGCCCTTGATGGTGCCGTCGAGGTCGAGCTCCTCGGGCGCTCCGGTGCGTGCAAACTTGCGCAACCGCCGCAGCGCCACCTTGATGTTGCGAGTGCCAAGCTCAACCTGGTCGTCGAGATCCTTGAAGTCGCGCCGGTCCCAGACCTTGACGGCGCGTTTGTGGCGGCTCTCGTCCTGGCCGATGCGCACGCCTTCCGGATTGTAGCCATAGGCGCCGAACGGCGACGTGCCCGCCGTGCCGATCCATTTGCTGCCGCCCTGATGGCGGCCTTTCTGCTCCGCGAGCCTTTGCCGTAAGGTTTCGAGGAGCTTGTCGAGGCCACCCATCGCCTCGATCATCTTCTTCTCCTCGTCGGTCAGGTATTTTTCGGCGAGCTTCTTGAGCCATTCGGCCGGGATGTCGACCACCATGGCATCGCTCAAGAGCTCGAGGCCCTTGAACACGTGACCGAACACGCGGTCGAACTTGTCGAGGTTGCGCTCGTCCTTGATCAACGCAGCACGCGAAAGATAGTAGAAATCCTCGACCCGCCGTGAGGCGAGGTCATGTTCCATCGCCTCCATCAGCGTGAGGTACTCACGCAGCGTCACCGGCACGCCGGCTGATTTCAACTCGTGAAAGAAGGCGACGAACATTCCGCACTTGTAGCACAGCCGCCTGTCCTGGTAAGGCTCGCCGGTGATATCCCTCCCCCGCATCGCCTCGGCCGCCGCCGCTGCCCTCATGCTGCTCGCGCCGGCATTGTGGAACGGCTTTCCACTCTTGCAGTTCGATACCGGCGGTTATTTTGCGCGCTGGCACGAGGGAAAGCTGGAGGAAAGCCGCTCGACCGTGTACGGCGCGTTCCTGCAGTTCCTGTCGTGGCCAAACTTCTGGCCGGTCATCGTGGTCCAAACACTTTTTACGGTTTGGATATTGTGGCTGCTCCTGCGCTCGCTTGACCTGGGCAGGCGCGCGCGCATCCTTCCCGTCACCGTCGCGGCGCTGTCGATCCTGAGCGCGCTGCCCTGGCTGACCAGCCAGCTCATCACCGATATCATGGCAGGCCTCGCGGTGCTGGCGCTCTACCTTGTGATGGTGCGCGCCGACACTTTGATGCGATGGGAGCGCATCGGGCTGATGGCGTTCATCGCTTTTGCGGTAGCGACGCACAACGCCACGCTTGCAGTGCTGATGCTGCTGGTCGCCGCGGGCCTCGTTTTCGCGCTTTTCGATCGCCGCCTGGTGCCCCTGATGGGTGTCGGACGCGGCGCTCTGTCCCTCGCGCTGGGAGCGATGCTGCTCGTTACGATGAACTATGTGGTAGCGGGCAGGATCGCCTGGACGCCTGGCGGGATCGCACTCATGTTCGGGCGCATGCTCAATGAAGGCATCGCGCAGCGCTATCTCACCGAGCACTGCCCGGACCCGCGGTTTAAACTGTGCGATCACATCAGCGAGCTGCCGAACGATGCTGACGTGTTCTTCTGGGGCGAAAGCGTGTTCGAGCGGCTCGGACGCTTCAAGGGCATGAACGTGGAGATGGCCACGATCGTGCTTGAGAGCTTTCGCGCCTATCCGTGGTTGCAGCTGAAGGGCGCCGTGGTCGCGACCGCACGCCAACTCGTGATGGTCAACACCGGCTATGGTGTCAACACCGAGGTCTGGCACACCTACGGCATGATCGAGCTCCATGCCCCGCAGATGGAACCCACTATGAGCGCTGCTCACCAGCAGCACCGCGATCTCAATTTCACGACGATGAACCGCGTTCATGTGCCGGTAGTGTACCTCGCCATGCTGCTGCTGATCGGAATGATCGTGCTGCGGCACGAGCGGGTCGTCCATCTCAAGCCCCTTGCGTGCGCCGTGGCGCTTGCACTCCTGGCCAACGCCTTTGTCTGCGGCGCGCTGTCGAACCCGCACGACCGTTATGGCGCCCGCATGAGCTGGCTCGCAGTTCTGGTCATTCTGCTCGCTGTCTGGCGCGTTGATTCCAAGAGTGGCTCTAAAGCCACACCCAGCCAGATTCGTGGGCCGGACCGCATTTGAAAATTGCGAAGCAGCAGCGCTCCAGCGTAGGTTCCGTTTACCGATTTTATCGGGGGGTTGGAGCGGAAAGCCTCGGGCACGGCCCGGGGCTTTCCGTCATTTTGGCGTCTTGCAATTCGCCCCGACGCGCTGCCCCCTCACGGCTGTAGTCCCGCCCCGGTCAGCTCCCAATTGATCAATTTGCGCAGCCTGAGGGGCGGCAAATGGCCATTTGACGGGCCTGCTTAAAAGATGATATCTTTATCATGTTTCTGACCCAGCCTCGTCCGTCGAGCCCGATATGAACACGCGACTGCACCCCGCCATGAAGCGCGGCGAGATCCTCGCCTTTCGCGGCCCGACTTTGTCGACGCGAATCATTACGCAGGTGCGCGAGGCGCTGTTCGCCCGGGAGATGCGACCCGGCGACTTCCTCGGCACCGAAAAGGACCTGGCGGAGCGCTTTGGGGTGAGCCGGATCGTGGCCCGCGACGCGCTGCGCACGCTCGAGGCACTCGGCATCGTTGAGATCAAGGTCGGCGCTGGCGGCGGCGCGCGCATCGCGCAGGGCAATCCTCGCCTGTTCGCCGAGGCGCTGGCGGTGCAGCTCGACCTCACCGGCGTGACGGCGGGCGAGATCATGGACGCGCAGCGCGCGATCGAGAGCCTCACCGCCGAGCTTGCCGCCCTCCATGGCACTGCGGCAGATCACGCAAGACTGCACGCGCTCAATGCTGAGACCGAGCGCGCAATCACCGATGTTGCAGCCTTCACCCGGCTCGGAAGCGAGTTCCATCTCGCCGTCGCCGAAGCCTCGCACAATCGCGTGCTGGTGGTTGAGCTCATCTCGCTGCAGCACGTATCGTGGCCGCTGCGCAATCCGACGCTCACGCCCGCGGTGGCACGGCGCATTCTCAGCGTCCATCAGGAGCTCGCCGCGCTGATCGAGATGCGCGATGCCGCCAGCGCAAGACGCGTGATGGACGAGCACGTGAAGATGATCCGCGCCCGGCGCGTTGCCGAGCACGACCACACCGGAACTGAACGAGACTGCTGCTGAGTTAGACGATGTTATGCGCGGACCGAGCCACACCCTCCGTTCATTCCCGCGCAAGCGGGAACAGATGCCAATAGACAAAAGGAGACGAGCATGGCCAAGGAAAAATTCATCATCGAGCCGCACTTCCGCCTCCAGGAATGGGTGGCTGAGGAGAAGGGCTACTTCAAGGACGAAGGGCTCGACTATATCTTTCAGGAGCTCATTCAGTCGACCGACGGCCAGCACCACTATAAAGGCGACAAAGTCGGCGCCATGCAGAGCTTCGAGCGTGGCCGCTCGTCCGATGTGAGCTGCGCCTGCCACTGGACCGTCGGCGTCGCCGCCTCCAAGGGCAAGGGCCGCCTTTATGCCGACGTCTATTCGGTCGCGCCGTCGGGCGTGTTCGTGCCGATGGATTCACCGGTGAAGCGGCCTGAGGATCTTGCCGGCGTGCCGATCGCGGTCGGTTATCAGTCGGGCAGCCACTACTCGACCATCCAGGCACTCGAGCAATACATGCCGGCCGACAAGATCAATCTTACGTTTGCGGACGGCATGCTGTTCAACCGCATGGACCAGCTCATCGAAGGCAAGGCGCAAGCTTCCGCCCTTTTTTCCGGCCCCTATTACTTCGCCGAGCAGCTCGGCTTCCGGAAAGTCATCGACACGACGTTCATGATCGCCACCATGGTGACCGGCGATCCCGATCCGGAGGATTTGAACAAGTTCTTCCGCGCGCTGCGGCGCGCGCAGCGCGATCTTGACCTGCGCCCCGACCGGTTCACGCACTACTACAAGCGCGAGTTCCCGGTGCGCTATCACGCCATGATGGACACCCGGCGCTGGGGCCCGGGTGAACGGCTGGTGTTTGAGCCCTACACCAAGGAGGTCTATGACGAGACCTTCAAGTGGATCGCTGACCACGGCATCTTCGCCGACACCGGCATGGGCGCAGGCAAGTACGAGGAAGCGGTCATCACAGCCGCGCGCTGAGCAGCAAGTTGTGCGTTATGCCCCGCGTGCGTGAGCCCGCGGGGCGCCCGCCAGCTCTCTATTCGTCGCGCATGCCCATCCGGGTGGAACCGCCGGCTGGCACCTGCGTTGCTGGCTATGTGGCGCCATGACCGGCAACAATGCCGAAACCTAGAGCATGATCCCGAAAAGTCGAAACCGGCTTTTCGGAAAAGATCATGCTCAAAATGTTGGACCTTGATCCTATTCGATCTAATCGGATCGAAGTCTAGACAAACGCCATCGAGCGCGCCGGATCGTTACTAACGGGCACGTGCCCGCAACAGACCGGCGCAGGCACAACCTTGAAAATCGACGGGGCCGATCGCATCAGCAGCACTGGGAGATCGCCATGGCCGACTTCATCTTTCTGATGCACGATGATTGCGACGCTGATGACAATGCCTGGGAGCCCTACTTGCGGAGGCTGCGGGAGATCGGATCTTTTGAAGGCGGCAGTGCGATCGGCGACGGCGTCTGCGCCCGCAAGAGCGGAGCGCCCACGCCGATCACCGCGCACCTTGCGGGGTACATTCGCGTGAACGCCCATAGCCTTGAACAGGCGAAGTCCTTCCTGGCAGGCAATCCGGTGTTCGAGGCCGGCGGAACAGTCGAGATCCGCGAATTGCCGCGCACCGACTGACAAGTCGGCGGTTGTGGCGTCAGCGCGACGCTGCAAAATGCGCGAGCGCCGCGAGGTCGGCATCGCTGAGGCCGGCAACGGCTTGGCTCATCAGCGTGTCGGCGCCGGGGCGCCTGCCGTCGCGCAGCTCCTTGAGCACCGTGATCAGATAGTCGACGCGCTGCTTGGCAATCCGCGGGATCTGGTCCGCGCCGGTCAATGCCGGCTGATGACAGGAGCCGCAGCGCCGCGTGGCTGCGAGCTCACTTCCGCGCTGCACCAGCGCCGGATCGATCGGCTCGCCGCTCGCCTTCGCCGTCAGCGCGGCGTAGTGCTTCGCCAGCGCCTGCAGGTCGTCGTCCTTGAGCTCCTTCACCAGCGCCGTCATCGCCTCGACCTTGCGCACGCCTTCGCGCATCAGGAACAGCTGGTTGATGATGAAGAACTCGGGCTGCCCAGCGAGCGACGGCAAGTTGGCCATCTGCGAATTGCCGTCCTCGCCATGACAGACGCCACACTGTTTGATGCGCTCGGCCACCGGCGGGCTTTGCGCACATGCGCCAGCGATTGAGACGGTGATCGAGATAAAGGCGGCCGCAAGCCCCAAGAAAAGCTCCAGGCGCATCGGCCGCCACCTGACTGCACGCATATCATCGACCGTACGAGATCCGGTAGACCGCGCCGTTCTGCTCGTCCGACACCAGCATGGCGCCGTCGGGCATCTGATGGAGATAAGCCGGCCGGCCATAGAACTCGTTCTTGCCGTTGTCGAGCAGCCCGGTCAGGAACGGCTCGATGGTGGCGCGTGCGCCGTTCACGCGGGCCAGCGGAACGTCATAGCCGAACTTCTTCTCACGGTTCCAGGAGCCGTGCCGGGCGATGAAGGCGACGTTCTGATATTGCCGCGGGAACATCGAGCCGGTGTAGAACTTGATGCCGAGACCCGCCGCATGCGGGCCGGTCAGCGCCGCCGGCAGGATCACGCCCGCGCATGGATTCGGCCGCTTGATGTCGGGATCGGCAATGCTGTTGGCATGGCAATACGGGAAGCCAAAATTGGCGCCCTCTTGCCCGCGGGGGATGCGGTTGAGCTCATCCTGCGGACCGTCGTTGCCGGCCCAGTCGCGGCCGTTGTCAGTGAACCACAATTCCTTCGTCACCGGATGCCAGTCGAAGCCCACTGTGTTGCGCACGCCGCGCGCCACGATCTCCATGCCGGAGCCGTCGGCGTTGTAGCGCCGGATCTGGCCGTGGACGCCCGGGTTGATCTCGCAAACGTTGCAGTTGGCACCGACCTGCACATACATCTTTCCGTCTGGCCCGAACGCGACGTATTTCCAGTTGTGATGGATGGTGTCGGGCAGATTGTACTTCTCGGTCAACTCGACCGGCTCGCCCGGATTGTCGAGCTTGTCCTCGATGTTGTCGTAGCGCAGCACGCGGTTGATCGCGAACACGTAGAGCGAGCCGTCGCGGAACGCCAATCCGTTCGGCTGCGTGAGGCCCTGCAGCAGCACCTTGGGCTCGCGCTTGCCGTCCTTCTCGGTGATGGCATAGACGCGACCGATGCCGCGCGTGCCCATGAACATCGTGCCCTTGGTGCCCATCACCATGGTGCGCGCTGCCGGATGGCCGCTCGACCAGACCTCGACTTTGAAACCTGCCGGCAGCTTGATCTTGTCGATCGGTAGCTTGTCGACTGCCGTCGCCAGCGGCGGTGTCGGATGCGGGCGCAGGTTACCGTCCTGCCCACTCGCGCCTGGATTGGTGCGGTCCATCGGGCTGAAGCCCGGCTGCGCGAGCGCTGCCGCCAGGCTGATGGCAAGCATGGCCGCGCCGGTACAACCGGCCAGCATGGTTTGTTTGATCGTGCACATGAGTTCCTCCCTGTCGGCACCACACACCCGGCAACAGCACGCCTCGCCGGCCGATAGGCCCTAGTAACGATAGACCCTAGTGATGGAAGATTATTATGAGAAGCGACCGCCGCGACGGGCGCCGATATCGCCTCATCGGCCGAATGGGCCTTTGTTTGCTGCCGATGTTAACGAAGCCAGCCCGCGCGTCAACGGCCGCTGCACAATCCGCTATTGGTTCGCATCAACGAGGGTCGTCGCGGCCTCCCGCGACTCTGCCAGCAAACGCACGATCACATCCTCAGCCTTCCCCTTGAGCAGGTCCAAGTCTCGAAGCTTTGAGGAAACATGAATGGTGAGGAGCTTGCTCTTGATCGTTGTCAGGGCGCTGATCGTGTAAAATTTCTCACGATTCTGCATGGAGAGCCTGAGAATGTAGCAAGCGTCGTCCTCATAGCCGAGGACAAGAAATGTCAACGTGCTGTCTCCTCCGTATCGTCCTATAAAGGCGCCCTTGATCGCCTTCACGGCCTGCTCGAACCAGCCTTTGTTGGTGTCGTCGTGCTTGTGAAGGGTGGTGCACAGCTCTTCCACCATCGCGTCCGTGACATTTTGTCCTTTAAGCTGCGGTGACGCCTGATAGTCAAAAACGTCCCCGTCGTCTTTACTACTGCCGCTCTCGTGCCAAGAACGGGCGCGCTCGCAATCGACAAGATAGGCAAGCCGCTCGCCCTGGTTCTTGATCCCGTCGGATGTGAAATCGACCAGCTGAGATCGCGGCCAGTCGCTCCGCTCGAGCGGGCAATAGCCCTTCGGCGCCACGAGCTCAATTCTCGTATCGTCAATTTCAATTGCTATCTCGATCGCGGCTGCATCATCGAGGGCAATAAATGAGCCCGCAAAAATGAATACACCCACAAAAAGGACGGCACGCGGGAGCGAACGCTTCACGTCACGACTCCATGAAATTTGGGACGGGATTTGGGACTACGAAACTACCGAGAGAGCCTCACTAAAGCTGCTTCGTGTAGGAGGCGAAAATGACCTGACTGCGACCATCTGCGACCACAGCGCTGCCCACACATTTCCGCCGCACCTGCGGCATCCTCACATTTCTGCCGCACCTGCTATGCTATTGGGACACCATCAATCAATCATCTGCGGAAATATCATGCGATACGCGCGTTTCATCGTGCTGGCGGCCTTGCTAGTCCTGCTCCCTTGTGGGCGGGGCGCACAGGCGCAGGTGCCAAATCCTGCCGGCCCCAATGCTTCCGCTCCCGGTGCTTCCGCCCCCCGCATCGAGTGGGAGGTGAAGCATCGCTTCCGGCTGTTCCGCAGCGAGGCCGACTTCCAGCGCCACGTCGCCGCAACCCGCAATGACGGCGTGCTCGGTGCCGAGCGCCGGCTGGAGATCAGCAGCGACGGCCGCGGCTGGGCGCGTGACACCGTGGAGCGCCTGTGCATCGATCGCGGCGGCCGGCTGGTCGAGACCTGCGACCGGGACGGCACGCGCGAGAACTATTTGTCACCACGCGACCACGCGGTCGGCATCGTGCTCGCCGGCGCGCTGCCGCCGAACGTGCGTTGCCAGTGGAGCTTCGAGGACGGCAGCGGCGAGCCGCGGCAGACCGAGGCTCCTTGTGACGACGAGGTGAGGATCCGCGTCGCCTATGGCAAGACAACCAACGCGACGGTCGATATCGCACTGCCGGACGGCACCGCCCAGCGGGTCGTAACCGACGTCACAGTGCGCGATGTTCTCATCGCCGGCATGGGCGATTCAATTGCGGCCGGCGAAGGCAATCCGGACCGCGCCGTGCGGCTCTCCGACGAAGGCTTCTGCTATCGCCGCTTCCTGGGCGGCAATTCGAGCGAGTATTTCCGCCCCGGCCGCGACGGCTATAGCGGCAACCGGTCGTGCGAAGGCGACGCCGGCAACGATACTGATGCTTCCAGCTGGGCACGGCAGAGCGCACGCTGGGAAAGCGGCCCGTGCCACCGCTCGCTCTACAGCTATCAACTGCGCACCGCGCTTATGCTGGCGATCGAGAGCCCGCATATCGCCGTCACCTACCTGCCACTGGCCTGCTCCGGCGCAACCATCAGCGCAGGCTTTCTCGGCGGCCAGCGCATTGTCGAATGCGCCAGCCCAGGCACCAACGCGACCTGTCCGGACACCACGCGAGCGCAGATGACCGAGCTGAGCGCTGCGCTCAACAGGGCACGCAGCGCCAATGCCGAGCGCAAGCTCGACCTTGTGCTGCTCACCATCGGGGCGAACGACATCCGGTTCTCGGGACTCGTCGGCCACGTGATCATCGAGGCGCGCACCGAGCGCGCCCTGTTCGGCCGCGGCAGCCATGTGGCGACGGTTGCCGACTCGCAGAAGGTTCTCGACGGCGCGCTGCCCAGCGATTTCGCCAAGCTGCGCGCGGCGCTCAAGCCGCTGGTCGGCGGCGATCTGTCACGTGTTGTGTTCGTCTCCTATGGCAATCCGGCGCTCGCCGCGCCCGATACGCCCTGCCCCGGCGGCCGCGACGGCTTCGACGTACATCCCGGTTTCGGCGCCGACGGCGAGCGGCTGCGCGAGGTTGCCCAGTTCGTCGATGCGCAGTTCCTGCCCAAGATCAAGGCGCTGGCGCTATGCGAGGGCCGCGCCTGTCGCGACCCCAAGGACCGCATGACCTTCGTGGATGCGCACCAGAGCGCTTTCGCCGAGCACGGCGTCTGCACGCGCTCCGATGACGATCCAGCATTCGATCGCGAGTGCTTCTCTCCCAACGGCGAGAGCTTCAACCGCAATCAAGCGACCGCAGCGACCGACCCGATGGCCTGCGGCCGCGGCGCCAGCGAGTTTCGTCCCTACGCGCCGCGCCAGCGCTGGGTGCGCACCGCCAATGACAGCTATTTCACCGCGATGACCTATCCGCAGGGGCTTGGCTCCACGCTGCAGCCCGCCAACATCCACGACGCGACCTGGGGCGTGCTGGCCGCGGTCTATGGCGGCGCCATCCACCCGACCGCGGAGGGCCACGCCGCCATGGCCGATGCTGCGCTGTCGGCGGTGCGCGAGACGCTCGGCCTCGAGGCTCCGCCTGATCGCGGCAATGATGTGCCGGCGACGCCGCCGCTTGATCCATCGATCCTGCAGCGACAGGGGGCGCGATAGTGCGCTCTTGAGATCTCAATTGTCGTGAGTTGCGAAGGGCAGCTTACAGATTCATATCCCAATACTCGCTGACCACATCCTGGCCGAAGCTTCGGCGCGGCTCGCTCGAGGTCAGCTGAAAACCAGCTTGCGCATAGACGTGGCGTGCCGCCGTGAGCACGCTGTGCGTCCAGAGCGTCATGCGCCGATAGCCGCATTCGCGCGCGAAGCGGATGCATTCGTCGGTCAGCCGCTTGCCGATGCCAAAGCCGCGCGCCGCGGGTTCGACCAGCAGGAGGCGCAGCCGCGCGACCTCGTCGGAGTCTTTCGCCAGGAGCACCGAGCCGACGTTCTGCCCGTTGAGCTCCGCGATCCATCCGCGCTCGCAGCGCGGGTCGAACTTTTTGATGAAATCGGCGACGATCTGCGCGCATACGCCCTCGAACTCGCCGCACCAGCCGTATTCGCGCTGGTAGAGCACGGCATGCCGCTGCACGATCCAGCCGAAGTCGCCTGCCCTGGGCGCGCGGAGCACTGCATCCACACGCCCGGTTTCCGACATCAGGCCCTCGGCAATCCGCAACGCGTCGACGAGATCGTCCTGCTGCGCCGCCGGCAGCTTGGCGAGCATGGCTGCAACGTCGCGATTGCTGCGGGTCTCGAGCGGCGCAAACGCCTTGCGGCCCTGCTCGGTGAGCGTGAGAAAGCTCTGTCGCGCATCGGCCGCTGAGGTTTCCTTCTTGATCAGCCGCAGCTTGTGAAAGCGGCGCAGGATGCGGCTGAGATAGCCCGCATCAAGACCAAGCTCACGCGCGATTTCGGTGGCGGTCGTGCCGGCACGCTGCTTGAGCTCGTAAAGCACGCGCGCTTCGGTAAGTGAGAATGGACTGTCGAGCCAGGCACCCTGCAGCACGCCGATACGCTGGGTGTAGAAGCGATTGAACCGGCGCACCGCCGCGATGTGCTCCTGCGGGACGGACTCGGCGACAACGGTCATGAACGTACTATGGCGCAGATACTTGACGGAGTCAAGTATCTCATCACGTGACTGAAAACACCTAGAACGGCTTGTTGATTCCGACCCGCGGGATCAGTGCAAGGATCCAGCCGAACCAGCGGTTCTTCGACAACGTCGGATCGATTGGGACGGGATCGCTCAGTGTCGACGGCAGCATGCGCACGGCGTGCATGATCAGGATCATGCAGACGGCCCAGTTGGAGACCCACCGCGGATAGTCGAAAACCACCGCACCGATGACAACATAGCCAAGCGTGACGCCCACAAGGCCTGCGACCACCAGCAAGCGATCCTGCCGCCGCGCCAAGGAATTTGTGAGACGCCGGAAATAGCTGATGAGCGGCAGGTGCAGAGAGATCAGGATCAGATAGATCGGGAATCGAAGGGCATTGTTGGGCAGCCCCTTCATCGTTTCCTCGATCTCATGGGCAATATCGGTATAGAAGATCTGGACAAGATAGCCGCCGATCTTTTCCGGTGAATTGATGGCGCGCGCCCGCAAGGCGGCAGTAAATTCATCCACCGGAACCGGCACGCTGCCATGGAAGGCGAGAAAGTAGAAACAAGCGCCGATCGCAATCGTAGCAACCGTCCCGACCAGCAGAGCAGCACGCAGACCGACGCGGCCATCGGCCAGCGTCCGCAGCAGCACGATCAGCCCAATCGTCGGGAGGTAGAGCAACAGATGTAGATGATGAATGAACAGAAGGATGCATGAGATCGCGCCCATGATCAGCGGCAGCGCCAGATTGACCGGCAACAACAGCGCGATCAGCGCCGCGAGGCACCCCAGCACATCGAAATAGCCGATCGAGAACATGAAGTTCTTGAAGAAGACGGGCGAGGATAGAATGATCGCCAGCAGCGGAAACGTGCGCTCCGAAAAGCCGAACGTCCTGCGAAAGACGGCGAGATAAGCGATGAGCGCCGCGACCCACGCCGTCAGCCCAACAACGTAGACATCAACCAATCCAACCCGCGGCCGGAATAGCGACACAACGGCGCCGACGAGCGCACGCTTGATCACACCGAAGTCGTAGTTGACGAGGAGGTGAGTGTACTGGATGCCCGGGAAGCTTGTGGCAATCTTGATGACGAGCAGGCCGATCACGATCACGGCCGAGCATATCAGCATGAGGACGAAAGGACGCACGGCATGTCTGGCGTCGCTTGACCCGGCGTCGCTTGGATTGGAATCGATCATCGGTTTGAGTTCGACAATTGCACTGCGACTGATGGAGGTGCGATGGGACGGAGGTTGGATTGCGATCTCCGGTGTCCGCAATCGCTCGAATGCGCGCCATCTACAAGAGCAGACGGACGAGAGCAATGAGTATTGTCATTGTTTGAGCGCTCCGCGCAAGGACCACGCGCGCCGCGTCCAATCATCGCAGCTGCCCACGCTTTGCGCAGTCACTGATGCGCTCACTGAGCCATAAGAAGAGGCACCGCACCCTGCCGCCGGTTGCGGCCGACGTGGCGGGCGTTCATGATGGCACGCAATCGGACTCTGCAGCCAGCACGCGTCAGGCTGCTGCAGGCCGGACAACGAGAGATCAGGGAGGATACACGATGGCATTTCACGTTCGATCGATGGCGCTATGGGGCGCAGCACTGCTGCTGGCGACGGATTGCTTCGCGCAGGGGCCGACTGACAATCCGTATCGTCCGGTTCGCGGCCTCGCCGACGGCGGCGGCCCGAGCGTTCCGGGCGGCGAATGGGCAAGGCTGCCCGGCGGCCGCGAGATGGGCCCGCCCGCGTCGGTGCATGTTGACGTCGACGGCGAAAGCGTCTGGGCGTTCATCCGCTGTGACGAGACAAGTCCTGTTCCGGTCGCCCGCGGCGGCCGCTTCGGGGTCGACTGCATGACGCCGGATGGCAGGCTCAAGCCGCACGACACGATCTACAAGTTCGACACCAAGGGCAATGTGGTGAAGAGCTTTGGCGCCCAGATGTTCATCTGGCCGCACGGCTTGCACATCGATCGCGAGGGCAATGTGTGGGCGACCGACGCCGCCGCCGAGGACGCAGTCGCAATCGCCGCGAAGGCCGGCGTCAAAGCTGGCCACGTGGTGCGCAAGTTCAGCCCCGACGGGCAACTCTTGATGACGCTCGGCGAGCCAGGCGTCGCCGGCAACGACGAAGGCCATTTCCGATCGCCGGCCGGCGTCGTCACCGCGCCCAATGGCGACATCTTCATCGCCGACGGTCACGGCTCGAACAACCGCATTGTGAAGTATTCGAAGGACGGCAAGTTCATCAAGGCGTGGGGCAAGACCGGCTACGCACCGGGCGAGTTCCGGGTGGCGCACTGCATCAACATGGACAAGCGCGGCCGGCTGTTCGTGTGCGATCGCTCCAATGCGCGCATCCAGATCTTCGATCAGGACGGCAAGTTCCTCGCACGCTGGTATCAGTTCGGGATGCCGAGCGGCATCGCGTTCTCGATCAATGACGATGACATGATCTATGTGTTCGACTCCGAATCCGACAACGTCGACAACCCGGGCTTCGAGCAGGGCATCAGGATCGGCGATGCGCAGAACGGCTGGGTGAGACATTTCATTCTCGACCAGGGCGGCAACCCATCCACGACAACGGGCAGCGGACCGGAGTTCGGCACGGTCGACAAGCACGGCAACGTGTTTGCGGGCGAGCCGCGGCCGCGGGTCCTGCGCAAATACGTGAAGGTGCGGTAGCCACTGTCACGAATAGCGCGCACGAATAGCGCAATAACCAAGTCGCGGACCTAACGGGCGCGTCGATCCCATCGGACGCGTCCGCGTGGTTCCCGCGCGAGGTGGTTGTTTCGCCGACCCCGGCGGGGTGCAATCTTGACAAAACTCTACATATGTTGATTATAAGCCCATGCCGCGGAAACCGAATAACTCCCGCCAGACCCGCGCTTTGCTGGCCGCCTTGCTGGAGCGAGCCCGAGCATGGCGGCACGGATATGATCTCTCGAAGGAAACAGGCCTGAAATCGGGCACTCTGTATCCGTTGCTCATGCGCCTGAGTGAGCAGGGCTTGCTGGAATCGCGCTGGCAAGAGCCGGAACGTCCAGGCCTGCCACCACGTCATGTTTACCGGTTGAGCGCATCCGGGCTGGCGCTTGCGCGCGAACAGGAATTGGAAGCGATCGCAGCCGAGCGCGCGGGAGCATTGGCATGAATGCCGCACCGAGCCAGTTGCGACGATTGGCGGTTGCGCTTGCGAAACATGCCGCATCGGTGCTGCCGGGCGCGCCATCGTGGGCGCAAGCGATGCGGCACGAACTCGACTATATCGCGGATGATTCAGCAGCCTTGCGCTGGGCGCTCGGCTGCATGCTGGCAAGTTACAAAGCCCGGCTTACGCATCGGTTTAATCAGCGGGCCGCTTGGCGACAGGTCGCCACCAGCGGCGCTCTGATGCTCTTGATCGGCCTTGCGCTTCAGGAGCACGCCGGAGGTCAGACGGAGCCGCCACGGCCT
>Ga0075424_100002986_pt1 | contig 15703 bp, 10 predicted proteins | sample SoiMethybrSBSTD3_FD_75301 | JGI IMG/M metagenome (GOLD analysis project Ga0075424, IMG submission 75301) | Bulk soil microbial communities from a Populus tree surrounding site in Tennessee, USA - Soil MetaG P. TD hybrid SBSTD3 | ecosystem: Environmental > Terrestrial > Soil > Tree plantation...
GCACAGGAGCCGAAAGCACAGGAGCCGAAAGCACAGGAGCCGAAAGCACAGGAGCCGAAAGCACAGGAGCCGAAAGCACAACAAGATTGACGATAGTCATTTAGTCTCCTAGTCAACCCACTTTATCATAAAAATTGTGATGTCAAAATTATAGGCTTATTGTTGCGTGCTTCAAATAATGCCTACTGAGCTAGCGAGTCTAGTGGCCGAATTAATATCCAATTTCAACTTACTAAGAATGGTATATCGATCGGGTCTTAGGGACTGAGCAATTAGAAGAGCTTTTACTATATCTTTTTTAGTTACTTTTAATTCCTCTGCGGTGGTAGGGGCGCCGGCATTTCTGAGTGCCTTAATTATTGATTCAGTATCTAATCCGTGTAACTTGGACATCATAATAGTTCCAATTCCTACTCTTTCACCATGAAGACCGCAGTTTTCGGTGGAGACATATTCCAGTGCATGGCTAAACAAATGTTCTGATCCTGAACATGGCCGACTACTTCCCGCTATGCATGATGCGACGCCAGCACTGATGAGAGCCTCGACAATTGTTCTTACATCCTTTTCACTTCTTACGGAGAAACTAGGCATATCAGTAATAATTTTTGAGCTTAAATGAGCAAGATTAGCCGCGTAGGTTCCAAAATATTCATTATTCTCATCTCTTGCCAATTCCCAATCTTTCACTGCTGTAAGTTTTCCAATTAAATCGCCGCAACCAGAAGCATTCAATCTTTCAGGAGCTTTGGAAATAAGGTCAGTATCTGCAAGAACGCCAATAGGGGCGTGAGCTTTGAGTGAATAAGGTTTGTCCCTACCTCTTATTGAAACGAATGGACTTGAAATTCCATCATGCGATGCAGAAGTTGGTACGCTAATAAAAGGTGATTTCAGACTAAATGAGATCATTTTCGCTATGTCTACTGAACGGCCTCCGCCAATTCCTATCAAAAAATCCGGATCCTGGGGCTCAATTTCACTCCGTAACCTCTCCACTTCTTCTATAGTTGCAGCAGGTGCAATATGCCAGGAAGTATCTATCGAACACTCATTCAAGATTTTTGTGCAAACACCTTCCGATCTCGATTTGACAACATTGCCCGAAATCAAACTGACTTTATTGACTTTCTCGTTGAGATCTCTAATAAAATAACCTAAATGAGATATTACTCCCTCACCAATTAGTATCTTCCTTGGTAATTCCATAGAATGAGGGGATTTTGACATCAGTCAGAAGGCGTTACGTATAGCCTTTATTTAATTTCTAAGATTCTCTCCCAATATTGTCCCCTCACCTATAGGATAAAAGGCCAACTAACGTAGACATATTGGCACTATAAACCGTATATAGTAAGGAGTAGATGCAATTCAACGAACGAAAGGTTATTTAAAGTCAATAGTGAACTTACGTTAATATCTTCTTGTAGAAGAGCTTTGGGTCGGTGATAAATAACATGTTCGAAAGAGTCAGTCAAGGTCAAACTGCAAACCAAGGAATAATGGCAACTATCCTTAAGCATTTGCCTTCAGAGACTGGTGTTACGAAAATAGAATATGAAGGACCTTACATTGGCCTCCACACAAAAACTCCAAGATTTCTTTTAGAACATCAAGATCTTATCTCACAGCTAGTTAACTCTATTAAGAAAAGGATCGTAATTAGGACCGATAGTTCGATCAGATCTTCTGAAAGAGCTACTAAGCAAATTTTAGCTTCTATCTGTTTAGCAAAAGATGACATTTCGGACGTTTTTTTCGATCCTGCTCTTGGCGAAGCTACGATATTTGTAGGTGATCCGAATACGCTTGCAATGCTTTCACAAAATGATATAGACCTGACTGAAAAAACAGGCTGGCGAATGATCTTTAGGCGAAAGCCAAGAAATAATAGAATTTACAAAAGTATTAATGAGATTTTAAGTAAGCGATCGACTGAGAGGATACTTTTCTATAAACAAACGGGAGAAAAAATATTTAGACCAAGACTTAGTAGAACAACAGAAGCTAATATAGTTTGTTTGGGTGGATTTAATGAGACCGGGAGATCATCGATTCTTCTTATTACTCAGGAAAGTAAAGTTCTTTTAGATTTTGGTATGAAGGTAGGTAATGACGAGAATCTTAATTCTCTTCCTCGAATAGAGAGCACTGGTTTGAAGACAGAAGAAATAGATGGGGTCATAATTTCTCATGGTCACCTAGGACATTCCGGTGCATTGCCACTATTATTTAAATATGGTTATAAAGGTCCGATATATTGCACTGAACCTACTTTACCATTAATGATATCGTCGCAAAGAAACTATCTGCAGGAACAAAAGAATAACTCTATTTATTCGAAGAATGAAATAGATGAAGTTATTCTTCACACGATCCCCGTAAATTTAGGCTCTGTTACTGATATATCACCAGACGTGCGCCTTATGCTTACAAATTCTGGCCATATCTTAGGATCATCCTCAATGCATTTACACATTGGAAATGGTGACCACAATTTAGTATACACAAGTGACTTTAAATTTGGCAAAACAATTGCCCTTGATAACTCTGTCTGGAACTTTCCCAGAGTGGAAACATTGATCATTGAAAGTACACACGGAACTCGGGATGATATTTTTCCCTTAAGGGAGGAGGTAGAAAATAATTTAGTCAATAGCATTAATTCTACTCTCGCATCAGGCGGCAGAATTCTAATTCCTGTTCCCTCCTTAGGCTTATCCCAAGAGCTGTGTATTACATTGGGTATGCTCAACTCTGTGGGCAAGATAAGTCCAGAAATGATCTTTGTCGAAGAGAGCATACTCGACCTCCTTGACTTTTATGAAATCTATTCAGAATATTTGTCAAAATATCTAAAACTTAGAATTTCTGGAGGGGAGAGGGATCCACTATTTACAGATGCACTTGTACCTCTCGAGAAGAGGCAAGAAAGCTGGAGCAAATGTATCGTATTAGCGACATCCGCTGACCTTCTATGTGGTAAGGCAGCTACGCTTCTAAAAGAAATTTCCGCAGATATAACTAGCAAATTGATTATAGTTGGAAATCCATTACCACTTTCCCCAAGCTATAATATAGCAAATGGGGAACGCAGTATCCTCTTAGGTAAGAGAAATATTCAATTGGAATGTTCTGTGGACGTAATAAAGGGTTTTACAGATCACAGCGATTACAATCAACTTTTAGCATATGTTAGCAGACTGAAGCCAAAGCTTAGGAAGGTTATTACCAATCATGGTCCCGGAAATAAGTGTCATACATTAGCAACAAATTTGAACAAAATATTCAAAATTTCTACGCAACATCCTTCCGTCCACGAGTCAATAAAATTACTGTGAGTCGTGGTAGTTCAAAATAACTAAAACTTTAGAATTTACTTAAGATCGTATGCTCCTTTCCAAATCTTTACGCTGGGTGGCGTGATTACCACTCTTTCTTCACCTAGCCTCGCAATATCTCCTCCTGAAGACTTCACGTAGTTGTACAAGTCTTCTATCGCTTTCCTTAAATTGTCAGTATCTTTCTGAGCCAGCGGTGTAACCCTAATTATAAGTATGATGTGTTTACGTGCATCCTCTTTGATGCCATTGAGGTCGCTAATATCACGGAGCGTTATTGCTTTAAGATAAATAGGTTCTTTTTGCATGGAGAAAGGCCTTCTTTAAGGTTTATCAAATCAGAGACAGTTTATTGACAAATAGTCATTCCGGTCAAATGTTTTTAACCCGCTACTTCAATTTGTATGAGAAGCAATTGCAAATAGACTGTTAAGCAATCGATTTATAAATCTGAAGGGAAAAAGTAGTACGATTAGGTATAAATGGATTTTGACATACTTGCTAACCTTGCTATAGGGCTCTTCATATTGGGTGTCGCAGCTGTTATGCTCTATGAAAGATCTTCCCCTAAATCTGGTACTGGCGAAGAGTCTAAGCCTGGAGCCCACAGAGAAAAATAATTCAATGAACTTAGACGAATCGACATTAAAGGTCTTTAACGAAAACGGCTTCCATTCATTGACTGAAATTCAGAAGAAGGCTATTCCCGTAATAAATCGAAGAAAAAATTGTATATTGGTTGCTCCTACTGGCTCGGGTAAGACGGAGGCTGCCGTAATTCCAATTTTTTCACTGTTAAAAGAATCCAATCTGCCATCAAAATCAATTAGAGCAATTTACGTGACTCCTTTGAGAGCACTGAATAATGATGTTTTCAGGCGAATTATTGACTATGCAAATAAAATGGGACTTGAAGTCCAGATAAGACATGGTGATACAACTCAAAAGGCAAGAAGAAGACTTCTTTCTGACCCGCCAGACATTTTAATAACGACACCGGAATCCTTGGGCGTACTATTAACGAATCAGAAATTATTAGAATTACTTAAAACTCTAGAGTGGATCATTGTTGATGAAGTACATGAGTTAATATCGAATGAACGCGGTACCCATCTGTCCCTCAGTTTAGAGCGACTTGAAAATATTAGCTCTAAACCAGTGGTAAGGATTGGTCTGTCAGCTACCATTTCAAACGTTGACGACGCAGCTAGATTCGTCAGTGGCATAGATAGAGTCTGTGCAGTCTTGGTCGACAAGGCCATTCGCAATTATGAAGTTGAAGTGAAGTATGTAGAAGGGTCAATCAGCAATATTGCCAATTCTATTATAGATTATATAAAAAACCACCATATTCGCGGTTCTGTATTACTTTTTACTAATACTAGGGATGAAGCAGAATACATTGGTTCAGTTTTAAGGAATTTGAAAGGCGTCGTGGTGGACGTACATCATGGTTCTCTTTCTCGAGAGATGCGTGAAGAAACAGAGAAGAGACTAAGGTCAGGTGAGAGTAGCATTGTCGTTTGTACATCCTCATTGGAGCTCGGCCTGGATATTGGCTCTGTTGAATTGGTAATACATTTTGGGTCTCCTAGACAGGTCTCAAAACTGGTACAGCGAATAGGACGCAGTAACCATAACAGTCCTTCATCAGCAAAAGGTCTGATAGTCTCTAGCAATTTTGACGATGTAATTGAATCTATGGCTATCTTAAAAAGGGTAAAACGTCATTCATTGGAATCTCAATTACCACACGATCGCCCGCTCGACGTCATTGCCCATCACCTTGTGGGTTTAGTCATAAATAATCGAGAACCAATATCTTTGCAGGATGCATTTCGACTATTTCGCAGGGCTTATCCCTTCAGAGACTTGACGGTTGATAGTCTACAAAATGTTATCACCCTACTTGACAGATGCAGAATAATTCGATACCAAGAGGCCGACCAAACGTTTAGGGGCGGAATGAAATCTTATACATATTATTTTAATAATTTATCAACAATTCCACATATTCTAAAATTTGAAGTTATGGATATCATTAGAAAAAGAAGGATTGGAACATTAGACCAACAATTTGTAGGCGAATATGGTGAGAAGGGAAATGTCTTCGTACTCAAGGGCTCTCAATGGCGTATTATTAACATTGACGAAAAGAAAATGCAAGTACACGTTGAACAAATACAAGGTTCTCTTGTGAATATACCCCATTGGGTTGGCGAGATGATACCAGTCGACTACGATACTGCCAAGGAAGTTGGCTCTTTACGGAATTCAATCTTAAATGACAGGAATTCGAATATTATTCCTGGATATTCTGAAATGCTAAAAAACTTAGCGATTGTTCCTGATTCTAAAAACATAGTGATAGAAAGTGTATCGACAAAAAATAGTATTATAATACACTCCACGTTTGGAACCAAGGTGAATAACACACTTGCTTCACTTTTTTCAACTATAATCTCTTCACAGGTAGGTTACTTCGTTGAAGCTAAAACCGACCCCTATCGAATTATGTTAAGCTCTGCCGCAAGGATTGGAAGAAACCATATTCAAAATGTCTTTTCTGAAGAGTATGATACCGAAGCTGTTTTGATTACCTCTTTGGGTGGTACATATAACCTTAATTGGAGGGTGTGGAATGTGGCAAAAAAGTTTGGGATTGTGGATAAAGAAGCCACATATGACAAGAGACTTGCCAGTTTGATCTACGAGAGGTATTCAAAAACTCCGCTTAGCGAAGAATCCATTCGTGAGTTAATGCATGATAAATATGACATTCTTCTAACAAACTCGGTAATGAGGGATGTTCGAAATGGTGCTACTAGATTACATTGGTTTGATCTTGAAAATTTTACGCCATTGGCATTTCCAATTACCGAGCACGAGTCAAAATTCACTTCCTCTCCGATGAGCGTTGAACGTGGAATTATAGAACTTCTGAAAGAAAGATTGGAAAAGACAAAACATAGGCTAATTTGTATTAGATGCGGAAAATGGGAGCGACTAGTTGAGACCAAAGAGATAACAGGTAAAATTTCTTGCAAATTATGCGGGTCTAGGTTAATCACCGCCACATTTTCCTCAGATTATGACCTAACTAAAATAATAGCAAATAAGCTAAAGGGAGCGAAGATAAGTACTGAAGAAAACCATAAGTTTGAAAGAGCGTGGAAGGTTGCGTCACTGATACATAATTTTGGCTCTAAGGCGCTATTCGTCCTGTCAGGATATGGCGTCGGCGTTGACACTGCCGCTAGAATCCTACGCAACCTAGTTGATGATGATGAGATACTCAAGACAATTTATAATGCTGAAAGACAGTATGTAACTACCAGGGCTTTTTGGAAGGATTAATGGTACGTAGTAAATTAACACATTTTTATTGATATAATTAGGCTACAAGATCATTTTGGATCGTCTAATCAGAAATCACTGGCCCAGCGATTCATCAATGTACGTGAATATTTCAGGAAATCTTATTTATAACGGAATCCTTTCTCAATGTCATTTCAGATCTTCCATCTCTGCCTGCGCTTAAGGCAGCCCCCACAACCCTAACCCTCTCACCCACCTTAAGATTAGCAACATTGCTGCTGTTGTCACGCCATCCAACCAAACGAATTTCTCCTGTGTCGTCACCAATTAAGGTATCAGCAACGCTTACTAAATCCCCTGTACGAGTATTTACTTCTGCTGAATTTGGCTGTTGAAGAATAATTGCTTCAAGAACATAAATTTCACCAATAGTATCCATGTCTCTGATTTTTGTAATACTTTCCTCAAGTTTTGGGACAGAATTTCCTTCGACAATTTTGATCTCCGAATCATCTTGAGAAAAAATCAAAGAATTACCGAAGATCCTGCTTGGAACTCCTTCTATCACTGAGTCAATCGATATTGATGGAGAATTTAATTTCTCATCTATGGTTACTGAGTATAAATTCTTGTTCTTGTCTATGGAAAAATAATTTATTCTTCCTAAATTATCTGCCCTCCCAGTAGATAGTATCCTAACGGTAGTAACTTTATTATCTTCTTGTGCGGATGTTGACTCTAGAACAGTACCTTCGTCCCCATGAATTTCAAAATCTCCATTTCCATATTGAACATTTCCCTGTTTTATTCTTGCGCCGATAATTCTTACTTGGGAATTGTGCTTCAAAATTCTAGGAATATTTTCTTCATTAACATTCCATATAGCAACTCTAAGGTTTCTGCTAGAATCATCGTTTGATAGCGTGGCTTGAAGAGATTTTTTAACGACGCCTCGAGGATCAGAGAACTCAATAATTCTTGGACTAGACTTCAAAATTCCGATAATAACTATGTTGTCTTGTTCTGCTACCACCTGATCAACATTCATACTAATGGACTCTAACTGTGGAATTGACACTTCTTTGCTATCGTATTGTTCTATGTTGCTTCCCTCACCAAGATTAATTATGGGTTTCCCGTCCAATCCACTTTTAATATAACCGCCAGTGATTCTAATTAGATCTCCAGGTTTAAGTTGAATCTTGTCTGGGATATGCGCTATTTCATTCCATAGCTTTAGTCGAATAGAGCGGTCCTGATCGTATACTGTAACGGTTCTATTTTCTACTTGCTCTGTAGAATCTTTCTTGGCATAAGTCCTAAGTGGGTAAACTGAAAGTACCCTCGCTGTTACGCTAATATCCCTTGCGCCCACGTAAAGGTCTTTGATTCCAGACTCGGTTTTTGGAATAGTTTCGAAAGATATCCCTAAATCAGCTGCCACCAAAAATAAAGCTCCTTGATCAGTAAGATAGCCGGCACCTATCTTTCGCTTCTTCTCTTCAATCAGCTCTTTCAAATCTTCAAGACTCATTTCTGGTTTCTTCTCCAGTACGTGTTCTAGCATTTTTTTAAAGTCCATGGGCATATTTTGTTAGCCTCAAAAAAAGTTATTCTCTTCTTGCCTATATGTTTTGACAATTATCGGTTAACGAGAAGCGATATTGACGTCAAAAAAGGATGTGGGTAGGACGTTTTTCAATTGTATGTTTCGATATCCGTATAGATTTAAGATCGTTCATAATGCTATTATTAACTATATTTTGCCAATAAACTTCTGGTTCTTTCAAAACCCAGATCGAAAATATAGTTTGCAAGCTTTGGCCCGCTTTCTGTATGGATAAGGATCCTGTACATCAGCTTGAAAAAATTTCGTGGATCAAGCCCGTTTCTTCTTGCAGTGTTGTAAATTGTATTCTGCAATTCATTCTGCGATTCTACTGTCTGCTCTTTCTTTGAAAAAGCTTCCAATTCTCGGATGAGTTCGTTTATCGCAGTTCTTTCCACATCAGAAAGGCTTAGTTCAGGTATCTCTTCGGTAGCAGAGTAGTCATCGGCCCAATTAGATGCAAGTTCAATTTTTTGAACTAGGGAAGGGGTTTTTTGTGTTACGATTCTATATTTGACAAGTCTTTCGTAGATTCTTTGGACTCTATCTTTATCGTTGAAAAGTGATGCTTGCTGAACTAGGATTCTGTATGGAGCGTGCTCTTGTGGAGAAGAAGGAGGTTTAAGGTGATTAATATATTCATATATGCCCTTCATTTTTGTAGATTTTTCGATATTGTCTAACTTTTTCTTGCCAAAAAATGCATCTTCGTAGAGATCGTATTCATCAACGAGCGTTGGAATATCGTCAACATCAATTTGTCTGGTACCGCTAATCCGCTTAAACAAAAGCAGTAGCAGAGACTGCGGTGTACCGTAACGCAACCATTTCTGTGGTGTGAACACATTCCCCGCAGACTTACTTATTTTCTTACCACCCTTATCTAGGAACATTTCATACTTTGCATGTAATGGATGAGGATAATTCAAAATACTATCGGAAACCCAGTCATTTACCCTGACTGAATCCATTATGTCCTTTCCATATGCTTCGAATCTTATGTCAAGAGCCTGCCACCTAGCTGCGAATTCCACTTTCCAAGCAAGCTTACCAGTGCCACTCATAATGGAAACTTTTCCTTTGTAACCGCATCCTGTCAGTTCGGTGTTACCCAGTCGTGTTTTATCACAAGTGTAGATAACTTCCTTATCTTCTTGAAGGTAACTTTCAGCTTTCGCGACGTATAATCTACCACATGATTCGCATATAGGAAAAAATGGCAGAGCATCCTTATACTTTTCCTGACCAACGAGCTCGGCGATCTTAGATCCTAAGATTGAATTTTTAGTCAATATTTCGTGGATCTGGTTGGAAATTATTCCGCTTCGGTAAACTTCAGAAGCCGATCTAAACTCATAATTTACACCCAAATCTGTTAAAGCTTCTAACAAGAGCCCGCTCATATGAGACCCGTAAGAATCGTGACAGCTTCCAAAAGGATCAGGAATACTGGAAACAGGTTTTGCAAGATAATCCTTCAGCCATTCGGGAAGCCCTGCCGGTATCTTCCTCAGGCCATCCATGTCGTCAGAATATGCTATTAATTTCGATCTGAATCCCAAATTTCCCAGTGCCAGCGCGACGCCATAGGCGCGTACAGCATCACCTAGGCTACCTATGTGAGGAATTCCAGATGCTCCAATTCCACTCTCTACATTAATGATATCAAGAGAGCGACCAAGATTGCGTTCTCGTTCAACTAGGAGAGAGGCAATCTTGTCCAACCAAGTTCCTTTTCCTATTGTTTCAGTCATTTCTCACAAATTCTTGCACATATAGGGACCATTTAATTGGTACTCGAACTTCCTATAATATTCCCTGGTTCCAACTGCACTTATAACTGACAATTTGTTTAGTCCGAATTCTTCTTTTACAATTATTTCTGCTTCTTTCAACAATTTTACTCCGTAGCCTTGGTGCTGAAATGAGCCGATTCTGGTCTTTTCACCTATATCAGTAACTTGGCCATAAACGTGAAGTTCTCGCACGACTGCTCCGGGCTCTCCAGATGATGTTCTTAATTCAGACCTATGAGGATTTTTCAGCCTTCTCAATCTCAAGAACGCAAATAAGCTGGATGTGTCATTGTCTTCAAGACTCAGAAACGTTTCTGTCCCAGAGGAAGATTCGTAATCTGACCTCAATATAACTAGATTGATACTCGATTCATTTAACCTTCGAATTCCGACTTCTCTGCATCTGATACAATTGCATTCGACTCCTGCCTCCCGCATTTTCTTTTGTACCACTTGCCGTAGATTACCTAGTTTTGGTCCTGCGACAATATCTTGAGATTCAATTTCCCTTTGTACCCTCATAATCCTAACCCATCTTGGAACAATCCTTTTTATCTCTATTAGTAAATTTACAAATTCTTCATCGGAATAGGTAGAATATTGTCCCTTCTGATATAATTTGTAAAGACCAGTATCTTTTAAAACTAAAGTTGGATATATCTTCAACATATCTGGTCTCAATCTCTGATCGTTGAATAGCATCTTGAACGATTGAAGGTCCTTTTCTACCGAAGATCCAGGTAGTCCGGGCATCATATGAGCAACTAACTTATATCCTGATTCCTTAGCAATTTGAAACGCTTCAAAAACATCTTCTAAACTGTGCCCTCTGTTAACGTTCCTATAAATCTTATCATCCAGTGACTGAACACCTATCTCTAATCGTGTTATTCCTAGTTCAAGCATAGTATCGATGTGTTGATGCTTGCAATAATCTGGTTTGGTCTCCACCGTAAAACCTACGCAGCGAATCCTACTTTTCTCATTAAGGGTTTTTGCTTCGTTGAGCGAACTTGATTCTGCCCCCACTCCATTAAGGGCATCGTAGCATAACTTCGCAAATTCTTGTTGATAACTAATTGGCATAAAAGGAAAGGTCCCTCCTACTACAACTAGTTCGACTTTCGAAGTATCATGTCCCCTCGAGAAGTAATGATTTAATTTTGAAGTAATTTGCGCACAAGGATCATAATTTACGTGGCGGGCTTTCTTAGTGATTGGCTCTTTGCCTGTATAGCTAAGGGGTACATCAAACTCCACGCCACCAGGACAGTAAATACATCTTCCGTGAGGACATTCGTATGGCTTGGCCATAATCGCAACTACCAAAACGCCTGAGGCAGATTTGCGGGGTTTTTTTAAAAGTATCTTACGAAGTTCTTCCCCAGCCGGAAGATAGTTCAATATATCTGAATATTTAGGAATGCGATCTAGTTGATATTTTTCTGAAATTTTTCTTATGAGTATTACTGAGTCCTTTCTGGAGGCAATTTGTCTTTCTACTAGAGATCGAGCTATCTCCCCACAAGCGTGATCGTAATTATTAATATTTGGTTTCTTAATGACCAGGCCTCCAGTATTAGACATGCTGTCAGAATGATTGAGCTTTAACTGTACAATATAACTTATTGGTTGAATATGATTTGGTGAATGTGTATAATGATATTTTTATTTTCTTTTTATTGTTATGGGACTGTCGTACTGTGTAGTGACAGTTGTACTATAAGTGATTCTCTGTTTTGCTAAAAAAATGGATGGTAGATAGAAACGCGAGATTGCTCTAAAGGAATTTTTGAACTTGCTAGCATAGCTTTATTGATTTCGCAAGAACCAAGGCCCTTTGGAGATCATCATTTATCAATTCCTCTTTCTTAAATTTGTCATTAAAATACATCAAGTCTATTATCTTTCCGTTGTCCATATTCACAACAGTTGTTCCGTTTTCTCCCACTGCAGTTCCAGTATTTGTGAGTACAACTAGCTTATCCACAATGCTCAATGACTTTGCAGCGTTAGTAATTTCTGCAAGTGTTTTAGAATGATCTTTATTTACTATTACAGTAACTGCCACTCTAGCACCATAATGATCACTATAAGTAAGGTCAGCATTGTTACCCGTAATGTTCATAGTATTCAGTTCAGTAACATTACCAGTTTGTGTGGTCACGGTCAATAGGTTTTTTACAGCGTCCCGAACATTGGTTTCAAGAGCATCATTATTCATTGCATTTTTTCTAATCCTAATGAAATCTGATAGGGGGATATCCATCAAACTTCCCCTAATTTTCAATCCGGGATAATTCCTTTTTATTGTCTCATCTATGGAAGCTTCGTCAATATTGTATGAATTTGCACTAGCTGCATTTTCCGTGGCGTGATAAAGGATATTCAGCATTGAGCGGACATTTCTAAACTCAGGAAATTCGTCATAAATTACCCTAATTCTTGACGCAAGGTCATTTTGGTGTCCAAGAGTGAAATTACCGTTTTTATCATAATATCTGATATACTCAAATATTATATCCAGCAATTCCGATAGCGTGTTTGAACCAGCCAAGTCTATCTTGTAATTTGCTTTTTCCATTCTGTCAAAAACCGAAGGATTTACTTTCTTTATTTCATTATAAGAAGCTGGTGTCATAATTAGTACTATTAACGAGGAAGGAACATGCGCATTTATCAGAGCTTTTATGAAATCCAGTGAATCTTTATCTGAATCAAATTCATCGAATTCAAGAATTGTAAGTTTGTTCAATAATCTTAGATTTAAATTAGCGAGCGCCGATAGGCTATTGATTACGCCGTCAAGCGAGCGGATACTGTCTGCATCCTTTCTAAATTTTCCACTAGCGATTGTTTTCATTAAATCAATCTGGATTTCAGAAAAATCATTTGATAATAGTTCGTAAAAATAATCATAGTTCATAGTTGCACTCCCATTTACAACTAAGTTTGCTTTATCTGCAATAGTTTTGCCACTTATCCGATCCGAGAGTCCATAGTTGAAGACCTTCCTCGCATTACCGACATTCTTTTCTGCCAAGTTGGCTAGTAGACTTATTATAGCTTCTCGAAGTGAAATGACATCGTCGTTACTAAAGCCTTCCAATATGCTTTCATAGTTATTAGTTATGTTCCGCGGTGCGACTCTTGACAAGTCTACATAGGAGGTTACAGTATTTGTTGCAAGTTCAGGGAGACCACGTATATGTAAAGCAAGATGAGTTTTTCCAGAACCTACATCTTGTATCATTGTTATAAGCCTGAAGTCCTTGTCTGTTGGTTTTTCTCCAAGTTTGTTGTAAAGATCTTCAATACATGATAACATAGCAGCTTTTGCCTGCTTGTGAGTATTTCCTCCCAAGACCCTACTATCGGCTAACGCAGGTGTTGGACTGCTTGGATACGGATTTAACTTAAGGCAATATGGATACATAACTCAAATTCCCCTTACGTATCCATGAAGAAGTCCCCGTACCATAACCCCTTCACTCCCGCCTGTAGAAAGCTCGTATTCCTCTCGATAAGTATTGGTTAATTCTCCAACCAAGTCATAGAATTGATTCTGTGATATTTTGTATTTGTTACTCATAATGTTCCTTACCACCACTAGCTCTAACCACCCAAGGGAGTCTGTGGATTTTGCGAGGATGTTGTCGAACTCTCGCTTAAAACTGTCAATATCTGGCTTTGAATTGTTGATGGCCGAATTCCCGATTTCCGTTGACACACTATTATTTGCCGTTGAACTAATCAAGTGCTCTAGAGCAACTATTCTGGACTTTAAGTCCTTGTCAACAGAGGATATTCCTTCAAATAAAACCCTAAATTTAGTATCACTATTTCGTAGATATTCGATATAGGCATCAGTGCCCCAACAGTAGTAAGATGCACCTTTCTTTTCCACAAATACTCTACCAGTAGATACGAGGGCTTCCAGCACACTGTCAAAGTTAACATCGGTGCTAGCAAACTCTTTTTTAAGATCAGATTTTTTTATTCCCGTGAACCCTGTCGACAGGATCCTATCTAATACTTCTTGGGACATGAGTTTGAGATTTAAATTTTTTATTTAAATAATTAGGTGACAATTTTGAAGACAGCAAGTCAACAATTTTGGATCTGTCATTAACACTTTTTAAACGTACAACGTATGTTAGTTAAGGGATGATGAATACCAAGTCTGATCTTTGATGAGAGCACTAGGGTATCTGACCCCATTAAAATTTGACGAGATAAGAGAATTGACTCTTACTTTATTGCTCATTTAGGTCTACAATGACTCTCCAACTTACATCACCTTCAAACTAAATCAAAATAGTTAGTCTGGCTTCTTATTAGTAGAAAAGAAACCAAGTCGATACGATTAAAATAGATATTAGATTTGCAAAAAAAGAGGTATGGGCAGAAGGCAATTTAATAGCATTGATGATTTCAAGAACAATTTGCATCAAGGAGAAATCTCGATAGTCAATTTTGATGGCAAGCCTCTACCTTGCATCCACATTGAAAAAAAGCGATACGAAGAAATTCTGGGAAAGGTGGCAGGAAAGAAGCTAGCAGTCGATGTACTGCTAGACATTTTCCATGATGGAAAAAACGTATTTGTAGATATCAACATGACATATCAGGATTACAATATTGAAGAAAATTATTTAGTTTATGCTAATGACAAGCAGGAGTTTTTTCAGGCGTTGGCTACGACAGGAATGATTGGGTTGCTGCCTACAAATTCGTCTGGAGCCAATGCCAATATTTTTATGGTTCAAATTCCAAAGCTTGACGCGGCCCAAAAAGCATGGGAACAAATTAATTCCGTTATTTCTAAAAGTACCTTGAAGTAACATAAAGTAAAAAATGCGACGGCCGGGATTTGAACCCGGGTTACCAGATTGGCAATCTGATGTCCTAGACCAAACTGGACGACCGTCGCTCCCTATCCTTGACAAATAATGTGATATTTTAAATTTTACGCCGCTATAGAACTATTTTCCTATCGAAACTGGTGAAACTGTTTTAAGTGAATCCAAATTTAAGTCGAAAAAAATGCAAATGGGGTCTCGCCATTTATCATCTTGTTTGCCTTGTGAAGTGGGAATGAAAAAATGGAATTTCACCTGCAAAAATAAGCAGATTCAATTACGCACACTTCGGCCTATATGTAGCATCTAGTCCAAACTAACTCATCAACTTTATTTTATTAATATCAATGTGGTTAGTCCCCTGCTTTCCGCAACATAGTCGCCTTCAACCTCCTCTACAAGCACTGTTATTGAAATCAAATCGCCCACCCTGCACTTTGACGCGTCAAGCGTCACATAGTCTTCAAGGATGTCTGATTTGTTTAAGCTCTCTTTGCTTACGTTGAATGATACCTCCGCATTCGTAGAAATTTGGAACAAATTATCCTTTGAATATGACCCTATCCTGACTCCTCTTTTCTCTCTTGGTATCGCGTTAATCCTTAACGCTACTATCCCTACTTGGTGATCAATGTATCGCTTTCCACCATTTACACTGACTACAAAATTAAAGGGGTAACCTGCTGTATTTTCTGCCATTTTGTCAACGCCATCATTCATTATTATGTCTACTTTCTTGATTGTATCACCGTACTTCACCATCCAGGTGTTCGTATT
>Ga0075424_100002987_pt1 | contig 15703 bp, 16 predicted proteins | sample SoiMethybrSBSTD3_FD_75301 | JGI IMG/M metagenome (GOLD analysis project Ga0075424, IMG submission 75301) | Bulk soil microbial communities from a Populus tree surrounding site in Tennessee, USA - Soil MetaG P. TD hybrid SBSTD3 | ecosystem: Environmental > Terrestrial > Soil > Tree plantation...
GCGTGGTCGGGTCGCGGTGCCGTCCGCCGGGTGGAGATCTCCACCAACGGTGGAAAGACCTGGCAGGAAGCACGGCTCCAGGCGCCCGTCCTGCGATTCGCCCACACGCGCTTCGCGCTGCCCTGGCAGTGGGACGGGCGCGAGGCCATTCTGCAGTCGCGATGCATCGACGAGACCGGATACGTCCAGCCGACGCTGCGCGAGCTGGTCAAGGTGCGCGGCTTGAATTCCGTCTATCACAACAATGCCATCCAGAACTGGAAGGTACTGGCCGACGGGAGCGTCCGGAATGTCCACGCGTAAGCCTGGGCTCGGGCTCCCGGCGGTGTTGCTCGTGATGACGGCGCTGGGGGGATCCGAGGCGCTGGCTCAGATGCCAACCTATGGCGTCGGCCGCGCACCGACGGCCGAAGAGATCAAGGCCTGGGACCTTACCATCCCACCCGACGGGCAGGGATTGCCGCCGGGTCGAGGCACCGCGGTGCTCGGTAAACCCGTCTTCGCCGGCCGATGCGCCGCCTGTCACGGCGACAATGGGGACGATCCGAAGTACCGGGCTCTGGTCGCCGGCCGCGGTCCGTTCACCTCGGCCGAGCTCGGCGAAAACCTCGACTGGCTCCTGGGCGGGAAGCCTATTCTGACCATCGGCAGGTTCTGGCCCTACGCCACCACGCTGTGGGGTTACATCAACCGCGCGCAACCCTTCGATGAGCCCGGCTCGCTGACCCACGACCAGGTCTACGCGGTGACGGCATACCTCCTGTACTTGAACGGGATCATCGGCGAAACCGACGTCCTCGACGCCCGCACTCTGCCGGCGGTCAAGATGCCGAACCGCGACGGCTTCGTGCCCGACGCGCGGCCGGACGTGGGAAGAACCGCGGCTCCCAAGAAACGCTGAGCCGTCTCAGGACTCGTCGCGGGCGAGTCGGCGGTAGTCGACGGCGCGTCGCTCAAGCTTCGGGAGCGAGCTGACGGATGGTGTGCAGGAGCTCCCGCGGGCTATAGGGCTTGGCGAGATACGCGGTGGCCCCGGCGGCCTTCGCCTTCTGCTCGTCACCGCTCAGCGCGAACGACGTGATGACGATGATCGGGATATGCGCGGTAGTGGCGTCGGCGCGCAGCGTTCGGGTGACGTCCAGACCCGACACCCGGGGCAATTGAATGTCCATGATGATGAGGTCGGGTAGCTCGCGCCGAGCCGTCGCCAGTCCCGCATCCCCATCGGTCGCCTCCAGCAGCTCGTAAGCGGTCCGCTGCAGGAGGTCTCGCACGATCTTACGATTGAACGCGTTGTCCTCCACGTACAGGACTCTCTTGGCCGTCATACGGTCTCCGGGCGGTTGAGCCGCAGCGGGATGGTGAACAGGAACGTGGAGCCTGTCCCGCGCTGGCTCTCCACCCAGATGCGTCCCCCGTGCAGCTCGACGAATTTCCTCGTGATGCTGAGACCCAGGCCGGTCCCACCGAAGTCTCGGGCGACGGTCGGGTCGACCTGTCGGAACTCCGTGAATAGGTTCTGGATCTGGTCGGGGGGAATCCCGATCCCGGTGTCGGAGACCCGATAGAGGAGCATTTCGCCCTGGCGTTCGACCCGGATCTCGACGTGTCCTTTCCGGGTGAACTTCAGCGCGTTTCCGGTCAAGTTCATGAGGCACTGGGTGAGCCGCTGGACATCGCCGCGCGCCGTCGGGATATCGTCCTCGGTCACCGCCCGAAACTCCAGCCCTTTTTCCTGGGCCAGGGCCCCGAGCGACAACCGAACGCGGCTCACGATTTCCTCGACCGCGTAGTCACCGAGGTTCAGCTCCATGCGGTTGGCCTCGATCTTGGACAGGTCTAGGACGTCGTTGATCAGGGCGAGGAGTTGCTTGCCGCAGGTGTTGATGTCGGACACGGTGTTCTTGAGGCCCTCGGGAATGTCGCCGTAGACACCGTCCACGATCAGCTCGGTGAAGCCGAGGATGGCGTTGAGAGGGGTGCGCAACTCGTGGCTCATGCTGGCCAGGAAGTCGGACTTGGCCTTGCTCGCTCGCTCGAGCTGTTCATACAGGTGACGCAGCTCACCGCTCATCCGGTTCATGTGGGCGGCCAGGGCCCCGAACTCGTCCCGGTTGGGCACGGTGATGGTCGTCCCGAAGTCGCCCTTCGCCACCTCTCCCAGGAAGCGCTCGGCCTCCTGGACGGGCAGGATGAACGACCACGAGGTCACGAACCCCATGACGAGCGCCAAGGCAATCGAGGCGCCGACGAAGGTACCCAGCAGCACGAAGGTCCGGCGGCGCCCGGCGTCGACGCTCTCCCTCAGGGTGTCGATCGTGCCCTCTTCGATGGTGACGACCTGCTGGACGAGCTCGTCGATCTGCGCGTACAGCGGAACGCCCTTGCCGCGCTGCAGAGCCATGGCTTCGGCGAGCTTGTCGTCGCGGATGAAGTTGGCGATGTCCGCCACCGTCGTGAGGACCTGTTCCTGGGCGGCGCGGATCCGGTCGATGATTTCCCGCTCTTCCGACGGCGCCGCCTGCTCGATCCGCACCAGGGTATCGTTGAAACGATTGTTCTCCCGGAGGATCTTCGCGATCGTCGGCTCGTCCTTCAGGAGGAGCGCCATCGCCGTGAAGTGCATCTGCATGGCCAGCGCGTGCGCCATCTGACGCGACGCATCGACGCGCAGATGCGCCTTGTCCAGAAGGTGACTCTGGCGGCCGACCCTGGCGATGATCTCCAGGCTCACCGCTCCCATGGCGATGAACAACAGGGTAATGATCAGGAAGGCGCCTAGGAGCTTGGCGTGAACCGACGCCGGGATCCGGGCCACACGATGAACCAGGCGGCCAAGTGGCGTGCCAGTCAGCAAGAAGCGGGCGACTCGATGAGCAGAGCCCGCGAGCATGCTCGCCCGACTAGGGTCGCATCGGGCGGGTCGCGGGCCCCGGCCGCAGCATCTCGCGTGGGTCGATGATCTCCTCGATCCAGGGGGTTCCAGCCGAGCGTAACGGCGAGCGCAGCCTTGTCAGTCGCTCGGCCGTCCAGGCCCCGCCGTCGAAGAACGGATCGCTGGCCATCAGCGACACCGGCCAGCCGTCCGCCGCGGGAAGCCGGTGATCACGGCGCGGCTGTACGGCGCCGACAGCTCGAAGAACGCGCCGCGATCGACCACGGCCTCGACGATCGCCCGCGTCTTGTGCGGCTTGCGCACGTTGCGCGGCACGACGTTGAAGAGCCACTCCTCGCGGCGCTGGGAGTCGTCGGTCTTGAGTCCCCGCGCCGACACGTTATCCACCGAAGACGCCATCGGGCCTCGACTCTACCATCGGATGCCGTACTATGGGCGCTCGTAAGCCACCGCGCGTCGCCGTTCACCCTGTTCCTGGCCCTGGCCGGCGCGCTGCAGCGACCCGTTTAGCCGCAATCCTCGGGGGCGCTACGACCTTCGAAAGGGCGCGCAGGGGCCCCGCCCGAGCTTACTTGCCGTAGAGGAACTCTGGCAGCCACAGCGTCATGCCCGGCCAGATGTACATGAACATCAGGCACAGGCAGACGATCAGCATGTACGGCATCATGCCCGCGAAGATCTGGTTCAACGTCACGTGGCGCGGCGAGACGCCCTTGAGATAGAACGCCGACATCGCGACCGGCGGCGAGAGGAAGGCCGCCTGCAGATTCACCGCGACCATCGTGCCGAACAGGATCGGATCGACGTTGAAGTGGGCCAGCAGCGGGATGAAGATCGGGCAGAAGATCACGATGATCTCGGTCCACTCGAGCGGCCAGCCGAGCAGGAAGATGATGACCTGCGCCAGGAACTGAAAGCCGAGCGGCGAGAGATTCATGCTGAGCACCCAGCGCTCGATCAGCCCCTGCCCGCCGTGCAGCGCGAACACCGCCGAGAACAGCGCCGAGCCGACGAAGAGCCAGCACACCATCGCGGTGGTCTTCGCGGTCAGGAACGTCGACTCCTTCACGTTCTGACGGAGCTCGGGTGAGCTGCGCAGATACCAGAGCCCGGGCACGACGGTCCCGAACAGGGTCCCACCGATCGAGCCCGCCACCAGCAGCGACGCGAAATCCTCGCCCTCGTACACGCCGAGCGTGATGCCGACGATGAAGCCGACCAGGCTCCACCAGAGCACCGGCCGCATGAACTTCGACATCACCGCGAGATACAGCGCGCCCAGCGCGCCGATGGCCGCCGACTCGGTCGCGGTGCAGATGCCGAACAGGATCACCGCGAGCACCACGATCGTGAGCACGCCGAGCGGCACGACCGAGGCGCACAGCTCCTTCAAGATCTCGAGCTGCTCGCCGTCCATCCGCCAGAAGTAGAAGAACAGGAGGAGCCCGCACGCCGCCGCCAGCCCCCAGAACCAGGCGTAGAAGTGCGCCGGAATCTTGCCGGCCTCCGACGCGAGCGTGGGGTCGCGCAGGGACGTCATCTCTTCGGGCCCTTCTTGCTTCCTGGCGCCGTCGGTCGCCTCGGATTCGGATTCGCCGGCGGCGCCGAGCTCCTGAGGCTTGTCTTCGGTGGCCACGGGCGTTGCGGGAGCCGTCGCGGCGGCGATCGGAGCCGTCGATGCGGGCGGCGTCGCGGGCGCCGCGACGCGGGCCGGAGCGGCGGCGGTAGCCGTCTCGGGTGCGTTGTAGATGACCACGTACCACCACGTCGCCGCGAACGTCCCGACCGTCAGCAGGAGCGGCACCGAGAGCACGAGCAAGTTGTGCGCGATCACCCGATAACCGACGGCGAGACCGCGCACGATGCTCGGATTCAGCGCGGCGCCGAGCACGCCCGGGACCACGCGCCGCGCGGGACCGCGCTCGAGCTTCGCCAGATAATCGGGCACCTTCACGCGGTACTGATCGGGCGGAAGCTTCGGCGCGATCTTCGGGTTGATGATCGCCCAGCCCAGGATGTAGACGAGGTACAGGAACGTGAGAAAGAACCCCGGCAGCATGGCGGCCGCGTACAGCTTCACGATCGACTGGCCGGCCACCGCCGCGTAGACGATCAGCATGACCGACGGCGGAATCAAGATCCCGAGCGTGCCGCCCGCCGTGATCGCGCCCGAGGCCAGCTTCACGTCGTAGCCGGCGTTCAGCATCGGCCGCATCGCGATGACGCCCATCAGCACGACGACCGCGCCGACGATACCGGAGGCGATGCCCCAGAATGCGCACACGAGCAGGGTCGTGACGGCGAGCGAGGCCGGCACGCGACGGAAGGCGAGCTGGACAGAGTGGAACATGCGATCGACGAGCGCCGCGCGTTCCATGATGTAGCCCATGAAGACGAACAGCGGCACCGACAGCAAGGTGTCGTTCGTCATCACGCCGTACGTACGCTGCACGATCAGGTCGAAGATGCGGTTGTCGTACCAGTGGCCGCCGGGCACCCAGAAGGCGATGTAGCCGAAGATCATACCGAGACCCATCAGGGTGAAGGCGGTCGGGAAGCCCATCATGATGGCCACCACGATGAGGCCGAGCATCGTGAGGCCGAGCGCGGGATCGCTCATGGCGTCCGGCTCTGCCGCTCGGTGTCGTCGACCACGCTGCGGTGCCGCGCGGCCTCGTCGATGGCGTGGGCCCCCTCCATCGCCTGACGGCGCGATTCTTCGTCGACGTACGCGCTGCGCGAGAGCTGCGTCTCGATCACGTCGATCTCCTCGACGTCCTCCAGGCGCGCCGGCCAGCTCCCGGTGCGCAGGCACTCCACGCAGCGGACGATCTCGGCCAGCCCCTGCAGCATCACCAGCGCGCCCGCCAGCGGAATGACCGACTTGAAGTGGTAGACCGGCGGCCCCTCGGCGGTCACCGTCGAGTGCTCGCCGATCCGCCAGGAGAGCGCGGCGTAGTCGTAGCCCGCGTAGATCAGCCCGAGGATGCCGGGAATGAAGAAGAGCAAATAGAGGATCAGGTCCATCGAGGCCTGACCGCGCGGCTTCAGATAGATGTAGACGAAGTCGGCGCGCACGTGGCCGCCGAGCGCCAGCGCGTAGGCGCCGCACAGCATGAACAGCGACCCGTACAGCATGTTGTTGAAGTCGAAGATCCAGGCGGTCGGCGCGTTGAGGATGTAGCGCTTGAAGACCTCGATCGAGACGACGAACGTGAGGGCCACGATGAGCCACGCCGCGGCCTTGCCGGACCAGTAGCTGACCTGGTCGATGGTGCCGATGACCTGTCGCAGGCTCATCGGCTCAACACCGGGCTGCGGCCGGCCACCCGGTTCCACTCCGGATGGCCGGCACGCATCGCGTCGATCACGGAGACGCTAGCTCTTCTTCGCGGCCGGCTTGGTGCCGAAGTAATGGTTGTAGGCCATGCGCCGGCTCACGTTGGTGTCGAGGTCCCACTTCACGGCGCGGGCGGCGAACGCCTTCTGCGAGTCGGCGATCTCCTTGAAGATCGCGTTGTCCGACGCCTTCTTGTCAGCGACCTGGTCGTAGATCTCGAGCTGCTTCTGCAGCACCGAGTCCGGAGTCTTGTAGAAGCGAACCTTGTCCTTCGTCTGCAGCTCGATGTAGTCCTTCGAGTAGCGATCGATCGCCTTCCACGTCATGTCTTGCGAGGCCGCCTCGACGCCGTTCTCGATGATGGCCTTCATCTTGTCGGGCAGCGCGTCGAACTTCGCCTTGTTGAACGTGATCTCGAGCTGCTCGGCGTTCTGGTGGTAGCTCTGCAGCATGCACACCTTCGAGACGTCGGCGAAGCCGAGGATACGATCGGACGTCGCATTGTTGAACTCGGCGGCGTCGAGCAGGCCGCGATCCATGGCCGGGACGATCTCGGCGCCGGGGAGCGCGTTGACCGCCGCGCCGAGCCCCTGGAACACGTCGATCGAGATGCCGACCGTCCGGAACTTGAGGCCCTTGAAATCGTCCACCTTGGTGATCGGCTTCTTGTACCAGCCGAGCGGCTGCGTCGCCATCGGGCCGTACGGGAACGAGACGACGTTGGCGCCGATCGACGCGTAGAGCTTGTTCAGGAGCTGCTTGCCGCCGCCGTACTTGTGCCAGCTCAGCAGCATGTTGGCGTCCATGCCGTAGGCCGGGCCGGAGCCCCAGAGCGCCAGCGCCGTCTGCTTGCCGTAGTGGTACACGAGCACGCCGTGGCCGCCGTCGAGCGTGCCCTTCGAGACCGCGTCGAGCAGGCCGAACGCCGGCACGACCGCGCCGGCCGGCAGCACCTCGATCTTGAGGTCGCCGCCGGTCATGTCGTTCACCTTCTTCGCGAAGTCCAGCGCGTACTCGTGGAAGATGTCCTTCTGGGGCCACGTGCTCTGCCACCGCATCGAGATCGGGCCCTGCGCCTTGGCGACCATCGGAAATCCGAGCGTCGCCGCACCCGTTGCCGCCAGCGCCGCACCGCGTAGAAACGTCCGGCGCGGACTCTTGGTGACCGTGTTCGATTCGCTCATGAAGCACCCCCTCGGAAAGACGTGAATGGCCGTAGCCGACGGTTCAAAAGAGGACAGGACAACGAAAGGTGTGGTCGGACCACCGCCCCCAAGCTATGCGAGGGCCGCGCAACCTGTCAATAAATTCAGGTGAAGCGAAATTCAGGTCAGGCGCCGGGCGCCCTGAGAACCAGCGGCAGGCGACTGCCGTTTCGCCGCACCGTCAGCCGGAGCGGCGCGTCGAGCCCTGCGTCGGCGAGACCCTCCCGCAGCGCGTCGCGGGTGGCCACCGCCAGCTCGTTGATCTGTAAGATCACGTCGCCGACCTCGAGTCCGCCTCGATCCGCGGAGCTCTTCGGCACGACCACGGAGACGGCCAGAGCGGTCGATTGGCCGGGCTCGGCGTCTCGGACGACGAACCCGAACTCGGCTCCGATGCGCTCCCCGACGACCGTGCGCGGCATCGTCGCCAGACGCACGTCGAGCCGGCGGCGCCCCTCGGAGCGGAGCACCGTCAGCCGGACGTCCTTCCCGGGCGCCGACGCGGCGATCAGCCGCTGGAGCACGCGGGTCTCGGTGACCGGACGATCCTCGAACGCGACCACCAGATCGCCGCTCTTGAGCCCCGCGTTCTGGGCCGGTGTACCTTCCATCACGTCGACGATGAATACGCCGAAGCCCTCGCGCAGGCCGTGACGGGACGAGATCTCGTCCATCTCCTGCTCGGACAGATCGCGGATTCGCACGCCGAGCCAGGCCCACTGGGCCGCATCGACGGCCGGCGCTGTCATGGCGAGCGCGAGCATCGCGACCGCCAGGACGCGGGCGAGCGGAGCCGCGACGGCCCTCATTCGCGCCCTCGCCGGAGCTCGCGCACGAGCTGGTCGAGCGCCTCGCCGAGCCGCTCCAGGCGGCGCGCCACGTCGAGCGTTTCCAGGAGCTCCTGGCGCAGGCCCGAATCGGGCACGACCGCGCCGGCGATCCGGTCGGCGATGACGCCGGGCGCCTGCCCGGGCGCCAGTGCCGTATCGAGCAGATCGGGCGGGCGATCGAGCGCCGCCAGGAGACGGCCGCACGCGGCGCGGACACGCTCGACGGCCGCCGACACGTCGGTCGTCGGCGCGACGTCCTCGAGCTTCTGGGCGACGACGATCCGGTAGAGCGTGTCGCTCGGCCGCTCGGTCTCGATGCGCACGCGCCATTCACCCTTGACCAGGATGTTGTAGCGGCCCGTGGCCAGACGCTCCCAGCTGACGATCTCTCCCGCACCGGCCACGGGGTGCACTGGCGGCTTGCCGAGATAGCTCTCGTTGTCGAAGCCGGGCTGGAGTTTCACGACTGCCAGCCGCCGGTCGCGCGCCAGCACGTCCATCACCATCGCGCGGTAGCGCGGCTCGAAGACGTGCAGCGGCAGCAAGGTGTTGGGGAAGAATGTCACGTCCGGCAGCGGAAAGATGGGGAGGATCAGCGGCGGCACAGCGGCACGGCTCCCGGCGCCTCGATCAGCCGATCTTCGGTAGCGGCCTCTGCGCGGCCAGCTGGTCGATGCGGCCGCGCACGGCGACGGCCAGGTCACGGAACGTCCGCGCCTGGGGTGAATCGGGCACGCGCAAGGTGATCGGCGTGCCCTCGTCGCCGGCCTGCCGAGTCGCGGGATCGAGCGGCACCTGCGCCAGCAGCGGCACGTTGTACTCGTTGGCGAGCCGCTGCCCGCCGCCTTCGCCGAAGATCGAGTAGCGCTTGCCGGTGTCCGGCGCCACGAAGTAGCTCATGTTCTCGACGATACCCAGGATCGGGACGTTGAGCTTCTGGAACATCGCGATCGCCTTGCGCACGTCGAGGAGCGCCACCTCTTGCGGCGTCGTCACCATCACGACCCCCGAGAGCGGGATGACCTGCGAGAGCGACAGCTGCGCGTCGCCCGTTCCCGGCGGCATGTCGAACACCAGGTAGTCGAGCGCGCCCCAGTTGACGTCCTTCAGCATCTGCTGGATGAAGGAGTGGATCATCGGCCCGCGCCAGACGAGCGGCTCCTTGTCGTTCACGAGCAGGCCGATCGACATCATCTTCATCCCGTGCGCCTCGACCGGGATAATGCGGTTCTCGAACATGCCGGGGCGCCCGCGCGAGCCCAGCATGAGCGGGATGTCGGGACCGTACACGTCCGAGTCGATGATGCCGACCGACGCGCCGCCGAGTCGGAGCGCGGTGGCCAGGTTCACGGTGACCGTCGACTTGCCGACGCCGCCCTTGCCCGAGGAGACCGCGATCGTCTGCTTGACCTCGGGGATGAAGTCCTCGGGCTTCGGCGCGCCGGGCGCGTGACCGTGGCCATGGCCCTGAGCCTGCGGCGGGCGCGCGGGCTGGCCCGATCCCATCTTCACCTGGACTTTCGACACGCCGGGCACGCGGCCGACGGCCCGCGAGGCCATGCTGTGCAACGTCGCCTTGGACGCCGCCGACTGATTCGTGAAGGCGAGCGTGAAGGTGACCTGCGATTCGGCGATGGTCAAATCGCGGATGAGCCCGAGCGAGACGATATCCTGCTGCGCCTCCGGATCTTTCACCGCCCGCAGCGCGTCCAGCACAGCATCCTGGGTCACCATAGGGGCGACTATACAGGACCGACGAATGCTTTCAACGTGATCGCGCGCATCGCCGCTATCTATGCTTGAAACCTTGCATTCCCCCCACGTACCTGCTACAAAAAGCGAGTGATCTCCGCCGAGGAATTCCGCCATACATTGAGCCATTTCGCCTCGGGCGTCACGATCATCACCGTGTGCGATCGCGACGGCAAGCCGACCGGGCTCACCGCGAGCGCGTTCACATCGGTGTCGCTCGATCCCCCGCTGATCCTGGTGTGCGTGGACCACAAGTCGCAGAGCTATCCGGCGCTGGTCGCGGGCAAGATGTTCGCCGTCAACATCCTCGCGCACGACCAGGAGCATCTGTCGCGCCGGTTCGCGACGACGAAGATCGAGAACAAGTTCGAGGGCGTGTCGTTCGCGCTGAGCTCGATGGGCCTGCCGCTCCTGGAGAGCGCGCTGGCCCATCTCGAGTGCGCGATCGTGAACGTGCATCTCGAGGGCGATCACTCGATCTTCGTGGGTCGCGTCGAGCAGGCGCGGGCCGGCTCGGGGCACCCGCTGCTCTACTTCCGCGGCCGTTACGACCGCCTCCACGGACCCACCACGTGACGTTCGTTCCGCTGTCGCGCCCGCCGGTCGACGACGACATCAAGCGGGCGGTGCTGGCGGCGATCGACTCGCGTCAGTACATCCTGGGCCCGCAGTGCCGCCAGCTCGAAGTGGAGCTGGCCGCCACGACCGGCGTGAAGCACGCGGTCCTCACGAGCTCGGCCACCGCGGCGCTCTGGCTTTCGCTCCGCGCGCTCGGCGTGAAAGCCGGCGATGAAGTGCTCGTGCCTGCGCACACCGCGTTCCCCACCGTCGAGGCGATCTGCGTCGCCGAGGCAACGCCGGTCTTCGTCGATGCCGACAAGTTCTACACGCTGGACGCGCGCGACGCCGAGGCGAAGGCGACGCCGCGTACGGTCGGCATGGTGCCGGTGCACCTCTACGGTCAATCCGTCGATCTCGCCGCCGTCGAGCGCCTCGCCTCGCGCCTGGGTCTCTGGGTTCTCGAGGATTGCGCACAGGCGCAGGGGGCCGAGTGGAACGGGCGCCGGGTCGGCAGCTTCGGCCGCGCCGCGGTGCTCTCGTTCTATCCGTCGAAGAATTTGCCTGCCATGGGTGATGGTGGGGCCGTGCTCACGAGCGACGACGAGATCGCCGATCGCTGCCGTCGATTGCGCGACCACGGCCGGCTCGACAAGAACGTGCACGCCGAGCTCGGGTTCAATCTGCGGTTCAGCGAGCTGCAGGCCGCGGCGCTGCGCGTCCTGCTGCCGCGCCTTCCCGCGATGAACGAGCGCCGCCGTGTGCTGGCGGAGCGCTACCGGCACGGGCTCGCCGGGCTGCCGCTCGTCTTGCCCGAGGTGCGCGAGCACGCGCGCCACGTCTATCACCTCTACGTGGTCCGGACAGCCCGACGCGCCGAGCTGGCCGCGTTCCTCAAGGAACGCGGCATCCAGACCGGGATCCACTATCCGGTGCCGACGCATCGCCAGCCGCCGGTCGAGCACCTGGCGCCGCCGCCGCTGCCGCGCACAGAGCGGCTCGTCGACGAGATCCTGACCTTGCCGATGTCGGCGGAGCACACCGACGAGGAAATCGACCGCGTCGTCGCCGCGGTGCGCGCCTTCTTCGGAGCATAGGGCCGCGCCCTCCGAGGCGAGCCGATGAGCCACGCGCCGCTTCGAATCCTTCAGCTCTACCCCAAGGCCGACTACTTCACCGGCGCCGCCATCCAGCTGCGTGATCTCGCGATCGGGCTGGCCGCGCGCGGCCATGCGGTCACCGTCGCAACGCCGCCGAGCGAGATCTGGGCCGAGCGGATGCGCGCGGCGGGCATCGGCTACGAGCCGATCCCGATGCGGCGCGCCTGGGACATTCGCGCCGCGTGGCGGATCGCCCGCGTGATCCGTGCGGGCAACATCCAGGTCGCGCACGCCCACAAGGGTCGGGCGCGCACGCTGGCCGTCGTGGCCGGGCTCATGGGCGCGCGGCCGCGGCTGGTCTTGAACCGCGGCGTCAGCTTTCACGTGCCGCGCGTGCGCCGCGTGGGCTACACGAGCCGGCGCGTACATGCGATCGTCGCGGTCTGCGAGTCGATCAAGCGCGATCTCGTCGCCACGGGTGTGCCGGCCGAGAAGATCGAGGTGATCTACTCCGGCACCGATGTCGAGCGCTTCCACCCCGGCCTCGACGGCCGGCCGATCCGGCGAGAGCTCGGTCTCGACGCCGATCATGTCCTCATCACGCAGATCGGCGTGCGCTCGTGGCGCGGCTGGCGCGATGTGCTCGACGCGATGGCGCGCGTCGCGCCGGGGGCTCCCCGCGCGCGCCTGCTCTTCGTCGGGGCGCCGGCACCGCGCATCGCCGAGCTCGCCGACGAGGCCCGCGGGCGCGGGCTGGACGGACGCGTGCTCGTGCTCGGCCATCGCGACGATGTCCCGCAGATCCTGACGGCCTCGGACGTGGTCGTCGATGCATCGTACGCGGGGGCCGGTCTCACCGGCTCGATTCGCGAGGCCCTCGCCTGCGAGCGTCCAGTGGTCGCGACGAACCTGGCCGGCATGCCCGAGCTCGTGATCGAGGGCGAGACCGGCCTTCTGGTCCCCCCGCGCGATCCCGGCGCGCTGGCCGGCGCGCTCCTGCGCATGATCGAGAATCCGACGTGGGCGCAGACGATGGCGCGGGCCGGCCGCAAGCGCGTCGACGCGCACTTCTCGCTCCGCGCCAAGCTCGACGCGACCGAGGCGCTCTACCGGCGCCTGATCGAGGCGAAGGCGGCATGACCATCCGGCCGGACCTCTACCGCCGCCTGCTCGCCTATCTCCGGCCTCACGTGCCGGCGCTGATCACGGGCGCCGTGCTGGCGATCGTGGTCGCCGCGATGGAGGGCTCGATCGCGTGGCTGGTGAAGCCGGCGATGGACGACGTGTTCATCCGCCGTGACATGAGGATGCTCACGCTGATCCCGCTCCTGTTCCTTGGCGCCTACATCGTCAAGGGGCTGGCCCGCTACGGCCAGTCCTACCTGATGTCGGCCGTCGGCGAGCGCGTGATCGCGCGGCTGCGCCGTGACCTCTACGCGCACCTGCAGCAGATGTCGCTCTCGTTCTTCAACAGCCGCCATACCGCCGAGCTGATGTCGCGGGTCGTGACCGACGTCAACCGCCTGGCGCGCCTGTCGTCGACCGTGCTGGTGATGACGATCCGCCAGTCGGTGATGGTGGTGGCGCTCGCCGCGGTCATGTTCGCGCGCGACTGGCGCCTGGCCGTGATCGCCTTGGTCGTCTTTCCGTTCGTCGGCGTCGCGGTACGGTCGATCGGCCGGCGGCTCTATCGCATCAACAAGCGATCGCAGCAGAAGGTCGCCGAGCTGAACGTGCTCCTGCACGAGGCGTTCTCGGGCACGAAGATCGTCAAGGCATTCGGGCGCGAGGGGCACGAGGTCGAGCGCTTCGACCGCGTCAACCGCGGGCTCCTGTCGCTCGCGCTCAAGGACCACCGCACCGACGAGATCACCGACCCGCTCATGGAAGTGCTGGCGGCCTTCGGCATCATGGGCGCGCTCTGGTACGGCGGCCAGCAGGTCATCAACGGCACGATGACGCCTGGTGATTTCTTCTCGTTCACCGCGGCGGTGGCGCTGCTCTACGGGCCGGTGCGCCAGCTCTCGCGCATCGTGAACACGGTGCAGCAGTCGACCTCGTCGGTCGAGCGCGTGTTCGAGATCCTCGACCATCCGCCGGCGATTGCCGACCGGCCCGACGCGGTCGCGCTCGACGCGTTCCGCGAGCGCCTGGCGTTCGAGGACGTGAGCTTCCGCCACGCCGACTCCGAGGAGCTGACCCTGCGTGACATCTCGCTGACGGTTGCCCGGGGCGAGGTGGTCGCGTTCGTGGGCATGAGCGGCGCCGGCAAGTCGACCCTGATGGACCTGCTGCCGCGCTTCCACGACGTCAGCGCCGGGCGGATCACGCTCGACGGCCACGACCTGCGTGACGTGAGCCAGGCCTCGCTCCGCGCCCTGATCGGGGTCGTGACGCAGGAGACGTTCCTGTTCAGCGACTCGATCCTGTACAACATCGCCTACGGCCGACCGGGCGCGGCTTTCGAGGACATCGTGCGCGCCGCGCGCCAGGCCCACGCCGAGGAGTTCATCGCCGGCTGCGCCGATGGCTACCAGACGCTCGTCGGCGAGCGCGGCGTGCGGCTCTCGGGCGGCCAGCGCCAGCGCATCGCGATCGCCCGGGCCTTTCTGAAAAATCCGCCGATCCTGATCCTCGACGAGGCGACGTCGGATCTCGACGCCGAGAGCGAGTTCATGATCCAGCAGGCGCTGGCCGAGCTGATGCGGGGCCGCACCGTGCTGGTCATCGCGCACCGGCTGGCCACGGTGCGCAACGCCGATCGCATCGTGGTCGTGCACGAGGGCCGCATCGCCGAGGTCGGACGCCACGAGGAGCTCCTGGCGCGCGACGGTCTCTACCGCCGGCTCTACGCGCTGCAGATGGAGGGCGTCGCGGGGTAGACTCGGACCCACGGGAGGGACACCCATGGGCACGACCGTCGGGACCGGCAAGTACACCTACGAAGTCGACGACGACTGGCAGAAGCTTCCCGCGGGCTGGAACATCCCCGTCGCCGCGGTCACCGTGGACTCACACGACCGCGTCTACTGCTTCAACCGCTCGGCCGAGCACCCGATCATCGTGTTCGACCGCGATGGCAACGTGCTCTCGACCTGGGGCGCCGGGCTGTTCGCGTTTCCTCACACGATCCGCAGCGACGAGAAGGACAACCTCTGGATCGTCGACCGCGACCACGCGCAGATGTTCTACTTCAGCACGAGCGGCACGCTCTTGCGCACGATCGGCACGCGCGGCCATCGCTCGGACACCGGCGTCGATCCGAAGGATTTCAGCTCGGTCGCCTACCGCAACGTCACCCACGGCGGCGGGCCCTTCAACCTGCCGACCGACATCGCGCTGACCCCTTCGGGCGAGATGTTCATGACCGACGGGTACGGCAACGCGCGCGTGCACAAGTTCGCCGCGGACGGCACGTATCTCTTCTCGTGGGGCGAGCCAGGCACCAGGCCGTCCCAGTTCAACCTGCCGCATGGCGTGTGGATCGACCGGCGCGGGCGGGTGCTCGTATGCGATCGCGAGAACGACCGCGTGCAGGTCTTCGACCAGGACGGCAAGCTCCTCGAGATCTGGCCGACCAAGCTGATCGGCCCGGCGACGTTCTACGTGGACGCCGACGACGTCGTCTACATCCCCGAGCACAACGGCGGCCTGGTCAGCGTGGTGACGCTCGACGGCCAGCGGCTGGCGCAGTGGGGCGATCCGAGCTTTCGCTCCTGTCACGGCATCTGGGGTGACTCGCGCGGCGATCTCTACGTGGTGCGGCCAGGCGCGTGGGGGCGGCCGCGGCGCATCGTGAAATACACGCGGGTTCGGTAGGAGAGCGGCCATGGGCATCAAAGGCATCGACCACTGGGTGATCGTCGCGGGCGATCTGCAACGCACGCTCCGCTTCTATGAAGGCCTCGGCTTCAGGATCGCGTGGGAGAAGCGGCCGAACAACCGGCCGGACATGGCGACGATCCGCATCAATGACGCGCAGAAGATCAACGTTCATGGGCCACAAGATCCGGACCGCCCCG
>Ga0075424_100002988_pt1 | contig 15702 bp, 13 predicted proteins | sample SoiMethybrSBSTD3_FD_75301 | JGI IMG/M metagenome (GOLD analysis project Ga0075424, IMG submission 75301) | Bulk soil microbial communities from a Populus tree surrounding site in Tennessee, USA - Soil MetaG P. TD hybrid SBSTD3 | ecosystem: Environmental > Terrestrial > Soil > Tree plantation...
CACCCTAACATCGTTGTGCAGTACATGCCCGGCGCGGGCGGACGCAAGGCGGCCAATTACATGTACACGTCGGTTCGGCCTGACGGCTTGACTATCGGCGCAATGATCACCGGCATGGTCCAGGGCACGATTTTCGGCGAGAAAGACGTGCTCTATGATCTCGACAAGTTCATTTATCTCGGCTCCCATGCCCGCTATGCGCCCTATGCTTTTCTTACGCGCAAGGCCGCGGGCTTCAACAGCCGGGACACTTTGAGCGCGGCCCGCGGTGTGCGCATCGGCGCGCCGTCCGTCGGCCACAGCCTCTACACCATGGCGCGGCTGTTCGCCTACATGCTGGACATGAAAGAGCCGCGTTTCGTCACCGGCTATACACCGCGGGAAATCGACTTTGCTTTGGAACGGAACGAAATCGATGCCCGAGTGAGCATCCTGGACAGTTTGCTGACGCGCAATGCTCATTGGTTAGATAAGGATCTGGTACATGTTCACGCCACCATGGATATCCCCAAGGGCTTCAAACACCCCGAGGCCAAGCTCGCCAAACTTCCCGAGATCGAGAGTTTCGCTCGCTCGAATCAAGACCGCCGTCTCATCCAGCTTTTTCGGGGCGCACGCGACACCGGTCAGCCCTTTGTCCTGCCGCCCGGCACGCCGCCGGAGCACGTTAAAATATTGCGCGATGCCATGGCCAGAGCCTTCGCCGATCCGGAGTACATCAAAGGTTACGAGAAACTCACGTCGGAGCCCGCGATGACGCTCACCTGGCAGGAGTTCGAAACCCAGCTGCGCGAGTTGCCGCGGGAAGCCGAGACCATCGATCTCTTCAAGCGACTTTCCGGCCCGGCGCCGCTGCCGGCCCGGCCATCCAAGTAATCACGTACCGTCTACGGGTTCGCTAACTTCAGCTTGTTCTTGGCGCTCTGTTCATGGAACGACAAAAAAGCTGCGCCAGACCAATCATGGAGTCAGAAGCTTTCTCTAGTTTTTTCCGCTGATCTTCTGAAATAACCCTTCTCTTTCGAGCTCATCGAGCAAGCGCTCGTCGATATACTTATCCGTGCTCGTCTCCACTTTGGCGCCGCTACTTCGCTGGGCGAGGACGTCCAAAACGACGCGGACTCCTTCGCGGGAAACGCGAGGAGGAAAGGAAAAGATCGGTGCATAAAACTGATAAGCCTCTTCCAGCAGTGCCGTATTTTTTAGCTTGAGCCTTTGGTTCGTTATTGCCAGCGCCTTTTCTGTGTTCGTCATAAACTGGTAGATACCTTCGCTGTAGGCGCGCAAAAAGCGCTTTGCCGTGTCGCGATTTTTTTCCAGAAACGAGCGGCGGGTGGCAAGAACATTGATCGGGAAGGCCGCTGTCTTGAGATCGCTCAAATTGGATATGATGCTCATCCCCATGCGAGAAGCCTCGCCGGTGTCGGGAGGTGCGAGGAGAGTTGCATCGACAGCCCCTTTTTGAAGCGCGATGAGCCGATTGGTAGACGGACCGCCGGCAAGCAAGGTTACCGACTGCCGGGGGATGTTCCATTCCTTGAAAGCCAGAACCATTGAAAGCTCGTGAGCGCCGCCGAAGGCGACGATAGCGACTTTTTTTCCGATAAGGTCGCTTGGCTGACGAATATTTTTTTGCGTGACTAAGCTAAATGGAAACTTGTTGACGGCGGCAGCGATGAGAACAATATCCGCTCCCTGGCTGATCGCGGCAATCACCGCAGTCCCGTCGGTCTGAGCGAAGTGAGTGCTTCCACCCACCAGTGCTTGGGTTCCGGGAGCGGATCCGGAGATCATCACAAGATCGGGATTCAATCCATATTTGGTAAAGAGCCCAAATTCTTTGGTCGCCCAAAGCGGCGCCGCTCCGACGCCAAAACCGTTATAGCTCGCCAGGTACCGCTCCTGCGCGCCGAGAGCCGCCGGCCATGCGCTGAGGATTAGAAGGATCGCAAACCACAATACGTTTAACATCGCGACCTCCATTTCTCTCCGGATGCAACCTGTACCACAGTTCGACCACGCATCGAAAACCAGGCGCGGTACATCGTATTTATCCTTGTCCGAGAAGGGATGAGATAGGGAAGCTGGGAAACGCCCAAGTTAAGTTCAGATGCGGGGACGAGAAGAAAAGGCGGCGGAAGTCTTGTACGTGAGCTTTGGACGCGCAAACAGTTCACAAGAATGCACGCTGCAAAGAAGTCACGAAATGGATATGCGGAACAGATTTCGTACTTAGCCGGTCATCGTTAGTGATAAACAGATCGACGCGCGCGTGCGCCGCGCAGGAGAGCTGAATCGCATCGGGCGGTCGGATCGTGTGATCCTTTCGAATGCTTGCATAAAGGCGCGCCGGTTCAACATCGAAAGGAATAATCACTGCGCCCTGGAGCAACACCGATTCATACCGACGAGCCAAACTCTCGTGTCCTGCTTCCATCGGTTTGATCAGGATTTCTCCCAGCGTCAGAGCAGAAGTATAGAGCTCGTCGCCGCGCTCGAGCATGCGCCTGCGCAGAGCGATGACGCGCTCAGATAAATCGTGAAAGTCTTCGATCAAGTAAATGAAAAGATTCGTATCCCAGAAAATCCGGCTCAATCCCATCCTCCGCGAATGCGGCTGACGTAGTCATCCGGCTTTTCATTCACCCAGATTTCTTTTCCTAATCCGCGGAGCCCGAGAATTGGATCGTTTTCTTTACCTCTCTTCTTGCCAAATTGCTCCTGATACCAATCGAGCAACGGACGATACTTAAGCGGGATATCTTCCTTGTCCGGCGTTACCTTCCCTCGGCGACGTTTCGGATCAAAGTCGTCGGTTGCCCGAAACAGACGACGGGTATTTTTGCCGGTCGCATAAAGCATCCGATGGCAGCCGGGGTTCGGCGGCCGATTCGCAACGCAATGAAGGTATGCATGCACTTGAACGCCCGGTCTTAGCTTCCCGGATATATTTTCGCGTCGTACTCGATCGACTATTTCAGCGATGCTGAAATCCTCGCGTTTTGCATTTTCTCTGTGAAGGAGAGCGAGCGCTATCCAGACTTCGTCGGCAACTTTGATATTCTGTTTGTCCACATCGTTGTCCTTGTATTTATATTTTACATTGTAAACGTATGAAGCCCATGGATAAGTGTCAAGCGCTCATGGAGAAACACGCTGAGGATCTGCTGAACACGCAGACTCGTCGACCAGACTTCAGTATCTCTGGGTCGCGGCTTTTTTTGAGCGCACCGCGGTCCCATAATAGCGCCGTCCTGTAATTTCAGTTGAAATGAATTACACAAGATTACGAGAGATTGGCGTGTTGGCTTCCCTTGATGCACCGCCAGTCAGTGAACCGTTGACATCTTAACCGTACGCAACGCTGCGGCACATTTGAAGCGATTGCAGGAGATGAAGTGTAAAGACGGCACACGTCGGTCGTAGAAGTGAATAAAGGTTGGCCAAGACGGAAAGGATCGAGTGTCATCGTCACTTCGTTTCCGCTAATACCTGCCGCAGCAACGTGAAGTCGATGACAGCGTCGACTTTCACTTCCTTGCCCGTGGTCTGTTTGATCAGCCCGAGCTGCGTCTTGATCGCGCTTTCTTTGCCCAACCCATCGGGACTGACCGATTTGATCGACCGGGCGTAGGCATCTTCGGCGATCGCCTTCGACAGTTTGAGCCAGTTCATATAGAGCCTCACCGATTCATCGCGATGGCTCAGGAAATATCGGCCGGCTTTCACCATCGCGCGGATAAAGCGCTTCACTTCGTCGGGGTTGTCGCGCAGTTTTCTTTCGGTCACGGTTACGCCGCTAAACGGCACTTCGAACTTGCCCTCGATATCGGCGAGCAGGTTCATGCCCTTTTCTTCGGCTATGGCGTGCAGCGGCACCGGCAACGGGCTCGCATCGATACTCCCGGCGAGCAGGGCCTGCAGACGGATCGGTTCGCGCCCCATCGGAATCATCACCACATCTTTGTCGGGGTCCAATCCGCCGGCCGCAAGCATCGCGCGTGTGGAACTGTAAACCGCGCCGGAAAAGCTGCTGACCGCAATTTTTTTGCCGCGCAACTGAGCGACGGTTTTAAATTCCGGCCGCCCGACCAGAGTGAGATCGGCAAATTTATGCGGCAGATGCACGACCCTGATCGGCAAGCCCTGTGCCGCCGCGACCATGCCCGTACCGCCGCCAAAGAGCGTATAGTCGATCTCCCCCGCTACCTGGCTCTTCAAAGCCAAATCGCTGGCGATCACAAGCAGCGTGGGATTGAGGCCCTGTTCCTCGAAAAATTTCTGCTTGATGCCCGTCATCAGCGTCACCGACGCCATCGACGGCGGATAGGCGACTCTGATTTCCTTCAGTTCTCGCTGAGCCGCGTGCGCGACTCCAACGAGCATCGACATCGCCAGCAGCGCGATCGTTGACCACGACCTGGTGAAGCAAGTTTTGCGAGGCATCATCGTTACCTCCGGGTCGGCCCTCCGACGGGCACCGGAATATTCTGAAATCTAATCGCTTGCCATCTAAGCGTTCGAATTGATCGTTGGTAGCCCTTTTTATCGCCTGCCGCAGCGGCCGAGTTGAGCCGGCGGATCGTGATGAGGCATCCGGTCATCACTTTTGCGGCAGAACCTCTTTGACCAGCTTGAATATCGGCGTCAGGTCTTGGTACTCCGGTCTGGCAATATCGAAATATTTCTTGCCGTCTTGCAGGCGGTTGTAGGGATCGACATCGTCTTTTGGAATGTCGATGCGGCGGGAATTGTGCGCATCGGGACGGCCGAATTTCTGCAACGCGATCTGCCCTTCGCGCGACAGCAGCCAGTTGACGAAAACCTTTGCCGCATTGGAGTGGGGGCCGCGCGTCGGGATACCGAGCGTGCCGCCGGCGGCACTGCTAACGCCGCCCTCTTTCCAATCTTCGGCGTCGAGGTAACCGATCGGCAGCTTTTGCTGCATTGCCTTGCCTACTTCGCTGCCCGCGTTGCAGCGAATACACAAGGAGAATTTGCCTGCGGAAAGCCAGTCGGTCATCTGCCGCGCATCACGGCTCACCGTGTCTCCATCTCGCCGTAGAGTTTTTTTATAAACGGCGGACCAAGCTCAGGGTGGTAATAAAAAAACTGCAGCGTCGCTCCCATGCCGAACGCTGTAGGGTCGAGTGAGACCGTTTTCCCTTTCCACTTGGGCTGCAACAGATCCCAGTACGACTTGAACTCGCCGGGATTGGCTTGCTTCAAGCTATAAGCAACCTGGCCCGATAGAGAGTTGGCGACAAAAGCAAAAATGTAGCGCTTGTCCGGGTCGATGTAGCGGTGTTCGCCCTCATACCACTTTGATTGATCCAGCACCTCGGGAAGTATGAGCGCGGGTTTGATCGGTTTGAGAGCCTGCGCTTTGTAAAGCGCATCGTGCAGCATGTTGGCCCCGGAGCTCACCACGTCGACGAGATATTTCTCAGCGCGCCGCTCGGCCAGAATGCGCGTTGCCAGCGAATTGCCGGCCGCGGCAACGATGATGTTGGCTTTGATCCTGGGGTATCTTTTCCTGAATACCTCCAGAACGCGATCGTAATCGTAACAGCAACCATACAGAGCGAACTGCCCCTCGGCTTCGGCGGCGCGCAGCGTCTTTTCCCACTCCGTTTGCCAACTCGACTGCGCGGCAACGAACGGTACGGAGCATACGATCCACAGAGCGGCACAGATCGCAGTGAATGCGGCGCAGTTATCCCGAATCATGTTCTCTACGTCATCACCACAGGGTGATCTGACAAAATTTTTGCATCTCCCGATGTTTCCCGGTACCGAAGTTTTGAAGTGTTCGAAAGATTTCCGCAAATCATTACTCTAGAATGCAAAAAGTGTAAATGACTTCCCAAGTTACGAAAGTTTATCGGCAGGTCGTAGGCTGCGGCATGAAATTAACCGCCTCGCGGTTCGGGGGTTCGTGTGGACAACGAGTGAAAGCTTCCGCGCCTCATCTATTCGTTGTTAGGCCTCGATGTTTTTTTCAGGATCAACAGATTTCCATTTTCCAGCCTTTGATATTCAATTCCGTCCATCAACTTGTGCATGAGATGGATTCCCAATCCGCCTGCTCTCCTTTCATCGAGCGGCGCGGTGACGTTCGCCTCAGGCGCCGTAAGTGGGTTGAAAGGCCGCGCGTCATCTTGCACTTCCGCGATAATTTCTCCCGATTCAATCCGAATACGGACCACGATTTCATGTTCTCGATGATCGGAATAGCCATGAGAGATAATGTTGGTGACGGCTTCTTCCAATGCGAGGTTGAGATCGTGCAGGACATTCGGCGTGAGCTCGTGGACCGCGGCAAATTCACCCAGCCGCTCGCTTAACCTCGCGATCTCCGCGATTTGGTTTTTGAGAGTGAACTGTACCTCGTCGTTGTGGCTTCCGGCCGGCCCCAGGTAGCGGATTGCGAGAGTCGTGATGTCGTCTGCTTGCTCTGCGCCCGCGGCGAAAAGTGTTATCTGATTTATCAGGTTATTAATCTGCTCTCGGGCAGAGGCGAACTTGATTGGACTCAAAATGGATTCCAGGCGCCACTCCGAGAAGAACTCCCCGGCGGGGTCCAGGGCCTCCGTGACTCCATCGGTGTAAAGGAAAAGCGTTTCGCCTGGAGCAAGCACCAAACGACTCCCACCGAAGGCAGTTTCCTCGAGCAGGCCTAACACTCTTCCACCGGTTTTTGGCACCTGTTGAACGCCGGCGCGAGAGAGATGGTAAGGACGATTATGTCCGCCGTTGCTATACCTGATCTCGCCGGTACGGGTATCGAGAATGCCGCAAAAAAAAGTGGTAAACATCTGTGCGTCGTTGTCGCGGCAGATCTCCCGGTTTACCGTCGAGAGAATCTCGCCCGGGTTCTGTGCTCGCCCAGCGATGGCTTTGAAAAGCGTCTTGATCACGGCCATGAACAGCGCCGCCGGCACGCCTTTGCCCGAGACATCGCCGATGGCGAAGCAAAGGCGATCTTCGTCCAGAAAGAAAAAATCATAGAAGTCTCCGCCGACTGTTTTGGCCGGCGCAATGGCGGCGAAAATATCCAGGTCGCGGCGCTCGGGAAAAGGCGGAAAGATTTTGGGCAACATGCTCATCTGTATATCGTGTGCGAGCTTCAGCCCCTCCTCCAGACGCTCTTTTTCGATATAGGCTTCGATCAGACGCCCCCGCTCCAGCGCCACACTGATGTGATCGCTCAGCCCGGCCAGCAGAGACTCGTCGATTGCGTCGAACGTTTCGCGATTTTTTTTATTCAGGACCTGAATGACGCCGACCAGGCTGCCGCCGTTGCCGATCAACGGCAAGCAGAGAATGGAGCGCGTGCGGTAACCGGTCTGTTTGTCGAAGGTCGGATCGAACCGCGGGTCCGCATAGGCATCGGAAATATTGATCAGCGCGCGTGTGTTGGCGACAGTTCCGGCGATGCCAACCCCGAGCGGAACGCGAATTTCATTGATTTCGAGCTTCTGCGTGGTTTTGCTCCACAACTCGTTGCGGGACTTGTCGTAAAGAAAAAGCGTAGCGCGCTCCGCGTCCATGACTTCCGCCGCCTCTGCCACGATGACTTGCAAGAGGTTGTCGAGCTTGATCTCGCTGGCGAGAGCCTTGGCAACCCCCAGTAAGGCTTTCAGGTTTCGCGCCTGGCGCTCGCTATCGACGGCTGTCATTGAGCTCGAAGGCATCGGGTTTGCCGGTTTGGCGATCGCGTTATCAGAAGCGCTCCGAACGCAGTCGCGGAAGAAAATTAATTTGCTGTTGGAAAAAACCGCGCCGCGGTTCAGACGTATGCCCGCCTCAGCATCTCCGCCGCGGTTTCATCCAGTTGATCGGCACGCCGGACTTCTTCAAAACGCGCGAGCAAGTCATTCACTCGGAGCCGCCGCTTATCCGCGCCGCGAAAATCATGAATGACCCGTCCGCGGTGCATCATGATCAGGCGATCGCCGAGATTGGCTCCCTGATGCATGGAATGCGTGACCATCAGCGTGGTCAGCTTTTCGCGGCTGACGATTTCGTCGGTCAGTTGAATGACTTGATCGGCGCTTTTGGGATCCAGTGCCGCCGTGTGTTCGTCGAGGAGAAGCAATTTCGGCTTCAGCCAAGTGGCCATGAGCAAGGTCAGCGCCTGGCGCTGGCCGCCCGAGAGGCTGCCGATAATGTTTCCGAGCCTGTCCTCCAGACCGAGGTTCAACTGTTTCACGCGATCCCGCAAGTCTTTCTTCAGCTCCGCCGATAGCGCCCACCCGAGTCCCCGGGAAAGTCCTCGTCGCGTCGCAAGCGCAAAGTTCTCGGCGATGGACATCGAGGCAGCGGTGCCGCTGAAAGGGTTTTGAAAAACACGACCGATCATTTTCGCCCTACGGTGCTCCGGCCATTGCGTCACGTCCCGATCAGCCAAGCGGATCATGCCGTCGTCCACCAGGAAACTGCCCGCCACCACGTTGAGCAATGTCGATTTGCCGGATCCGTTGGTGCCGATCACGATCACCCAGGAACTCTCATCGATATTGAGGTCGACACCGCAGAGTGCACTCACTTCATTCGACGTTCCGGGATTAAACGTCTTGCAAACGTTTTTGAGCTCAAGCATTGAGCACCGATTCCGGCTGCGCGCTGGCTACGGGCTTGAGAGCATTCGGCTTTCTTTCGAACTTGCTCAGAATCCGCGGCAGGATCAGCGCCACGAAAACAAATCCGGCGGTGATCAGTTTGAGATCGTTGGGATCGAGTCCCCAACGCAAGGCAATCGCGACCAGCAAGCGAAAGAGTACGGATCCCATGACGGCGCCGGTGAAGGCCAGCCCCAGACTTCCCGGCCCGACCAGAGCTTCGCCGATGATGACGCTCGCGAGTCCCCAGACGACCATGCCGATACCCATCTGCACATCGGCAAATCCCTGGTATTGCGCCAGCAGCGCTCCCGACAGCGCGATCAATCCGTTGGAGATCGCGAGGCCAAGCACGGTCATGCTCTCGACGTTCGCTCCGAGCGCGCGGATCATCTGCGAATTGTCGCCGGTCGCCCTCATCGCGGTGCCGAGATTCGTCCGAAAAAAAACATAAAGCCCGAGGCCGATGAGCGCGACAACGGCAAAAGCCATTAGCAACATCGAAATATCGCGCATGCCGACCGGCCATCCGCCGAGGTTGATATCGCCGCTTGAGCCTGACAACAGGGCTCCCGCCCGTTCGGCATAGGTCCCCAAGGTGCTTTCGGAAAGCAAAGGCACATTGCTCTTGCCCATGACATGAAGATTGACGGAATAAAGCGCCGTCATCACGAGAATGCCCGCAAGCAGCGCCTGGATTTTGAAATGAGTATTAAGGATACCGGTAACCGTTCCGGCAACCACTCCTCCGGCGAATGCCGCGGCAGTTGCTAAAAAAGGATCGACGCCCTTCACCAGCAGCACGGCACATATCGCTGCGCCAAAAGTAATCGATCCGTCGGCCGTAATATCCGGGAAGTGAAAGATACGAAAGGTAATAAATACGCCGAGGGCGAGCAGCGACAGAATCAAGCCGATCGTCAGGGCGCCGATCAGTAATGCCATGGGTCATTTCTCCACAAAAATTTTTGCAATCGAGCCGATCCAGCAGGCGCCGCGAAGGAATTCGCTCTGGCCGGCTCCCGCTTCACGTTCGTCGTTGAGCAGGTGCAAGACTCCCTGCAGATTTTCGACTTCGAACAACCTTGTGGCCGCCTCCGTGAGATTCGTTTCGCCTTTTTTGAGCGGATGGTATGAAAACGAGGCGGCATGAAAGTGACCGGCGATGCCGCTGTCTCTCGCCAACGGTCGAACGATGGGATTGAGCGGTGAGCTTGCGTTCGTTGTCGCGACGCCGACCAGGAACGCCAGTGATCTCGCGTAGGCGCGTTCGGCGGTGAATGAAAGCCATTGGCGAATCTGCGGGTGCTCGAACGCTGACTCCGGCGATCGTTGGATCGCGGGCGAACGCCGTAGGGCGGCGCCCATGAGACCCGCCGATTCGGCGATCATGGCGACGGCTATGGTATCGCTCCGCGCCATTTCCCGACACGCTTCGACGATCTCCCGCAATGTCAATGGCAGGGAATTTTCTCTGCTTTCGAAGTAAACGATTTTTGAAAAAGCACCCTCGCAAGTGAGACCGTAAAGAACTTGTAATCGAGGGACGAACTGACCCGTGGACAGAATATAATCGGGGACGTTGCTGCCATCCGTTGGCAGATACGCCGCAGCGCCGCCTGCCGCCAAAAACTCGCCAAAACGTGACTGGCAGTCTGCGAAATTTTTGCCGAATGCGCCCAGACCGATGCCCAGCGTTTCGTGACCAAACCGCAACTCCTGACAATGCTCCTGGTGGAATTGACATCCAACCAGCAGGTCGGGAGAGCCGATGACACGCGCCGTCATCGTACTCGAATGGCTTTCGAGAATCTCAAAGCGCGCATTGCCGCGGACAAAAGTCTCCGGTTGCCTCGGCCCGGCGACTTGAACGTCGCCGCTTGACGCGTTCTCAAACAGCAGCTCGACCAATCCGGCCAATTCCAACACCGATTGCACCGCCTCGGAGGGTTCCGTTACGGCAAATGTCCCGTGGATGTCTTTGAGTTGCTTATAGGCCTGGAACAACACTCGGATGCCGGCGGAGCTGACGTACTCCACCTCTTTCATATTGAGCCGGATAGACCGTGCACCTTCGCGCAACACCTCGGCCACTTCATCGCCCAGATGGCCGGCCCAATAGGCATCGAGCCGGCCCTTGGCTTTCAACTCGAAAGTGTTGTCCAACCGCTGTCGTGTGATTTCCATCGCTATCGACTGATGATCTCTTCGGCTTTTTTTACGAAAGCGGGTGGAATCGTCAAGCCGATCTGCCGCGCGGCTTTGGTATTCACAACTAATTTCGTTTTGCCGTAGGGCATAAACGGAATTTTGCCAGGGTTCTCGCCGCGCATGACGCGAGCGGCCAACAGACCGGCTTCTTTTCCGGCATCACCGTAGTCGCGCGCCAGGACGACCGCTGCGCCATATCGCGCCTGAGATGATTGAAAAGCGAAGATCGGCAGTTTCGCCTTGTTCGCGGCTGCTGCGATACTCGGAAAAGCCGCGGCGGTGAGGTTTCCCGGAATCTGGCAAATCACATCGATACGCTGACTGGTCAACGCCAGCGCGGCGTCGGCCACGTCGGCACTCGTGTTGGCGGCCAGGGCGACGACCTTGAAGTCAAGTTTTCGCGCCGCCTCATTCAGTTGTTCTCGATGGTAAACCATGTTGACTTCCGCCGGTACAAACAGAGTTCCGAGCGCGCGCACGTCGGGCCGTACCTGCCGAATCAGTTCGAGCATCTCGGCATAAGCGGCCGTATTGTAAACTCCGGTCACGTTGGGCAGATGATCCTCATCGCTCCGCCCGGCTCCCGCGGCCACCGCGTTGGCCAGATAGGTAAAGACGATGGGCTTTCCTGCCGCGCGTTTCAGCGCGGCCTGCAAGGTCGGTGTCGACAGCGTGATCAAGAGGTCCGCCCCCTCGGTGATCGCGGCATCCACCAGGCTATTCACCGTTGCCATGTCGCCCTGCGCATTGCGAGTATCGACAGTGTACTCCCGTCCCTCTTTCAAGCCCGATTCACGCAAGCCCGCGCGCACGCCTTCTTCCGATTCTTCCACGTCTTGAACGTTGTTGTATTCGATGATTCGCACTTTCCACTTTTTTGCGAGCGGACCTTGACGGCTATCGGCCGCCTGGCGCGGCGCCTCTTTTGAGCGCACTCCTGTTTCGTTCACGAAAATATCGGCGCTGGCAGCGATATCGGCCGGGATACGCCACGAATCCTTCAAGCCGTTCACGGCGAGTTGGTTGACCACCAGCCGCCTCGGCGAGAAATCGCGCACGGGTATCTGCGCCGGATCGGCGCCCCGAATGATATCCACCGCCAGTTTTCCCGTGAGTTTGCCGACTTCATGAAAATTGGCGCCGAGATCGAATATTGTACCGCGCTCGGGATCGCCGGGAGAAATACCAAAAACCGGAATGCGCGCTTTTTTCGCGGCGCTCAGGACTGAGTTCAAGGCAGAAAGGATCGTATTGTCTCCGGACACCCATAATGCCTGGGCCCCTCGTGAAGCGAGCGAGCTGGCCGCCTCGAGAACGGCCGATGTATTGTCGACGTGCGCTTCCAAAAGCTCGATTTGTAATTCCTGCGCGGCCTGCCGCGCCTGACCGACGAACTTTACGGAATTCGACTCTGCCGGATTCCAGGCCACGCCCACCGTTTTGAGGCGCGGAAACATTTTACGCGCGAGCTGAAAAGCTTGGTCCACCGGGATAGGGATGCCGGTGCCGACGAAATGGCGCGGGTTTCCGCTGATGCCAATCCGAAGCAAGCAAGAGCACCGCTGTCAGGACAATGAGAGAGAAGCCCAAAGATAATCGCGCAATCACGGAACGCATGGAGTTCTATGTCCATGCTATTTTTCGCCGACGCTGTCAATGAAAACGCTAACAGGCGTACGTCATTGGCGCCGTGAGATATCAACACAGCACGGATGGTGACAACGGGTCTGGATGCGCAGATTACGCAGAGCGCATCGGCGCTCTTGAGTCACGTCTAATAATGTGGTCCCGAAATCGACAATTGGCAATCACCTGCGCATTTTTCGATTGCTATTGGCGAGAAAATAGTAGCGGTTTTGACGTACTCGATCAGCGCTCCGCTCCGCGCGAAACGTTTCCCTTACTCAAGCGACGCGCCAGGGATGTAGCTGTTTGATTCGGCCTTTGCACACATAGCGGCGCCATTGCGGCCAAATCGAGGCGATAAATTCTTCCGCTTCAACGCCGAGCTCATTCAGCAAGACTTCTCCATCGCTCGATCTTCAATAGAGACTTTTGAAGAAACCGCTATCCTCAAATCGTTTGCAAAAACTGAGATCGAGCTGCTCCTCGGCTTTGAGCTGCGAAGCTTTCGGATTGATACCGTGCTGCGCCATCAGCCGTATCACTGCATTCATTCCTTCGATCGAGGGACACGGTCTTTTCGGCAGCGCCGCGACTAATCCTTCATAGGCTTTCTCCATCTGTTCAGTCTTGCTGAGTCGCAAATTACGGCCAAGGCTTTTCATCACAATTTCTTTGTTGGCTGGCTTGTGTATAAAAGCCGTTCCCTCGACGAGCGCTTTCGTGATGTTATCGACGAGCGGCAGGTTGCTTTTTATCAAAGTGCGCGAAACCACCAACCCTGACGATTGGAACTGAACATTTTCCTTACCCAAATCGACCAGGACTCGATAACCGTCCCCGAGCACCTGCTGGCCGATTTCCGGAGACAAACTGGTCGCATCCACAGTGCCGGAACGTAAAGCCGCCATACGCTCAGGCACGCCGCCAACACCGAGAAGCACGATATTGTCCCGGCGCGGCACCAAGCCGAGATGATCGAGCGCTACGTACGTCGCCAGGGATGCGGAACCGGCCGGCGTCCCGATCCCGACTCTTTTTCCTTTGAGATCTTCGGCGCTCTTGATCGTTGGCTTGGCCAGGAACAGATAATCGAGACGGTTTTCCAATCCGAGAATCATGGAAAAATCCCCGCCTCCGGTGTTGGCATTGACTACGTGGGTCCCGCCCACCAAACCGACCGGAACCTGACCCGCCAACATTGCCTGCATCGCCCTGCCAGCGATAATGAAGACCAGCTCCGCTTCAACGCCGTACTTCCGAAAAATCCCCTGCTCCTTGGCGATCCACAGCGGCTCGACGTTATTGCTGATCGCGCCGTGAGCAATCAAAACCTTGCTCGTCTCAGCGGCAAACGAAATTGACAACGTCGGCACCAGGCAAAAATACACGACCAGCGCGACCCAAATCCTTTTCATTGTTCTCTTCTTCACTCGTGTCTCTCACCTCACGGCTGACGCCTCACTCGTCGTCACGACTTACTGTTGCTGATTTCTGATGGCTGATCGCTGACGGCCTTGGCCCTTACGATTTCCACCCATGCACACTGACATCGACGAGTTGTCCGACCGGATCGTGCACGCCCATTTCGGCGAAGCGGCCGTCGCGCGGTTTTTTATCTGCTTCGGTCTTGGCACCCGACGTTTGAGCGGTCTTGAGCGTCGTTTCCATGTCTTCGACCTGGAAACCAAAGTGATCGATGCCCTCGCGCCCCCCACGCGCCGGCAACACCGCCATGTTGATGTAACCGTCGGTCAGATAGATCGCGCGGTTACCGTCCTCGCGCACCGGACCGCGCCATGCTTCGGTCATACCGAAGGTTTGTTTGTAAAACTCCGCGGTCTTTTCCTGATCTTCGACCTTGATCGCGATGTGCCTTATTTTTGCCATGTCAGTCCCTCCTTATGATTTGTACAGTTTTTCTGCGAAGCCGCTTTTTTTGATCTCATCGAGAATACTATTGTCGACGTAACCCGGCGGAATTTGCTGGCCCGGCGCGTTCATCATTTCGAGTTCGGAGCGCAACGCCGCCTCGTCGACATACGGAATCGGCTTGAGCGTCGCGCGTAAGTCATCACACCAAAGCGAAATATGCTCTTCGGTGACTCCGCGCATATATTTGCTGAGGATCCGCGCCGTGCCAGGCTTGTTGGTTTGAAAATAATGAAGTGTCTCCAGATACGCCTGCATAAAACGGACGACCGCCGCTCGGTCGCTTTTGATTTTTCGTTCTGTGGTCGTGATCGGCGCATCGGTGCCACGGAAACCCATTTCCTGAGCGCTTCCGCCCTTCATATATTTCGCCATGCCGCGAAATACCAAAAGAGCGCCGGAATCGCCGAGCACTCCGACTTCGATGCGGCCCGACTCGAGGCCTTGCGCAACGCCCGGCGTTCCGCCCATCTGCAAGATCGTCACTTCGGATTCCTTCAACCCGATCTTTCTTAGCGCGGCGCGTAAAAAGGTGTCGCCCCCCGAGCCGAACTGAGTCACGCCGATAATTTTCCCCTTCAGATCTTTCATACCGGTCAATTTGGAATCGGGCCGGAGAAATACTCGCTGGGAGGAAAAACTCGACAAGGCTGATAGCACGATGACGTCCGCGCCCTGTGCGCGTGCTCTGAGAGAAGCCGGTGCGCCCGCCGCGACATAGTCTAAATCGCCGGCAATCAACGCTTGTATCGTGCGTGGCGTGCCTGGAATCAAGATCACATCTGCGCTGAACCCATATTTTGCCAGTATGCCCGAATCTCTAGCGAGTCGAAGCATGCCTTGACCCGGATTCATGGCAACATGCGCCAAAGTTAGCTTCTCAGCCGAACCAGGGAGAGCGGACAAAGTAACAAGCAGGAACGCGAAATTCAGTGAAAGTAGTCTCAGTTTTGTCACGCACCTTCATTTACTGCCCGAACGAATTGCTGTCAACGCCGCGCGCTCTCAAAGCGTTCAGCGCATTTTTGACATATCGTCGATACATGCGTTCGCGTACCCGGAACCTCGGCATCAGACCGATTGTCCTGAGTAGGCGGCGACCAACGCCGCCGTATCGAAGGATCCAGCTTGACGCAAACCTGTCTCTATCATACGAAATAGACGTTTTAATTTTCTAAAGGAGGAAAACGTCATGTCCTTACACTGCAAGGCGAACGAAGTTCCCGAATACAACCGAACCCAAACCGGGGAAGCCGGAACCGGTCAGATGGTGGTACGTAAAGGCTATGGCAACGAGTGCAGCCTGATGATC
>Ga0075424_100002989_pt1 | contig 15701 bp, 14 predicted proteins | sample SoiMethybrSBSTD3_FD_75301 | JGI IMG/M metagenome (GOLD analysis project Ga0075424, IMG submission 75301) | Bulk soil microbial communities from a Populus tree surrounding site in Tennessee, USA - Soil MetaG P. TD hybrid SBSTD3 | ecosystem: Environmental > Terrestrial > Soil > Tree plantation...
GAAGGATGCTGAACGACGTCGCGGTGAGAAAGGCCTCCTCCGCCAGGTAGACGTCGAAGAGCGGGAACTCGCCCGTGGCCACGGGAATGCCCGCCGCCCGCGCGAGCTCGAAGATGGTTCCCCGCGTCACGCCTTCCAGGGCCATGCTCGCTCCCGACGTGCAGACGGTGCCGTCGCGCACGAAGAAGAAGTTGCCCGTGCTGTTCTCGGCCACGTTGCCATTGATGTCCAGCATGAGGCTGTACGCCTCCGGGTCCGCAGCCTTCGCCTCCAGGTCGGCGAGGATGTGATTCATGCGGTTGGAGATCTTGGCGCGCGGATCCAGGCACTGCGCCGGTGTGCGCCGCGTGGCCGAGGTGACCACGCGGGCGCCGCGGCCGACCCACTTGGCGAAGGCTTTGAAGGGGACGGGAAAGGTGTAGATGATGACCGTGGCGTCCTGGCTCTCTCCGATCAAGCGTGAGACGGAGCTCACCCCGCGGGTGACGCTCCACCAGATCATGGCCTCGCCGTCGGGACCGGACAGGGGCAGGTTGTGCTCGAGCACCTCGCGCGTCTGCTTCTCCATCTCGTCGGCGGTCAGGCGCAGCGGCATCCGCGTGTAGCTGCAGGAGCGGTAGAGCCGGTCGATGTGCTCGCGGAGCTTGAAGGGCCGCCCGCCGAAGGTGCGCGCTGCGTCGTAGACGGCATCGCCGTACTGGACGGCGCGGTCGAAGACGGAGATCGTCGCCTGGCTCTCCAGAACGAGAGAGCCGTTGAGATAGACCATGCGCTCCTTCATCGATGTCTCCTCTGGGCGGATGTGCGTCGTGCGCGCTCAACGCTCGGGCTCTCGAGCCTCGGGCGCGCGGGGCGTCGCCAGAGTAAGCCAGCGCGCGCGGCGGGTGTCAAGCTCGCGTCGCTTCGCCCGCTCCTAGAAGAGCCGACTCGGTAAGAAGAGCGCAGGTCCCCGTCGATAGATATGACATTTGCGCGTTCGCGTCGCACTTCTCGACACTTAGCCTCCTGGATCGCCGTGGCACACGCGTTGCCTTGTCTCTCTCCAGCATCACGATCACACACATACCTCAAAGGAGATTGGCTGATGGAGAAGGACCGCAACCAGCAGGGCAATCAGCAGCAGGGTGGGCAGCGCCCCGGTCAGCAGGGTGGTGGCCAGCAGCCTGGTCAGCCGACCCACCAGCCGGGAGAGGGCGGCCAGCAGCAGGGCGGGCAGCGCTCCGGGCAGCAGGGCGGCGATCAGGGCCAGCAGGGCGGCCGCGACGACCGGGGCAATCAGCAGGAGCGGCGGTAGGCTCGCGGATCAATCCGCGCGACAGAGAGGACACACCATGAAGACTCTGGCACTGGCAACCCTCCTGGCCTTCGCTCCCCTGGTGGGCACCGCCTCGGCGCAGACAGCATCGACGGACGGCGTGCACACCATGGACGGCCAAGTGACCAAGGTGGACGCGAAGAAGGGCTGGGTGGACGTGAAGACACCCGAAGGGCGGATGAAGCTGCATTTCCCGCCTCCCGCGCTCGACAACGTGAAAGTGGGCGACAGCATCACCGTCGGGCTCGGCATGAAGAAGATCTCGTCGGCGAAGTAACCGATCACATCCCCTAAACACGAGGTTGGATGCAGCACGAGAGCCTGAAGGAGGCCTGCAATGGCAGATGAGAGGTCCCGGCAGATGATGACCTGCATGTTTCACGACCGCGAGGCGGCGGAGCGTGGATACGGCTGCCTCACCAGTCGCGGATACGGTAAGGACGACATCAGCTTGCTGATGTCGGACGAGGCGCGGAAGCGCCACTTCCCCAAGACGGGCACCACCACGGAGCTTGGCAGCAAGGCCGGCGAGGGCGCGGGCATCGGTGTCGTCGCCGGTGGCGGGCTGGGCGCCCTGCTCCTCGGGCTCGCCGCCGCCGGCTTCGCAGTCCCTGGTCTTCCGATCCTCGCCATGGGTCCGCTGGCCGCCGCTCTCACCGGTGCGGGAGCGGGCGGCGCGGTCGGCGCCGTCGTGGGGGCCCTCGTGGGCTCAGGCATTCCCGAGGAGCGGGCCAGGATCTACGAGACGGGCATCAAGGAAGCCGGCATCGTGATGGGCGTGACGCCGCGCTCGGACGAGGACGCCGAGTACTTCGAGCGGGAGTGGCGGAACGCGCGTGGTGAGCAGATCTACCGTCCGCCCGCGGCGCGCCGCGTCGCCTAGCGGGATATCGTCGGACAGAGGGAGACATCAGAATGAAGAGCGTACGTGCAGTCGCAGCAGCGGCGGCGTTGCTGGTGGCCAGCGTAGGGGCCGCCGCGGCGCAGTCGGACCAGATGACGGGGCAGCACACCATGGAGGGGACGGTCACCAGCGTGAGCGCGAAGACGGGCTGGGTGCACGTGAAGACGTCCGAGGGGACGATGATCATGCACTTCCCGCCGGCCGCTCTCGCCGACGTGAAGAAGGGCGACACCATCTCAGTGGACCTGTCCATGAAGGACAACGGACCGGCCAAGCCCAAGGCCGCCAAGGCGAAGTAGCGATCGACGGCCGAGCGACTCCCGCCGGGCGGGCTCTCGAGCTCGCCCGAGCGGGAGCCGCTGTGTCTTGACGACGCGACGACGGGGGTGCTAGTGATGCTCGCTCACGCAGCAGGTGGCGGGGGCGGCACCTCGATGGAGTGAAGCTTGCGCGTGCCTCAGCGGAAATTTTTTCCGGCCCCATGCTCTTGATCGACTCTCTCACGCAGTTTTCACATCGACGGCTTCTGCCGTCCTAGCACAGGGAGACGGGCATGCCAGTGGTCAGCAAGAGCGCGGACCTGATCCAGAAGTACGAGGCCGAGATCCTCCAGGACTGGGTACAGGTTCAGCTGACCTCAGTCACCTCCCGGCCCGACCTGATGCAGAAGGCGGAGCTCCAGGAGCAATCGCGGGCGCTTCTGCAGAATGTCGCCCTGGCCCTCCGGTCCGGGGCCGATGTGGCCGACATCAAGGGAGCGGCCTGGCACGACGTCCGCGACTTCCTTGGCTTGGTCTCCGAGTCCCGCGCGCGCCAGGGCTTCTCTCCCTCGGAGACGGCGACCTTCGTATTCTCCCTCAAGGAGCCCCTGTTTGCCCGGCTGCAGCGCGAGCTCGCCAAGGACGCTCCGGCTCTTGCCGCCGAGCTGTGGGCCCTGACCGTGCTCCTCGACAAGCTCGGCCTCTACACGACCGAGGTCTTCCAGAAGGGCCGGGAAGAGTTCATTCAGCGCCAGCAGCGCAACATGCTCGAGCTCTCCACGCCGGTGGTCGAGCTGTGGGAGGGCATCCTCGCCCTGCCCCTGATCGGTACTCTCGACAGCGAGCGAACCCAGCTCGTCATGGAAGCGCTCCTCACCCGCATCGTGGAGACCGGCGCGTCCATCGCCATCATCGACATCACGGGCGTGCCCACGGTGGACACGCTGGTCGCCCAGCACCTACTGAAGACGGTGGCCGCGGCCCGGCTCATGGGAGCGGACTGCCTGATCAGTGGGATCCGTCCCCAGATCGCGCAGACGATCGTGCACCTGGGAGTGGACCTGGGCGACGTCACGAGCAAGGCCACGCTGGCCGGCGCCTTCGCGGTGGCGCTGCAGCGCACCGGTCTCGCCATCATTCGCTCCCCTCAGCGCCCCGCCTGAGGCCGCCATGGATCGCATCCCGATCCTCAAGATGGGGGAGTACCTCCTCGTCACCGTGCAGGTCGACATGCACGACCGGCTCGCCATGACGCTGCAGGAGGATCTCGCCGATCGCATCGTCAAGGTGCGGGCCCGCGCCGTCCTCATCGACATCTCCGCCCTCGAGGTGGTCGACTCCTTCATCGGCCGCATGCTCGGGAGCATCGCGGCCATCGCCCGGGTGCTCGACGCGGAGACGGTGGTGGTGGGGATGCGGCCGGCGGTGGCCATCACCCTCGTGGAGCTCGGTCTGGCGCTTCCCGGGGTGCGCACCGCCCTCAACGTCGAGAAGGGCATGGAGATCCTCCGACGTTCGCTCGAGACGAGCAGAGGCAACGGCGCGGCCACCGAGGCCGTGGCCCAGCCCACGGATGCCGATGCCCAGGGATGACACGCTGTCCCTCCGGTCATCGGAGGACATCGTGCTGATCCGCCAAGCGGTGCGGGCCGCCGCCGTCGACCTCCGGCTGAGCCTCGTGGACCAGACGAAGATCGTGACGGCCGCCAGCGAGCTCGCCCGCAACACTCTCGAGTACGGCGGGGGCGGCACCGTGCGGATTCAGGGCCTCCAGGACGGCGGCCGCCGGGGCCTCCGGCTCACCTTCGAGGACAAGGGGCCGGGCATCCCCGACATCGAACGCGCCCTCAAGGACGGCTACACGACAGGAAACGGCCTCGGCCTGGGGCTCGGAGGCGCCCGCCGCCTCTCGAGCGAGTTCGCCATCGAATCCCGCCCTGGGGAGGGGACGAAGGTCACCATCGCCCGATGGACGTCATGATCGAGACGGCCGTGGTTCCCGTGGTGGACGCGACCCAGCCCGGCGAGGCCCGTCGCGCCGCGACCGCCATGGCGAAGCAGCTCGGCTTCGACGAGACGACCCTGGGTCGGGTCGCCGTGGTGGCCACGGAGGCCGCGACCAACATCGTCAAGCACGGCAAGGGAGGCGAGGTCCTGCTCCGCCCGCTCCAGGAGGACGGCGAGTGCGGCATCGAGCTCCTCGCCCTCGACAAGGGTCCCGGCATCACGAATCTCGCCGAAAGCCGCATCGACGGCGTCTCCCGGTCGGGCACGGCGGGGATGGGCCTCGGCGCCATCGCGCGCATGGCCGACGTCCACGACATCTACTCCCAGCCGGGACGCGGCACCGCCGTGCTCGCCCGCATCTGGCAGACGCGACGGGGCATCCTGCATCGATCGCCTCTGGAGGTGGGCGGGGTGAGCGTGCCCAAACCCGGTGAGACCATCGGCGGCGACGCCTGGGCTACGATGCCGGATGCCTCGGGCGCCTCCCTCATCGTCGCCGACGGCCTCGGCCACGGGCCCGAGGCCGCGGAAGCCTCCCGGGAAGCGGTGCGAATCTTCCAGAAGCGCGCCGCGGAGGGGCCGGCGTCCATCCTCCGCTTCGTTCACGATGCCTTGCGCAGCACGCGGGGAGCCGCGGTGGCCATCGTGGACATCGACTGCGAGGGCGAGATGATCACCTTCGCGGGCGTGGGCAACATCGTAGGCACCGTGCTCGCGGACAGCGGGCGGCGCAACATGGTGTCCCACAACGGAACCCTGGGCCACGCCGCCCGCACCGTGTCCGAGTTCACCTACCCGTGGGCGTCCACCTCCCTCGTCGTGCTCAGCTCGGATGGCCTGGTGAGCCACTGGAGCTTCGATGCCTACCCGGGGATCGCGAGCCGCGACGCGAGCCTGATCGCCGCCGTCCTCTATCGTGATTTCACCCGCGGGCGCGACGACGCGACCGTGGTGGTGGCCAAGCGAGCCTCGCGGTGAGCCTGCGCGTGCTCACGGTGGCCCTGAAGTTCGAGGACGACATCGTCCTCGCCCGGCAGCGCTCCCGCCAGATCGCCCGGCTCTTCGGCTTCGAGTCGCAGGACCAGACGCGGATCGCCACCTCGGTGTCGGAGATCGCGCGCAACGCCTTCCGCTACGCGGGGGGCGGGAAGGTGGAGTTCGGGGTGGAGGGCCGCACCGCGCCCCAGCTCTTCGAGATCGTGGTGTCCGACCAGGGGCCGGGCATCGCCCGCCTCTCGGAGATTCTCGAGGGGCGGTATCGATCCTCCACCGGCATGGGCCTGGGCATCATCGGAGCCCGGCGGCTCATGGACCAGTTCGAGATCGCCTCCGCGCCGGGCCAGGGGACCCAGATCGTGCTGCGGAAGCTCCTCCCTCCCGGCTCTGCCGTGCTGGGCCCGGCGCGCGTGGCGGTGCTCGGCGAGGAGCTCGCGCGCGAGGTGCCCCAGGGACCGCTGGAGGAGATCCAGCGCCAGAACCAGGAGCTCATCACCGCGCTCGACGAGCTGCGGCGGCGCCAGGACGAGCTCGAGCACCTCAACCGGGAGCTGGAGGACACCAATCGCGGCGTGGTCGCCCTCTATGCCGAACTCGACGAGAAGGCGGACCACCTGCGGCGCGCCGACGAGCTCAAGTCGCGGTTCCTCTCGAACATGAGCCATGAGTTCCGCACGCCGCTCAACTCGATCATGGCCCTGTCCCATCTCCTCCTCGACCGGGCCGACGGACCGCTCACCCCCGAGCAGGCGAAACAGGTGACCTTCATCCGGCAGGGGGCGAGCGCGCTCACCGAGCTGGTCAACGATCTCCTCGACCTCGCCAAGGTCGAGGCGGGCAAGATCATCGTCCGCCCCGTGGAGTTCGAGGTGGAGAACATGTTCGGCGCCCTGCGCGGCATGCTCCGCCCTCTCCTCGTGAACGAGTCGCTCGTTCTCGTCTTCGAGCCCGCCGACGGCCTCCTGCCCGTCTACACCGACGAGGGCAAGGTCTCGCAGATCCTCCGCAACTTCATCTCGAACGCGCTGAAGTACACGGAGCGGGGCGAGGTGCGGGTGCGCGCCGTCCACGATGCCGAGGCCGACACCGTGAGCTTCGAGGTGGCCGACACGGGCATCGGCATCCCCGCGGAGGAGCAGGAGCGCATCTTCGAGGAGTTCGTCCAAGTGGAGAACCCGCTCCAGCACCGGATCAAGGGGACGGGCCTCGGGCTACCCCTGTCGCGTCGGCTCGCCGAGCTCCTGGGGGGGCGAGTAACCGTGCGCAGCACGGTCGGGGTGGGTTCCACGTTCGCCGCGGTCATTCCCTGCACCTACGTGCCCCGGACCAAGGCGGCGCCGGAGGACGAGGTGGTCGTCAGCACGGAGCGGCCGGGGCGTCCCGTCCTCGTGGTGGAGAACGATCTGCGCGCGCTCACCATCTACGACCGCTACCTCCGCGATTCCGGCTTCCGCATGGTGCCCGCGCGCTCCCTCCGGGATGCGCGGCGCGCGTTCGCCGTGGAGACGCCTCACCTCATCGTCCTCGACGTGCTCCTGGAGGGCGAGGACAGCTGGAAGTTCCTCGCCAACCTCAAGAGCCGCGAAGCGACCAAACACATCCCCGTCATCGTGGTGAGCAGCGTGGACGACCGGCGCAAGGGCCTCGCCCTGGGCGCGGACGCCTACGGGCTCAAGCCGGTGGCGCGGAGCTGGCTCCTCGGCGAGATCGAGCGGCTCACCGGCCAAAGCCGCGTGCCGGAGGCGCTCATCATCGACGACGACGACGTGGCGCGCTACGTGCTCAAGCGTCTCCTGAGCCACGTGCCGTGCGTGATCACCGAGATGCCCAACGGCACCGACGGCTTCCAGGCGGCGCGAGATCTGCGCCCCGACATCGTGTTCCTCGACCTCACCATGCCCGACGTCTCGGGGGCGGACGTGCTCGTGCGCCTCAAGGAGGATCCCCTCACCGCCCACATCCCGGTGGTGGTCGTCACCTCCAAGTCCCTCGATCCGGAAGAACGCGCCGGGCTGGAGCAGCGCGCGGTGGCCGTGCTGTCCAAGGACCAGACCTCGCGCGACGACGCGGTGGCCCTCATCCAGGGCACCTGGACGAAAGCGGGACTCAGGCTATGACGGCGTCCCTGCGCGGGCTCGTGCTGGTCGTCGACGACGAAATCCCGAGCCGCTACGCCATCGCTCGCGTCCTCACCCAGGCCGGCTACCGGGTGCTGGAGGCGGGCACGGGCGACGAGGCTCTCCGGGTGCTGCGGAGCGAGCGGCCCGACCTCGTCGTCCTCGACGTGAGGCTGCCCGACATCAGCGGCTACGAGGTCTGCCGGCGCATCAAGAGCGACCCCGAGACGGCCTCCATCCTCGTCCTCCAGGTGTCGGCGACCTTCGTGAACAGCCGCGACGCCGTGCGCAGCCTGGAGGGCGGCGCGGACAGTTACCTGACCCAGCCGGTGGAGCCGCCCGTGCTCATCGCCACCGTGGGCGCCCTCATCCGCCTTCGTCGCACGGAAGAGGCGCTCCGCGAGTCGGAGTCGCGCCACCGCCAACTCTTCGAGCGCACACCGCTCCCCGCCTGGGTCTTCGACGTGGAGTCGCTGTCCATCCTCGCCGTCAACGACACCGCCGTGCTGCGCTACGGCTACTCGCGCGACGAGTTCCTCGCCATGACCATCGGCGATCTCCTGCCCCCCGGCGAGGTCGAGAGCTTCAAGGCCCGCGCGGTGAGTGAGGTGCATGGCCAGCTCGGCGTGTGGCGGCACCACACGAGGGACGAGTCGGCCCTCGAGGTGGAGCTGACCGCCGCGCCCATCCGCTTCGGGGACTATCGCGCCCTCATGCTCCTCGCCACCGACGTGACGGAGCGGCGGCGCGTGGAGCAGGCGCGCGCCGAGCTCTTGAGCCGCGAGCGCATGGCGCGGGCCCAGGCCGAGGAGGCGAACCGGGCCAAGGACGACTTCCTCGCCACCCTCTCCCACGAGCTCCGCACGCCGCTCAACGCCATGCTCGGCTGGGTCAACCTGCTCCAGACGGGCAAGCTCGACCCCCAGACGGCCAAGCGCGGCCTGGATGCCATCGATCGGAACTCACACATCCAGGCCCAGCTCATCGAGGACCTGCTCGACGTGTCGCGGATCATCACGGGCAAGCTCGTGCTGGAGCGGCACGTGATCGACATGATCGACGTGGCCCAGGCGGCCGCGGAGGCGCTGCGCGCGCCCGCCTTGGCCCGCCAGATCGATCTCGCCATCACCGCGGAGGTGGCGCCCATCCACGTGGAGGCGGATTTCGCCCGCCTCCAGCAGATGGTGAGCAATCTGGTCTCGAACGCCATCAAGTTCACCGACCCGGGAGGCCGCGTGGCCATCCGCATCGAGCGCCGCGGACAGGACGCCGTCCTCGAGGTCTCCGACACCGGGCGGGGCATCCGCCCCGAGTTCCTGCCCTACGTGTTCGAGAAGTTCCGCCAGGCCGACACCTCGAGCACGCGCTCGCACGCCGGCCTCGGCCTGGGCCTCGCCATCGTGCGCCGCCTCGTGGAGCTGCATTCGGGCACGGTGGAGGCGGCGAGCAAGGGGGAAGGGCGTGGAGCCACCTTCACCGTGCGCCTGCCCATCGCCGCGCCGGGCCGCGCCCGCACCTCCGGCGCCGAGGAGGAGGCGGAGCCCGTCTCCCTCGACGGCGTGCGCGTGCTCGTGGTGGACGACGACGCCGACTCCCTCAAGCTGGCCGCGGTGGCGCTGGAGCAGTACGGCGCCCGCGTCACCACCGCGCGCTCGGGAACGGAGGCGCTGGAAGCCATGACCTCCGAGCTGCCCGACGTGCTCGTGAGCGATCTCGGCATGCCGGGACTGGACGGCCTCCAGCTCATGCGCGAGATCCGCAGCCGCCGGGGCGGCAGCGTGCCCGCCCTCGCCCTCACCGCCTACGCCATGGAGGCGGACGAGGAGCGCACCCGCGCCGCCGGCTACACCATGCATCTCTCCAAGCCGCTCGATCCCCGGCGCCTGGCGGCGGCGGTGAGCCGCCTCGCCGGCCACGCCTAGCGGAGGCGCGCGTCCACTTCCTTCCGACTCCTTCCTCATCTCGGGAACCCCGCCGGGCTTTGTTACGATGAGCGTCCAGGAAATGGCCAGCATCCAGAACCTCGAGATCGCCGTCGTCCTGCTCGTGGCCGTGCTCGCCCTAACCACGCTGGCGCGCAACCTCCTCCTGCCCTATCCCATCCTGCTTGTCCTGGGCGGCCTCGCCCTGAGCATGCTGCCCAAGATGCCTGTGCTCCAGCTCGATCCTGACATGGTCTTCCTAATCTTCCTGCCACCCATCCTGTGGTCGGCCGCCTACTTCACCTCCCTGCGCGACTTCCGCGCCAATCTGCGAAGCATCAGCTTTCTCGCGGTGGGCCTGGTCGCGGCCACCACGGCCGCGGTGGCCGCGGCCGCGCGATGGATCATTCCCGGCATGGGCTGGCCGGAGGCCCTCGCCCTCGGCGCGATCGTCTCGCCGCCCGACGCAGTGGCCGCCACCGCCATCGGGCGCCGTCTCAACATTCCCCATCGCGTGGTGGTGATCCTGGAGGGGGAGAGTCTCGTCAACGACGCCAGCGCGCTGGTGCTCTATCGCGCCGCGGTGGCCGCCGCCGTCACCGGCACCTTCTCCGTGACGGACGGGCTCAAGCTCTTCGTGCTGGCCTCGGTGGGGGGCGTGTTGGTGGGCCTGGCCGTAGCGGAAGTGGCGCGCCGCGCGCTCGCCCTGACCGAGGACACCTTCACCGAGGTGCTGGTGACGCTGCTCGCCCCGTACATCAGCTGGATCATCGCCGAGCGCCTTCACGTCTCCGCTGTGCTCGCCTGCGTGGCGGGGGGGCTTTACCTGCGCCAGCACCTGAGCGAGGCGATCGCTCCCGTCACGCGCCTCCAGGCGCGCGCGGTGTGGGAGGTCTTCGTCTTCCTGCTGAACGGCGTGCTCTTCATCCTGATCGGGCTCCAGCTCGCCTCCCTGCGCCCCGCCGTGGGGCCCGGGGAGTTCAAGCCGCTCGTCGTGCAGGCGGCGGTGATCAGCGCGGTGGCCATCGCGGTGCGCATGATCTGGGTCCCCATCGCCATCGGCCTGCCGCGCCTGATCGCTGTCGCCCTCCACCGCAACTCACCGCCCGAGTGGCCGCGCGTCTTCCTCATGGGCTGGATCGGCATGCGGGGCATCGTCTCTCTCGCCGCCGCCCTCGCCCTGCCCCTGGCCACCGCGAGCGGCGCGCCCTTCCCCTTCCGGGAAGACATCATCCTCCTCACCTTCAGCGTGATCATCGTCACCCTCGTGCTGCAGGGCCTGACCCTGGCCCCGCTCCTGCGGCGCCTCGGTCTCCGCGACGACTCCGCGCTGGCCGACGAGGAGCTGCGCGCACGCGACGCGGCGGTGGAGGCGGCCCTCGCCCGCCTCGAGCAGCTCGCGGGGGAGGCGTGGGCGCGGCCCGCGCATCTCGAGCAGCTGCGCGCGCGCTACATGCAACGCCGGGCGCACGCTTCGGCCCTGGGCGGCGGTGACGGCCAGAGCACCCTGGAGGACGTGGGCGCCTTCCGGCGGCTCCGGCACGAAGCCCTGACCGCGGAGCGACTGCGGGTCATCAGCCTGCGGGACCGCGGCGAGATCAGCGACGAGATCCTCCACCGCATCGAGCACGAGCTCGACGTGGAGGCGGTGCAGATCGGCACGGGCGAGCTCCGCCCGCGCTGATTCTCGTGTATCGCCAGTCCGGCCTATTCACCAACATGCGGAGCGCGAGGCGGCCGGGGCCTGTCGTCGGGGGGAAGGGTGCGCTCAGGCTGCGTCACCCGCTCGCCTGAATCGCAGCCCTCCGGGCTCGCGCAGGACGAGGGGGTCCCACTCCGCCTGAGCGCACCCTTCCCCCCGCCGCCACCCGGCCGGCCGCACGTGAGGCGTTGGTGAATAGGCCGGGCTAGGACGGGCGGCGGGGATCGACGCCCGCCGCCTCCACGCGATCGAAGATGCCGTGGAATTTGTGGCGGCGATCCTCGTGCGCGGCCCAGATGGCGTCGAGCGACTCGAACTGGGCGAGATAGCCGAGGCCGCAGTCGGCGGGCTCGGCCATGGCCCACTCTCCGCTCCGGTGCCGCCGGAATCCCTCCCCTGGCTCGACCCAGAAGCTCTCCGACGCCTCGTCGTGGAAGTGCCGTGGACTCTGCCCCTGGGGCACCGGGGCGAGGAAGAAGCGCGCGGTATAGCGGATCGGGCTCGAGGGCGGCGTGATGAAGTGGGAGAGATAGCGGAACGGGCCGAGATCGAGATACCACCGGCGCTCGGCGAGGAGGGCGGCCAGCGGCGTCCGCTTCGCCATGTGCGCCTCGCGCATCGCCTCGATGCGGGCGAGCGCCTCCGCCCCGCCGGCGCCCACGGACGTTCCGGCCGCGTCGCACGCGGGGAGCACGCCCGTCTCCTCCAGCAGCTCGCGGGCCGCGGCGACCCAGTAGGCCAGAGCGGGCACGCCGTCGATTGCGGGCAGGAGGCGCCCCGCCTCCGTCTCGGTGAGGCCGCGACAGCGGGCGAGCATGTCGGGCGCGCCGTCCTCCGGATCCACCTTGCCGCCGGGGAAGGCGTAGAAGCCGCCGAGGAAACGCATGCTCTTCTGGCGGCGGATCATGTAGACCTCGGCGGGCGAGGCGGCGCCGGAGCGGACGAGGAGGACGGAGGCGGCGGGCCGGGGAGTGACCGGGGTCACGAAGCGGGAGCGCGCGAGCGACGCAGTTCCGCGAGCTGCTCCATCAGGGCTTCGGCGGAGACGGGCTTGGCGACCACGCGGTCCACGAACTGGCTCCCCTCGTGGGCAGCCACGCTCTCGCCCCAGCCCGTGAGGAGAAAGACGGGCGTGTCGGGAGAGAGCGACTTCACCCGCTCCGCCACCTCCCAGCCGTTCATGCGCGGCATCCCGAGATCGGTGATGACCACGTCGTGCTGGCCGGGATCGAAGATCTGCAGCGCGTCCTCGCCCTTGACGGCGGTGGTGACGGCGTGGCCGCAGGCCTGGAGCGTGTCGGAGAGCACGGTGAGGAGACGCGGATCGTCGTCGACGAGGAGGATACGCGAGGCCTGCTCCGGATGCACCGGCTCCACCACACCCTCGGCGGGCGGGATGATCTGGAAGCGGCTCGCGTGAAGGCGCAGCCGGACCACGGTCCCGCGTCCGGGCTCGCTCTCGATGCTGAGGTTGCCGCCGTGGCGCTCCACGATCTCCGCGACCTCGGCGAGCCCGCGGCCGCCGCGGGCCGACTTCTCGAAGGCGCGGTTGGTGATGAGGCGCGAGTGCTCCTCCGTCATGCCGATGCCCGTGTCGCGCACCTCGATGACCACCCACCCCGATTCCTCCGCGGCGGCGCGGATGGACAGCTCGCCGCCGTCGGGCATGGCCTGCACGGCGTTCAGGATCAGCCGCACAAGGGCGTCACGGAGCTCGAAGGCGATGCCCTCGACGGGCGGGAGGGCCTCCATGTCCTGGGAGACGGTGATGACCACGCCGCGCCGCTCGGCGTCGTCGCGCCAGCGCGGTGCCGTCAGGTCGAGCGCCTCCTGGATCACCGCGGGCAAGCCCACGGGGCCGAAGGCAACCTCGGGCTGACGCGCCACGAAATCCTGGAGCCGGCGCACGGTGGCCGAGGCCTCGAGGGCCACGTCACGCACGATCATGAGCCGGCGATGCGCGGTGGAGTCCTTGGGGGCGTCGCGGAGGAGCAGCTCCGTGTAGGCGAGGATGGCGGCCAGCGAGTTGTTGAAGTTGTGGGCGAGGCCGCCCACCGTCTCGCCCAGCGAGCGGAGGTCGTGGCCCTGCTCGAGCCCGCTGCCGCTCTCTGCGACCCGCCGGGAGAGATCGCGGGCCCAGCTCCGGAGGGTCAGGATGGAGCGATCGATCTCCACCTTGGTGCGCGCCATTTGGCGCGCGATGTCCTGGATCTCCTCTTGGTCGGTGAAGAGGAGGGGATTCTTGGGGATGGGCGGCTCGACCCCTCGACGGATCCACTTACCGAATCGTTCCCGGACCCGCCCCACGCTCGGTGCTCTCGTCCTTGAGCGGTACGACTAGAGGTTGACCAGCTGGGCCACGCGCTCACGATGCCAGGTGGCATCGCCGAACGTGAACTCCGATCCCTTGGCCCGCTTGAAGTACAGGTGCAGATCGTGCTCCCAGGTGAAGCCGATGCCGCCGTGGAGCTGGATGCCCGCGCCCGCCACGCGCCGGTAGGCGTCCGATACATAGGCCTTCGCCATGCTCACGGCGAGCGGCCCCTCGGGCACGCCCTCGTCCATGGCCCACGCCGCGTAGTAGGTGATGGACTTGCTGTTCTCCACGTCGACGAGCATGTCCGCCGCCCGGTGCTTGACGCCCTGATACGACCCGATGGGGCGGCCGAAGGCCTGGCGGATCTTCGCGTACTCCACGGTCATGTCGAGCACTTTCTGGGCGCCGCCGCACATCTCTGCGCAGAGCCCCACGGTCGCGCGGTCGAGGACGCGCGCCAGCGGCGCCCAGCCCGCTCCCGGCTGCCCCATGACTGTATCGGCGCCGGCGGCCACATCCTTGAACGAGACCTCACAGAGCTTGCGCGTCTGGTCCATGGTCGGCAGGAGGGTGACGGTGAGCCCTGCGGCGTCCTTGGGCACGAGGAAGAGGGTGACGCCCTCCTCCGCCTCCGGCGTCCGGCCGCCGGCCGCGCGTGCCGCCACCACGATGACGTCGGCAGTGTGCGCGTCCTGCACGAAGAGCTTGGTGCCGTTCAGCACGTACCCGTTGCCCTTGGCGGTGGCGGAGAGCGTGATGCCGCGCGCGCCCAGGTCGGCGGAAGGCTCCATCCAGGCGAGCGCCGCCCGCGCCTCGCCCGAGGTGAGCCTGGGCAGCCAGGCCTTCTTCTGCGCCTCGCTGCCCGCCTCCAGGGTGGCGAGCCCGCCCAGGAGCACGGTGGAGAAAAACGGCCCCGGGACCACCGCGCGGCCCATCTCCTCCATGAGGACGACGAGGTCGACCACGCCGAGCTCCATCCCGCCGTAGGCGTCGGGCACGATGAGCCCGAGCCAGCCCTGCTCCGCGATCTTCTTCCAGAGCTCGGGCGTCATGCCCTCGGGCCCGTCCATGAGCTTGCGCACCGTCTCCGAGGTGCACTCGTTCTCGAAGAACTTCCGCGCGGTGCTGCGGAGCAGCTCCTGCTCCTCGTTGAACCCGAAGTTCATGGTCTAGCCTTTCGGGAGGCCGAGCACGCGCTCGCCAATGATGTTCTTCTGGATCTCCGTGGTTCCGCCCTCGATGGAATTGGCCCGCGAGCGCAGGAAGCTGTACTGCCACACGCCGCCGTCCACCGCCCACCGGCTGCCCCGCGCGAGCTGCGCGTAGGGCCCCTGCAGCTCCATGGCGAGGTCCTGCAGCCGCTGGTGCCCCTCCGTCCACATCATCTTGCCTGCCGAGGCCTCGGGCCCGGGCAGCTCGCCCTTGAGGAGCTTGGTGATGGCGCGCGCTCCCGTGTACTTGAAGACCTCGGTGTCGATCCACATCTGGGCGATCTTCTGGCGCACCGTCGGGTCCTGGGTCACCGGCGCCCCGTTCTTCGTAGTGCGCCGGGCGAGGTCGACGAGGCCGTCGAGGGCGATGCGGAGGCGCACCTGCAGGCCGAAGCCCAGGGCGAGCCGCTCGTACATGAGGGTGGTCATGCCTACCGCCCAGCCGTTGTTGAGGCCGCCCAGGATGTTCGCCTCCGGCACCTTGACGTTGTCGAAGTACACCTCGTTGAATTCCGCGTCGCCCGTGATCTGCTTGAGCGGCTTCACCGTCACGCCCGGGCTGTGCATGTCGAGGAGGAAGTAGGTAATGCCCTTGTGCTTCTCCACCTTGGGATCGGTGCGGGCGAGCAGCATCATCCAGTCCGCCTGGTGCGCGATGGACGTCCAGACCTTCTGGCCGTTGACCACGTAATGGTCGCCCACCTTCTCCGCGCGTGTCTGGAGCGAGGCGAGATCGGAGCCGGAGTTCGGCTCGGAGTAGCCCTGACACCAGATCTCGTCGCAGGAGAGCATCTTGGGCGGATAGCGGCGCTTCTGCTCCTCGGTGCCGTAGGCGATGATGGTCGGGCCCGCCATGCCGATGGCGAGGATGTTGAGCACGGGCGGCGCCTTGGCCAGGGCGATCTCCTCCTGGAGGATCATCTCCTCCATGAAGGTGAGGCCGCGCCCGC
>Ga0075424_100002990_pt1 | contig 15698 bp, 7 predicted proteins | sample SoiMethybrSBSTD3_FD_75301 | JGI IMG/M metagenome (GOLD analysis project Ga0075424, IMG submission 75301) | Bulk soil microbial communities from a Populus tree surrounding site in Tennessee, USA - Soil MetaG P. TD hybrid SBSTD3 | ecosystem: Environmental > Terrestrial > Soil > Tree plantation...
ATCCCGAGCACGCGCGACAACGTGGCCGTGAACGTGACCGTGAGCGGGAACGCATCGAACACCGCAATCATCAGCGTCACACGACTGAGCTAGTCCTCATGGAGGAAATAATGAATACCCTACGTCGCTTCCGTTTGTGGATTCTCCCCGCCGCCGCCATCCTGGCTGCTCCGCTCGCGGCCGGTGCGGATACAACTTTCACGCTGCAGGTGAAGGCGCGGCCGGGAATGCTGCCGGCAGGCCGCGTTCTCATCACGCTGGAGCTTGCCGCGCCTCCCGCCGGCAGCACGATCTCGGCCGACGGCTCGGCAGCCGCAGGTCTGCCCGGCGTTGCCATCACACCCTCCGGCGATCAGGTGACGATGACCGCGGGGACCGGCAACGAGGTCCGCCTCGAGTACCTGCCGAAAAGCCTCTTCGCGGCTCCCGGCAACTTCTGCAATCTCGCCCTTGGCCAGGATGGTCACAAGGACGTCTCGATGTCGTTCACCGGCCCCACCGTCAACGCCTATCGCATCAACACCTACGCGGTGGGCGCGCCCAGTGCGGCGACCTCGCTCGATTGCGGCGCGGCCTGGAAACGTGTCAGCTCGAACGCGGCCAGCATCACTCTCGCCGCGACGGACAAGGGACGCCATCCGCTCGACATCATCCTCGTGCTCGACGAGTCGGGCAGCATGGGTTCTCCGCCACCGCCTCCGGCCGGCGCTGCCGGGACCAAGTGGTCCATCCTGAACAACTCCGTCATCTCCTTCGTCAATCGCTGGGAGGTCCTCGACGCACCGGTCGGTAGCGCTGAGTGGTCGGGCGATCACATCGGCATGGTTTTCTTCAGCACCAACGCCACGGCGAACCTGTTCACCGGCAACTTCTTCCGCGCCCGGGGCTCCGCCGCTCCGGGTCCTGGCCACAATTGGGCTGACGTGGTCGGCGTCATGGCGGCACACGGGCCCACCAACTCGACGGCCATCGGCAAGGGCATCAATACGGCACTCGATCAATACCTGGCCATTCCCGCCGCGGCGAGAAATGACGCGACGCTGGTCGTGATGACGGACGGATTGCAGAACGTAGGGCCAATGATCACGACCAAGCCTGCAACGACCATCCAGCAACTGGTGCCCTCAGGCGGCGGCGCGGCCGTGGATCTCTTCACGTACCACATCCCGATGCAGACCATCGCGTTCGGCACGCCGGCGACGACCGAAGCCGACCTGCTCAGCCGCGTGGCTCAGCAGACCTCGGGCGTGGGGCAGATGACGGCGGATGCATTCGGCTCGTCCGATGCCTTCGCGGACGCGCTCGTCGCCACGCTCAAAGGCGGTACGGTCTCCCTCGCCTATCGCGCCCGCGGCACTCTCGCCGGGCCGGTCGGGCCGCTCGTTCCGGTAGAGATCGACGGCGCCGTACAGCGAGCGGTGTTCTCCGTCGAGTGGGATTCGAGAAGATCGCGGGGACTGGACATCCAAGTCTTCCCGCCGGGAGTTACGCCGACGCCCGTGTCGACCGGAATTCCCCCGACGCAGCGCGCCGATGCGCCCGCGTCGACCGTCGTCGGCTTCGACCTGCCTGCCAGCGGCTCGCCGGGAACGTGGCAGTTCCGCGTCGTGCAGCGACACCCCGACAATGAGCCGGTGTCGATCCCCTATAACCTCTCGGCCCATATGCTCGAAGGCCGCCTTTCCTTCCAGCTCGCGTTCCAGGAGCTCGAGCGCGGAACCGGCGACCGACTCGGCGTACGTGCCGACGTTTCCTACGATCACAAGCCTCTCGACGGTCTGCCGACGGGCGCCATCCGTGTGCGCATCGGCCGGCCCGGCGAGGGTATCGGCACGATTCTCCACAACTCCGTCACCAACATCCCGCCGCCGGGCGCCGGCGACGTCGATTCGCCGTATGACCGCAAGGTTGCGCAGCTCGCCGCCGACGCGAATCTCGTGACCCGCCTTTCGCCCGCGGACGTTGCCACCATCACGCTGGCACCGCAGGGAAACGGCGTCTACGCGGGCAGCTTCGACAACGCCACCTTGCCGGGGTCCTATCAATTCACCACCGCCCTCGACTGGGACGACCCCCGCACCTCCAAGATTCATCGCATCGAGGTCCTCAAGCGCATTGTGGCGGTGAACGCGGACGCCAGCAGCTCACAAGTCCGCGTGAGTCCCATTTCCGGCTCTCCCGGCTCGTTCCTCGTGACGGTGACGCCGCGAGATCGCTTCAACAACTACGGCGGCCCCAACCATGCCGTCATTGCGACCGTGCGCGGAGCTGGCACGATTGCCGGCCCGCCGACGGACGTGAATCAGACCGGCGACTACGTCTTTCGCATCGACGGCGTTCCGGCGGGCACGAACCCCCAAGTCGACTTCACGTTCGACGGCCTGCCGATCGGCGGCACCAGCACCCTCGCGCCGCCGGGCTCTGGCAAGTTCCGCGTCTTCCTCGACGCCGGCCCCAACTTCCCGCACGGCGACTTCGGCCAGTTCATCGACGGCAGGTACAGCGTCAACGCCGGCCTGGAAGGTTTCGTGGCGGCGAACACCTCGATCGAGGGGATTCTCGGCTACCACGCGTTCAAGACTCCATTCATTACCGAGCCGCACATCTGGCAGCTGTCGCTGAACGTCAAGCAGTACTTCGGGCCGGGACCTCTCCACTTCTTCCTCAACGCCGGCGGCGGCGCCTACCGCTTCGATCCCGGCAACACGACGAAGTTCGGCGGCAACGTGGGCGCCGGATTGCTCTACGACCTCTCTTCAACTTGGGGTCTGGAGGGCGTCTACAACTTCCACACCATCAGCACCAGCGGATCGAACACCGAGTTCTCGACGCTTCAGATAGGGATTCGGCACACGGTGTTCTGACCTGCTACGAGAAAGGAGATGAGCGTCTCGCTCGACCAGGGCACCACCATCGGCCGGCTGCGGCTCGTCGCCGCCACGGCGGATCCCAACGCGCTGCGAATGCGCGGTGGGACGGTCCTCGGGACGCTCGATCTCCAACCGCCTGCGATGCCCGAGCAGGCGATCCTCTGCATCCGCAAACTTCACGATCCACTGCCGGGGGGCCTCGACCTTCGCTCCCCGGCCGCGCCGCGGCCGGCGGCCTGGGAGGCGGCGATGCGAGCAGCGGTTTCCGGCGCCATGCAACGCGCGGTGCGGCCGGCCCTCGGGCCGGTGCCGGCGAACGCCGAGGCCGTCCTCTTCGCCGACCGCGCCGAGCTTCTCGCCTGCGCCGCCCGCGACGCTCTCCAGGGAACCCTCGTGAGTCATTGGTGGTGGACCCACCTCCTTGGCGGCGAGCGGTCGATGGCCGCCGTGGTCCGCGAGTGGCGGCGCGCGCCGGCCTATGTTCCGGCCGCCGCCGAGCTTCTTGTATCCGGGGGCGAGATCGCTCCATTCGTCCGCTCCATACCGGCAGGCGAAACCATTCGAATCATGGAATCGATGCTCAGGGTGCATGGATTACCGGTGCTGGGCTTCGGCATCGTCAGCGTATTGACCAGGAGCGTCGTAGCGACGATCGCAGACAGAAAGGTTTTATTGACTCCAGAGTCTCGCGCCGAGATCCTAACGACTCCACCCTGGCGCACGATCGTTCCTGAAGTCGCCCAGACAGCTCTGACGGTGGAGCAGCAAACTTTCGTCGCCATCGCGCTGGTGCTCCGCCGCGCTCCGGCGTTGGCGCGAAGCGAGCGCTTCGCTGAAGAAGTCATGGTCTGGGTGGAAGGCGAGCGACGGCGCGACGTGCCGGCCGCGCCCGAAATCGTAAGGGTTGATCCTCAGGAGTCATCTGAGAAGGCTTTCCTGGCTTCGCGTAGGGGCGGGTCTGGACGGTGGGTTGGGGGCTCGACCCGCCCTGGGCAACCAGCACCTTTCCACAAAGGGTTCGAAGAAATCCCATTGCACCCTGCCAACCAGCCCCAGGAGGAAGGCAAGGCTCCTGTCTTGTCCTCAGATCGTGGAATTCCTGAGCAGTCGGGAGAGGACTCGACCTGCCCAGAGCCGCCTCCAGCGCCTTTCCTACCAGGGCGGGTCGAGCCCCCACCCGACCGTCCAGACCCGCCCCTACGCGAAGCCACAAAGGCGCCCGAGGTCGCCTGGAGCTCCGCAGATCTCGAAGCGAACGAACCGCCACTGCAGCCCGTCGACGTCGAGATTGCCATCGACTCCGACTTCGCCGGCGTCTTCTTTCTCCTCAACGCCGGCATCGTCCTCGGCCTCTACAGCGACTTCACCTCGCCGGTGCAATGCGGCATATCCCTCGACATCTGGGATTTTCTTGCCCTGACGGGCGCTGAGATCGCTGACTTCGAAGACGATCCGATCGGACCGTTGCTCGCAAAGCTCGCGAATCGCAAGGAAGGGGAACAGCCGGGCGTTGATTTCATTCCACCGGGCGGCGCTTCGCTGAGCGAATGGGTCGATGCTACCGTGAACCTCATCAAGGATCGCCTTTCCCTGGCCGGCATCGAAGATCCGTCCCGGGCCGTCCGGCGCTATGGACGCATCAGGACGACGCCCGCCCATCTCGACGTCTACTTCTCGCTGGCGGCGCATCCGATCGAGATCCGCCTCGCCGGCCTCGACCGCGACCCCGGGTGGATTCCCGCGGCAGGACGCCATGTTGCCTTTCACTTCGACTGAGCGCCATACGCCCAGGCCCAACCGCGCGTTCGCCGCGCTGCCGGGGACCGCCGCGTCGCATTTCAAGCTCTGCTTTCTCGCCGCCGTTCTCCACGTTCTCGATCAGCTGTCGCGCAACCTCGGCTCGCTCGACGACGTCCTGGAACAATTTCCATTCCTCCGCGACTACCTCGACGAGATCGAGCAACTCGGCTGCGACGACGCCCCCTCGGCCGCGGCCACGGAGCAGTGGATTGAAACGCTGCGGCGATGGGAGATCGGCGTCCAGGCCCACCTTCCCCTGCGCGCCCTGCGCGACGCTCTCGACCTCGACGACGGCGCGGTGACATTGCTCTTCGCCATCGGTCTGATCGAGGAAGATCCGCGCTTCGGTTTCGTCATCGAATGCGCACAGCCGGTCTCGCAGGGCCAGCACCGCCCCACTCTCGGCCTGCTGACCGCGTGGTGGCGCGACGCCGGCGCCGTGACCACCGTGACGCACGTTCGCGACCGCGTGCGCACCCTTCTCGACAGCGGGCTGATTCAAGTGATCAACGGCGAATCGCCGCGCCTGCAATGGGTTTTCCAAAGCCCGCCGGCGGTGTGGGACGCGCTGCGCGGCGAAATGCGCAGCTCGCCCGCGCCGTGGCTGCGTTTCACGCCCCGGCAGGAGCTGCCGGCGGTCGAGGAGCTGGTCATCGCCGCGCCCCTGCGCCGGGCCCTCGCGGCCGTGCCGTCGCTCCTGCGCTCGGGCGACGCCAAGGCCGTCATCGTCCGCGGACCCCAGCACAACGGCCGCCGTACCCTCGTGCGCGCCATCGCCGGCGAAATCGGCCGCGGCGTGCTGGAGCTGCGCGGCCCGCTGCGCGCCGACGACGAGCGCTGGGCGCTCGCCGGCACCCTGGCGACGCTGGCCCACGCCATGCCGCTTGTGCTGATCGATCTCGCCCTCGGCGAAACCGCCGAGGTGGCGCGGCTCCCGGCGTGCGATTCCCCCGTCGCCGTCGTCCTCGGCAAACACGGCGCCGTCACCGGCGAGGCCGTGGCCGGAGCGATCACCCTCACCGTCGACATGCCCGGCCCCGACGAGCGCCAGATCCACTGGCAAAAATCGCTCTCAGAGGCCAAGGACGACGAATCGACGGCCCTCGCCAAGCGCTTCCGTATGACCAGCGGCAACATCCGCGCCGCGGCTGCGCTCTCCCGCTCCTACGCGCTGCTGGAAAATCGCCGTCGCGTCACCGCCGGGGACGTCCGCATCGCCAGCCGCGCCCTGCATCGCGAGATCGAAACCCTGGCCACCTTCCTGCCGGCCTCCGGCGGTTGGGAGAGCATCGGCGCCTCCGCCGAGACGCTCGAAGAGCTGCGCAATCTCGAGGCCCGCTGCCGCCATCGCGAGCAGATCCAACACCACGTCGGCCCGGCGCTCGGACGCCAGCTCAACTGCGGCGTGCGGGCCCTTCTCGCCGGACCGAGCGGCACGGGCAAGACCATGGCCGCCAAGCTCCTCGCCTCGACCCTGCAGATGGACCTCTACCGGCTCGACCTCGCCTCCGTCGTCAACAAGTACATCGGCGAGACGGAAAAGAGTCTCAATCAGCTCTTCTCGCGCGCCGAGGAGCTCGACGTCATCCTGCTGATCGACGAAGGCGACGCCCTGCTCACCAATCGCACGGCCGTGCAGAGCTCGAACGACCGTTACGCCAATCTCGAAACCAACTTCCTCCTGCAACGGCTGGAGTCGTTCGAAGGCATCCTCCTGGTCACCACCAACGCCGCGAACCGCATCGACTCCGCATTCCAGCGGCGCATGGACGTGGTGGTGGAGTTTCGCATGCCCAGCGCGCAGGAGCGCTGGTTGATCTGGCAGCTCCACCTGCCGCCGGAGCACCAGGTCGGGCACGGCTGGCTCCAGGAGGCGGCGGTGCGCTGCGCCTTGAGCGGCGGCCAGATTCGCAACGCCGTCCTCCACGCCTCGCTGCTCGCTCTCGACGAAGAGCGCATCGTCTCGACCGGCCACGTCGAGCTCGCCCTCCATCGCGAGTACCGCAAGACCGGAGCCGTCTGCCCGCTGCCGCGCGCTGGAGCCTGACGTGCCCGTCCTCGCCCGCAAACCCCTGCCGAAACCCAATCCGGACTCCGATCCGCGATTCCGGAAGGTGATGGAGCAGCTCAAGGCCGGCGCCGCGAAGACCAAGGCGCACGTGCCGGCGACGAAGAAAGGCGGCGAGGCCGCAGCGGCGGCGAAGGGGCCGCCGAATGAGCGGCTGGCCGCGGGCAAGGCCAAGCAGGTCGACAAGATCAAGGAAGCCAAGGAGGGGAAGCCCGAGCCGAGCTCGTTCCTCGCCATCCTGCGGGCCGAGATCGCCAAGGCGATGCCGAAGACGCTCGGCGCGACCGACAACTTCGATCAGACCGCGCAGCAGATGAAGGGCGGCCTCAAGGGCAACGTCTCGCAACAGAAAGAGAATTCGACCAAGGACGTCTCCGGCGCCTCGAAACAGACGCCCGCGCCGGCGGGAGAGGCGAAGGCCGGCGGCACGGTGCCGGCCGAGCCGGCGCCGGGAGCGCCCCCGGTCAATGCCCCCGAGGGAATGCCGGAGCCCAAGAGCGACGCCGACGTCTCGCTCCAGGACTCCAAGCAGGACACCGACGCCCAGATGAAAGAGGCGGAGGTCACTCCGGACCAGCTCAAAAAGGCGAACGATCCCCGCTTCTCCGCCGTGCTCGACGCCAAATCCCAGGTGGCGCGCCAGGCGGACGCGGCTCCATCGCAATTCCGCGCCAAAGAGAAGGCGACGCTGAGCACTGCGGCGGCGACGGCCCAGGCCGACAGCCGCAAGGGCGCCGCCGCCATGATCGGCGTGCGCGGCGGTTCCAACGTCCGCGTCCTCACCCGCCAGCAGCAGCAGAAAGCCGCGGACGAGAAAAAGCGTCTCGAAGTGGTGGCCCAGATCGAGACCATCTTCACCGACACCAAGAACAAGGTCGACCAGAAGCTCGCGAGCCTCGACACCGAAGTCGGAGCGATGTTCGACCAAGGTACCGACGCCGCGCTCAACGCGATGACGAGCTTCGTCAACACCCGGATGCGCAAGTACAAGATCGACCGCTACCTGTCGATCCCCATCGTCGGCGCCGCCCGCTGGATTCGCGATCAGTTCGTCGGTCTTCCGGACGAGGTCAACGTCTTCTACGAGCAGGGGCGCCAGCTTTTCCAGGGCTTGATGGACAACCTCGTCGTGCGCGTCGCGGCGCTGGTCGAGCGGCGGCTCAAGGAGGCCAAGGACGAGGTGGCCAAGGGGCAGGCCGCCATCAAGAAGCTCGTGGGCGACCAGCCGAAAGAGCTGCAACAGCAACTGCAGAAGACGGTGGAAGACGTCACCGGCCGCTTCGCCGAGCTCGAGAAAGGGATCGAGGACAAGAAGAACCAGCTCGCCCAGGCCCTGGCGGCGAAGTACAAGGAGGCGTTCGACAAGGCCAACGAGGCGCTCAAGAAGATCCGGGACGAGAACAAGGGGCTGGTGGCGGGCTTCCTCGAAAAGCTCGGCGAAGTGATCAAGGCCCTGATGGAGTTCAAGGACAAGCTGATGGCCATCCTGCGCAAGGGCGCGGAGACCATCAAGCTGATCATCGCCGATCCCCTGGGCTTCCTCTCCAACCTGATCGCGGCGGTCAAGGGCGGCATCCAAGCGTTCGTCGGCAACATCTGGACCCACTTGAAGAAGGGCTTTATGCAGTGGCTCTTCGGCGCGCTGGCGGGCGCGGGCATCGAGATCCCGAGCGACCTGTCGCTGCCGTCGATCCTCAAGCTGGTGCTCGGCGTGCTGGGCATCACCTACGACCGGATGCGGGCCAAGGCCGTCAAGCTGATCGGCGAGCGCAACGTCAAGATCATCGAGAAGCTGGTCGAGTACATCAAGGCTCTGATCACCGGCGGTCCGGCGGCGCTGTGGGAGAAAGTCAAGGAGGATCTCTCGAACCTGAAGTCGATGGTGATCGACGCCATCCAGAACTGGCTGATCGAAACCGTCGTCAAGCAGGCGGTGGCCAAGATCGTCTCCTTGTTCAACCCGGCCGGCGCGATCATCCAGGCCATCATCGCGATCTACAACATCGTGATGTTCGTCATCGAGAAGGCGCAGCAGATCATGGCCTTCGTCGAGGCCGTGGTGAACTCGGTGCACGCCATCGCCACCGGCGCCATCGGAGGCGCGATCGCCTGGATCGAGCAGGCCCTCGCCCGCACCATCCCGATCGTCATCGGCTTCCTCGCCCGACTCATCGGCCTGGGCGGCATCAGCCAGAAGATCAAGGACTTCATCCTCAAGGTGCAGGCCAAGGTCGACGCCGCGATCGACAAGGCGATCGCGAAGGTCGTGGCGTTCGTCAAGAAGCTTTTCGGGAAAGGCGGTAAGGCTGGCGCCGACGACAAAGGGGAAACCGAGCAGAGTAAGAAAGTCCGAGCCGGAGTCGCCGCGGCGGTCAGCGGAAAGAAGCTCGCGAACAGGAAGGATGAGGAAGCGCTCTTTGAGTCAGTGTATGGGACCTTCAAGCCGCAAGGACTCAAGTCGCTGGAGTTCCTCCCGAAGGGAAAGACGATGTCAGTCATCGTCACAGCCAGCCTCCCAGCCGAAGTTGCGGCGCTCAACCTCAACGATCCTGTCGATGCCTCAAAGATGCGCGGGATCATGAGCCGCATGCGCAGCTTCGCTCCGAGTACCTCAATCTTTGCCTACTACAACGGAATTCGGGTCGACTCTGTGAAGAACTGGCCCGGACATGCAGAGTGGAAATTCGTCACGAAATCCATCGGCAAGTTGAAGAGCCGCATCAAAGCTGATCTGAAGAAAAAGGTCATCACTCCAACTTCAGCAATATCGGTTCGCTTCGACATGACGCGCTCGCCATGCGATGGCTGCGCCGACACCCACATCACGAACATTCTTGCCGAGCTAAAGGCCGATCCCGCTCTTGCAGGCCTGAAGATCACGCTCGAGCTCAATGCTGCGGCCGCGACACAAGGCGCTTCTGGAGAATCAGGGCTGGAGAAGCTGCTCGATCCGAAGAACGCCGGCAAGATCACGATCAAGGCGTCGGACATCTGGACGGTCATTGAACAGAAGCTCAGAGCCAACCCGCAGTTCTACGACACGCTCTCGAAAAAGCACTACGGACCGGACAAGATCAATGAATATAAGCGGCAGGCCGCCGATCTGAGCGCGGACATTGATCAGATCGTTAAGCTTTATAACCTCGGCCTCTTGCCCAAGAAGAAGTGACCAAGCATGCCCCCCATCGCCCTCGGAGTCCACGTCCACGCCCAGCCGGAGCGGCTACGCGCGACGCTCAAAACCCCATGACCCTACTCCACCTCCTCTCCGTCTCCTGGCCGCGCCCCATTCATTGCGAGGAGCGCCGCTGGATCTCCGATCCCGATTGGGACGCGGCACCCATGCCGGCGCTGCCGGAGTGGCGGGAACGCGAGATCGACGGCGTGGCATTCCAGACGATCGACTGGCGCGAGGTGTTCGGTGGCACTATTCGCGTATTCGGCGATCACGTCACGGGACAGATGAAGGAGTTTCACGTCGTCTTCCGGCTGCGCGCCGAGGCTAGCGGCACGCTCGTGTTCTATGACGACGATGGCTGCATCATTCGTCGCGACGGTGAGATCGTGCATGAAGATCGCGAGGCTCACGCGCTGACCCGCCATGAGTTGCGAGTGCAAGTCGGCGACCGCCTCGAAATTGCCCAATGGCAATACCACAACGAGTGGATCTGGGCGGCACGCTTGGAGGCGGAAGAGGAAACGCTTGCCGGCGACGTCGCGCTGTTCGAGCCCTACCGAGCCCGCGTCGAGGCGGCCTTGCGCAGTCCGAACGGCCCGCCGCTCAAGACCTACACCGCCGCCGCGCACCCTGTGCGGACTGCCCTCTGCATCTACAGCCTGATCCTCAATGGATACCGGCCCGCCGCCGTGCAGATCTTCGGCGACTATCAGTGGGACCGGCGCCGGCGTCTGGCCGTCGAGGCGCTTCTCCCGTTCGCGGAGATCGTCCCGATGAAGAGCGTCGAGCGCACGCTCAACGCGGTCGACCGGCGACTGTTGCCGCTGGCAAGGTCCTTCTGGTCGGCCATGAAGATCTGCGTCACGCTTTTCCATCCACCCTTCGAGTATTGCTTTCTCGATGACGACATCTACATCCTCGATCCGATGACCGAAGCGCTGCGGCGATTCCGCCAGTTCGATTTTGTCTACGCTCCCGACTGGAATCACGACGACAGCTACCGGCGCATCTGGAGCCCGGAACGGACCGCGCCGTTCGCTACGGGAAACGTGAACACCGGACTCTACCTGCTGCGCAACCGTAGCGATCGAAAAGCCCAGGCGGAGCGCCTGCTGCGCGTTCCCTTGAACGGGCATCCGACCTGGCTCTGGGAGCAGGGCTTTTTCGCCTACGAGCTTTCCGGGGACGGAGTTGCCGTCGCTCTGCCGACGCAGCAGTATTTCTACCCGATTTTCGACGGCTTACCGAGAGGCTTGCTCGGATACGACTGGCGTGGCAACCCCTGCGGTTTCGTCAGCGCGCACTTCGGCGGCCTGCAGGACAAGCCAACAGACCAAGATGCTCGCCGGCTCGTCCGCGACATTCTCGATCGCAATCGAAGCGCTAAGATGTGAGGTGTCCCATGACCGGCATCGCCATCGGAGTCCACGTCCACGCTCAGCCGGAGCGATTGCGGGCGACGCTCGCCGGCATCGAGCGCAATACGACTGTCGATCACGATCTCGTGCTGTTGCCGGACGGTCCCGACGACGAGATCCGCCGCGAGCTCGCTCCGCTAGTGAACCTGCGGCAGCTTCCCGACGAAGGCATTCTGGGGCCGGCGGCCTGTCTGAACCGGCTGGTCAAGAACACGGAGGCCGGCATCGTCGTCCTCATCGAAAGCGGCGCGGTCGTCGGTCCGCGCTGGCTCGACCACCTCCTCGCCGCTCTCGACAGCTCGCCGCGCGCGGGACTGGCCGGACCTTCGACGAACCTCAACTGGAACGAGCAGTGCGTCTTCCCGCAGGCCGGCGGTTCCGTCGACGAGGTCGACCGCATGGCAATGGAAGCGGAGAGGCGATTCGGCACGCTCCGCCGCACGCTCGCGCCGCTCTACAGCCTCGGCGACTTTTGCTACGCCGTCCGCCGCGAGGTGTTCACGGCCATCGGCGAGGCTGACGAGAGCTACGGCCTCGGCCCTTGCTGGGAAATGGATTTCAACGCCCGCGCCGCCCGCGCCGGGTTCGACGGGCTATGGGCCTGCGCGGCCTGGGTGTGGCGGGCGCCGTTCACTCCTCGCCGTCAGCGCGAAGAAGCCGTGCGCTTCGAGGCCAGCAAGCGGCGCTATCAGGACAAGTTCTGCGGCGCCCGCCTGCGCGGCGAAAAGCACGACTACCGCGAACATTGCCGCGGCGACGCCTGCCCCAATTTCGCTCCTCGGACACCGCTGGATTCCGTAGTGGCAACCGATCCGGCACGTCCGCTCGTCAGTTGCATCATGCCGACTTTCGACCGGCGCGCCTTCATCCCGCAGGCGGTCGGCTGCTTCCTGGCGCAGGACTATCCAAACCTGGAGCTCGTGGTAATCGACGACGGCAGCGATCCGATCGCCGATCTCCTGCCGAGCGATCCCCGCATCGTCTACCATCGGCCCGCCAGCCGGATGTCGATCGGCGCCAAGCGCAATCAAGCCTGTGAACGGGCGCGGGGCGAGATCATCGTGCATTGGGACGACGACGATTGGTATCCCCCGTCACGGGTGCGGCTGCAGGCCGGCGCGCTCACCGAACGCGGCGCGGACGTCTGCGGCACGAGCATCCTCTATTACTACGACCGCTCGCGGGAGCAGGCCTGGTGCTATCAGTACTCGGGCGGACCGACGACCTGGGTCGCCGGCAACACGCTCGCCTACCGCCGCGAGGTGTGGCGGCGCAATCAGTTTCCCGACGTCCAGGTAGGCGAGGACGCGCAGTTCGTCTGGCGCTGCCCGCCGTCGCGCGTCGTCGATCTCAAGGATCCCGGGCTTTGCATCGCCTCGGTTCACGCCGGGAACGTCAGCCCGAAGGACACCGCCGGCGTTTTCTGGTCCAGCGAGCGGGTCGAGCGCATCCGGGGGATCATCGCCGCCGGAACGCCGGCCAGCCCGCCCTCGTCGACGCCCCTGGTGTCGTGCATCATGCCGACCTACAACCGGCGCTCCTTCATTCCGCTCGCTCTGGCCCGCTTCCGCGAGCAGTCGTACGGGAACCGGGAGCTGATCGTGATCGACGACGGCAGCGATCCGATCGGCGACCAGCTCCGTGACGAAACGGCCGTGCGTTACGTGCGGGTGGACCGGCGGATCTCGATCGGGGCCAAGCGCAATCTCGCCTGCGCCGAAGCGCGCGGCGAGATCGTGGCGCATTGGGACGACGACGACTGGTACTCGGCCGACCGGCTCGAGCAGCAGGTCGCTCCGATCCTGCGCGGCGAGGCCGAGATCACGGGATTGGAAAACCGCTTCGTGCTGCAGATGCCGGACCGGAAGTTCTGGACCATCGACCGCCGGCTCCATCGCACGATGTTTGTCGGCGACGTCCACGGCGGTACGTTGGTGTTCCGGCGGGCCATCTGGGCGTCGGGAGTGCGCTACCCGGAGATCGACCTGGCCGAGGACGCCATGTTTCTCCAGCAGGCCACGTCACGCGGCAAGAGACTGCTGCGCCTCGACAACCGCGGCTCCTTCGTCTACCTGCGGCACGGCAGCAACGCCTGGCGGTTCGAGACCGGCACCTTCCTCGACCCTACCGGATGGAGCGAAACGGCGCCGCCGGCGGGCTTCTCCACCGAATGCCTGGAGGCCTACACCGCCGCTGCCGGCAGCGCTTGAACAACGTAGACCAGGCAGGTCCGAAGGCCAACGAAACCAGCCCCGCGGGGGCGATCGGAATTAGCCCTCCCCAACCTTTCCCTCCGATTGGTGTCTTATGCTGTAGGGAGATCCCTCTACGCCGATGCAGCCTCCGACCTTCGAACGCTATCTGCTCACTCTTCGCCTCACCGCGCCGGCGAGGTTCCACTTTCTCCATGGCGGGGTGTTGCGCGGATTGTTGAGCGCGGCGCTCGCCCAGCACGAGCTGCCGGTGGGAGTCGTGCCGTTCGCTCCGGAGTCCGGCCGCTCGCGGTTCGACACCGGGGAAGCGTACCGATTCGGGTTGACCTTGATCGGTCAGGAAAGCGCGAGCGCGGAGAAGATTTTCACCGGCCTCGAACGCGTCGGCCGCGAGAAACCGAGGGCGAACGATTCGGCGCCCACCCTCGGCGGGAATTTCCGTCTCGAGGCCGCGGCGCCGCTCGCGCCGGCCGAGGTTGTCGGCGAGGTCGGCGCACTCCTCCCCCACTGCGGACCCGGCAAGAGCCTGACGCTTCGCTTCCTTTCGCCTCTCCGCCTGGAGCGTCCCGAGGGGCTTCAGGAACGCGGCGCCACGTTCCTCAACGAGGAGTGCTTTCCCATCGCGCACTTCCTCGAGCGTCTGTGGGCCCGCCTCTTCCGTTTTGCGTATGGACGGTTTCCCACGGCCGAAGATCACGGCGACCTTCCACCGAGGCCACCTGAGCTGTCCGCTGCGCCCGGACATCTGCCCTGGCTCGATCTGCCGATCACCGGCGGTCTCCGCAAAAAGGCGTACACGTTGGGCGGCGTGGTGGGCGCGGTGCGCCTCGCAGGCGTGCCGGAGGAATGGCTCTCCCTCCTCGTCCTCGGCAGGCATCTACACGCGGGCGCCGGCACGTCCTATGGCTTCGGCCGCTACCGCATCGAGGAGTCCGCGCCAGACTTCCCCGAGGTCTTCCTTCCCGCCGCCTCGGCTCTCGAGCTCGCCGGCGTCCGGCCCCTGGCCGTGCCCACGGTTCGCGATCACGTGGCGCAGCGAGCCGTGGCACAGGTGCTCGCGCCGGCGATCGAAACCCTGCTCGAAGACTGCTCCTACGCCTATCGCAAAGGGTTCTCCCGCGCCGGCGCGGCCCGCGCCGTAGAGCGTGCCTACGACGAGGGCTACCGGTTCGTGCTGGACGCGGACATCGAAGCCTTTTTCGACAACGTGCCGTGGCAGCGGCTGTTTGAAAAGCTCGATGCGCTCTTCCCGCTCGATCCGCTGCTGCTCAACCTCCTTGCGGCCTGGGTGCAGGCGCCGGTCGTCTTCGACGGCCGGACGATCGACCGGACCCGCTTCCGGCGCGGCCTGCCGCAAGGGGCGGCGATCTCGCCTCTGCTCGCCAATCTCTATCTCGACGAGTTGGACGAGGAGCTCGCCCGCGAGGGCTTTCGCCTGGTGCGCTATGCCGACGACTTTGTCGTGCTCACCCGGGATGTCGCGGAAGCTCGCCGGGCGAAGGAGGCCGCCTCGCTGCCGAAGCCGCTCATGCCGGAAGACGTCCCCGCCGCCTCATGGCTCGCCCAGGTGCCGCTCTTGCGGCTGCGAGAGGTGGTCGCCGAGAAGGGAAAAGGCCGCCGGCGCCGCCAGGTGCGCCTGGTGCCGCTCGCCGCCGCGCCGATGCGCTACGTCGTCGCCTACGACATTGAAGAGGACAGGGTCCGTACTCGCATCGCCGCGATCCTTGGCAGCTACGGCTCGCGGGTCCAGAAGTCGGTTTTCGAATGCAACCTGGAAGCGGAAGCGCTGGAGCAGCTCACTCAGCGCCTTATGGAGGAGTTGAATCTCGCCTCGGGAGGTGACATCCGCATCTATCGCCTTTGCGCCGATTGCTACGGCGCCTCCGTGGGCCTGGGCGAATTGGAAGAAGGAGCCGGCGGAGTGCCCTGGATTCTGGTGTAGCGGGTTATACTGGGCAGCGAACTTAGGAAGGCCGCTTCTTCCGGGGGAGGAAGCGTCCTATCGGGGTGACAACCCTGAAATCAGCCCAATTCATTGAAAATAGAATAGATATCGCCGAGGAGGCGAAAGAAACGTGAAAGTCGTGCCCCGGAAGCTCTGCAAGTACACTCTTCCAAAGGGACTTACGGCCGCGCCGAGAGGACGAAAAG
>Ga0075424_100002993_pt1 | contig 15695 bp, 13 predicted proteins | sample SoiMethybrSBSTD3_FD_75301 | JGI IMG/M metagenome (GOLD analysis project Ga0075424, IMG submission 75301) | Bulk soil microbial communities from a Populus tree surrounding site in Tennessee, USA - Soil MetaG P. TD hybrid SBSTD3 | ecosystem: Environmental > Terrestrial > Soil > Tree plantation...
ATGTTCTTCGTCAACCAGCGCTGGCTGGGCGGCCTGCTCACGAACTTCTCGACCATTCAGCGCAGCCTCGCGCGGCTCCGGGATCTCGAGGCGATGGAGACCGACGGCCGGTACGAATCGCTCTCGAAGAAGGAGATCGCGCAGATCGAGAAGGAGAAGCGCAAGCTCCAGAAGAACCTCGAGGGCATCCGCAACATGTCGCGCCTTCCCGACGCGCTCTTCGTCGTCGACACCCGCAAGGAGAAGATCGCGGTCGACGAGGCGCGCAAGCTGAAGATTCCGGTGATCGGCGTGGTCGACACGAACTGCGATCCCGATGAAGTCGATTATGTGATCCCGGGCAACGACGACGCCCTGCGCGCCATCCGGCTGTTCGCCTCGCGGATCGCCGATGCGATTGTCGCGGGACGCGGGATCGCCGACGCGAACCGGAGCGACGAAGAGGTCGAGGGGGACGACCGGGGGCGGCGCTCGCGCCCTAATCGTCCGGCCCCCCGCGCGGAAGCGAGTCCCGCCTCCGTTTAAGGCACTTCGAGGCAATTGGCGCCGGGCCTCGACGGCCCGGCCTCCGGCGGGCCGGCCTGCAAGATAGGCCGGCGTTTTTACGTACGTTCAGGAGACGAAATGGCAGTCATGGAAATTACGGCGGCACTGGTGAAGCAGCTCCGCGACGCGACCGGCGCGGGGATGATGGAATGCAAGGCGGCGTTGACCGAAGCGAAGGGAGACCTCGAGGAAGCGACGACGATTCTGCGCAAGCGCGGGCTCGCGCAGGCGACCAAGAAGGCGGGACGGTCGACCAACGAAGGGGTCATCGGGCACTACATCCACATGGGCGGCAAGATCGGCGTGCTCGTGGAAGTGAACTGCGAGTCCGATTTCGTCGCGCGCACCGAGGACTTCCAGAACCTCACGCGCGAGATCGCCATGCACATCGCCGCGGCAAGCCCGCAATACGTCCGGCGCGAAGAGATACCCGCCAGCGTCCTCGACCGCGAGCGCAGCGTGTACCGCGCGCAGATGGAGGGACAGAACAAGCCGGCGGCGGTGATCGACAAGATCGTCGAGGGAAAGCTGAACAGCTTCTACGAGCAGGTGTGTCTGATGGACCAGCCGTCGATTCGCGATCCGAAGGTCACGATCGGCCAGACGATCCAGACGGCGATCGCGAAGCTTGGAGAGAATATCGCGGTACCGCGTTTCGTGCGTTTCAAGGTCGGGGAGACGGCGTAGCGAACCGCGAACCGCGAGTCGCGAGTCGCCAGACATAAGGCATCAGGGCGCCCCGGTCAGATGCACCGGGGCGCCTTCTTTCTGTACCGCGATTGATATAATCGTTCGGAAATGCCGCCCGCCTACCGCCGTGTTCTGCTGAAGCTGTCCGGCGAAGCACTCATGGGGGAACAGCAGTTCGGCATTGACCCGGCGGTCACCACCCAAATCGCCAAAGAGATCTACGAAATCCAGCAACTCGGCGTCCAGACGGGGATCGTCATCGGCGGGGGCAATCTGTTCCGCGGCCTCGCCGCGAGCGCGCGGGGGATGGACCGCGCGACGGCCGACTACATGGGCATGCTCGCGACCGTCATCAACGCGCTCGCGCTGCAGGACGCGCTCGAGCATGCGGGCGTCAATACGCGTGTGGCGACGGCCATCGAAATGCGTGCCGTCGCCGAGCCGTTCATCCGCCGACGGGCCGTCCGCCACATGGAAAAGGGGCGCGTCGTCGTCTTTGCCGCAGGTACGGGCAATCCGTATTTCACCACCGACACCGCGGCCGCGCTGCGCGCGATGGAGATGAGGGCGGACGTCATCCTGAAGGGCACGAAAGTCGACGGCGTCTACACCGCCGATCCGATGCTCGATCCGCAGGCCACGAAATACTCCGAGATCTCGTACTTGAAGGTGCTGGAGCAGGGCCTGAAGGTGATGGACGCGACGGCGATCTCGCTCTGCATGGACAACAAGCTTCCCATCGTCGTCTTCAATCTCCGCACGCCGGGCAATCTGCGGCGCGTCATCGCAGGGGAACCGGTCGGCACGATGGTGACGGCGTAAGGGGAATTGCTGATTTGCGATTGCTGATTGCTGATTTATTGACGATTGAAGTTCAATCAGCACTCAGAATCATCAATCAGAATCTCGTATCGAGGACCTATGGATGTCAGTGATCTGAAAGGACTGTACGCCGAAGCCAAGAAGCGAATGGATGCGCAGATCGAGCACGTGCGGCGCGAACTGGGGGGCGTGCGCACGGGGCGGGCGTCCGTGACGATTCTCGACACCGTTCACGTCGAGGCCTACGGTTCGTCGATGCCGCTCAATCAGGTGGCGTCACTCTCCATCCCGGAGCCGACGCTGATCGTCGCCCAGCCGTTCGATCCTTCGCTCATGGGCGCCGTCGAGAAGGCCATCCGCAGCTCGAACCTGGGCCTGAATCCGACGAATGACGGCAAGGTTGTCCGTATTCCGATTCCGCCGCTGACCGAAGAGCGCCGCAAGGACCTCTCGAAGCTCGTGCACAAGCACGCCGAGGACGGCCGCAACGGCGTCCGCCAGGTGCGGCGCGACGCCAACGACCGGCTGAAGAAGCTCCTGAAAGATCACAAGATTTCCGAAGACGACGAGCGGCGCGGGCTGGACGAGGTCCAGAAGATGACCGATCAGCACATCGCGCTCATCGACGATCTGCAGAAGAAGAAGGACGGGGAGCTCCTCGGCAAGTAGTGTCGTACTTCTCGCATCTCGAGTGCAGCGTCCCCTGCGGCGCGGCGCCGTACGATCCGCGGAAGGAACAGCACCTGTGCACGTGCGGCGCTCCCCTGCTCGCGCGCTACGATCTCGATCGTGCGCGGGCGTGGCGCCGCGACGCGCTCGCGGGACGCGACGCGACGATGTGGCGCTATCGCGAGCTGATGCCGCTCTTCGATGACGAGCAGCCGCTGACGCTCGGCGAAGGCTGGACCCCGCTCATCCACGCGACGCGTCTCGGCCGCGAGCTCGGGCTCGATCGCCTCTTCATCAAGGACGAATCGCTCAATCCGACGAACTCCTTCAAGGCGCGCGGCCTGTCCGCCGCTGTCACACGCGCGAAGTATCTCGGCGCGCGGGTTCTGTCCGTCCCCTCGGCCGGCAACGCGGCAAACGCGATGGCCGCCTACGCCGCGGCGGCCGGGCTCGAGGCAAAAGTCTTCATGCCGCGCGACGTCAAGGTGCCCTTCATCCGGGAATGCGAGTTGTACGGCGCGGAGGTCACACTCGTCGACGGACTGATTACGGACGCCGGTCGCGTCGCGGCCGAGAAAGGCAAGCCGCTCGGCTGGTACGACGTGTCGACGCTCAAGGAGCCGTATCGCATCGAAGGCAAAAAGACGATGGCGTACGAGCTCGGCGAGCAGCTCGCGTGGACGTTCCCGGACTGGATCATCTATCCCACCGGCGGCGGCACCGGCATGGTCGGCATGTGGAAGGCGCTCGACGAGATGGAGCGCATCGGCTGGAAGACGTCGCGCGAGCGCCCGAAGATGGTGTCCGTGCAGGCGGAGCACTGCGCGCCGATCGTCCGCGCGTTCGAGCAGGGCGCCGAACGATCCGAGATGTGGCAGAACGCGCACACCGTCGCGGACGGCCTGCGCGTGCCCAAGGCGGTCGGCGATTTCCTGGTGCTGCGCGCCGTGCGTGAAAGCGGCGGCACGGCCCTCGCCGTCACCGATCGCGAGATGGTGCAGGGGATGCGCGAGCTCGGATCGCGCGAAGGGATCAGCGCCGCGCCCGAAGGGGGCGCCGCGCTTCACGCCGTCAGGATGCTGCTGAAGGATGGCCGCATCAAACGCACTGACACCGTCGTCGTCTTCAACACAGGTGGCGCGTTGAAATATCTGGACGTGCTAGAATAATCGTTCGTGCCTACGCCGCGGTTCGGCACCGTGCGATAGGGCACGAACAAGCCAACAAGGGGCGCGTAGCTCAGCTGGGAGAGCGCTGCGTTCGCAATGCAGAGGTCGCGAGTTCGATCCTCGCCGCGTCCAATCCCCCGTTACACACGACTCTGACGAGTTCTCATCGTCTCCACGAGTCCGCGGAGCGCTTGCGCGGCAACCGCGTGCGCGAGCGTGAGCCGACCGAGCTCCTCGAGATCATCCGAGGCGATTCCGGAATCCGCTTCGAACGCTTCGACTTTCGGTTGCAGCGTTCGAAGCGAGTCGGCGGCGGCGAGCGCGCCGCGGAGCGACGCCTTCAACGCTTCGATCTCGTTGCGATCGGCCATGACGGGGAGTTTATCTGAACTTACAGGAATGAAATCGCCTGTTACGTTTCCGTGCGGCCTCTCCGGAAACCCCTTGAAATACCCCCGAAGACGTGACGAAAGCGCCCGATATCACGAGTGAAACCGCACATACCTACGTGGAGCGCAGGTTGCACTCACGTTCCTGTCCCTGCAATGTCGGAACCAGTCACCGAATCCGCGTCGCTTTCGGCCACGGGCTACGCGGACGGCCTCGGCCGGCGGACGCTCGAGTTCGACCGCGAGGCTGGCGGCATGCTCGAACGACTGCACCTGCGCGGGGAATTCGGCGCGTTCGAGTGGGCCCTCCGCCACCGCATGGACCGTCTCGCGCCGTTCGACGATGCGCGCTTTGCCCACGTGCGGGGCGTCGAGCGAGATGCGACGGGCACCCTCTGTGTGCTCTCGACCTACGTCCAGGGCGATCGACTCTGCGACCTCCTCGAAGCCGCCACGAATCTTCCCGCCCACGAAGCCACGTGCCCGACCGTCGATGCCGCGCTCGGGTTCCTCCTCGAAACGCTGCCCGCGCTGGAGGCGTTCCACGCCGCAACCGATCTCGCACATGGCGCGGTCGCCCCCGGCCGCATCGCGCTCACTGCGTCCGGCCAGGTCATCCTCCTCGACACGCTGTTCGGACAGGCCCTCGAGCGTTTGCAGTTCCACCGCCGACGACTGTGGGAAGAGTTCGGCCTCGCCATGCCAGCCGGGGCTGGATCGCTCCGATTCGATCGCAGCGCAGATATCTCGCAGGCTTCGCTCGCCGCGATGATGATCGTGCTCGGACGCCCGTTCCGGGAGAACGACTACCCCGACGCGCTGCCCGATCTGATTACGGAAGTGATCGAGATCGCGCAGATTCGCGGGAGCAGTCGTTTCGCGGCGGACCTGAACAAGTTCCTCCACCGGACGCTTCCGCTTCCAGCACGGCGCGCGCATGAAAGCGCGGAAGAGGCCGCCGCCGAAGTCCGGCAGGTGGCGCGTGAGATCGGTGTGCAGCGCTGCCGCGATGCGCTGACCGCGTTCGTCACCGACGTGAACCGTGTGATGGCGGAGGCGCGCGAAAACCCGTTCGCCGCGCGTGAGTTGATCGGCGACGAAACAGCCTTCTCCGAGACCGCTTACGAAACGCCGTCGTCGTATGACGAGCCCATCGAAGAGGCGGCGCCCGAACTGGCGCTCGAGGAGCCGGCACCTGCGTCAGCGTTTGAAGAACCGTTCATCGAATATCCGATTGTCGTCGAGGCGAGCGTCGTCGAGGAGAGTGTCGTCGAGCCGATAACCGACGAGGCCGTCCTCGCGACCATCGACGCCCCATCGGATACAGCGCTGGTGCCGCTGGTCGAACTTCCCATGGAGGAACCGCTCGTCGTCGAAGCGGCGCCGCTGCCTGTCGTCGAAGAGATCATCCCGCCGGAGCCCGAGCCGGAACCTGTTTCAATCGCGACGCAGGCGGAGCCGGAGCCGGAACTGGACCCGGTGCCCGCCGAGTCGAAACGCGGACGACGCAATGCGCGCCGCCACCGCGACAAGCTGCGGTCGCACGCGACGCCACGCCACGAACCGCCGCCACCACCAGCGCCAGTCGCACCGCCGCCACCCGCGCGGGCACCGCTCATTCCGCCGAAGCCCGCGTACGCCGCCGTCGCCCCGCTCCCTGGTGTCTCCGCGCCGCCGCCTCGCAAAATCGCGCAGCCGCTGCGGGAGGACCCGCCGCCGCCGACGCCTGTTCTGCCGATCGCGCCGGTTGCGCCGATTCACGTTGAGCCGCCGTCACCGCCGCCGCAGCCGATCGCACCGATCTCGTTCAAGAGCGATCCCGTCTCGTTCAAGGCGGACCCGGTGCCGTTCAAGTCCGACCCGCTGACCTTCAAGAGCGACACGCCCGCACCGTTCAAGAGCGGGTCGATCGGGTTCAAGAACGATTCGTCATCCGGATTCGCATCGCCATCGTTTCGCCCGGAACGGCGCGAGCCCGATTTCGGCGGTTCGTACAGGGAGCGAGGCGGGTCCGAGCAGAAGCGCGCGATCCCCTGGAAGTTCATCGCTGCAGCACTGGTGATCCTCGGAGTCGGCATCGGCGCGGGCCGCAAGTATCTGCCCTCCAGCGGCGGCGGCGCCGCCGAGGCTGCGCCCACGCCGAGCCGCGAAGTCGTGGCGGCGGCGAAGGTCGCTGCAGCCTCGGAAAAGTCCGGCACGATCGTGCTCACGAGCGAACCGAGCGGCGCACACGTTCTCCTCGACGGCAAGGAAATGGGCGATACCCCGTTGACGCTGGAGAACGTTCCGTCAGGCAAACACGGGCTGACGTTCGTCACCGCCTCCGCGTCTGTGAAGGCCGTCGTCCGGGTCGAGACCGGCAAGACCGTGGCGCTGGACGTTCCGGTCTTCTCAGGGTGGATTGCCGTCTTCTCTCCGATCCCGCTCGACATCGCCGAGAACGGACGGGCGATCGGCTCGAGCGAGCAAGGCCGGCTGATGCTCTCCCCCGGCCGGCACCAACTGACGTTGAGCAACAGCGAGTTCGGATACACCACGACCCAGACGGTGGAGATCAAGGCGGGCGAAGAGCACCCGGTGTCGGTGCAGCCCACAGGAGAGCTCAGCGCGAACGCGGTCCCATGGGCGGAAGTCTGGATGGACGGGAAGAAGATCGGCGACACGCCGAGTGCCTCGCTCGTCGTCCCCCTCGGCACTCATGACGTCGTCTTCAAGAACCCGCAATTCCCGGAGCGGCGTGTGACCGTCACCGTTACCGCGTCGGCTCCGGCCATCGCCGCCGTCGATTTCACGAAGTAACTCGCCACTCGCGATCGATTTCCAAAGCGTAATCCTCCGCGCAACTTCGGGGCTTCGACCGAAGCCCTGCCGGTTCCGCATGATCGCGGCAACTACGGTTCTGCACGGCTTTTCATATCGTTCGCTGCGCGGTGCATGTGGCACTCCGCTTGCCAGTGGCGGAGCATCGACTTTCTCGAAAAAGGACGCAGCGTATGTGGAACTGGATTGTTTGCTACGTAACGGGCCATGATTATGCGGTTTCATGCGATGGAGGTGCGATGTTCCTCCGTTGCGTCGTGTGCGGCCGCCGCTCACAGGGCTGGATCGTGCACGCGACGCACGCGCATTCGCACGCGCACGCGAACCGCCAGTCCCGTTGACACCCCGGCTACCCGCTGACGACAATGGGCGGCATGGCCGTCCCGCGCATTTCCAGTGACGAGCTGAAGCGCCGGATGGACGATGCCGCTACGGCGCCGCTCATCGTTGACGTCCGACTCAAATACCCCTACGAACACAGCACGGTGATCCTGCCCGGCGCGCTGCGCTCAGGCCCAGGGACCATCGATGTCGCGCTCCTTTCCCGCGACCGCGACATCGTCCTCTACGATTCGGATCCCCATGAATTCGTCGCGGAACTGGCGGCCGCGGAACTGATTGCCGCCGGCTATCGCGCCTGCGCGCTTCAGGGAGGCATCGGCGCGTGGATGGCGGCGAAGCTGCCCATCGACCGCAAAGCTGCCCCGCAGCTGATGGCGAGCCCCGCGAAAGCGTGAGCGCGCCAGCTCCTTACCTGCTCCGACGCCTCGTGGAGCTCGACGCCGCGACGCCGCAGGACGCGGCAATGCTCGTCCGTACGCTCGCCGTGCTGACGCTGGCGGACCTTCACGCCGCACTCGACGACGGCCGCGTTACGCGCGCCGGAGGGGAACCGCTGGCGGCGCGACTGCGCTACGCCGCGAAGCAGATCGAGAGCGACATTCGCGAGCTTCCGCTCGGGCGTGCACGCGACCTCCTTGCCGGGGCCGTCACCGCGATTGCCGCCGCCGCTCCGGGAACCGACGCGCTCGTCCCTGCTGGCGATGTCCGCCGCTTCGAGCCCGTCGTCTCGTCGCTGGTCATCGTGGGGTCTGCCGTGGATCCGCCATCCGCAATCGACGCGGTCGCGCGCAGCCCCGCGTTCTCGCCTGTCCTGCACCAGGGCGAGCGGCGAATCATCCTAACGTTTCAGCAGATCGAGGTCGACGTGCGGATCGCCGCGCCGGACGAATATGGCGCGGTGCTGGTCGCGGCAACGGGATCGAGCGCGCATCTCGCGGCGCTTCGGCCGCGGCTCGGCGCCGGGCGCCTGCTCGCCCGCGAGGAGGATGTCTACACGCGCGCAGGCCTGCGGTACGTCGCGCCGGAGCTCCGCCAGGGCACCGGCGAGGTCGAGGCCGCAGCTGCCGGAATGCTGCCCGATCTGATTACCAGGGATCAGATCAGGGGCGATCTGCACATGCACACGGACTACAGCGATGGTGCCGATCCGCTCGATGCGATGGTGGAGGCGAGCCGTGCGCTCGGATACGAGTACATCGCAATTACGGACCACTCGGAGCGTGCAGCGGCGCCGCGCACCGTCTCGCGCGCCGATCTCGCGCGGCAGCGCGACCACATCGCGGCCGCACGGGAGCGGCAGCCGGGGATAGCCATTCTGCACGGCATCGAAGCGGACATCATGCCGGACGGGTCGCTCGACTTTCCGGATCGCGTGCTCGAGACGCTCGACATCGTGCTCGCCTCGCTGCACGACGCCGCACGACAGGACTCGAAGGTACTGACCCGCCGGTGCATTCAGGCGATTCGCCACCCGCTCGTCACCGTCATCACGCATCCGGCAAACAGGATGGTCGGCAAGCGCACCGGATACCCGCTCGACTTCGATGCGGTCTACGCGGCCGCGGCGGAAACGGGAACGGTGCTCGAGATCGACGGCGCGCCCTCGCACCTGGATCTCGACGGCGAGCACGCACGCGCCGCGATCGCCGCCGGCGTCACCGTCTCGATCGACAGCGATTGCCATCGCGCGAACCTGCTCGAGCGGCAGATGCAGCTCGGAGTCGGGACCGCACGGCGCGGGTGGGTCGAAGCCCGTCACGTCTTGAACGCGCGGCCGCTTGCCGATGTCCGGAAGTTCATTCGACGCAAGCGCAGCGGCGGTACGTAGGCCGGCCCTTCAGGGCCGGCGGAGTGTAAAACCCCCGCCCTACCGCTTGACGGCGAGCTTCCGCACTGTCAGCTTGTCGACGACCTGCTTGACGCCGTCCGTCGATCGCGCGTCGTCGACGGCTTTCTTCCGCACCGCGTCGCTGTCGACCGTCCCCGTCAACGTCACGACTGCGTCGTGCGTCGTCACGTCGATGTCCGCCGCCTTGACCTCGCGATCCAGGTAGAACATCGCCTGCACTTTCGTCGTGACCAGCGCGTCGGAGATCTGCTTGCCGACGCGGTCCGCTGCCGTCTTCGCGTGCTCCTTGATGGATTCCGCCTGCCGCGACGCGGCGCCCGCGGCGCCGCTTTGCGCCTGGCCGGCCGGCACCAGCGACAGCTTGTCGACGACCTGCTTCACGCCATCGACGGATTTCGCCGTAGACACGGCGCGGCCGCGTTCGGTGGAGCTTTCCACGGCGCCGCTCAGCGTGACCACACCGCGTTCGGTATGGACCGTCAGGTTGCGCGCCTTGATGTCGCGATCGACAAAGAACTTCGCGTAGATCTGCGTCGTGACCCAACTGTCGGAGATGGCCGTCTTCGCACCCGCCGTGGACTGCGCCGAAGCCGCCACGACGCAGATTCCAAGCAGAAGCAGCGCGGCGGACACTCGGATGAGCTTGAACATTTAGGAACCTCCGTCGGGTCCACCTAAAGGTGGACACTACCGGGAAGCGGCGAATCGCACTACCATTGATCAGCGCCTGCCCGGAAAAGCTATGCAGATATTACGTTTCGTCCAGATAGTTGTTCTGGCGGCCGGGATACCCTTCGACTCGCCTGTCGTCGCGCGCTCGCTCGGGGCAGGCCAATCCGCGGCGCAGCCGCCCGCCCAGGAGGTGGCCGCGGCGCTGCAGAAAAAATACGATTCCATCCGCGATTTTACGGCCGACTTCGTTCAGGAAACCGAGGGCGGCCTGCTGCGCAAGAAACAGAGCGAGCGCGGCGTCGTGCAGGTCAAGAAGCCCGGCAAGATGCGCTGGGACTACAAGTCTCCCGAAACCAAGGTTTTCGTGTCTGACGGCCGCCGCATCTACCTGCACGTGCCGGCGGACAATCAGGTGATCGTCAGCGCGGTGCCGTCCGAGGATCAGGCCACGACCGCGGTACTGTTTCTTGTCGGAAAGGGCAACCTCACGCGCGATTTCACGGTCAGCTATGCCGACGCGCAGCTGCCTGACACGTATGCGCTGAGGCTGCAGCCGAAGATCCCGGAGACGGATTACGACTGGCTGCAGATCGTCATCGACCGGAAAACGCTGCAGATTCGGGGTCTGACGGCCGCGGATCGCGACGGCGGCCGGTCGACCTTCCAGTTCACGAATTTCAAGGAAAACGTCGGATTGGCCGATAAGACGTTCGCATTCAAGATCCCTCGCGGCGCAGATGTCACGACCAATGGCTCCCCTTCGCGCTGAGCGCGTCCGCACGCTGTGGGCGATCGGCTGTCTCGCGGCCGCGCTGACGGCGGGCTCGTGCGCCACGGCGTCGCCCATCCGTCTCGGTGAGCACGCCGAACGCGCGCAGGACTTCGATCGCGCCGTCGTCGAATACACGAAAGCGCTTCGCGCGCACCCCGACGACCAGGCTGTCCGTCTCGCGCTGGATCGCGCCCGGCTGCGCGCCGCTGAGCAGCACTATTTCCGCGGGCGCCGCCTCGCGTCCGCCGAACGGTACGAAGACGCGCTCGTCGAATTTCAGATCGCGTCGGAGCTCAACCCCACATCAGGTGATATCGAAGCGGTGCTTCGCGACACGCGCATGAAGGTGCGCACGCGCCTCGCCGTCTCGCGCGAGGGAAAGACGGAGCTGCAATCGGTCATCGAGCGGTCGAAGTCGCTCGCGCCGCCCGGACTGGACCTGCCGCAGGGCGTGAAACTGCCTGACTCGGTTGTCTTCAGCAACGCGAGCAGCCGCATGGTGTTCATGGCCCTCGCGCGATTCGCGGGTGTGAGTGTCGTCTTCGATCCCACGTTCCGCGAGGCGCCGATCAGCGTAGATCTCCGGAACAATACGCTCCAGGATGCGCTCGCATCCCTGACCGCAACGACTCACACGTTCTATCGTGTGACCGCCCAGCGGACCATCACGATCATTCCCGATACGTCGGCCAAGCGGCGCGAGTACGAAGAGTCGGTCGTTCAAACCTTTTATCTGAGCAACGCTGACATCAAGGAAGTCATTGACCTGCTCCGCATCGTCGTCGACGTGCGGCAGATTTCCCCCATCACTGCCACGAATGCGATCTCGCTGAAGGACACGCCGGAGCGCATCGCCGCGGCGGCGCAGCTGATTGCGGCCATCGACAAAGCGCGGCCCGAAGTCGTCATCGACGTCGAGCTGCTCGAGGTGGACCGCTCAAAACTCCAGGAATACGGCCTCAGCTTCGCCAGCACGCCCGAAAGTCCGGTCGCGGGCGGCCTCGACGTGAATCGCACGAACCTGACGCTTCGCGATCTGTCGAATCTCACCACGAGCGATGTCTTCGTCACCGGATTGCCGGGACTCTACTATCGCCTGCTGAAGCAGGACATCAACACCCGCACGCTGGCGAACCCGCACATCCGCGCGTTCGACGGCGTGACGTCACAAGCGAGGTTCGGCGAGGACGTTCCGATCCCGGTGACGACGTTCGCGCCAATCGCGACGGGGGGGATCAACCAGCAGCCGATTACGTCGTTCAATTACAAGACGGTCGGCGTGAACATCGACCTCACGCCACGTACGCATCACGACGAGGAAGTGACGCTCGCGCTGAGGGTTTCGCTCACAAGCCTGTCGGGCACCGGATTTGGAGGGCTGCCGACGTTCGCGAACCGCGAGATCTCCACAACGATCCGCCTCAAGGACGGCGAGACCAACATGCTTGCGGGGCTGATTCGCGAGGACGAGCGCACAGTTCTGTCAGGTGTCCCGGGGCTCAGCGATCTGCCGCTGGTCGGGCGTCTGTTCGCGACGCATCACAAGGAATCGCAGCAGACCGACATCGTGCTCACCCTGACGCCGCACATCGTGCGCGTGCTCGATATCACCGAGGACGATCTGCGGCCGTTCCGCCTCGGCCGCGATTCCGGCGGCGGCGGAGCACCGGAGCTGCCGGCGATTCAGCTCCCGCCGCGCGATCGCGACGATCTGCTGTCGCCCCGCGCGCCCACCACGCCGCCGGGCGCTCCGTTGTTGCCTTTCCCGCAGCCGCTGCAGGGAGGCACGCTGCCAGGGGCGCAGACGCCGGCGCCCAAGAAGCCAGGAGGTGGAGGCGCGTAAACCAATCCCCAATCCCCAATCCCGAATCCCCAATCAGTAGAATCTCGGAATCCGGATCCCGCATCCCGGATCCCGCATCCCGGCATCATTCCTCTCGCTCCACCTGAGCCCCTAGCGACTTCAACCGATCCACCAGCGAGGCATATCCTCGTTCCACCGTCTCGAGCGGCGTCACGTAACTCTCCCCCTCCGCCGCGAGCGCCGCTGCGATCAACGCCATGCCCGATCTGAGATCGCGCGCGTCGAGGAGCCGTCCGCGCAGCTTCGTCGGTCCGCTGACGATGATCCGATGAGGATCGCAGAGGAACAACCCCGCGCGCATCGCGCTGAGCTGCTCGAGCGCGAAGAGACGAAGCTCATACAACCAGTCGTGCACGAGCGTCCGCCCGTCCGCCTGTGTGGCGAGCACGGTGACGAGGCTGATCATGTCGCTCGGGAACCCTGGCCATAGCCCCGTCGTGATTCGCCCCGCCGCGACGAGCGAGGAGGGCTCGATGCGCAGACAATCATTGTCGTAGGTGCACCGGAGGCCCATCTTCACCAGCGGCGCGGCGACGACTTCCAGGTCGAGAGTCCGCGCTCCGCAGACCACGATGTCGCCCCCCGTGATCGCGGCGGTCACACCCCAGCTTCCCGCTTCGACGTAGTCGCCATCGAGACGATGCTGCGCCGCGCCGAATCGCGCGGGCGACTCGACGCGAATCGTCGACGTTCCCTCTCCCTCGATGCCGACGCCGAGCGCGCGCAGAAAACGACACAACTCGACGACGTGCGGTTCCATCGCCGCATGACGGATCTCAGTCCGCCCTCGAGCCGCGGCCGCGGCGAGCAGCGCGGTTTCAGTGCCGGTCACCGACGCTTCTTCCTGATAGAACGACGCGCCGGTCAGGCCGTCTGGAGCCTCGAGGGCATGGCCGGGTTCATCCAGCTGCTTCGCTCCGAGCGCGACGAGCCCCTGGATGTGTGTGGAAATCGTGCGGCGCGCGGGAAAATCGCCGCCCGGCTGCGCGAGGCGGGCCGACCCTCTGCGCGCGAGCAACGGCCCGAGCAGCAGCACAGATCCGCGCAGCTTCCCCACCAGGGCCGGATCGGGGCGGTCGGACCTGATCTCCCGGCATTGAATGCGAAGGGTGGCCGTGCCGCCGCCCTGCACGGTCGCGCCGAGGCCGCGCAACAGTTCGAGCAGCACGTCGACGTCACGGATCCGCGGAACGTTCGAGAGGGTGCACTCCTGCTCCGTCAACAGGCATGCCGCAATCAGCGGCAGCGCCGAATTCTTGTTGCCTTCGACGGTGACCTTTCCGGAGAGCCTGCGGCCGCCCTCGATCTTGAGCTTCGCCATACGGTCGTCAAATCCCTTCGCCGAGATACACGATCTCTTCACGCAGCGTCACACCGAACTTCGCCGCGACCTCCCGCTTGCACCGCCCGATCAACGCGCGAATGTCCCGCGCCGTCGCACCGCCTTCATTCACGATGAAGTTCGCGTGCGTTTGAGAGACGCACGCCGCTCCTTCCCGTGCTCCCTTGAGTCCGGCGCGATCGACAAGGGCGCCGGCCGACGGAGGAATGCCGTCCGGCACGCGGTCGCGCAACGGATCGGGATTCTGAAAGATGCAGCCGGCGCTCGCCGATTCCAGCGGCTGCGTCCGTTTCCTGAACGCCAGCGATTCACGGGCGACGCCGCGCAGCGCCACGGGGTCGCCGCTCGAAACCCGGAAGTCTGCGGATACGACGACCTCGCGCGTGCGGTGGAGACGGCTGTAGTCGTACCCGAACTCCATGCGTTCGACAGGCACCTCCACGATCGCCGCGTCAGGCGTCACCAGCGTGACCATTTCAATCAGCTCGCTGATCAGGCGTCCCCGAAAGTGCGCGTTCCCGAAAACCGCTCCACCGACCGTCCCCGGCGTTCCCGCCCAGGCTTCGAGGCCGGCGATGCCGCGCCCGATGGTCCAGCGCACGAGCCCGTTGATCGTGACCCCGGCGTCGGCGCGCACGGTCGACGCATTGACCGCGCGAATGTCTCCGCCGTGGACGCGCACGACGATCCCGCGCACGCCATCGTCCGAGATGAGGACGTTCGACCCGCCGCCGAGAACCGTGAGCGCGATCTGTGATTGCCGCGCAATCGCCGCCGCACGCGTCAAGTCCTCCGCGCCGTGCAGCTCGAGCAGCCAGTCTGCAGGCCCGCCAACCTTGAACGTGGTCAAGGGCGCGAGCGGCGCGTTCTGCTGAACGCGCTCCGATCCAAACGCATCGCCGAGTGCGGCGCTGACGTCGCTCATCGGGCCAATCCCGTCAGCTCCGCCGCGAGCACGCGGAGCGCGTCGATGGCGGCCGGACGCGTGCATGCCTCGAACTCGATCCAGTCGCCCGGCGCGAGCTGCCCGGCCAGCGGCAGGTCGGCGGTGATCACCGTCGCGATCTTCGGATAGCCGCCGGTCGTCTGTCGATCCGCCATCAGCAGGATCGGCTCACCGGAACCGGGAACCTGGAGCGATCCGATCGGCGTTGCGTCGGAGAGGATCTCGGCGTCCCCGTGGTGCAGGAGGGACGGCCCTTTCAGCCGGTAGCCCATGCGGTTCGAATCGGGCGTGACGACATAGCGCGATCGCAGCAGCGTGTGCCACGTATCAGAGGTAAACATCGCGTCGTGCGGCCCGCGGAGAATGCGCAGCCGCGCTCCGCCATCCGGCAGCCGCAGCGCTGAACCGGTCGCCTCAGGACGGACGGTCGCCGCCGCGCCGACGGGCAGCACGTCGCCCGTCATCAGCGGCCGTTCCAGCGGTCCCATCCGCGCGATGACGCTGGTCGCGCGGCTGCCGAATGTCGCGGCCACATCGAAGCCGCCGCGGACGGCAAGCATCGCGCGCGCGCCCCTGCGTCGCGCGCCAAAGCGCAGTCTGCCTCCCGGCGGAACCATGAAAGGCGTGGCAGCCTGTGTCACGCCTCCGTTCACCGTCACGTCGAAATCCGCCCCGGTCGCGACACACATCGTCTCCGCATCCGCTTCGAGCTCCGGGCCGATCAGCGTAATCTCGAGCAGCGCCGCCTGCTCGTCATTCCCCACGAGTCGATTCGCGAGCCGGTGCGAATACCAGTCCATCGG
>Ga0075424_100002997_pt1 | contig 15690 bp, 10 predicted proteins | sample SoiMethybrSBSTD3_FD_75301 | JGI IMG/M metagenome (GOLD analysis project Ga0075424, IMG submission 75301) | Bulk soil microbial communities from a Populus tree surrounding site in Tennessee, USA - Soil MetaG P. TD hybrid SBSTD3 | ecosystem: Environmental > Terrestrial > Soil > Tree plantation...
CCGGCGACGCGCGTTCGTGCGCGCCAGCATGAGGTTCGCGACATTCGCACACGTGATCAGCAGCACGAGCACGACCGTCGCGGCCAGCAGATAGAGTCCTGACCGGAAGTCCGCGGCGAGGTCGCCGTGCAGCGAGACGATGCGCGCCTGCCAGCCGGCGTTGGTGGCCGGATACGCACGTTCGAGCCGAGCGTTGAAGGCGTCGAGCTGCGCTTGCGCGACGCGAATCGATACACCGTCGCCAAGCCGGGCCACTGCTCCCAGCGCTCGCTCCTCTCGCGTCGCGACGTCTGGCGGAAACGTGAACGGTGCCCAGACCTCCACGTCGGGGAAATCGAACCCTGGCGGCATCACGCCAGTGATCTCGTAGCGCTCGCCGTCGATGGTCGCGGCGCGCCCAACGATTCCCTGGTCGGCGCCGAATCGGCGGCGCCAGAGCGCGTCACTCAGGATCGCGGCCTTCGGCCCCCCTGGTTTCCATTCGCCGCCGCGAAACGCCCGGCCTAACGATGGCCCCACACCCATCACGCGGAAGAAGTCCTCCGACACGAGCGCCGCACGGACCCGCTCCGCCTCTCCCGAGCCGGTGAGCGAGACGTTTGACCCGAGGTAGGCAAAGATGCCGTCGAACGCGGGAAGCTTGGCGCGCCAGTCGTTGAGGTCGGGGAACGACGCGCCGCCGCGCCGAACACCGCGAGACGGCTGCGTGGCGTAGATGACCGCCAGGCGATCAGCCGCCGGGTAGGGCAGTGGCCGGATGAGTATCGCGTCGACGACGCTGAACACGGTTGCCGCCGCGCCGATGCCGAGCGCCAGCACGCCGACCGCCGCAATCGCAAACCCTGGCGCGCGCCTCAATGAACGACCAGCCAATCGAAGCTCGGAGATCACGCCGTTTCCCCCGTCTCCCGTCTCCCGTCTCCCGTCTCCCCCTTCCCGTCAGTTCACGAATCGCGGAGAGCAACGACGGGATCTACCGCCGCCGCTCGCCGCGCCGGGAACCAGCTCCCGAGCACCGCTACCGCCGCGAGCATCGCCGCCACCGCCACGAACGTCAGCGGATCCGTCGGACTCACCTCGTGTAGCAGGGTTGCCATTCCACGCGCCATCGCGAATGACCCTAACGTCCCGATCGCGATGCCGAGCGTGGCCAACACCAGCCCCTGACGCAGCACGCGCCTGATCACGTCCGCGCGCTGCGCACCGAGGGCCATACGGATTCCGATCTCGTGCCTGCGCTGGTTTACGGAGTACGATATGACCCCGTAAATGCCGATCACCGCCAGCAACATCGCGATACCGGCAAAAACGCTCAGCATCCCGGCCGTGATGCGCTGCGGCGACAATGACGACGACAGCATCCGCTCGAGCGTCTGCACGTTACCGGGCGCCAGCGTCTGATCGAGCGACCCGATCACCCGCTGCACGTCCGCGGTCATCGCGAGCGGGCTCGCGGCCGTTCGCACGATGAGCGTCATCGTGTCCCATGGGCCCTGAGCACCCGGGACGTACACGACCGGCGCGAGCAATGCTCGCCCGGTGTTTGGGTTGTGCCGCACATCAGCGACGACGCCAACCACAGTCGTCAGATGCATCGAGTCCGCGAGCATCGAGAATCGCTTGCCCAGCGCGTCCTGACCCGGCCAGTACTTGCGGGCGAACGCCTCGCTGATGATCGCCACCGGGGGGTTCGCTTTGTCATCGTGACGATCGAAGTCACGGCCGCGCCTAACGGGGATGTCCATTGCCGCGAAATACCCATCCCAGACCACGTGCATGCGCTCCTGATGCGCCGGGTCGCCGCGCTGCGGTTTCGGCTCACCCTCGAGGATGAACCGCGAGGAGATGTCGTTCCACGATGGCGGGAGCTCGTTGATCAGGCTGGCCGCGCGAACCCCGGGCACCTCTCGCACCCGATCGACGAGGTTCGTGTAGAACCGGGCCATGTCGTCCTCGGCCTTGTATCGCGCGTTAGGCAGCGTGAGCTGCATCGTCAACGCCTTCTCGACGGTGTATCCCTGGTCCGTCTGGATCAGACCAATGAAGCTGCGCACCATGAGGCCAGTCCCGAACAGCAGCATCAGCGCGAGCGCGACCTCCCCGACGACGAGCACGCTCCGAAGGCGGTGACGCCCGCCGGTGCCGCTTGCCGTCCGCCCACTCTCCTTCAGCGCCTGCTGTGGATCGGCACGAGACGCGATGAGCGCCGGGACGAGACCCACCACCACTGCGGTCGCGATCGACACGGCCAAGGTGAAGAGGAGCGCATGTCCGTTGATTGTTATCCGGGTCCACCCCGGGTTGAAGCGCACCAGCTCAGCCGGCAGCGTGTCCCGCATGAGCCTCACGCCCCACAGCGCCAGCAGCGCACCCAGCGCGCCCCCGATGAGCGCGATGACCGTGCTCTCGGCGAGCATCTGCCGGACAAGATCGCTGCGCCGCGCACCTAACGCGACGCGGACCGCGAGCTCCCGCCCGCGCGTCGTGGCGCGCGCCAGCAGCAGGTTCGCAACGTTCGCACAGCCGATCAGGAGCACCAGGGCCACCGACGCCAGCATCACGACCGTGTACGGTTTCGGATGCCGTCCGTAGAACACCTGCGCGGGCTCGACCTTCATTCCCCATTTGGCGTTCATGTCGGGATATTGCAGCTCGAGCCGGCGAGCGATGGCGCGCGCCTCCGCGCGAGCTTCCGCGAGCGTGGACGTAGGCCGCAACCGCGCGATCGCGTTCACCCAGCGCCCGTCGCGGTCGGCCGCCGTCGCACCCTGGAGCGCAAACGCCTTCCACAGCTCGGCCCCGGGCGGGAAGATGAAGTCCTCTCCCATGACGCCGACGATCGTGTGCTTCACGCCGTTGAGCTGCACCGTGCGGCCAATGATGCCGGGATCACCGCCGAATCGCCGCATCCACAGCGGATGGCTGAGAATGACGCGGTCGGTGTTCCCCTCGTGCCCTTCCTCGTCCGTGAACGCGCGCCCGAGCACGGGCCGCTCGCCGAGCGTGCGAAAGAACTCCGGTGTCACACGAAACCCGGTGACCCGCTCGGGTTCGTTGATGCCCGTGATGTTCACGTCCCACCACGCGAACGCCGCAATGTGCTCGAGCGTGCGCGTCTGCTGCATCCAGTCGATGAGATTCGCCGGCGCGAGCTGATCGAAATCGAAATTGTCCGGGTCCCGCGGTAGCACCTCGGAAATCATCACAAGTCGGTCGCTGTTGGGCGTTGGGACCGGCTCGATGGCGATCGCCCGCATGGCCGTGTACACGGTCGTGTTTGCGCCAATGCCGATCGCGAGACACGCAACAGCGGCAATTGTCCACGCCGGATTTTTTGCGAGTGTTCGGAGCGCGTACCGGAACATCGGGAATCGGGAATCGGGAATCGGGAATCGGGAATCGTGCGCGACCGGCATGCGTAGCGAGCCCGGTGCCATCGGGCGATCGCCGCCTAACGGCTAGCAGGCGCGCGAGTTACGTTCTCGACTTGGTAGCCGATACCTCCCGGGAATTCCCAACGGCGGGATACTCACCATCCCGAATACGGGACTCTACCGTCGCTCGTCGCTCGTCGCTCGTCGCTCGTCGCCAGCCGCCCGCCGCCCGCCGCCCGCCGCCCGCCGCCCGCCGCCAGCCGCCAGCCGCCAGCCGCTAAGGCAAAAACCGGTAGCCGGTCTTCCAGACGGTGGTGATGTGCCTGGGCGACGCAGGGTTGGGCTCGAGCTTTCGGCGAAGCTCGGCGATGTGCGTGTCGATCGTCCGGCTCACGACGGATGCATGGTATCCCCACACCGTCTTGAGCAGCTCCGCGCGCGAGATGACCTGCCCCGGACGCTGCACGAGCGCAAGCAGGAGCTCGTACTCCTTCGGTGACAGCTCCACCGGCCTGCCGTTCTTCCTCACGACGCGCGCGACCGGCTGGATCTCGATGTCACCGAACCGCGACGCGTCCGCCGATGGCACTTTGGGACCCGCCGAGGCCGACGCGCGCCGCAGAACCGCTTCCACCCGTGCGACGAGCTCGAGAACACCGAACGGCTTCGTCACATAGTCGTCGGCGCCAAGCCGGAACCCCGTGACCTTGTCGGCTTCTTCACCCCGCGCCGTCAGGATCAGCACCGGGACCTGCGATCCGCCCTCGCGAACCGCGCGCAGCACACGGTAGCCGTCCATGCCCGGCAACATGAGGTCGAGGATGATGAGATCGGGCGAGACCGTTCGCGCCTCGCGCAATCCCGCCGGCCCGTCGTTCGCAACCACCACCTCGTACGACGCGATCTCGAGACTGTTGCGAAGGCCGAACGCCAGGTCGGCATTGTCCTCGACGATGAGAATCCGCTTCATGACAGCGAGTGCTCGCGGTGTGGCCGCGCCGCGAGTGTCTCGGACTCGTTAGGCTTGATCCCTGAACGCGCTCGGGAGGACGCCTCTGTCGCGGCCTGCAGCGTTACCACGAAGCTCGCGCCTCCACCTGCCGCGTCGTGCACCGTCACCGTCCCGCCCTGTGCGGTCACCAGCTCGCGCACGACGGCGAGTCCGATCCCGTTACCCGAGATCCCAGCCTCCACGGCGTGGTCCAGGCGGCGGAACGGCTCCCAGATGCGCGCCTTGTCGCGCGCCGGGATGCCTGTTCCCTGGTCGTCCACCCAGATCTGGACGCGCCCGTCATCGAGGACCCGCGTTCCGGCCGTGACCGTCTGGCCCGCAGGGCCATACTTCACCGCATTGTCCAGGAGGTTGAGCAGGACCTGCCGCAGCGAGTCCCGGTCTGCGAGCCCTACGCCGTGGCCCGAGTGGGTCGTACGAACGGTCACGCCGCACGAGCGCGCGAGCGGCGCGAAGCCGTCCACGACCTCATCCACCAGCGCGGCCAGCTCCAGCGATTCGAGCGACACACGCGTCGCCGACCGCTCGGCTCTCGAGAACTGCAGAATGTTTTCGACGAGATGCGCCAGCCGACGCGCCTCCTGGTCGATGATGGCGACCGACCGCTGTCGCTCATCGTCGCTCCGCACCCAGCCGAGCCGCAGCATCTCGGCGAACATTCGGATCTGCGCCAGCGGCGTCCGGAGCTCATGCGAAACGCCTGACACGAGCTCGCTCTTCACCCGCGCGAGCTGGCGCTCGCGGTGCAGCTGCAGCAGTGACACGATCACGAGCCCGGCACTCAGCGTGATGAAGCCGAGAACGAACTGCGACCGGTTCCATGTCCAGTTGCCCACCGCCACCCGGGACGCGAACGCGGGACGCATCGCAACCCGCACCGCGAACCCCTCGAAGGCGCCACTCATGCCTAACGTCGCCACCGGACGGAGCCCGCGGGTTGCCGCCGACCGGAAGACGATGCGTTCGTCCGGCCCGGTCACCGCGAGCGTGAGCGCAGAGTCTGCGGGGATCGCCGCCGGCCCTACCGGCGGAAGGAGTGCCCGTGATGCCAGCACCGCGGGGAACACCGTGCGCCCCGCGGATCCCACATCGAAGGCATAACCATAGGCGGTGTATGGCTTGCTGCTCCGGTCGGCGCTCGTTTGACCAGCGAGCATGTACGCGATCGCGATCGTGCCGTTGCTCGGCAGCCGAGCAATGACCGGGTCGCCCGTCACGGCTCCCGCGGCAATACCGGCTCGAACCGTCCGGATCACTCCCGACTCGATGTCGCCGCTCGGGGTCTCGGGCATTTCCTCGCCCACCGCTCCGACGACGACGTCGCCGCGCGAGAGATCGATCGCGAACGTGAACCGAACGTCCGGCACGGCGACACACGCACAGCGACGCGCGGCCCGGATGCCCTCCGCCACGAGCACTGATGGAGCTGACGCCGCACCGCGCTCCGCCGCAAGCGCCACCGTAGGCGCCAGCACACGCCGCGCGGCCCGCTCGAGCTCCGCGTTGGCCTCGCGCGTGAACGTCCACGCAGCAAACCGCGCGTGCGACAACAACGCGCGCTGCGTTGCCGACTCCTGCGCGCACACGGCGTTGTAGACCTGATAGGCGGCGACCGACGCGGCGGTGAATGTGCACACCACCACAGCGATGGTCGCCCGCGACCGGCGCATCCCTGCCAGCACGGACCGAGTGGTTGAAGTCGTCCGCCCCCCGACTGGGCGAGGGGCTACACCTGTCAATTTACAGCACCACCCGCGTCGAAGCCTCATCGGCCCCGAGGTCTGCTCTGTCAGAAAACTGTGGAGCCAGAGGGGCGGCCGACTCGGAATCAGCCCCACGCGCCGACTTACATGCGCACTCGGTGGAGCGGGATGGCGTCGCGCGGCACGGCCACCATGGAGCCTACCGGGGTAATTGGCGGCGGCTGGTCGGCGATAATCGGGGCGTTTGCGGGAAGCGTGAGCGTGAAGATCGACCCCCGGCCTACCTCGCTGCGAGCGGTCAGGTCGCCCATCATCGCCCGGGCGAGGTGCCGGCTGATGGCGAGGCCAAGCCCGGTTCCCTCCGTCGTCCGCGTGAGATCCATCTCCAGCCGGGTGAACGGCTCGAAGATCGAATCGAGCTTTTCGCGCGGTATGCCGTGGCCGGTATCGCTGACGCGAATCTCCACCCGTCCGGCGTGGAGGCCGCTGGAAAGCCCCACGCGGCCACCCGGCGCCGTGTACTTGATGGCGTTCGACAGCAGGTTGAGCACGATCTGCTCGACGCGCGCCCGGTTCCCGTACGCGATGAGGCCGCCGTCGGTCGGACTGTAGTTGTAAATGTAGGTCAGGTTTCTCGCCTTGAGCTGCGGCGCGATGAGCGGCTCGAGGTTACCTAACGTGTCGTGCACCGGCACCGGCCCGAGCTCGATGTCCGCAGGCATTCCGTGCTCGAGCCGTGAGAGGTCCAGCAGGTCCTCGATGATCCCCAGGAGATGGCGCTGGCTCCGCCGAATGCGGCCGAGCTGCTCTCGCTGCATGTCGCTCACCGGTCCGCTGATGCCAAGCTCCATCAGCTCGGCGTACCCCGCGATGGCGTTGAGGGGAGTCCTGAGCTCGTGCGACATCATCGCCAGAAACTCCGTCTTGGCGCGGTTCGCTGCCTCCGCGTCCGCCCTGGCGGATTGCTCGGCCGCGAAAAGTCGCGCCCGCTCGAGCGCCTGCGCGCACTGCTGCCCAAGCGCCCGCGTGAACGTGACATCGTTCTCGTCGAACGCCCGGGGCCCGGCGAAGCTGAAGCTCAACGAGCCGAGCGGCCTCCCGTCGACGATCATCGGCGTCACAATCATCGCCCGGACGTTCACCCGGTCGAGCACCGGCGCGAGGTCCGCATAGCGACGCGCGATTTCGTCCGGCGTGTCGAGCAGCACCGGCTCGGTCGTGCGTACCGCGTCTGCCAGCGGCACGCGGCTGGTCACCGGAAAGCGGCGCCACGCGTCGGCGACCTCGGCCGGCAGTCCGCTCACCGCCATGAGATCGAGCGCGTTGCCGTCCGCCGTGAGCACGGCAACCTCGCTGGCCGTGGCACTGAGCGCGGGCAAGCCTTCGGAGACGATCACGCGCGCAACCGCGATCGGCGTGAGCGCGCCCGAGAGTGCTTCGGCCGTCCGCCGGAGCCGGTTCGTGCGGTCCGCCGCTCGCTCCGCAACCGACCGCGCTGACTCGGCTCGAAGGATCATCTCGTCACGCTGCAGATCGGCTTTCCGAACGACCACCGCGGCACGCATGACGACAACGAGAAAGGTGATCACGACTGCGCCAACGAACGCGCTCACGGCGCTCTCTCGCGTCACCCAGTTCGCGTCTTGGGCCAGAAGCCATAGCGCCCCGAGCCCAACCGGCACGATGAGCGACGCGGGAATGAGACGCCGGACCATCGCCGCACCGGGGTCCGCGGCAGCGACCAGCGACGCGACGCCCTCTTCCGGGCGGGCGAACTGGATGCCGAGGCTCAGCGCGGATAAGGTGATCGCCGTGAGCAGCGCCATGCCGGTCCGCGGGCCAAAGCTGTACAGCCCGCGAACGCCGTACATGTAGCCGGTGATCGCGGTGAACGTGATGAGCACGGCGAGACCGCTGAGCAGCTCCGCCGGACGCCTTCCGCGGTCAGTCCGGCTGTCGATGGCCAGCAGAGCGGCGCCGTCGAGCGCCATCACCAGGGCGGAGTTGATGGCCGGCCGGCCCGGTTGCCACCCCGTTACGCGTACCGCATCGCCGAACAACAGGAGGTCGATGCCGAAATCGATGTCCGCCGCCCGCTCGATGAAGAACAGCGCGCCTAACGTGGTAAGCACGACCGCCAACCCGCGCGTGACGGGAACGAGCCGTGCGTCACGCTCCTCGTGGATGGCCGACATGAGGGCGAGGCCGCCGATGATGAACGCGACCGCCGTGTTCGGAATGGTCGGAACGAGTCCCGGAATGATCCTTTGGAGCGCGTCGATGCCGCGCCACCAGCCGAGCAGCACCAGCACGCCAACCAGCGCCGAGAACCCGCCGGCGATCGTCGGAATCCACTCGAACGCGGCAACCGCCCGCAACGGGCGGTTTGCTGTGGCTGGGATCATTTCCGGTCGCGGGCTTCGAGCGCGAAAGGCACGATACGGATTTCTTGCGCACCAACAGTCGTCACGACGACGGTTGGAGCACACCGTAGACTGACAGCCCCGTAGGTTGCGAAACTAATGGCCGGCCGGAGTGTGACACAACGCACATCCGGCAAAGGAAATGGGTGAACGCGAGCGAACAATCCGGTGTTCGCCGGCATCCTATCGACAGCGGCCCACCGGGCCGCCTTCACCCCACCCTCGATGCGAACCATGCACGCATTCTTCCGGGTCGGCCTGTTCAGCGCGGTTCCTGGGACTGTCTTCGCTGCTGTGCTCGCGTGCTCGAAGAAAGAAATAGTCCCGGCTAATGTAGTAGGACTCAAGATTGAGACGGTCGTCACAAACCTTGTTACGCCGTGGGACATGGCGTGGGGACCGGACGGCCAGCTGTGGGTGAGTGAACGCGGAGGACGGATCTCGCGCGTGAATACGGCAACCGGTCAGCGCACTACCGCTGGCCAGGTCCCGCAAGTGGCCGAGTCGGGCGAAAGCGGACTCATGGGTATTGCCTTTCATCCCGACTTCGCTTCGCAGCCGTACGTGTATGCGGCGCACTCGTACCTCCAGAATGGCGCGCTCCGGAATCGGCTCGTTCGCATGCGGTGGGATGGCCAGTCGTTAGGCGCGCCGGAAGTGTTGCTCTCGAACATCCCGGCGAGCGGCATTCACGACGGCTCGCGCCTCGTGATCGGCCCCGACCGGTTCCTGTACATGACGACGGGAGATGCATCGAACGGCGACCTGGCCCAGGACAAGGGCACCCTGGCTGGCAAGGTGCTCCGCCTGACGCTCGACGGCGCGCCGGCACCGGGCAACCCATTTGGCACAGCGATCTACTCGTTCGGCCACCGGAATCCACAGGGGCTCGTGTTCCACCCGACAACCGGCGCCCTTTACTCCACCGAGCATGGCCCGAGCGACAACGACGAGGTGAACAGGATCCTCGCCGGTCGGAATTACGGCTGGCCAACGGTTCACGGCGCCTGCGACGACGACGTCGGGAGCGAGCGTCCTTTCTGCCAGGCGAACGACGTTGCCGAACCTCTCGCGACGTGGACACCAACGATCGCTCCGGCCGGGGCGGACTTCTACGTCGCCGATCTCATTCCTCAGTGGAAGGGAAGCCTGCTCTTCACATCGCTCAAGGGCGCAGCACTCTATCGACTTACGCTCTCGCCCGACGGGCAACGCGTGACTGCGAAGGAGACCTTGTTCGAAGAGCAGTACGGCCGTCTTCGCGACGTGCTCGTCGCCCCCGACGGCAGCGTCTATCTCGCCACGAGCAACCGCGATGGCCGCGGGAACCCGGCCGCCGACGACGATCGAATCGTTCGCATCCGCCCCGCGGGATAGGTCGTTCGACCCACGCGAGTCCATCGGCTGACTGCGATCTTCGGCTCGGAGGCTTGGAGGTTCGACACTCCTCGCGCCATTTCGCCGCACGAACACCATCGCGTACTGCGCTTCGCTGCTGACGCGCGGTTCGCACGGGCCGAGTCACGTTCTAGAGTCGTCGGACGCCAACGGAGCAAGTCATGAGCTACGCCCATTCCACCAGCGCGCGCGGACTCTCGCGCGGCGGGATCGCGGTCGCAGTCGTCGCCTGTCTCGCACTTCCGGTCCACAACGTCTCCGCCCAGCTGGGTGGGTTCGTGAAGAAAGCGAAAGACAAGGTCGTCCAACAGCAGGTCGAAAAGCAGGTCGAAAAGCAGGTCGAAAAGCACGTCAACCCGGGCGCATCCGACCCGGGTGCGCCTCCGACGTTCGACGACGCGACCGTCGAGCTCACGAACGATCGCATCTCGCAGATCATCACCGGCCTGTCGGCCGGTCGCGCAGTGCTCGACGGTGCAAACGGCTCGCCGAGTCGCGCCACGCTCGTCGGGCGCCGAGACCAGGCAGCGCACCAGAGTGCGGAGCTCTCACAGCAGAATTCCAACGCGTTCGACGCATACTACCAGAAGCGCGACGCGAGCCAGCGCTGCCGCAACGACGCCATCCATGCGTCCCGAGAAAAGCGCGACGCGGCGAACGACCAGCGGAATAAGGAGCTTCAGGCGAAGGCGATGTCCGACCCGGCCTTCCGCGAGAAGATCATGGCAATCACGCAGAAGATGGCCGTCGCGCAGCAGAAGGGTGACACCGCGGAAGTTCATCGCCTGATGATTGAGCTGAATGGCGGCTCACCCGAGAGCGCGAACGCCGATTCTCTCGCCGCCGACAAGGCGTGCGGCAGCATCCCACCGCAGCCCGCTGCGATGGTGCAAGCCGACAAGCTCAACGCGCAGGCGAACATGTTGAGCGAGGAGATCCGGCTGCTGGAGGAGAAGGCCGCGGAGACCGAGGTGAAGGAGAGCAAGTTGAACCAGCGCCAGTACCAGATGGCGCGCGAGCGGATCGAGGCGTACCTGTCTGCGATGAAGTACAAGTCGCAGCCGCGCGGCTTCAGCGGCGCCGAGCTGGACGCGTTAGGCGCGCGGCGCGCCGACCTCGAGAAGGTGATGTGATGCCCATCGGGGCGCTCGCTCGAGCTGCCCGCGTTGCGGCGATCGCCCTCGTTGCGATCGCCGCAACGCCGCTCCGCCCCGCGACGTCCCGCGAGCCGTCGCGTGTCGCGCTTCCGCCGTCGTCCCTCGCTGTGTGGACGGGCAAGGCGTGGCGCGAATGGTGGCGCTCCGATGCCGCCCCGGATCACTGGCGTGCCCCGCATAACGCGGTCGCCGACGCCGTCACGTGGCGCCGGGCCGGCGAAGGCGTCGAGTGGGGTGAGCTGCGGCTCGCCGGAACCGGGGAAGCCCGTCGGCTTCGCGCGGTGGTCGTTCGCATCGACCCGCGGCTCGTGCGGCTGCGGCTCGACACGGCATTCACCATGGGCGGCGAGCGCGCCGCGTGGACCGTGGACGACGCGCGTGCGGATGCGATCGTCGCCGTGAACGTCGGGCAGTTCGTCAGGACGCTCCCGTGGGGCTGGGTCGTCCTCGACGGCCATCAGTTCCTCGCACCGGGCTCGGGGCCGTTGGCCACCGCCGTCGCGGTCGACTCGTCAGGCGCGGTTCGCTGGATCGGCCCCGATAGCCTCACGGACCCCAACGTGAGGCGTGGCGCCGTCGCGGCGTTCCAGTCGTACCCCACGCTGCTGACCGTTGAGGGAGAGATCCCACCCCCGCTGCGCAACCCTGGTCGAGGCATCGACGTCGAGCACCGCGACGCCCGGCTTGGCTTGGGCGCGCTCCCCGATGGCCGCCTGCTCATCGTGCTCACACGCTTCGACGCGCTGGGGGAATCGTTAGGCTCGATCCCGTTCGGCCCCACGATCCCTGAGTTCGCCGCGCTGATGGGCGCGCTGGGTGCACGTCAGGCTGTGGCGCTAGATGGCGGTATCTCGGGTCAACTGCTCGTGCGTGATGCGGATGGCACCCACACCTGGCGCGGCCTGCGCAAGGTCCCGATGGCGCTCGTGGTAACGAGGAAGCAGTAGCCCGCAGCGCGCAGCCGTCGGCTAACAGCGAGCAGCTGCGTGCAGCCAGGAGTAGTTCAGCAGGCTATCAGTATTTCAGTAGGTAGTTGTCCCGCTCCCACTGCGTGACTTGTGTGATGTAATCCCGCCACTCCTGCCGCTTGGCCTCGAGAAAGTTGGTCGCGATGTGCGGGCCTAACGCGCCCTTGATCACATCATCCTTCTCCAGCTCGTCGAGCGCCTCGTTCAGATCATGCGGCAGGTCGTCGATGCGTAGCCGACGCTTCTCGCGGTAGCTCATCTCCCAGATGTTCGTATTCACCGGCTCGCGATGATCGGCGCTCGTCTCGATCCCGTCGAGCCCCGCGGCCAGCATGACCGCAAGCGCCAGATATGGGTTCGCCGCCGGATCCGGCATCCTGAGCTCAATGCGCGTTCCCATCCCCCGGCGATCGGGCACCCGGATGAGCGGCGATCGGTTGCGCATCGACCAGGCGACGTTCACCGGCGCTTCGTAGCCCGGCACCAGGCGCTTGTACGAGTTCACGAGCGGGTTCGTCACTGCGCACATCCCGCGCGCGTGCCGCAGCAGCCCGCCAATGTACGCGAGCGCCACGGGCGAAAGCTCCCACTCCGCCCGCGCATCCCAGAACGCGTTCTCGGCACCGCGGAAAAGCGACTGATGCGTGTGCATTCCGCTCCCGTTCTGCCCGAAGATCGGTTTCGGCATGAACGACGCGACAAGCCCGAACTGCCGGGCCACGTGCTTCACCACGAAGCGGAACGTCGCGATGTTGTCCGCCGTCTTGAGCGCGTCGGCATACCGAAAGTCGATCTCATGCTGCCCGTGCGCCACTTCGTGATGCGCCGCTTCGACCTCGAACCCCATCCGCTCGAGCACGTCGACCATCGCGCGCCGGGCGTCCTCGCCGAGGTCGGCCGGCGCGAGGTCAAAGTAGCCCCCAACATCGTTCGTGATCGTCGCCGCCTCACCCTCCGCGCCGGCCTTGAACATGAAGAACTCGGCCTCCATCCCCGCGTTCATCGTGTAGCCTAACGCCGCCGCCCGGGCGATCTGCCGTTTGAGCGCCCCCCGCGGGTCGCCGTCGAAGGGGCTGCCATCGGGCGTGTTGATGTCGCAGATGAGACGCGCGACGCGACTGTCGCTGTCGCCCCACGGAAAGAGCTGGAACGTCGACAGGTCGGGCGCGAGCAGCATGTCCGACTCCTCGATCCGCACGAACCCCTCGATCGACGAGCCGTCGAACATGATGTCCCCGTCGAGCGCCTTCTCGAACTGCGACGCCGGCAGCTCGACGTTCTTGTTCACCCCGAGGATGTCGGTGAACTGCAGCCGGAGAAACCGGACGTTGTTCTCTCGCGCCAGCGCGAGTATGTCCGTCTTCGTCGCGCCCGTGAGGTCGCGGACGGCCGAGCGATGGGGATGGGACAATGTCGGGAAACGGGAATGGGGAATCGGGAATCGACCTTCGCCGTTTGAGCTGATGGCTGATGGCTGATGGCTGATAGCCGCTTCTATTGGGCTCGTTGCGATAATAGCAGCAGCTAGTAGCCAGCAGCAGTAGCGCGCAGCCGTCGGCAACCAGCCGTCAGCAAGCAGCCAGTTGGCGCAGCCTTTGCCAATCTCGCCGCTTCGTGAACCAGAAGCCGGAGGCAGCAATGAAGGCGCAAGACATCATGTCGAAAAACCCGACGTGCGTAACACCCGACACCACGCTCGTCGACGCCGCACGTCTCATGAAGACGGAGAACATTGGCGTCGTCCCGGTCGTCGAATCCAAAGGCTCCAGGCGCCTCGTCGGCGTCCTCACTGACCGCGACATCGCTGTGCGCGCTGTCGCCGAAGGCCGTGACGGTTCCACCACCTCCGTCGGCCACATCATGTCCTCCAACGTCCGCACGAGCACCGCCACCGACTCGGTGAATGACGTCATGGATCTTATGGGCCGCGAACAGGTCCGGCGTATCCCGGTCATCGACGAGCGTGGCTCACTGGTTGGCATCATCTCCCAGGCCGACATTGTTCTCGGGGCAAAAGACGACAAGCGCGCCGAAAAGACGGTGGCGCAGATCTCCCAGCCCACCGCCAAACACACGCAGTAACGCCACGGGGCGCCCGGCGCCCGGGTGCTTGGAGGCGCGTGGCTCACGGTACGAAGTGCGGCGCCCGTCGTTAGTTTTGCCGCATGTCCTCTGCTACGACCGTCAGACCCTGCCCGAACTGCTCTGCCCCCGCGACGGGGCGCTACTGCTCTGAGTGTGGCGCCGCCGTCGCGGACGCGATCTGCGCTGGATGCCGATCGCTGCTCTCTCCAGGTGCGCGATTCTGTCATCGATGCGGCACCGCGGTCGGAACTCGACCGGTCACCGCCGCGCCACTGCGCATCACCGCATCGGCCCTCCCGTGGGGCGTTGCCGCAATCGCCCTGCTCGCGCTCATCGCGTTCGTCGCCGGTCAGCGATTCGGAGGGGCTCGCGCACCGTCAGAGGCTCCAGCCGCTGGGGACGCGCCATTCGCGTCAGGTGCAGCCCAGGCAGGCGCCACGCGCGCGCCCGACATTTCCAGCCTCTCCCCACGCGAGCGCGCCGACCGTCTCTTCGATCGCGTCATGCGCCTGAGCTCGGAGGGGAAGACCGACAGCGTGCAGTTCTTCGCCCCCATGGCGCTCTCTGTCTATCAGTCCCTCGGCCCACTCGACGCCGACCTCCGCTATGACTTCGGCCGCGTCGCCGAAGTCGCCGGGGCGGCGGAGATCGCCCGCGCGCAAGCCGACTCCATTCTCGCGAGCGACTCGACGCACCTCCTCGGCCTCGTGCTAGGTACTCGCGCCGCACAGCTCCGCGGCGATTCCGCCGCCGCTCGTGCTTTTTCCCGGCGACTGCTCGCCGCGGAGCCGTCGGAGTCGGCGAAGAAGCTGCCGGAATATGAGCGCCACCAAGGCGACATCCTCGAAGCACTGGCCGAAGCCCGACGACGATAATAGCTGACCAGGAATCTCACGCGCGGGCCGCTTCGTTCAACGGCGTCGTGCTCGCCGCCTTATCCGTTCCTTCCCCTCGCCCGTCGCCCGTCGCCCGTCCCCCCACCGATTCCCGATTCCCGACGATGCCGATCCACGTCGCCCACAGCCCTGACTCCGACGACGCGTTCATGTTCTACGCGTTGGCCGACGGGTTGATCGATACCGAAGGACTCGAGTACGTCCATGAGTTGCAGGACATCGAGTCGCTGAACCAACGCGCGATGCGCGGAGAGCTCGAGGTCACGGCAGTCTCCATTCACGCATACGCCTATCTCAGCGACCGTTACTCGCTTCTCCCGCATGGCGCATCCATGGGGGATCGCTACGGACCGCGACTGGTCAGCCGCACGCCCGCCACACGCGAAGACGTGAAGGGCAAGCGCGTGGCGATTCCGGGGCCCCTCACGAGCGCATATCTCGCCCTCAAGCTCTACGAGCCGGATTTCCAGCCGGTCCCGACCCCGTTCGACCAGATCGAGGACCGCGTCGACGGCGGTGACGTCGATCTCGGACTCCTGATTCACGAAGGCCAACTGACGTTCGCCGAGCGTGGCCTGCACCTCGTCGCCGATCTCGGCGAATGGTGGTTTGCTGAAACCGGGCTACCGCTCCCGCTTGGGGGCAACGTCGTGCGGAAGGACCTCGGCCCCGAG